>Ga0081539_10002884_pt1 | contig 22789 bp, 22 predicted proteins | sample TabmetS4T2R2_FD_71023 | JGI IMG/M metagenome (GOLD analysis project Ga0081539, IMG submission 71023) | Tabebuia heterophylla rhizosphere microbial communities from the University of Puerto Rico - S4T2R2 | ecosystem: Host-associated > Plants > Roots > Rhizosphere ...
CGGGACCCCGCGCGTATGCGTGGCCTGCGCGGGGGCGGGGTCGACGTCGTCGTGGAGCACGATCCCGCGCTCGAACGGGCCGTACTCGATCTCCATCTGCTGGTAGACGCGGCCCGCCGACCACGGCCGGCGCCGCTCGCCGCTGACGACGACCGTACGGCCGGTCGCGACGATCTGGACCGTGTCGGCGTCGACGCCCGGGAGCTCGACGACCACGGTCAGCTCGGGCGGCTCCTCGGTGCGGTAGCAGTCGACCTGCGGGCGGTAGCCGACCCGGCCGCGCGAGAACGGGAAGACCTGCCAGAGGTCCGAGAAGAGCTGCTCGATCTCGTCCGGCTCGCGCTCGGGATCGCGTCGGGGCGCCACGGTCACAGCGTAACCGGCCTCGCGGCGCCAGCCTTTCCCGTTCCTTAACAGACCGAAAACCGGCTGCCAACACGACCGGCGTACGTTCGAGACATGCGTCTTCTCGTTGCGGCAAGCGGCCTCCTCTCGCTCATCGTCCTCCTGCTCCCGGTTCACTAGCCGAGTAGCATCCGCGCCCGAATGAAGGGCGTCATCCTCGCGGGCGGCACGGGCACGCGGCTGCACCCGCTCACGCGCATCACGAACAAGCACCTGCTGCCGATCTACGACCGGCCGATGGTGACGTACGCGATCGAGGCGCTCGTCCAAGCCGGCGTCGTCGAGCTGATGCTCGTGACGGGCGGCACGCACGCGGGCGAGTTCCTGCGGCTCCTCGGCAACGGCCACGAGTACGGGATCGAGCGGCTCTCCTACGCGTACCAGGATCAGGCGGGCGGGATCGCCGAGGCGCTCGGGCTCGCGGAGCGGTTCGTCGACGGCGAGCCGGTCGTCGTCATGCTCGCCGACAACGTCGTCGAGCGGTCGCTGCGTCCGACTGTCGAGCGATTCCGCGACCAGGAGCGCGGCGCGCGGATAATCCTCTCGCGGGTCGACGAGCCCGAGCACCTGCGGCACCTCGGCGTGCCCGAGCTGGACGGCGACGGCCGCGTCGTCCGGATCGTCGAGAAGCCGGCCGAGCCGCCGAGCCCGTACGCCGTCACCGGGATCTACTTCTACGACGCGGCCGTGTTCGAGGTGATCTCCACGCTCCGTCCGTCCGGGCGCGGCGAGCTCGAGATCACGGACGTGAACAACCACTACGTCGAGGCCGGGCAGATGGAGTACGACGTCCTCGACGGCTTCTGGGGCGACGCCGGCGAGTCGATCGACGCCTACTACGAGGTGAACGACTTCGTCCGGGCGCACGGCGCGAACCGCGGGTGAACGGCATCGAGGTGATCCCGCTCCGGCGGTTCGAGGACGAGCGCGGCTGGTTCTACGAGCTCCGCCGCGACAGTGCGCTCCCGCGCCCGACGCGGCAAACGAACATCTCGTTCTCCCGAAAGGGCGTGATCCGCGGCCTCCACTACCACGAGCGCGGCCAGGACGACCTCTTCGCCTGCCTGCAGGGCATGGCTCGCGTGGTCGTGCTCGATCGCGACACGGGCGAGACGTTCACGGCTGAAATCGGCGACGAGAACTCCGTCGCGGTGTGGATCCCCGGTTACTACGCGCATGGCTTCGAGGCGCTGACGGATCTCCTGTTCTGCTACCACGTCACGGCTGAGTACGACCCGTCCGATCCCGACGAGCACGAGATCGCATGGGACGACCCGCGCGTGGTCGGCCTCTGGAGCACGCGATCGCCGATCCTCTCGGAGCGAGACGCCGGCGCGTCCTCCTGACGGGCGCGGGCGGCCAGCTCGGCCGCGCGCTCGCCGAGGAGTTCGCCGCCGACGAGGTGGTCGCGCTCACGCACCGCGACTGGGACGTGACGATGCCCCCGCCCGATCTCGTGCCGCCCGACCTCGTCCTGCACGCGGCGGCGTGGACCGACGTCGACGGCGCCGAGACGAGCCCGCAGGAAGCGACGGCCGTGAACGTCGGCGGCACGAAGAACGTCGCCGAGCTCGGTGCACCGCTCGTCTACTTCTCGACCGACTACGTCTTCGACGGGCGCAAGCGCACGCCGTACGTCGAGTCGGACGGCCCGAACCCGCAGTCGGCCTACGCGCGCTCGAAGCTCCTCGGCGAGGCTGCGGCCGGGGAAGGCGCGTGGATCGTCCGCTCGTCGTGGCTCTTCGGGGCGACGGGGCACAACTTCGTCCGGACGATGCTTCGGCTCGGCGCGGAGCGCGACGAGGTCGCGGTCGTCGACGACCAGCGCGGCTCGCCGACCTACGTCGGCCACCTCGCCGCCGCGACTCGCGAGCTGGTCGAGCGAGAGCCGGGGCTCTGGCATGTCGCCGCCTACGGCGACGCGACGTGGGCCGACTTCGCGGAGGCGATCTTCGAGGAGGCCGGGCTCGAATGCCGCGTGCGCCGCATCACGACCGAGGAGCTGGGGCGACCCGCGCCGAGGCCTGCCTACTCGGTCCTGCGCAGCGAGCGCCCCGAGGCGCCGCGGCTCCCGCATTGGCGCGAGGGCCTGCGCGCCTGCCTCGAACGCCTGGCTCAGTAGCCGTCGGGCTCGAGCAACGCGACCCTCGTTCGCTGCGCGAGCGTCACGCGCCCGAAAACGAGGCCCGACCGCGGGCTGAAGATCAACACCCGCGCTGGCGGAGGCGTACCGAGCACGAAAGGCCGCATGCCGCCGAGCCAGGCATGGGCGCGACCCTGGACGATCTGGAGCATCGAGATGCGCGCCGCGCCGAGGAGGTGGTAGCGGTGCGAGCCGTCGGCGCGGTAGCCGGTGATGCCGCGACCTGCGGTCACGATCGTGTCGCCGGCGACGGCGAACCGGGTCGCGCGGCGATCGATCACGCGACTCCGCCACGTACGCGTATCCACGACGGCGAGCCCGGCGGGTCGCTCGCTCGCCGACGATCGGAGCAAGAAGAGGCCCGAGACGACGAGCGAGTGCGAGTCGAAGGTCTCGGCGCGGAGGGTGACGAAATCGGCCGCGCTCGCGGTCGCCGCCGGGAGCGCCGCGATCGTGTGGTACGCGATGCGGAGCGAACGAAGGTCGACGACCGCGACGCGGCCACCGCTCAGGACGACGTACGCGCGCGGCGACACGGGATCGACCGCGAGCCCTGCGACGAGATGCACGGATCGCCCTCGCCCGAAGTGGAGCGGCACGGACCGCACGGTCCCGTCCGGCGCCACGACATCGATCCGTGCGCGGCGGGCGAGGAGGCTCGACGACTGGTAGAGCAACGCTACCTGGCCCTGCGACGAGCCCTCGCCGGTGAGCGAGAGCCGCTGCTCGAACGGCGTTCGGAAGAGCACGCGGCCGCTCGTGGCGTCCACGCCCACGGCGTATCTCGCGCGGACGTAGCGGGCGTACGGCCGGCTCATGCGCTGGACGATCGCCACGAGCCGGTCCGGCGCCGGCCACCCCAAGGAGCGCACTTCGGCGCCCGGCAATCCGACTCGGACGACCCGCCGGAGCGTCAGGCCCTCGTACAGCCGGACCACGACGTCGTGCGGTGCCACGACCGCTACTCGCCGGCCGTCGGCCGACGGAACCGCGAAGCCGACGAACCGCCCGGGCAGGCGCAGCCGAGCGACCGGCGCGAGGGTGCTCGGGTCGAGCCGCGCGAGCGAGACCGGCCATGGGTTGACGTGCGCGGGGTAGACGAGGCCGTAGAGCCTGACGCTCGGGGCGCTCGCGGCGTGGGCCGTGCCGAGCAGCAGGACGGCCGACGTGGCAACGCCGATCCGGAAGCGGAGAGCCGTTCGTCGATCCTCCCACAAGCGGCTCCGCGTCGCGAGCGCCGACTAGGCTTGACGCGATGCGGTTCCTCGTCACCGGCGGCGCCGGGTTCATCGGCTCGCACTTCGCGAAGCGGCTAGCCGCACAGGGCGAGAGCGTCGTCGTCCTCGACAAGCTCACCTACTCCGGCAACCCGGCCAACATCGAGGGCGCGGACGTCGAGTTCGTGCAGGGCGACATCTGCGAGCCGCGCGACGTGGCGACCGCGGCCGACCGCTGCGACGCGATCGTCAACTTCGCGGCCGAGACGCACGTCGACCGCTCGATCCTCGAGGCCGGCGACTTCATCCACACCGACGTCTACGGCACGCACGTCCTGCTCGAGTGGGCGCGCGAGCACGGCAAGCGCCTCGTCCAGGTCTCGACCGACGAGGTCTACGGCGACGTACCGGAAGGCCGTCGCTCGACCGAGGACGACCCGCTCCGCCCGTCGAGCCCGTACTCGGCCTCCAAGGCCGGCGGCGACCTGCAGGTGCTCGCGTACGTCCGGACGTACGGAGTCGACGCCTGCATCACCCGCGGCGCGAACACGTACGGGCCGAACCAGTACCCGGAGAAGCTGATCCCGCTCTTCGTCACGAACGCCCTCGACGGTCTCCCGCTGCCGCTCTACGGCGACGGGCGCCAGCGGCGCGAGTGGCTCCACGTCGACGACCACTGCGCCGCGATCGAGCTCGTGCTCCGCGACGGCCGTTCGGGCGAGGTCTACAACGCCGGTGGCCAGGAGCGCGAGAACCTCGACGTGACGCGGCAGATCCTCGACCTGACGGGCGCCAGCCCGGATCTCGTGCGGCCGGTCGCGGACCGGCCGGGCCACGACCGGCGCTACGCGCTCGACTCCTCGAAGCTGATGGCGCTCGGCTGGCGGCCGCGGCGCGCATTCGCCGACGGGCTCGCCGAGACCGTCGGCTGGTATCGCGAGCACCGCGAGTGGTGGGAGCCGATCAAGTCGGGCGCCTACCGCGAGTACTACGAGCGCCAGTACGCCGAGCGCCTGGGCTAGAGGCTCGGCGCGCCGAGCCGGACGTGCGCCAGGACGCGATCGAGCGGCCGCGGGACGCGCTCGAGGTCGAGTGCCTCCACCAGGAGCACTGCGTACCTCTGCTTGCGGTTCCACATGAAGCCATGCAGCTGTTCCTCGAGCGGACGGTCCCGATGCGCGGGCTGCTTCTGGTAGGTCCGGAACGCGCGCAGCTCGTCTTGTTCCGCGAGCACGCGCTCCATGCCATCCGGGCCCACAGCCCGCGTCAGCTCGTCCTCGAGGTCGCGCGTGCAGGCGTAGAAACCGGCCCGCTCGAGCTCCCCGCTGTCGTCGCACCTCAACGCGCGCAAGAAGTGCCGCTCCTCGCCGGCGTCGTAGAGCCCCGCGACTCGAAGGTCGCGGTATCGCCCTAGGAAGCGGGGGAGGGCCCCGTAGCCGCCCATCGGCACGACGGCGACGCCCTCGGCCTCGAGGTCGCGGCCCCGACGGCGCGCGAGCGCCTCGACCGCGCGGCGATCGCTCGTTCCCTCGACGAGCAGCACTCCACGCAGCTGCATCCGCGCATCAGATCAGGTCGACGACCGGCGGGCGGGATTTCTCTTACTGCGACTTGCAGTAGGCGCGGTCGGCGTCGATCTCCGACCGGTGGCCCTGGATGCGTTCCGACTGCGCGAGATACTTCATCGCCTCCGCGCACCGGCCCGTGTGCGCGAGCGAGGTGCCGACGTCGTATGCCGCATACGCCTCGTACGGCTGTCCCGTCCCCTGGAGCTGCCTCAGCGCCTGCTGCGCGAGCGGCAGCGCGCCCGCGTAGTCGCCAGAGCGGATCTTCCCCGTCGCCTGGTCGACGAGCTGCGAGGGGCTGCCCGAGGCAGGCGGCGGCGGTGAGGCAGGAGGCGGCGGCGCGGCAGGAGGCGGAGGAGGCGCGGGCGTCGTCACGCGGATCGTCTTCGTCTGCCCCTGACTCGTTACCGTCTTCAAGACGGTGCGGGCGCGCGGCGCCGAGGAGGAGCCGCTTCTCGACGTCAGGGCGATCGCGACGATCGCGCCGACCACTGCGGCCACGCCGAGGAGCGCGAGCAGGACCGGCCACCGCGCCCGCGACCGCCGCTCGCGGCCGTCGCCGACGAAGATCGGCAGCTGCGGGGCGGCCGGCTGCGGAGCGAACGTCCGCGTCCGCCCGGCGGCCTCGTCGAAGGCGTTCCGGACGCACTCGACCAACTCGCCGCAGGTCGGGTAGCGCTTCGACGGGTCCTTCGCGAGCGCGCGCTCGAACACCGGGTCGAGCTCGCACGGCAGCCGGTCCGAGCGTCCGCATGCCGACGGCACGGGCTCGTTCACGTGCGCCGCGGCCTCGGCGGTCATCGACTCGCGCTCGAACGGCCGCTCACCGGTCAGGAGCTCGAACGCGACGACGCCGAGCGCGTACTCGTCGCTGGCGGCCGTCGCCCGCCCGCCCTGCGCCTGCTCCGGCGAGATGTAGCCGGCCGTGCCAAGCACCGTGCCCGTGAGCGTGAGCGAGTCGAGGCCGGCGGCGCTCGCGATCCCGAAGTCGGCGACGTGGACGTTCTCGTTCGCGTCGAGGAGCAGGTTCCCGGGCTTCACGTCGCGATGGACGATGCCGTTCGAGTGCGCGTGGTCGAGCGCGGACGCCGCCTGCGCCAACCAGCGGAGCGTCCGCGCCAGCGGCTGGACGCGGCCGTCCCGGAGCACGCCTTCGAGCGAGCCGCGGCTCATGTACTCCATGACGATGAACGGGCGGTCGTGCCACTCGCCGACGTCGAAGATCGTGACGATGTTCGGGTCGCCGGAGAGCCGCGCCGCGGCGAGCGCCTCGCGCCGGAACCGCGCCCGGATCGACTCGTCCTCCGCGTACCGCTCCGCGAGCACCTTGATCGCGACCGTGCGGCCGAGCGTCTCGTCGGTCGCGCAGTAGACGTCGCCCATGCCGCCGGCGGCGATGCGCCTCGGCGCGCGGTAGCGGCGGGGCAGGATGTCCGTGCTGACCGGCACAACACGGGCCTTTCCACGATCGCGTCGAATCATGCTTTGCGTCCGATTCCGCTAGCCTCGACGCGGGACGGGGTCCTGTCGATGCTGCGCCGCCTGACACCACTAGCTCTCCTGGCCGCCCTCGTCGTCGCGGCCGGCGCGTCCGCGCAGGTCCGCACGGAGAGCCTCGGCGGCGCCGCGTCCGCGTCGCAGCCGCTCCCGCTCGTCGCAGTGAGCGGTCACGGCTGGGGCCACGGCGTCGGGATGAGCCAGTACGGCGCGCTCGGCTACGCGCAGCACGGCTGGGGCTTCGCGCGCATCCTCGCGCACTACTACCCGGGCACGACGCTCGCGACGGTGCCGGCGCTGCGCGTTCGCGTGCTGCTCGTGCAGGGCCGTGCGAAGCTGACGATCTCGTCGCCCGCGCCGTTCAAGGTCACCGACGCCGACGGCACGACGTATCCGCTGGCGGCAGGCCCTGTCACCTTCGGCCCGAAGCTGCAGCTCGCGGTTCAGGATCCGGCGACGCAGGAGCGGGCGACGAAGACGCTCACCGGGCCCGTCGTCTTCGCCCCCGGAGCGCAGCCGCTCGAGCTCGGGAAGCCGTACCGCGGCCAGATCCGGGTCGACGTCGTCAAGAACAAGCTGCGCGCGATCGACAACGTCGGCCTCGAGAGCTACCTCGACGCCGTCGTCCCGTCGGAGATGCCGCACACCTGGCTTCCAGAGGGGCTGAAGGCGCAGGCCGTCGCGGCGCGATCGTACGCGCTCTCGCACCTCCAGACCGGTGCGTTCGACCTCTTCTCCGACGTGCGGAGCCAGGTCTACGGCGGCGCCCGTGCCGAGCAGCCGGAGTCGAACGCGGCCGTCTCGGCCACGGCCGGTCAGATCCTGTCCTACGGGGGAAAGGTGGCGCAGACGTTCTTCTACTCGACCTCCGGCGGCCGCACGCTCTCCGCCGAGGACGCGTGGGGCACGCCGATTCCGTACCTCGTGTCCGTTCCGGACCTGTACGACTCGATCTCGCCGTACCACGACTGGGGGCCGTTCGTGCTCCCGGCCGCGAAGGTCGCGAAGACGCTCGCGAGCCCGGGCCGGCTCCTCGACGTGCAGACGACGCCGAACGCGTCCGGCCGAGTCGCCACGGTGACGGCGGTCGGCGCGAACGGCGAATCGACGACCGAGGCGACGAAGGTGCGCTCCGCGCTTGGCCTGCGGTCGACCTGGTTCACGGTCAGCGTCGTCTCGCTCGCGTCGGGCTCGCCGGGGACGCCGGTCGTCTTCGGCGGGACGGGCCGGCTCACCGGGATCGCCCGCAACGCGCGCGGGGCCATCGTCGAGCAGCGCGTCGCCGGGACGACGGCGTGGACGCCGCTCGCGAAGGTCGTGCCGAGCGGCGACGCGACCTTCGCGCTGACGGTCAAGCCGAAGGTTACGACCGCCTATCGCGTCGCGCTCGGCACCGCGCGCGGACAGCCGGTGCGGCTTCCCGTCGCGCCGCTCGTCCGCTTCTACCCGCTCCGGGCCGCTGCGACCGAGCTGCGCGGCCTCGTCCGGCCGGTGCTGCCCGGCGCGCGCGTCGACGTCCAGCGGCTCGACGGGACTCAGTGGCGAACCGCGAAGACCGTCCAGGTGAACGACCACGGCGACTTCGCGGCGTCCCTCCAGCTCGGGAGCGGGAGCTACCGTGCGCGCGCGATCCCCGGCCGCGGCTTCGTGCCCGGCACGACGCGCGTGCTCCAGGTCGTGAACGGTTGAGGCGCGCGGCTTCGGCCGCGCTCGCGGCGCTCGTCTTCGCCGGCGCCGGCGCGGCGGCTGCAGCGCGCGACTTCTTCACGCCGAACGACCCGCTCGCCTCGCGCCAGTGGTACCTCGCGCAGGACAAGGCGTTCGACGCGTGGCCCGTCCTCCCGACGCTCCCCGGCGAAGGCGTCAAGGTCGCGATCGTCGACTCGGGGATCGACGGCAGCCACCCCGAGTTCGCGGGCAAGATCGCTGCGGCGAAAAGCTTCGTCGGGGGCAGCGCGCTCACCGACCAGCAAGGGCACGGCACCTTCGTCGCCGGCGAGATCGCGGCCGCGACCGGGAACGGCCAGGGGATCGCCGGCATCGCGTTCCCGGCGCAGCTCCTGGTCGCGAAGGTCGTCCGCAGCGACCGGACGATCTCGCTCGACGCCGAGGCGGCGGCGATCCGCTGGGCGGTCGACCGGGGCGCGCGCGTCGTCAACCTGAGCATCGGCGGCCTCCGCGACCCGCGCGACCCGCGCCGCGACACGTACTCGCCGATCGAGGCGTCCGCCGTCGACTACGCCGTCCGCCACGGCGCGGTGGTGGTCGCGTCGGTCGGGAACTCGGATCAGGCGCCGACGACGCCGTGGCCGTACGCGAGCTACCCGGCCGCGCTCCCGCACGTCCTCGGCGTCAGCGCGCTCGCCCGCGACGGCTCGGTGCCGCTCTTCTCGAACCGCGACGCGCTCTACGACGACGTTGCCGCGCCCGGCCAGGACATCTTCTCGACGGTTCCGCGGACGCTGGCCGTCCGGTCGGGATGCCCGAACCCTGGCTACTCCGATTGCGGCCCCGACGACTTCCGCCACGCCGAGGGGACGTCGTTCGCGGCGCCGCAGGTCGCCGCCGCCGCGGCGCTCCTCTTCGCGGCCGACCCGGACCTGACCGCGGATCAGGTGACGACCCTGCTCGAGCACTCCGCGGACGACGTCAACGCGACCACCGGCTGCCGCCGCTGCCCGCTCCTCCGCGACTCGCTCTCCGGTTGGGGGCGGCTGGACGTCGCGAAGGCGATCGGCGCGCTCGCGGGCCCGTTGCCGGCCCCGGACCGGTATGAGACGAACGACGACGCCGGCTCGCACGCGCCGCGGATCTGGGGGCACTCGCGCGAGCTCACCGCGACCCTCGACTACTGGGACGACCCGCTCGACGTCTACGCGCTCAAGCTCGCGGCGGGAACGACGCTCGCGGCGCGAGTGCAAGGCCCGGGCGAGGCGAACGTGAACCTCGAGCTCTGGCGTCCGGGGACGGAGACGGTGCTCTCACCGGCGCAGGTGCTGAGCGACCGCGTGGCGCGCGCCGCGCGGCCGGGCTCGGTCGAGCGGATCGTCTACCGCGCGAAGCGGGCCGGCTGGTACTACGTCGCCGTACGGATCGCGCACGGCTTCGGCCCGTATGCGCTCTCGCTCTCGAAGACGTAGAAGACTACGAAACGGAGGTCGAGCCGTGAGTCTGTGTGCGGCTTTCTCGCCCTTGAGCGAGATGAGGAAGCGCGTAACTCTTGAGCGTATGGATGAGCTAATTGCGCAGATTCGTGCCGCCTCCATGGCGGGGCTCTACTACTTGGCACTCGTCGGCACGCTGCTGCTTCCAGATATCTGCGGAGCACTCGACTCTGACGATGGGCGTGCGTCAGGAACAAAGTACAGACGCTGGATCGAGCAGAACGTTCCTCAGCAGGCAGAGAACGCAAGCCTGATCTACGGCCTCCGGTGCTCGCTATTGCACGAAGGCCGTGCGATGCCTCACGGCGGCGCGTTTCGCATCGCGTTCATGGCGCCGACTGCTGGGATACAGCTCCACAAGATCGTTACCGCCGTCGATGACGATGAGATCGGCTGGCTGAGCATCCCCGACTTCGTCGAGGAGATAGCAAGTGGTGCCGAACAATGGCTTGCGCGGGTCGGCAACACGAATCGCGTGCAGACGAATCTCGCGAAGTTCGTCCGGTTCAGGCCCGAGGGTCTACTTCCGCACGTTGCAGGGCCGGTGATCGCGTGACGACCGCGTTCGCGAGACCGCCTAGCCGCCCGCCAGGAGCTCGTCGTCAGGCACCTCGCGGATCTGCCGCGCCGGGTTCCCGACCATGACTGCGCGCGGCGGCACGTTCCGCGTCACGACGGCGCCGGCCCCGACGAAGGCCTCTTCGCCGATCTCGACCCCGGGGCACAGGATCGCCCCGCCGCCGACGCGCGCGCCTCGCCTGATCGTCGGACCCTTGATCAGCTCGTGCCGCCGTTCTGTGCGGCCCATGAAGTTGTCGTTGGTGGTGACGACGCAAGGCGCGACGAAGACGTTCTCCTCGAGCGTCGAGTAGGCAGTGACGTACGCGTGCGCCTGGATCTTCGTCAGCGCCCCGATCGACGTGTCGTTCTCGACGAGCGAGCCACGTCCGATCACGACGTCGTCGCCGACCACGCACCGCTCGCGCACGCAGGCCTGGTCGCCCACGATCACCCGCGCGCCCACCCGCGTGCCCGCGAACACGACCGCGCCGGTCGAGACGATCGTTCCCGGCCCAAACTCCGCGGGCGGCAGCTCCTCGCGCTTAGCGGTCGAGCGCGGCGAGAGCGACGGCTGCTTCCCAACGACCGCGTGCTCGAGCACGCGAACGCCCTCGCCCAGCACGGTCCCCGGGTAGACGATCGCGGTCGGGTGGACGTCAGCCACGGAGGGAGTCCGTCAGCTGCTCGAGCGCGCGTACGACCATCGCCCCGTCGCGGGCCACCTTCGCTCGGTCGCCGTCGCCGGAGACGAGCGAAAGGAAGTGCCGGCACTCGAGCCGGAGCGGCTCGTCGTTCGCGATCTTCGGGATGTAGATGTCGCCGCTCCGCGTCTGCCACTCGCCGTAGGTCTCGGCCCGCTGCCACGGGTACTTCTCGTAGACGGTGACCTTGCGCTCGAGCTCCATGTCGTCGAAGACGACCATCTTCTCCTTCCCGACCACCGTGATCCGCCGCATCTTGTGCGGGTCGAGCCACGACAGGTGCATGTGGGCGATCTTCCCGGACGGGAAGCGCAGGTAGCAGAAGACGACGTCCTCGACGCCCGTCGTGAGGAAGTCGCGGCCGTGCGCGATCGCCTCGACCGGCTCCTCGTCGAGCAGGTACAGGATCACCGAGAGGTCGTGGACGCCGAGCGACCAGAGAGCGTTCTCGTTCGTCCGCACGATGCCGAGGTTCTGGCGGTTGCCGTAGACGCACAGCACCTCGCCGAGCTCGCCCGCGTCGATCAGCTCCTTCAGCTTCACGACGCCCGGGTGGTAGAGGAGCAGGTGGCCGGGCAGCAGCACGAGGTCGCGGGTCGACGCGAGCCGTACGAGCTCGTCCATCTCCGCCGCGCGCGTCGCCGGCGGCTTCTCGACCAGCACGTGCTTCCCGGCCTCGAGCGCGGCCTTCGCGAGCTCGTGGTGGGTGGGGACGGGCGTCGCGATCACCACAGCGTCGAGGTCGGAGTCGCCGAGGAGGTCGGCGAAGTCGGTCGTCGCGCGCGCCTGCGGGTAGCGCTCGGAAAACTTCGCGACCAGCTCCGGCGAGAGATCGCAGATCCACGTCAGCTCGGCGAGCTCGTCGAAGTTCCGCGCGAGGTTCGGCCCCCAGTACCCGAGGCCGGCGACGGCGACGCGGGTCAAAGCTTCCAGACCTTCGGGCTCGCGAGCCCCCGCTTGCCGGTCGCATTGCGGAGGTCGACGACGATCGGGGCCTCGTCGACGAGGTGTCCGTAGTCGATCGAGGAGTGCGCGGTCACGATCGTGACGCAGTCGTAGGCGGCCGGATCGAGCTCGACCGACGAGAGGCCGTAGGCCGGCAGCTCCGGGACGTGCGGGTCGTGGTAGGAGACGTCGGAGCCGGCGTTCCGCAGCAGGTCGATCAGCTTCAGCGCGGGCGACTCGCGCATATCGCCGATGTCGGCCTTGTACGCGACCCCGAGCACGAGCACGCGGGAGCCCTTGAGCGACTTCTCGCCGCCGTGGTTCAGCGCTTGCGAGATCAGCGAGCGGCAGAAGTACGGCATGTTCTGGTTCACCTCGCCGGCGAGCTCGATGAACCGCGTCGTGAAGTCGTACTCCCGCGCCTTCCAGGTGAGATAGAACGGGTCGATCGGGATGCAGTGGCCGCCGAGGCCCGGCCCCGGCTCGAAGTGCATGAAGCCGAACGGCTTCGTCGCCGCCGCCTCGACGACCTCCCAGATGTCGATCTCCATCCGGTCGCAGAGTTGCGCGAGCTCGTTCACGAGCGCGATGTTCACCGAGCGGAAGATGTTCTCAAGCAGCTTCGTCAGCTCGGCCGCCTCCGGGGACGAGACGGGGTGGACGGCCTCGATCGCCTCGCTGTAGAGGGCTGCCGCGCGCTCGGTGCAGGCGGGCGTGATGCCGCCGACCACCTTCGGCACGTTCCTCGTCGTCCAGTCGGAGCGGCCCGGGTCGACGCGCTCGGGAGAGAACGCGAGGTGGAAGTCGGCGCCGACCTTCAGGCCGCTCCGTTCCAAGATCGGCAGGACGCACTCGCGCGTCGTGCCGGGATACGTGGTCGACTCGAGAACGACGAGCTGGCCTGCGCGGAGCCGCTTCGAGATGTCGTGGGAGGCTCGCTCGACGTACGAAAGGTCCGGCTCGCGCTGCTTCGAGAGCGGCGTCGGCACCGCGACGAGGATCGCGTCGGCATCGCGCAGCTCGTCGAAGTCGGTCGTCGCGCGCAGGCCGTTCCGCACAAGTGGCGCCAGCGCCTCCGACGGGACGTCCTCGATGTGGCTCTCGCCGCGGTTCAGCCGCTCGACTACGTCCGCCTTGACGTCGAAGAGGGCGACCGACTTCCCGGCCTCCGCGAACACCTGAGCGAGCGGCACGCCGACGTAGCCGGCGCCGACGATGGCGACGTCAGTTGGCATGCGGGCGAAGCGTATAGAGCACCTCAGCGATCCTTTCGGAAGCTTTCCCGTCTCCATACAACTGCGGGCGGTCGGCCGGCATCCGCGCTTGCGCGACGGCTTGGACGAGCCGGTCCGGGTCGTCGTCGACGAGCGTGTTTGCGCCGAGCTCGACCGTGTCGACCCACTCCGTCGACGGCCGCAGCGTCACGCACGGCACGCCGTACCAATAGGCCTCCTTCTGCAGGCCGCCCGAGTCGGTCAGGATCACGCGCGCCTGCGAGGCGAGCGCGGCGAGGTCGAGGTAGCCGAGCGGGTCGATGACCGGGAGCTCGAGTCCGTTGGCGGCGAGCGCGGCCCGCGTCCGCGGGTGCGCCGGGAAGACGAGCGGCTCGTCGAGGCGGCGCAGCCCCTCGACGATCCGGGCCAGGCGCGGTGGACGGACGTTCGCCTCGCGGTGGAGCGTGACGACGAGGTAGCGCCCCGGTTCGACGCCGAGCCGCTCGAGCGCGTCCGACCGGTCGCGCGCGATCGGCGCGAGGCGCATGCTCGCGTCGGCCATCACGTCGCCGACCACTCGCGTCGTGCCGCGGACGCCTTCGGCGAGGAGCGTCGCGCGCGAGCGCTCGTCGGGGGCGAAGAGGAGCTCCGACATCCGGTCGACCTCGATCCGGTTTCGCTCCTCGGGCATCTCGAGGTCGCCGCTCCGCAGGCCCGCCTCGACGTGCGCGACCGGGACGCCGGCCGCTGCGGCCGACCACGCGCCCGCGAGCGTCGAGTTCGTGTCCCCGAAGACGAGCACCCAGTCGGGCCGCTCCACGGCGACCGCCGCCACGATCGCCGGCTCCATCGCCGCCGGGTCGGCAGTGTGCAGGTCGAGCCGGTACTCGGGCTCGTGGAGCCCGAGCTCCTCGAAGAAGATCGCCGACAGCTCGCGGTCGTAGTGCTGGCCGGTGTGGACGACGACCTCGTCGATCTCGCGCTCCCGTAGCGCGACCGACAGCGGCCCGGACTTGACGAACTGCGGCCGGTTTCCGACCACGGACAGGACTTTCACCGCGGCTACACTACGCAGCCGCCCGGGCCGTTAGCTCAGCTGGTAGAGCAGGGGACTCTTAATCCCAAGGTCGAAGGTTCGAATCCTTCACGGCCCACTTCGAGAACGTCCTGGGGGAGCGGGCGCATGCTTCGGTCGTGGATTCAGAGGCTTCGAGGCCGTCGGTTGCAGGCGGCGATCGCGTTAGGTCCCGCAAACGTCAGCCTCAGCGAGGGCGACCGCCGCGTCCTCCTCCGCCTCCTTGCGAAATTGAGCAACAGACGGATCCTTTTCGACCCCCTGGCGACGGAGAACTACACGCTCGTCGTCCGCTCGATTGGGGAGATGCGAGCCGAACTTGCTGAGGCGCTTGGCGAGCTAGCCGAGAAGTCTGAGGGAAGAGCCGCGGTACACCGGATGTTGACGCGGCATCGGCCGCGCACAGCGCGATGGAACAGGCTGGCTTCGCTGCGATGATGCTCACGCTGGGACGGCTTCGGGGTGTCGTCGGCGCGGAACTTATGCTCCTCAACGATTGCTACGGCATCCCGATCGGAGGATCTCTGAGTTCGCTCTTGGTCGAATACGACTCGCGCGGCGAGCCGCTGCCGCACAAGCCGCCTGTGATTGATATTGGTCGGCCGATACGAACGGTCGTGATCGAACCATCAATCGATCCCGTCCCAGGTCGCGAGGAGCCCGACTCCGAGGGCACTGACGACTGACGCGCCGAGACTGCGGCATCGCAGGGAGCCGCCGTTGCCCCCGAATTCGAATCCTTCCGCGGCCTATAGCCGCGCGAAGTTCGCCCGGCCTTCGGCGGAGCATGACGACTTCGTGCGGATCGGCTCTGGCGTGAGCGTCTGCGAGTCGGGGCAGCGCAAAGCCACTCCGACGGCGCTACGAGCGAAAAGGCTGGCGCGACGGAGGTCCGCCGCGCCAGCCCAACTGCTCAGGTAATCAGCAGCCCGGGAGCTTGAAGCTCGCGATCCGGGTGTGCCATGGCCTGCCGTCGGCGGGGGTTCCCGACGTCAGGTAGTACTCGTTGACGTACCAGAACGTGCAGTCGTCGACCGGGTCGACCGTCATGTCGGTGTAGTCGCCCCAGCGCGAGTTCGTCGTCGTCTGGACGCCCGAGCCGTTGATGATCGTCCCCTCGCCCAGCGTCATCTGCCCGAGCGGGTCGCCGGCGAGGCGGCCCGTGTAGCGGATGCCGGGGAACACTGTCGTTCCGTTGACGACGCTGTAGCCGAGGCCCATGTCGCCCTTCTTGTCCTGGGCGATGCTGCCCATCCAGCGGTGGACGCCGTCGCCGGGCGCGTACGTCCCTTGCTGGTACAGGCTGTACGTGGTGCCGGTCCGACGGATCTCGTACCAGCGCTCGCCGGCGACGCCAGGCGTCGCCTCGACCGACTGGCTCGTGACCAGCGACTCGTAGCTCTTGAAGTTGCGGTAGGCGAGCCGGAACGTCGGCCGCTGGCGGTAGGAGAGGATGTCGAGGTACTGGCTTCCGTTGGTGATGCCCGGCTGTGGCAGGCAGTCCCGGGCGGAGGGTGGCAGCGTCCCGGGGACTACACCGCAGGGGAAGATCGAGTCGAACGGTGCCGTCGGGAGCTGCGTGTTCAGCGTCAGCGTCGAGCTTGCCGCCGCGTTCCACTTGACGTTCAGGTCCCAGATGTTGAGCGCGTCGAACGTCGCGCCGTAGCCGGCGCCGTCGTCCTGCGTCCCGACGATCGGGACCGCCGTGTCGGTCTTCGGCTTCTGCTTCCCGTCGATGTCCGCCGGCAGGAGCCCGTCTCCGACTAGCGGCAGGACGGCCGGGTCGTTGCCGTCGAGGAAGAAGTGGACCGCGCGCGCAGGCAGGCCGTTCACCATCTTGTTCTTCTCGAGGCCGTAGACGCTGATCCCGTACTCGTCTTGCGAGCCGAAGTCCCTAGACGTGAGCACGTAGGAATCGGTCCAGACTCCGTACTTCGGATAGTCGGGGAAGAACACGGATGTCGAGCCGTCCTGGTTCGTGATGAAGGCATAGCGGTAGTACGCGCCCGTGGGATCGCTGGTCTGCGAGACGGCGACGCAGTTGTAGAACGGCAGACCGTTGAACGAGCCGTCCGGGTTCAAGCCGCTGGTGGTGAACTGACTGAGGATCCAGCGGTCGGTGATCTGGTCGTACATGACGACCGGGTCGCCTGACGGATCGGTGCAGTCCGGCACGGCGAATCCGCTCCACAGCGTGCCGGTGTCGACCGGCCCGAGCAGCCTGTTCCCGGCCTTGTCGTAGACGGCGAAGGTGAGGTTCACCATCTCGACGTAGTTGTTCGGCCCCACCTCGCCGTCCGGGTCCGGCGGATTCACGCGGAAGCCGAAGATGTTGAAGTTGTCCTGGTTGCTCAGCCCTTCGAAGTTCTGCTGAGTCGAAGGGATCGCCGCAGGCAGCAGCGCCGACTGCAGCGCGCCGTCGCCCGAGTACCCGCTGTCGGCTCCCGGCGTTGGGCCGAGGTCGGGCTCGTCCGCCGGGTCGTCGGCGTCGGGAGCGACCCGGTTCGCCGCCAAGACGCGGAGCGGCGGCGAGAGGTCGTGGGCCACGTCCGAGGTGATCGTGAGCCTCGGCTTCGGGCGTGCCGCCGCCTTCGCGGTCCGCTCGACCGCTGCCGAGCCGTTGGCCGCAGCCCCTGCGAGCGTTGCCGCCGCGAGGAGCCCGGTGAGAAGCGCGAGCGCCCCGGCCAGCCTGAGCCGGCGGCGTACGCACGTAGATCCGTGCATCGTCTGCCCTCCCCTGATAGGTGAAGCGAGATCGGCGCGACCCTACGCCACCGGATCTGCGTCTTCAAGCCCGGGCTGACCCGCGTTACAGTTGGGCGTCGTGGGGTTCGCAGCCATCGGCCTGGTCGCGCTCGCGGCGCCGATGCTCTCGCTCGGCGGCGCTCCGGCTGCGACACCGGCCTCCGGCCTTCGCGGGCTCGTGCTGCGAGAGCCGGCGGCACCGGTCTGTCGTGACGACCCCTGCGAAGCGCCGGCGCCCGGGGTCGTCCTTCGCTTCACCCGCGCCGGCAAGGTCGTCGCCGAGGTGAAGACGACGCGCGCGGGCCGGTACTCGGTCCGGCTGAGCGCGGGGTCCTACGGCGTGAAGGCGCCGGGGCGCCGGGTCGGGACGGGGTTGAGACCGCGGATCGTCCAGGTGCCTCGCGGGCGGATTGCCCGAGTCGACTTCCATCTGGACACCGGCATCCAGTAGGGCGCTAGGCCGACGCTAGTGCCCTACGCGACGCCGAGCTCGGCGGCGCAGCGTGCCGCGTCGCGCCTCTTCGGCACGTCGAGCTTCTGCAGCACCGCCGCGACGTGGTGCTACGGGCCGTCCGCGGCGAGACGACGGGCCGGTCGGCGATTTCGGCAGTCGTCAGCCCTTCGGCGAGGAGCGCGCGATCCGCGAGCACGCGCAGCGCGCTGCGATCCCCGCCCAGGAGATCCTGCCCGCTGCGGACACCGTGATCGTGCGGCCGGACCCGGTCGCGGTGGCGGCCTGAGCTAGGTACGCGGCCGGAGAGCGGAACGGCCCTCCGGCCGCCAAGGCCTTCCGCTCAGCGGTTGGCGAGCTCTTCGAGGCGGCTCCGCAGCTGCTCGTGGAGCGGCAGGAGGATCGGCCCGGGGCTCGGCTCGACCGGCGGTTCCGTCGCCGCCACGACAGCCGGCGCTACGACCACGTTCGAGACCCGGTCGGTGCCGGAGACGTGGAGCAGCTGGCACACGGTCGCCTGCACGCCGAAGCGATCGGTCGCCTGGACACAGAGCTCGCCGTCGAGCCCGACGCCGAAGTCGGTGTGGAGCGCGCACCAATCGAGGCCGACGTCCGTCGAGCTCACGCCGCCGGGAAGCGGCCCGCCGCCCGCCTGGATCGGCGTGCCGTTCCAAAGCCACGTGTACGTGACGGGCGCGTGGAGCGTGATCGGAATCGCCCGGAACGTGCCGGTCCGCGACACGTTGTACACCGTCCAGAGCGGCGTCGACGAGACCTGGTCGCCGCGCACGGTCGTCCAGCGAGGCACGACGCGGACGCGCGCGGGCGTGTCCCACAGCGTGAAGCGAACGTGGAGTCGGTTTCCGAGGTCGCGCCAGAACGCGCACTTCGCGTAGCGGCCCTCGCCGGTCAGCACGCCCGCGACGAGCGGGCGCTCCGGCGGAGATGCCGCCTGCGGGATCCGGTCCTGGCCGGCTCCGCCGCCTCCGAACCCGAACGGGAGGCCGCGCACCTGCGCCAGGTGGAGCCCGACGTACGAGCTCGCGACTGCGACGAAGCCCGCCGGACGCCTCGCCTCGAGCGTCGGCGGAAACTCGAAGACGATTCCGCCGAGGTCGGACCCGTGTGGGAGGACTGAAGCGATCGGTGCCGCCGCAGCGAGGGCGCCGCCGGTCGCGACGAGCCCGACGCGATGCCACATCAGGTCGCAGCCGGGGTCGGAGACCGAAACGATCGTCCCTCGGTCGAGGTCGACGTCTTGGTCGATCGGAACGACGAGGTCGTCGACCACGAGGATCGCAGGCTCGTTCGCAGGCGGCTTCACGACGAGCGGCCCGAGCACCTGGACGTCGTCGAAGTGGAGCACCGAGGCGTCGACCTGCCCGAACAGCGCTTGGAGCTCGTCCGGGATCACGGAGAGCGCGGACATGCCGGTTCCCGCCGCGTTCGCAGCGGCCTTGACCGTGGCGGTGAGGCTGCTCGTGAGCGCGTCGTTGATCGCCGCCACGATCGCGATCCCGACGAGCGCGCCGATCGCTCCCGCGATCCCCGCGGTCAGCACGAGGGAGATCGAGATCGAGGCGAGCGCGGCGATGATCGCGGCGACGAGGGCGGCCAGAGCCGCGGCGATGAGCGCGATCACGGCCACGAGCAGGATGCCGATCGCGATCACCCACCACGCGAAGTTGACATGCGGATCGATGACCGGCTGCTCGACGATCGGCACGACCGTCTTCCCCTGGAGACCGAGGCGAATGCCGAAGTCGACGTTCACCGTCGCGTCCCAGCCCGTCCCCGAGGTGGTCATCTCGAGGTGGACCGTGAACCGCTTGTCGGCCGCGTTCGAGGAGTCGAGGCAGACCCGTGCCTTGTGGACGTTGAACGTCTGGTTGTTCATCACCGACTGGACGTTGATGTTGTCCCAGCGACAGCAGGGATCGGTCGTGGTCGGGCCGGGCGGATCCGGATTCGGCAGGCCTGCGAACTGCGGCGCGTGGCGGAGCGTGCAGCAGATCGCCGAGGTCAGGAAGAGGTTGTCGAAGAACAGGCCGGCCGGCTCGCCGGAAGGAAGCGGCGACGCGAGCTGCCCGATGTCCCCGGATGCGCCCGGCATCTGTTTCGTCGCGATCGCGAGGCAGGGATCGGCCCCGGCGCCGCCCGCCAGCAGAGCGAGCTGGACGTCGTGCAGGCCGATGCCGCAGAAGGCGCTCGCGTTCACGGGCGGCATCGAGAAGACGAACGGCAGCGGGAAGATCCCCCGCAGACGGCTCGTGACGGCACTGACGACCTCGCCCGCGACGTCGGCTGCGATCGCATTCGCAGCCGCGTTCACCTGCGCCGTCTGCAGGGTCAGGCCGGTGATGCCCTGGATGATCGCGTTCAGCTTCGCGGTGAGCTGCTGCGCGAGGCTGGTCGCGACAGCCTGCTGCGAGAAGCCGGGCGTGGTCACCGTCACGAGTGCCTGGTCGATCGTGACCTGGTTGGTACCGCTCGGACGGTTGATCGTGACCGCGAGGCTGGCAGCGACCGCGAAGCTGGTCGAGATCGGAACGCTCGAGACGGCGGGCGGGATCTGGACGCCCGGGAGCGCCGTGACGAGCCCCGTGCCGTCGACGCTCATCCGCACGTCGGCCGTGCCGCTCGCGATCACCGTGGCTCGGTGCTGAACCCCGTCGATCGACGCTCCGGGCGCGATCGTGAAGCTCTCGACGTCGAGCGTGGAGATCGGCGCGCCGGTCAGAGGCACCGGGACACCGGTGAGGGCGCTCCGGGCCGCCGGCTGGAGCTGGGTCTGGAGCACCTGCCCGAGCCCCGTCGGGCCGATCGCCATGCAGACGTCGAAGCCGGCAAGGTTCGCCATCAGGTCTCGCGGGTCGGTTTCGGGGGCTTGCCCTTCTGCACGTCGACCTGGAGCCCGGTGAGCTCGACGCCGCCGCCGTCTGGGACCGAGGCGCGCGCAGCAGCCTGCCGTGCCTCGATCGCGGTGAGGAGGCCTCCGGCCTGCGGCGCCACCTTTCGCAGGACCGAGGCCGGGTCGTCGAGGAAGCGCGCAGCCTCGCCCGGGGTGCCGCGAAGGTGGTCGAGGAGCGGCCCCTCGAGCTTCGCGAGCTCCTCGAGAGAGATGCCGGGGGCCTGCGCAGCGAGGTCGGGAGGCGGCGCTCCGCCCACGATCGTGACGCTCACGCTCATTCGCGGCGACTTGGGCGGGACTCGCGGCGGTGTCGCTTCGGGATTCACGTTTCCTGCGACCGGAGATCTCGAGACGCACAAGCGTAGGTCGGTTGCGAGATCGTTGTCAAGCCGCGCAGCGACCTCGTGGCCGTCAGGCGGTTTCCGCTCTATCGCTCAGCCCTGGTACCAGGCCGCGAGGCCGTTCCAGTCGTGGCGGCCGTAATAGCCGAGGCCTCCGTCGACGTGTCCGAACGGGCCTCGTCGCTCTCCACTCGGCACGTTCACGAGGTACAGGACGGCCTTCGGCTGCGGGCGGGCTGCGTGGTGGACGTAGAGGACCCAGTGGCCGTCGTGCGACCAGCGGGGCTGCTCGTCAGAGCTTCCGTCGCCGGGGCGGCCGACGAGGAGCCGCGCGCGGCTCCCGAGGAGGCGGATCGAGCGCTCGGCCGTGTCGAAGCGTCCCTCCTCGCGATTCGTCGTCACCGTCGTGGAGATGGTCGCGCCGTCCGGCGAGCAGGTCGCCGCGTACCAGCTGTGCCGCCGGTCCGGCGAGACGGTGTGCGGCTTCCAGGCCGGCGGCGAGACGAGGTCGATTCGCTTCCGCGCGCTGACGTAGCGGTCGAAGCCGGCCGAGATCAGGACCCGCCTCCCGCAGGCCTGGAGGAAGTCCGCGCCGCCGAGGACGCTCCGCTCGACCTGCACCGTGCGCCCGCCGGAGCTTCCGATCGCCCAGAGCGGCAAGCCGTCCGCGGCGATCGAGGCCGATCCGTAGGGGTCGGTCTGGAACAGGATCCAGCGGCCGTCCGGCGACCAGCGCACACCCACGGTAGGGCCGACCTCGCCGGTCGGCGACGACGAGCTCCAGATCTGCCTGCGCCCGCCGGTCGCGAGGTCGACCACCCAGAGCGAGCCGCGCGGCCCCTCCGCGACGAGGCGCCGACCCGACGCGTCGAACGCGAGCTCTCCGACCGAGAATCCCCGTGGAAGCAGCGGCCGTGGCGACGCGCCAGGCCCGCCGACGAGGACGCGGCCGGACGCTGCGCTCGCGACCAGCGTGCTCGAGTGCGGCCGCCACTGGAGCCGGAACGTGCGCGAGCCGAACGGGACGCACGTCCTGCCGTCTGCTGCCGCGACGAGCGTGCCGCCGACCGCGATCCAACGGCCGTCGGGGCTCCAAGCGATCGGCTGCGGCGCGACGCGCGCCAGAGCACGGTCGCGCCGGGACGAGAGATCGACGACGTGCAGCTCGCCCCGCCACACGTACGCCACGGCGCCCAGCGGACCCGTGCGGAAGTCAGGCGGCGAGCCGCAGCCGCCCGGGCCGCCGCCCCGGGCAGGAGCGCCGCCGCCGACCGACGCCGCGAGGAGCAGGGCGGCGGCGACCGCCGCGGATCGGAGTCCGCTCACGTCGGCGCGACCCTAGCCGCGCCCGGTCGCGCATCGGTTCTCTTCCCCCTCTCAGCTACCGCCGACGCCGGCTGCGGTCAGCAGCACGAGCACGACGGTCGTGACCGCAAGCACGCCGTGGAGCGCCACGACGGGAACCGGGAAGTGCTGCTCGGGCGGCGTGTCGGCCGTGACGCCTCCGGCGGTCGCCGCCCCGCGCGCCTGCCGCCGGCGAAGCCAGATCGCGAACATCGTCCAACCGAGCGCGGCGACGACGGCCAGGATCGCGAACGCGATCCACGCGAGCACGTCCTTGTCCTTCCAGAGATAGACGATCCAGATCACGAGCCCGGTCGCCGCGAGCAGGAAGTGGCTCAGGATCAGCGGCGGCCGGATCCGGTTCCCCGCTTCGCGCGCCTGGCGCATGCCGCCACGCGCGAGCCAGATCGAGAGCAGGACAACCCCCCCGCCTGCCGTGAGCACCCACGTCACGAGCGCGACCCACTTCATCGTTCCCCCCTTCCGCAGAGCGATGCAACAACGAGGAGA
>Ga0081539_10002885_pt1 | contig 22789 bp, 20 predicted proteins | sample TabmetS4T2R2_FD_71023 | JGI IMG/M metagenome (GOLD analysis project Ga0081539, IMG submission 71023) | Tabebuia heterophylla rhizosphere microbial communities from the University of Puerto Rico - S4T2R2 | ecosystem: Host-associated > Plants > Roots > Rhizosphere ...
CGGCCGGCTCGACAGCGTGCTGGAGCAGCTTTCTCGCTATCTGGAACGGGATCTCGAGGCCCGCCGGCGGGTCGTCTCCGCGATGATCTATCCGATCATGATCGTGGTCGTGGGCGTCCTCACCGTGGGTGTCCTGGCCGGTTTCGTGCTGCCGCGCTTCCGGACCTTCTTCGCCGACCTCGGTGCGACGCTGCCGTGGCCCACCCGGGCGATGCTGAGCGTCACCGGCTTCCTCACCGATTGGTGGTGGGCCCTGCTCGCGGCGGCGGTGACGCTGGTCGTCGCCTTCGTCGTCGCCCGTCGGACCGCCGGCGGCCGGTACGCGGGCGCCCACGTGCTCGTCCGCCGGGACGCCCGCCCGCTCGGCCTCGTGCACGTCGATCTGCCCCCCGGCGGGCTGTCGTCCGCGGCCCTCGCCGAGCTGATCGACCGCCGCCTGGCGGCGGAGCTGCACGAGCCGTCACCGCCGCCCGCGGCGGTCCCGGCGGCGGACGTGACCGTCGTGGTACCCACCTGCGGCCGCCCCGAGCTGCTGCGCCGGACGCTCGACGCCCTGGCCGCCCTGGACCGCCGCCCGCACGAGGTCGTCGTCGTGGACAACGCACCCACCCGGCCCGGAACGGCCGGGGTGGTCGCCGCGTCCGCCGCCACCGGCCTGCCCGTGCGCTACGTCGCGGAGCCGTGCCGGGGGGTGGCCCACGCCCGCAACCGCGGGCTGGCGGAGGCCACCGGCGACCTGGTCGCCTTCGTCGACGACGATGTGGTGGCCGACCCGCACTGGCTCGACGCGGTGCTCTCCGGCTTCGCCGACGGCGGCGCCGCCGCGGTCACCGGCTACGTGCTGCCGGCCGAGCTGGAGACACCGGCCCAGGTGTGGACCGAGCGCTACGGCGGATTCGGCAAGGGCTGCCGACGGGTCCGGTTCGACGCCGACGGCTACCAGGTCGCCGACCCGGGCGGCGGCCGGCCGGTGCCCGGCGACCCCGGCTCGCTCTACCCGTACCTGCCCGGCACGTACGGCTCGGGCGCCAACATGACATTCCGCACGTCCGTGCTGCGGGACCTGGGCGGCTTCGACCCCGTGCTGGGGTCGGGGCGGGCGGTCCGCGCCGGCGAGGACATCGACGTGCTGCTCCGGCTGGTCCTCGCCGGGCACACCGTGGTCTACGAGCCCGCGGCGATCGTCTGGCACGCGCACCGGCGGGAGACGCCGGCGTTGCGGCGCACCATGTACCACTACGGAGCCGGCCTCAGCGCCGTGCTCACCAAGACGCTGCTGACCGACGCCGCCCGGCGGCGGGATCTGCTGCGCCGGATCCCGGCGGGCGTGGGGTACGCGCTGCGGCCCGGATCGGCGAAGAACGCCGGCAAGAGCGACGGCTACCCGTTCTCGTTGACCGCCCTGGAGGTGCTCGGCATGGCCTCCGGTCCGGTGCGCTACGCCGTGGGCCTGGCGACGGCGGCCCGGCCGGGAGGGGACCGTCGTTGACCGTCGTTCCCGTCCTCGCGTACCACAGCATCGGCGACGAGCCGCGCGACGGCACGCTGCGCTGGTCCGTCTCGCCCGGGGACTTCGGCGAGCAGATGGCCCTGCTGCGTGAGCGCGGGCGTACCCCGCTGACCGTCGGCCGGTACGCCGAGCTGCTGCGCGGGCGCCTTCCCCTGCCACCGCGCCCGGTGGTGGTCACCTTCGACGACGGCTTCGCCGACCTGGCGACCGCCGCCCTGCCGGTGCTGCGGCGCTACGACGTGTGCGCGACCGCGTACGTCATCACGTCGCGCCTCGGCGTGCGCCCCGCCCTGGACCGCGACGAGCTCGCCGGGCTGCGCGACGCCGGCGTGGAGATCGGGTCGCACAGCGACACCCACCGGCCGCTGGACTGCCTGGCGCAGGGCACGGTGCGCCACGAGATCGCGGCGAGCCGGGATCGCCTCCAGGCGTACCTGGGAGCGGCGGTGACCTCGTTCGCCTACCCGTACGGCTACCACAGCCCGGCGGTGCGCCGGGCGGTGATCGATGCGGGCTACGCCAGCGCCTGCGCCGTGAAGAACGCGCTGAGCCATCCGGGTGACGACGTGTTCGCCATCGCGCGCGTCCTCGTGGAGCGCGGCACCGGAGCGGCCGGCATCGATCAGCTGCTCGCCGGGCGGGGCCGGCCGCTCTCCTGGCGGGGGGAACGGCTGCGGACCCGCGGCTGGCGGGCGTACCGCCGGGTGCGCCACACCCTGGACGTCGTACGGGGGCCGCGGTGACGCCGCCGACCGTGGCCGCCTCCGGAGTGGACGCCGCCGAGACCGCACCGACAGTGGCCGCGCGGGTCCGCGCCACCCTGCGCAACCCGCTCTACGTCAACGTCTACGCGCTGACCCTCAACACGGTCCTGACCTCCGGGCTGGGCATCGCGTACTGGGTCGTCGCCGCCCGCCTCTACTCCCAGCGGGATCTGGGCGCGGGCGCCGCCGTCGTGTCCACCATGACGTTCCTCAGCAGCCTGGCGCAGCTCAGCCTCAACGGGGCCATCGCCCGGTTCGTGCCGGCGGCGGGGCGGCACGCGGGCCGGATGATCCGTGGCGCCTACGGCGCGAGCTGCACGGCCGCGCTGCTCGCCGGTTCCGCCTTCCTGTTGGTCGCGCCCATCGTCTCGCCGCGGACCGGCCCGCTGGCCGGCGGGCCGGTGCTGGCCGCGACCTTCGTCCTGGCAGTCGCGGCGTGGTCGGTCTTCACCCTTCAGGACAGCGTCCTGACCGCGCTGCGCGGCGCGGTCTGGGTGCCGGTGGAGAACGCCGCCTTCGGCGTCGCCAAGATCGTACTGCTCGTGCTGCTGGCCTCCACGGCGCCGGCGCTCGGCGTCTACGCGTCGTGGACGATCCCGGTGTTCCTGGCCCTGGTGCCGGTCAACGTGCTGGTGTTCCGCCGGCTGCTGCCGCGGTCGCACGGGCGGCAGGCGGCACCGGACCTGCCCGCCCGCGGCGTCCTGCTGCGCTTCGTGTCGCTCGACTATGTCGGCTACCTGTTCCTGCAGTGCGGCACCAACGGCCTGCCCGTGCTGGTGGCCGCGGTGCTGGGCGCGCGCGCCAACGCGGTGTTCTACATCGGCTGGCTCCTGGGCAGCTCCGCCGAGCTCGTCGCGTACCACTTCGGAACCTCGTTGACCGTGGAAAGCGCGCGGGACGAGTCCCGGCTGGCCACGTACGCCCGGCAGGTGCTGGTCCGCGGCCTGTTGCTGTTCGTACCCGGAGCGGTCCTGCTGTGCGTGGGCGCACCGGTCCTGCTGGGGCTCTTCGGCGGGGAGTACGCCGCCGGCAGCGACACCGTCCTGCGGCTGTTCGCGCTCGCGGTGGTCCCGAAGTTCGTCGTGACCGTGTTCATCGCGGCCAGCCGGGTCCGCCGGCGGGTCGGCCGCATCGTGCTCATCCAGGCCGTCACCAGCACGATCGTCGTGGCCGGCGGATGGCTGGCCATGCCGGTGTGGTCGGTGTCGGGAGTGGCTGCGGCGTATCTGAGCGCACAGGTCGTCATGGCGGCCGCGCTGCTCCCGTCCCTCGTCCGGCTGCTGAGGGGTATCGGATGACCGGGCCCGGCGCCGTCACCGCCACCGCCGTCGCGGCGCGACCCCGCGCCGCGTGGCGGCGGGCCGGCCTGGCCGCCGTGCGGTGGTCGGGCCCGCTCGTGGCGGGCGGGCTGGGCCTGACGACGCTGGCCGGCACCGATCCGGGCGGGATCGGCTCGCTGGGGTTGGTCGACGTGCTACCGACCGGTTTCTACGTGGCGCTCGGGCTGTTGACGGTGAGCTTCGTGGCGGTGGTCTTCTTCGCACCCACCGCCCGCCCGGTGCTGCCCGCCCTGCACGTCGCGATCTTCGCGGTGCTGTTGCACGGCGCGGCGGCGATCGTGGAGCCCCTGCCCCGCTTCATTCCCGCCTGGCTGCACGTGGGCTTCACCGACTACATCGCCCGGACCGGCGGTACGCTGCCCGATCTGGACGCCCGGTTCAGCTGGCCGGGGTTCTTCGCGCTGGTCGCGATGGCGACGCGCGCCGCCGGTCTCCCGGACGCCATGCCGCTGGTGAGCTGGACGCCGGTGGTGTTCAACCTGCTGTTCGGCGCGGCCGTGTACCGGCTGGCCCGGGCCACCGGCATGGCGCCGCCGGCGGCCTGGCTGACCGTGTGGCTGTTCTACCCGGCGAACTGGGTGGGCCAGGACTATTTCTCCCCGCAGGCCCTCAACTACCTCATCTACCTGCTGATCCTGATCGTCCTGCTGATCTGGTTCCGGGTGCCGCACCTGACCCGGTTGCGGCGCCGCGCCGGGCGGCCCGCCCGGTTGTGGCCCCGCCGGCTGCTGCGGCTGATCCGGCTGCCGGCCATGCCGATGCTCCATGAGCCGGAGCCGCTGCCCGCCCGGCCGGCCGCCCGGGCCGGGCTGACGGCCGTCGTGCTGCTCCTGTTCGCCGCCAGCGCGGCCAGTCACCAACTCACCCCGACCGCGATCGTCGTGTCGGTGGCCGTGCTGGTCGTCGCCCGCCGGTCCACGCTGCCGTCACTGCCACTGCTGATGGGCGTGATCCTGGCCGCGTACATCAGCTACCTCACCGTCGCCTACTGGTCCGGCCACCTGGCCGACATGTTCGGCTCGTTCGGCCAGATCGGGCGCACGGTCGACAAAGGCGTCACCGAACGGGTCCAGGGCGACACCGGGCACCTGGTGGTCCTGCAGGTCCGGCAGGGCTTCGCGGTCGCGGTGTGGGCGCTGGCCGCCGCGGGCGCCTGGCGGCGGCTGCGGCGCGGGCACGGCGACCTGGCGGTCCTGGTGCTGGCGGCCGCCCCGTTCCTGCTGCTGTTCCTGCAGAGCTACGGCGGCGAGGTGTTCCTGCGCATCTACACCTTCGCCCTGCCGTTCATGGTGGTCCTGGTCGTCGCGCTGGTGGCTCCGGTGTGGCCGGCCCGGCACGCGGTGGTCGCGGCCGTGCTGGCGGTGCTGCTCGGCACCGGCTTCACCGGTGCCTTCCTGCTGGCGCGCTACGGCAACGAGAACTTCGAGCAGGTCCGTCCGGCCGATCTGCGCGCGGTGGACTGGCTGTACGACAACGCGACGCCGGGCGTGACCTTCGTGGCACTGACTTCCAACGTGCCGTGGCGGTCGCGGGACGTCGAGCAGTTCCGGTACACCCCGCTCGGCGAGGACCTGGGCCCGGACACCACCGGGGCGATCGAGGGGGCCATGCGGGCGAATCCGCGTGGCGCGTACCTGATCCTCACCGAGGGGCAGTACGTGTTCGGCGAGGCCTTCCTCGGCAAGGCTCCGGGGTGGGGTGCCGAGATCGAGCGGCAGATCCTCGCCTCGGGACGGTTCCGCGAGGTGTACTCGCAGGACGGTGACAAGATCTTCGTACTGGCGCCCGAGCCGGGGAGACGTCGTGGATCAACCGGCTGAGCTGCCCGGCGGCACTCCGGCACCGGCACGCGGGAAGGCGCGGGTGCGGATCGCCGCCGTACGCCCGTACATCGCCCGGGGACTCGTCACCCAGGATTCCGTGCCGGAGGCCGCTGCGGACACCGGCGGCGGGGACGACGGCGGGCGGACGTACCTGCCGCCGCTGCTGGTGCTGCTGGCCGGTCCCGTCGTCCTGGCGCTGATCGTGCTCGACGCACCGGCCTGGCTGCGGGCCGGCCCGGTGCTGCTCTACGTCGCCGCCGTTCCCGGATATGCGCTGGTCCGGCTGCTGCGTCTGGCGGATCTGCTGATGACGGCGCTGCTGGGTGTCGGAACGAGCCTGGCCCTCGGCCTCGTCGTGGCCCAGCTGATGATCTACATACACCTCTGGTCGCCGCTGCTCGGGCTGTCCACGCTGGTCGTGCTGGCCTCGGTCGCCGCCGGCGCGGAGCTGGCCCCGGGCATGTGGCCCACCCGCACCACTCAGGAGGCGCCATGACGCCGTCGCTGCCGCCGGCCGTCCGCGACTTTCTCGCCGGCGGGGACCCCGCGGCCTCGCGCACCGCCGGTGTCGTCCTGCTGGCGCTGCTCCTGCTGGCCCTGCTCGAGCGCGTCCTGATGCAGAGCGCGCAGCCGTTCCCGCGGCGCGAGGTCGTGCGGCTGCTCGACCTGGTCACGGTGCCGCTGTTCGTGATCTTCGTACTCGTCGTGCTGGAGCGGTTCCGTGACCTCTCCTGACCTGGTCGTCCCGGCGGCGCCGGCCGGGACGCCGACCCTGTGGCGGCTCGTCGCGTACACCGCCGTGCTCGCGGCGGCCGAGCTTCTTCTGGCGGTCTCGGTGCCCGGGGCCGCGGTCCTCCTGGCTCTGCTGGTGGTCCTCCTGCGGTTCGCGCTGCCGGCGCCCGGCGCCCCCGGCGCCGCCGTGATCCCGGTCCTCATCGGGGTTCCGGTGGTCCGGTTGCTCACCCTGGCGGCGCCGGGAGCCGAAGTCCCGTCCCCGGTCCGAGCCGCCGGGCTCGCCGTGCCTGTCCTGCTGACCGCGCTGCTCGCCGCCCGCGGGCGGCCGCCGGACTGGCGCCTCCTGCGGCCCGGCCCGGACGGCTGGCGGGTCCAGGTTCTGGTCGCGCTCGCCGGCATACCGCTCGCCGTGCCGGTGTACCTGCTGGCCGGCCGGGCGATGGCCGATTTCGGCGGGCTGCCGTGGCCGCTGGCGGCCGCGCTGCTGGCCGTCGCCGTGATCCCCGACGAACTGCTGTTCCGGGGCCTGCTGGTGCCGGCGTTGGGTGCGGTGGCGCCGCGCGCGGCCGTGCCCCTCGCAGCCGGCGTGTACGCCGCCGCCTTCCTCGGATACCTGTCGGTGCCGATCGTCGCGGCTGCCTACGGCACCGGGTTCGCGCTCGGCTGGCTACGCCGCCGTACGGGCTCCGCCGTCGGTGTGATCGCCGCCCGCGTCGTCCTCATCGGCCTGGTCTGCGGTGCCGCCTCCGCCCTGGCCCATTAGCCGACAAGCTATCGATTCGCAACTTATAGCTGTGCCATCCCCTCGTGCGGCATCAGGGACTGCCGGTTAGGGTGATGCCGGCTACATGACAGGCGGGTTACGGCGAGACGAACGTCCAGCAAACAGCAATGAACAGGTCACAAGCAGTAGCCCCCGGTCCACTGTCCACCGTGTTCGGACGCGGGTAAAAGATATCGATAGTTACCAAAGAGCCCCTCGCCTGCTCCTGGTAGCTCAAGGGGGAACCATGCACGCGCCATCGCAGATACACGAATCGGGTGCCGAACATACCCGGCCGAGGGCCGGGGAAACCACCATAACGACCGTCGACAGCCGGCACACCGTGCGCCCGGGCGGCCACGGGACGGACGGACGGGCCCGCGACCATCGGCAACTCCGTCACGACATCCACCATGAACTGGCCACCATCGCACTCCTGGCATCCCTGCTCAGCACGGCCGAGGACGTGGGTCCGGCCAGCCGCCGCCGGGCGACGCAACTGCTCGACGAGTCCCGCTGGCTGCGCGACCTCGTCGTCGCCGCCGACGACAGTCCGCTCCGGCCGGCCGCCGGCGCGGGATCGCCGGCACGGCTCGACCTCGTGGCGGCCGACGTGGTCCGCGCCGCCACGCTGTCCACCACGACGGTCCGCCTCGAGGCGGAGGAGACCTGGGCCGCGGTGGACTCACTCGCGTTCTGGCGGGTGCTCACGAACCTCGTCGGCAACGCGGCCCGGGCCGCCGGCCGCTTCGGCGAAGTACGGGTGACCGTCCGCGAGGTGGCCGGCCTGGCCGTGGTCCGGGTCGAGGACGACGGTCCCGGCTTCGGTGTCGGACCGGCCGGCCTGGCGTCGCTCGGTCTCGGCATCGTGCTGGACCTGGTCGACGCCATGGCCGGCGAGTTCACCATCGGCGGCCGGAACGCCGGCGGGTGCCGGGTCGAGGTCCGCCTGCCGGCGGCACGGGCACGGCGCGACGAGGCGGCGTGATGCGGATCCTGCTCTGCGACCGGCAGGTCGTCTTCGCCGAATCGCTGGCCCACCTGCTCGCCGCGCGCGGCGAGCAGGTCGTCGGCGTCACGCACGACCTCGACACGGCGGCGGCCGTCCTCGGCGAGCAGGAGGTGGACGTCTTCCTGCTCGACGTGGTCTTCGGCGACGAGCGCCCGCTCGAGCGTCTCGCGTGTCTGCGCAGGTCCACGCCGCGCACCAACGTCGTGCTGCTGTCCGGCAGCGTCGACGACGACCTGCGTGCGCGGGCGCCGGCGGCCGGCGTCGACGCGATCGGCGACAAGCGGCAGCCCGTCGCCGAGATCATCGACCTGCTGCACCGGGTGCACGCCGGCGAGCGGGCCCGTCTCACCCCGCGGGTGGAGCACCATCCCCGGTGCCGTCCGCGCTACACGAACGACGCGCACCGGCTGGCGGCGTTCCTCACCCCGCGGGAACGCCAGGTGCTCAGCGCGCTGGTACGGGGCGACGACACCACCAAGGTGGCCCGCTCGCTCGGCATCTCGACCAATACGGCCCGCTGCCACATCCAGAGCCTGCTGACCAAGATGGGTGCGCACTCGCGGCTCGAGGTGGCGACCACCGCGGTCCGCCACGGCATGGTGAACCCGCAGACGGGCGACTGGCTGATCTCCGCCTCGTGAGCCCGGCCGATCGTCAGAGTGCGTAGATCGCCGCCCAGTCGACCTGCAGGGACGCGGTTCCACCGGAGCCGTCGGGGAACCAGTCGAGCTGGATGGTCTGCTCCATCCGGCCCGGCGGGAACGCGCCGCGCCGAGTGGTCCGGAAGAACGGCTCGCCGTCCAGGTAGCCGGTGATGCGGGTGGGCGTCCACTCCACCGCGTACGCGTGCCAGCGGGTCATGTCCACCGCTTTCGAGCCGCCGATCTGCTGGTTGTCCGGACCGTAGTGCAGGAAGAAGTGCAGCCTGGCCCGCCGCGCGTCGAACACCTCGGCGTAGTCGATCTCGCCGCCCTCGGGCCAGGGGTCGTCGTCCGGCCACAGGATCAGCACCGGGTGGTAGCACCCGCAGCCCGCCGGGAAGCGGGCCCGGATCTCCCACCGGCCGTACCGGCGCGCGTGGTCCCACTCCATCCCCGCGGTGACACCGTCCGCGGTTCCGGTCATGGTCAGGACGCCGTCGCGCACCTTTATCTGGTCGGGCGAGCGGCGGCCCTCACCGGAGTTGCCCGCCGAGTCGTACGCTCCCCAGCTCTCGTGCAACCGCGTACCGGTGAAGTCGTCGCGAGCCACCACGGTGGTCCAGCCGTAGCGCTCGGCCGCCGTGACCGGCTTCGCCGTCCCGCGTCGCGCGGTGGCCGACGGGCTCGGCGAGGAGGTCGCGGCCGCCGCCGTGGCCGTGGCCGGGGCTTCCGGGCTGGTCCGGGCCGGAGCCGGCGGCCGGCTGGCCGGCGGCACGGGTGGAGGGGGCGCCGTGCCGCATCCGCCCGCCATCGCGCACACCAGGGTCAAGGACACCGTGCGCCACAGGCTCACGGTGTTCCCAGCGCCACGTCGGCGTGCCAGTACCGCTGCGTGACGTCGTTGCTCGCCAGCACCACCAGTCCGGTCGCGCTCGTCACGCTCTGCTTGGACGACGTCACGTTGTTGAGGTTGGGCGAGGCGGCGTCCCGGATGACGGGCGTTCCGCGACCCAGCGGGAACGAGATGTTCGCCATCGGGGAGGTCTTCTCGAAGATGGTTCCCGCGGACCCCGAGAACGGGCAGCCGCTGTCCGGCGCGGTGGCGAAGACGTGCAGGACCTGGTGCTCCGAGTCGAGCATGAGGATGGGCCGGGTGTGGCAGTCGCTGAGCCGGCCGAACGGGACGCTGGACCAGTCACCGGTCACCGGGTCGCGCGCCAGGATCAGGATCTGCGGGGACGAGGACGAGGCGCCCGCGTCGTCCAGGCTCGTCTTGACCGCGGCGAAGATCCGCCCGGCGGGGTCGCCCTGCAGCTGCTTGAGGTTGATGTGGTCGTCGGCCTGGTTCGGACCGGGTACCGCCGTACGGGTCGCGCTCCAGGACGTCGCGGCGGCACCGGCGGTGTGTGCCGCGAAGTACATCGCGGACGCCTGCTGGTTGCTCCACATCACGCCGATCTGGTCGGTGCCGAACGCGGCCACGGCCGAGATGTCGTCGGCGTCGAGCCCCGTCGCCCCCGACGCGGGCAGGACGAACGGCGTGCCCCACACGGCGTCGTCGCCGGCGGTGGAGTTGACGTAGACCTTCGAGCCCTGCACCCAGGTGGCCCAGAGGACGCCCGCGGCGTCCCGGTCGATGGTCAGGGTCTCGGAGGAGTAGTCGCTGATCTTCACCGGGAAACCGGCGTCGAGGACGTACGTGCGGGTGGCGGTGCCGTAGCTGAAACGGTAGAGCCGCGCGGGGTTCCCGGCGGCGGCGGCGCTCGACGAACTGGCGACCACGTGGGACGCGACGTACAGGTGGGAGCCGTCCCACAGGGTGTCGGCGCGCGTCTTGGGCCGGTTGTCCAGGAGCGTGCCGGTGTCGGTCCAGCTCTGTGTCGACCGGTCCAGCCGGAAGATGTGGTGGGTCTGGCCGGCGGTGTCGAACATCGACGCCCACCACGAGCCGTCGTTCCACCACAGCTTGCTCTCCGGCTTCTCGCCCGTCGCCGCGGCGCCGGCCCCGGACGTGGAGCCGTCCCGGTACCCGGTGCCGCTCGACGAGACGGAGATCAGGTTGGACCGGGTCACCGTGCTGGATCCGGCGCCGTTGCTCGCCGTCAACGTCACGGTGTAGGTGCCGGCGGCCGGGTAGGTGTGCGCCGGGTTCTGTTCGGTCGAGGCCGCGCCGTCCCCGAAGGACCACGACCACGCTGTCGGGCTGCCGCCGGAGGTGTCGGTGAACTGCACGGGCAGCGGCGCCGGACCGGAGGTGGGCGCCGCCGTGAAGCTCGCCGTCGGGACGGTGGCAGGCGGCGGAGAGGTGCTCGTGGTCTTGAAGGTCACCAGCACCGCGACCCACTGCTCGGTGACCGAGAGGGTGCCGGCGTAGGCGTAGGCGCCGGTCTGCGTCACGTCCTCGACCGCGACCGCCAAGCTCTTGCGCTTGGTGCCCGCCGCCTCGACCTGGGCCGAGTCGCTCCAGCCCGGCGCGGAGGCGAGCGACGCCGTGGTGTCGCCGAAGGCGACCGCCGCGAACAACGTCTCGTCGGCCTGCACCGTGGCGGCGGTGGCGGCGGTGGAGATCTGAGTGCCGCCGGCGCTGCCGGTGGCGGCCGTGTCCACCCACGAGGACGTGGCGAAATTGTCGAACTCGTAGACCTGCATGGCGTGATACGTCGACGCGACGTTCTGCGTCGCCGTCACCCGATCGCCCGCCGTGAGTGCCGTCGTGATCCGCGCCGAGGCCACGACGACCGTCAGCCCGGTCGTCCCGGCGTTCTGCCGGACCGCGTTCACGGTGTACGCGTTTCCGCGCGTGTCCGTGATGGAGGTGACCCGGTCCGTGCCCGCCCCGGAGAACAGATAGGCGACCACGAGGTGCCGGCCCGCGACGGTGGCCACACCGGACGGAACGGTCGCCGAGAACGTGGCCGCCGACACCGCGTCGGCCGCGACCGCGACCTGTCGCTGGTGGCCGGTGAGACCGGCGCTCGCCGGAGCCGGCAGCGTACCGATCACAGCTGCTTGGACGATCAGCACCAACCCGAGCAACGCCGCGAGCCCGCTTGTCCTGCCCGCGACCCGGGTACCAGCCGATGTCATCATGATCGCCCCCCTTACGCCGGCGCGACGCGACACGGCGTTCCACCACCATCCCTTGTCCAGGTAACCATGCCTGGGGCCGGTCCACACACCGACGGTTGACCATGGATGGCCTGGACGTCCGGCTGGAATCCGTCGTTCGCCGCACATCGCACGCACAGATCGTCCACAGCTCGCTCCTGAGGTCGGCCTCCACACTCGGTTCGCAGAGTCGACACGACACGGAGGAAGCCATGCCGCCGACCTACCAGGGACGCCCGTTCGCCCGGCCGGACGAGGACGTCGTCGATCAGGGCCTGGGATTCGACCTGGGCACCCTGCTGGGACGCCGGCAGCTGCTGCGGGCATTCGGCCTCGGCGTCGCCACGCTCGGCCTGGCGGCCTGCGGCGACGACATCTCCGGCAGTCCGACGGCGTCCGCGTCCTCCTCGGCGGCGGCGACCGGCGAGATTCCCGACGAGACGGCCGGCCCCTACCCCGGTGACGGCTCCAACGGCCCGGACGTGCTCGAGCAGAGCGGAATCGTCCGCAGCGACATCCGGTCGAGCTTCGGCACGGCGGACGGCACGGCGGACGGCGTACCGATGACCCTCGAGCTCACCGTCACCGACCTCGCCCAGGGCGGCCGGCCGTTCGCCGGCACAGCCGTCTACGTGTGGCACTGCGATCGCGCCGGCCGGTACTCCCTGTACTCCGAGGGCGTCACCGCCGAGAACTACCTGCGCGGCGTCCAGATCGCCGACGCCGCCGGGAAGGTGCGCTTCACCAGCATCTTCCCGGCCTGCTACAGCGGGCGGTGGCCGCATGTCCACTTCGAGGTCTACCCCGCGCGGGCGGACCTCACCGACGCGACCAAGGCCATCGCCACCTCGCAGGTCGCCCTGCCGAAGGACGCCTGTGACCAGGTCTACGCGCAGACCGGCTACGAGTCCTCGGTCGGCAGCCTGGCGCGGGTCAGCCTGGACAGCGACAACGTGTTCGGCGACGACTCCGCCGCCCGCCAGCTCGGCACGGTGACCGGGGACGTGACCGGCGGATACACCGTCTCGCTCGGGGTCGGCGTCGACACGCGCACCACCCCGGCCGGTGGTCGGCTCTCCGGTGACGGAGCGCCGCCCGGCGGCAACAGCGGCGCGCCGTCCTGACCCCCGGTCACGCCGGGCGCAGCGACGGGACGCTCGGATCAGAGGCGCGCGGCCATCCGGGCCGCCAGCGTACGGGCGGCGGCCCCGGTCTCGCCGTCGCCGAGCGCGAGTGTGCCGACGAGATCCCCGACGCGTACGACGACGGTGTAGTACACCCTCGCCGGCTCGCTGTCCGGGAACACCTCGTGCTTGGCGAGCAGCGCGTCGTCGCCGGCGAAATGCTCCGCGACCACGCTCCACCGATACGGCAGGTTGCCGACGACCGGGTCGGTTCCCTGCACGCCGCCGCACTCCGTGAGACGGCGGCGCACCTCGCCGAGGCTCGCCGGTCCGGCACCCGGCTGATACCGCTCGATCACCTGGAACAGCCGGACGCCGTCCCGGTCGGTCCGGACGAAGTCCCGCCAGTTCCACTCCGCCCGCCGCGCCAGAGCGGGATATGACTCGCGCCGGTACGGCCTGCAGGCGTCCTGCCAGTACCAGAAGTCCGTCCCGAGGTCGTCGGTGACCTGGCTGATCTCCCACCGGCCCGCTCCGAGGTCGGTGCCGGTGAGGAACATCTCCGCGTCGAGGTGCGGTGCCGGCGCCGATCCGGTCGGCCCCACGGAGGGCGTGGCGGAGGTTGCCGGCCCGGCCGAACCGGTCGCGTCCGGCACCCGGTGCGCGGCCTGGTTCGCCACCCAACTCGTTCCGCCGCCTGCCAGCGCCAGTACCGCCAGGCCGGCGGTGACGACCTGCCGCCGGGTGCGGCGGCGCTGTGCCCGGCGGCGCAGCGCCGGGCCGGGCGTGAAACCTTCCGGCGGCGCCTGATCGCGGAGCCCGCCGAGTGCCGTGCCGATCGGATCAGACATGGCTCTCCTCCGCAAGATCCGCGTCGAGCAGCGCCGCGAGAGCCCGGCGGCCACGGGCGAGGCGGGCCTTGACGGTGCCCTCCGGCACGCCGGTCTCCTCGGCGATCTGCGCGACGGGCAGCTCCAGCAGGTGGTACAGGACGAGCGCCTCGCGCTGTTTGAACGGCAGCTTGCCCAGGGCGGCCAGCAGGGTGAGCGACTCGACATCCGGTCCGGCCACCGGGCGTGCCGGTCCGATCCGCCGGTACGCCGTCAGCGCCGCCCGCCCGCGCCGCCACCGGCTGACCGCCACCCGGCGCGCGACGGTACGCACCCAGGCCTCCGGATCGGCGTACTCACCCACCCGGTCCCACCGCTGCCAGGCCCGCGTGTACGCCTCGTGCACGACGTCCTGCGCCTCGGCATGGTTGCCGGTCAGCGCGACCAGGCAGTCGAAGAGCCGCTGGCGGGTGGCGCGATAGAAGGTGTCGAAGCCCTCCGGATCCCGCACGTTGAACCCCCTCGCGGCAAGTCACGCGGGAGGCCGGCCACAGGTTGCATACGGCCTCAACGGGGTCCGTTCGCCTTCCACATCCGGCTCTTCTGTTGCTGCCACAGAATCTGGCGGATCTCCTCGGTCTGCTCGTCCGGGTAGGTGGCGAGAACGCCGTACAGGTCGTTCAGGTCGGCATGGCTGCGATAGGTGGCGAGCTCAGCGGCCAGCTGCCGGCGCCGCCGGCGGTTCGCCCGGCGCAAGAGCAGGCCGGCCCGGAACACCAGTAGGCGAGTCCGTAGCTCCATCGCCACTCCAGCCGGCCACCGTCGATCGATCCCATCACCATACGCCCGTGCGGGCCGGCGGAGGACTATCGTGCGTACCCGGGACGGCCGACGGAGGTACCCGATGAGCTGCCGGATCTGGCGCGGCCATGTTCCGCCGGAAGCGCGGGCGGGCGAGCGGCGATGAGCGGGTACGTGGTCAGGCCACTCGACGCCGCGACGTGGGACGCCTTCGCCCAGCTGGTGGAGCGGCACAACGGCGTGTGGGGCGGTTGCTGGTGCACCTGGTTCCATCCGGCGTGCGCCGAGAAGGGGGTGAGCCCCGAGGGAAACCGCGCGCTCAAGGAGCGCCTGGTCCGGGACGGCCGGGCGCACGCGGCGCTGGTCTTCGACGGCGACCGAGCGGTGGGCTGGTGCCAGTACGGCTCCCCGGCGGAGCTGCCGAGCATCTATCACCTGAAGGAGTACAACGCGGGCCTCGACCGGGCGCCGGACTACCGCCTCACCTGCTTCTTCATCGACCGGAGCTACCGGCGCCAGGGCGTCGCGGCGGTGGCGCTGCGCGGTGCCCTCGACCTGATCGCGCAGGCCGGCGGCGGCGTGGTGGAGGCCTACCCGCAGGACACGCAGGGCAAGAAGACGTCGAGCTCCTTCCTTTACAACGGCACGCGGAGCCTGTTCGAGAGGGCGGGCTTCAGCTACGAGCGGCCCAAGGGCAAGAACCATTGCGTCATGCGCAAGGCCGTCGTGCGCGCCGACCCGACCTGAAAGGGTGGACACGACCATGAAGACTCCCCCGATCGTCACGCCGCAGGAGTGGGAGGCGGCGCGTCAACAGCTGCTGGTGAAGGAGAAGGAGCTGACCCACGCCCGGGACGCGCTGGCCGCGCAGCGCCGCCGGATGCCGTGGTCGGCGGTGGAGAAGGAGTACAGGTTCGACGGGCCCGAGGGCAGGGCGAGCCTGCTCGACCTGTTCGGCGGCCGGCGTCAGCTCATCGTCTACCGTGCTTTCTTCGAGCCCGGCGTCTCCGGCTGGCCCGACCACGCGTGCGTCGGCTGCTCCATGGTCGCCGACCACATCGGCAACCTGGCCCATCTGAACGCCCGCGACACCACGCTGGTGCTCGCCTCGCGCGCGCCGCAGCCGGACATCGCGCGGGTGAAGGCGCGGATGGGCTGGACGATGCCCTGGTACACGATGACCGACGAGTTCGACAAGGACTTCGGCGTGGACGAGTGGCACGGCACCAACGCGTTCCTCCGCGACGGCGACCGCGTGTTCCGCACGTACTTCATCAACGCCCGTGGCGACGAGGCGCTCGGCAGCACCTGGAGTTACCTGGACATGACCGCGCTCGGGCGGCAGGAGCGGTGGGAGGACTCGCCCGAGGGCTATCCACAGACCCCGCCGTACGAGTGGTGGAACTGGCACGACGAATACGGCGGCCGGCCGTCGCAGGCCTAGTTCTGGTGGGAGGTGTCGCGGGGCGGACAATGAGCCATGCGGCTACCCGTCCACCTGCGTCACCCGCGTACGGCCGTGCTTGCCCGATGGGACAGGATTCCCGGCCTGCGAACCGCCAAGGTCACCCTCGCCGCGGTTCTCTCCTTCGTCGCGGCCGACCTGCTCAACACCAGTCAAGCGCCGATCCTCGCGCCGTTGACCGCGATTCTCGTCGTCCAGCTGACCGTGTACGAGACCGTCGCGCAAGGAGTGCAGCGCATCCTCAGCGTGCTGGCCGGTGTGCTGGTCGCGGTGGGTCTCGCCACCCTCATCGGGCTGAACTGGTGGAGCCTGGGCGCGGTGGTCGCCGTGACGCTCCTGCTGGGTCAGCTCCTGCGCCTGGGCCCGCACTCCGTGGAGGTGCCGATCAGCGCGATGCTCGTCCTCGCGGTCGGCGGCGCCGGGGCGCCGGAGGCCGCCGCCGGCCGGGTGTACGAGACGCTCATCGGGGCGGCGATCGGCATCGCCGTGAACTTCGTCGTCGCGCCGCCGGTGCACGTCGCGCCCGCCGGCTCCGCCATCGCCGGTCTGGCCGCCCGGCTGGCGGAATTCCTCCGCGGGCTGGCCCAGGAACTGCGCGGCGGCTGGTCCCGGGAGGCGGCGCAACGCTGGCTCACCGCGGCACGGGCGCTGGGAACATTCGTTCCCGCGGCCGACCGCTCCCTGGCCCGAGCCGAGCAGAGCGCCGTGTTGAACCCCCGCGGCAGCGAGGTCCGCGCGGCTCAGCCCCGGCTACGCACGGCCCTGACGGCGATCGAGTACTGCATCATCGTGCTGCGCACGCTGTGCCGGGAGATCTTCGACCGGACCCTCTACCTGGCGCCCGGAAAGGAGATCGAGGCCTATCCCCCCGCGGCCCGCGCCGCCCTCGCCGACGTGCTGGACAGCGCCGCCGACGCGATGCTGCCGGTGGCCGAGGTCGCCGCGGGCACCGGACCGGTCGACGACGCCCGCGCCCGGGTGGAGGAGCACCTGGTCGAGCTGCATCGCCGGCGGGACGTGCTGGGCCGGCTCCTGCTGGTCGACCCGCACACCGACGCCGCTGCCTGGCAGCAGTACGGCGCCCTGCTCGCCGCCGTGGACCGGCTTCGGGTCGAGATCGAGGCGGCGGTGCGTCCGCCGTCCGAGCCGTGGCGGCCGCCGCCGCTCACCGAAGTACCGCGACAGGCGGTGCGGCGCGCCATCGACGCCGCCGAGGACGCGCTGCCACTGATCACCGACCGGCCACGGCAAGCCGTCCGGAAGATGATCGATGTGGCCGCCGAGGCCGCGGCGACCGCCGCCGCCGAGGTGGCCGTGAACCTGGCGATCCCCGATCCACGGGCGGCGCGCGGCCGGCCGCCGGACGCCGACCCGAGCCTGCTCGCCCAGCAGGCGGCCGCCGAGGCCGCCGAGGCCGCCGTCCACGCTGCCGCGGAGTCACTCGCCGAGCTCGACGACGAAGAAGGCGGGAAGAGGCGATCGGAATGACGCCGGCTTCCTTCCCCGGCGGCCTCAGACCTCAGCCGCGAACCGGCGTACCGGCGCGGACCAGGCGTGCGGGTCGAGCCAGGGAAACGTGTGCGCGCCGGTGACCTCCAGGTACCGCCCGTCGGACACCAGCCCGGTGAGTCCGCGGGCCCAGCCGGCGGTGCTGAGGCTGTCGTCCCGTCCCCGGATGACGAGCAGCGGCACGGTCAGCCGGGCGACCGGCTCGGCAAGATCATGATCGAGGTGCACGCGCACCAGGTGGATCAGCTGCCGGGCGCCGGCTCGCCGCCACTCCGGGCGTTGCGTACGGACCAGGCCGGGCGGCTCCCGGCGGCCGTCCCGCAGCCACCGCACGATCAGCCGGACCGGATTCCGGACGGCGGGATCCATGGTGGGGCTGGCCAGGACGACACCGGCGACGCCGGGGTGCGCGACCGCGGCCTCGGCGGCCACCTGGGTACCGCTGGAATGGCCGGCGAGGACCACCGAGCCGAGGTCGCGGGCGGTGAGCCAGTCGGCGACCGCGTGGCCGTACTCCGCCACGCTCAACCGTCGCGGCGGCTCGCCGCTGCCGCCGAGGCCGGGAAGCTCGATCAGGTGCGCCCGGGTCCACTCGCCGAACGCGCCCAGCCCGGGCAGCAGGTAGTCGGCGACCGCCAGACCTTGCACCAGAACCACCTCGGGCACGCCGGGCCGCGGGAAACCGACCGAGCGGCTCCGGATGCGGCCCAGCACGCCGTCGTGATACGAAGTCGTCACGTCCAGGGTCATGCGTTCCTGATACCCGAGCGAGGTGACATGAGACTGCCGTCCGCGGTAGCCGGCTTCGACTCAGCCTCCGCCATGGCGGTGTCCCTCGCCCGGTTCCTGCGTGGCCGCGACACCCCGCCGCTGGGAAAGCCGGCCGCGCGCGCCCTGCTGCCGGTCGCGAGTGCCGCGAGCCGGTTGCCGGTCCGCGCCCGGGAGGCGATCTACAGCGCGGCCAGCGGCGCCGAGGCTCAGCCGCCGCGGCGCGTCGCCGCGCTCGACATGGAGGACGTCTATGGCGGGGTCGCGAAGCTCTACCCGGTCCGGCGGTACCCGGCGGTGCTGCTCGGTTCGTCCAGCGGCGCGCTGGTGCACCTCGGCGCCGCCCTCGGGGCGCCGTGGCTGCCGCAGACCCTCCTGCTGCCGGTGCGGCAGCGCCAGGTGCCCGTGGACGAGCCGATGCGCGCGGCGCACGCCTTCGACGCCACCGCCAGGGCCCTGCTGGACCGCAACCCGGACCTGGTGCTGCACCACATGCACGACCCGAACCAGGACCAGCTGACGCTGCGACGGGTGGCCTACTTCCGCGTGAAGAAGACCCGGCTGGGGCCGGCCTACGAACGCTTCCTCACCGCGACGGTGCCGCCGGGAACGCCGCTCATCCTCGCCGAGTGCGGCCAACGCTGGCCCACCACGCGCATCGGCGAGCGCCACGTCTTCCAGCTCGGCGCGGTCGGCGGGATTCCCGCCGCGGAGTACCGCCCGCGGTGGTCGGCGCCGCCCCCGGACGGCGACAGCCCGGAGGCGGAGTGGGGATTCGAGGGCCCGCTCCGCGACGACGTCGTCGCGTTCGCCCGGCGGCACGGTTACCCGGTCCGCCGGCTCCGCTTCGCCGACCCGCAGGATCTCAGCGCCCTGGTCGCGGACCTGTACCGGTGGTGGTACCGGCAGCGCGGGATACCCGCCGACCGGCTGCTGGTCGAGTCGTTCATCCTGCTCGAACCGTACTGGGCGCTGCGCACCGGCTGCGTCCCGTACTGGACGACCTTCCCGGTCGACCCGTCGGCCGACGCGCTCGCCGGCTATCTCGACGGCTCGGATCCGTTCGACTTCATCCACCTGATGCTGTTCTGCCATGGCGCGCGGTCCCTCGGGCTGGCCACCGTCGAGCGGTGGCAGGCGATCCTCCGGAGGGCCCGGCGCGCCGGGGTCTTCGCCGGAGTCGCACCCCGGCGGTACCCCAGCGACCTGACGACCTTCTTCGCCTACCAGGGCGCGCTGCGCGCGATCAAGGCCCGGTACCCGATTCCCGGACCGCTCCCGCTTGGCGCGGTGGAGGCGTTCTTGACCGAACACCGAAGCCGGTACCCGGACGTCGCCATGGAGACCCTGGACTGAGAGCTGTGGCGGGCCGCACGGTCAGCGTGCGGCGACCGCCCGCCCGGGCGATCCGCCGTGCTCGGCGACGGTGTCGTCCAGTCGCGCACCGCGGGTTTCCGTCGCGTACCCGATCACCACCAGGGCCGCCAGGAGGAAGGCGGCGGCGAACGCCGACAACGCGGCGGGCAGGGAGGCGGCCAGCAGGGCGCCACCGGCCAACGGCGCGGCGACGGCACCGATGCGGGCGAACCCGCTGGCCGCACCCATGCCGGAGGCGCGCAACTGGGTGGGGTAGCTCTCCGGGGTGTAGGCGTACAGGGCCGCCCACGCACCGAGGGTGAAGAAGTTCATCAATGCAGCGGCAGTGAGCACCAGCGGGGCGGAGCCGGCCACCGCCCAGATCCCGGTGGCGGCCGCCGCGACCGCCAGATATGACGCGAGAACCGGCTTGCGGCCCCACCGTTCCACCAGCCAGGCCGCCGAGAGGTAGCCCGGCAGCTGCGTCAGTGCCAGGAAGAAGACGTACTGGTAACTGCGCAGGAAGCCGTACTCCTGCGCGAAGATCTGCGGCAGCCAGGAGAAGACGCCGTAGTAGCCGAACCCGATCAGCAGCCACACCAGCCACAGCAGCACGGTCGTGCGTCGTAGTCCGCCGCGCAGCAGTCCCGCCGCGGTGGTGGGCCCCTCTCCCGGCGGGAGGATCAGCCGCTGGGTGACCGGCGGTGCCCCGTTGGCCGCGGCCACGCGATCGACCAGCTCGCGAGCCCGCTCGGCGTCTCCCCGGCTCAGCACGTACCGGGCGGACTCCGGCACTCGCAGCCGCGCCCACAGCACGAGCGCCGCCGCGGCCGCCGAGCTGGCCAGCAGCCACCGCCAGCCGAGTGTCGGCATGAGCAGGAGCGCGAGTCCGGCCGCGGCCACGGTCCCGACCGCCCACCAGCTCTCCAGCAGCACCAGCCAGCGACCCCGATCCCGGCTCGGCAGGTATTCGGTGAACAGCGCGAAGTCGAGCGGCAGGGCTCCGCCGAGCCCGAACCCGGTCAGCGCCCGCAGCACCGCCAGCCACCCCGGCCCGGGTGCGAAGGCCGAGGCCAGCCCGAACACCGCGAAGATGGCGATGGTGAGCTGGAACCCCAGCCGGCGCCCCACCCGGTCGGCCGTCACGCCCCAGAACCACGCGCCGACCAGCATGCCGGCGAACGTCGAGGTCACCACCGCGCCGGCCGCGCCGGGACCGAGATGGAACTCGCGGGTCACGCCCGGCAGAGCGAACGACAGCAGCAGGATCTCGGCGGCGTCCGCGGCCCAGGTCATCCCGCACAGCAGGAACAGCCGCCGCTGAAACGGGCCGAAGCCGGCGCGGTCGATGGCCTCCTGGATGTGCACGTCCCGGCTCGGCATCCGATCCCTCACCTCGGAGAACGTTCGGCGATCTTTCACCGGCTGTACCCCGCCACGCGGTCCGGCAATCGGCGATGCGCGCCAACCGCTCAGTTCCGCCGTTTCCGGCCGAAGAGGAATGCGGGGAGCCGGCGGGAGTGAGAGGAAGCGACGCGATGGGCACTCGCGGTACCGCCGTCAAGGCATCGGCCGTGGTCGGCGTGACCGCGGTACTGCTGTTCCCGGCGGTACTGACGGTGTGGACCACCGTACAGAGCAGCGAGCAAGTGGAGAGGTCGATCGAGGAGAGCGAGCAGGGTACGGTGTGGCGCACGGCGCGCGACGTCCTCGACGCGGAGCACGAGCTGCTCGAGGAGTATGTGAGGGCACCGTCCGCGGAGCGCAGAGCCGGATTCGCCGGCATCGGTGCCCGCTTCGACCAGCTCCTCACCGGCCTGGAGCGCGACACCGGCGAGGAGTCCTCCGCCCAGCGCGGGAACACGATGGGTGACATCGCCACCGCCCGCGCCGCCCACGCCGACTACCGGCGCGCCGCCGCCGACGTGGTCGCCGCCTTCGACCGCGGGGACACGGCCAGAGCGGAGACCCTGATGCACGGGCCGGCCGAGGCGCGGTCCGACGAACTCGCCACGGTGCTGGCGACCGGGGCACAGCAGGAAGACGCCGAGGATGCCGCGGCGCTGGGCGAACTGCGGCGCATCCAGCGGACCGGGGTCCGGAACGCGTTCGTGGCCCTGGCCGCCGCGATGGCGTCGGTCGCCGGCAGCTGGTGGCTGATCCGCCGCTCCCAACGGAACCTGCACCACCACGCCTTGCACGACGGGCTCACCGGCCTGCCCAATCGCACCCTGCTGTCCGACCGCACCGGCCAGGCCATCCGCCACGCCGACCGGGACCGCTCGGTGGCCGCGCTGCTGCTCCTCGACCTCAACCGCTTCAAGGAGGTCAACGACACCCTCGGGCATCACCGCGGCGACCAACTGCTCATTCAGGTCGCGGAACGGCTACGGAGCAACCTGCGGCAGGTCGACACCGTCGCGCGGCTGGGCGGGGACGAGTTCGCCGTGCTGCTTCCCCGCATCGCCGACGCCGACGGGGCCACCGCCGTCGCCCGCAAGCTGGGCGCCGCCCTCGCCGAGCCGGTCGTGCTGGACGGGCTGAGCCTCGAGGTGGAGGCCAGCATCGGCATCGCCGTCTATCCCGATCACGGCACCGACGCCGTGGAGCTGATGCAGCACGCCGACATCGCGATGTACCTGGCCAAGCAGACGCACGTCGGGTTCGTGATGTTCGACCCCGCCACCCACGACCAGCACAATCCGATGCGGCTGACGCTGCTGGGCGAGCTTCGCCGCGCCATCGAACAGCACCAGCTCCGGCTGCACTACCAGCCCAAAGTCGACGCCCACACCGGGCGGATCCTCGGCGTGGAGGCGTTGGTGCGCTGGCAGCACCCGACCCAGGGGCTGATCCCGCCGAACGAGTTCATCCCACTGGCCGAACGCACCGGACTGATCGGCCCGCTCACCGACTACGTGCTGGACGCCGCCATCCACCAGTGCCGCGACTGGCGTCGCGCCGGCCACGAGCTGTCCGTGGCCGTGAACGTGTCCACCCGCCGGCTGCTGGACGCCTCGTTCCCGGAGAAGGTCGCCGCCATCCTGGCCGCCTGGGAGGTCCCGGCGGAGCTGCTGATCATCGAGATCACCGAGAGCGCCATCATGACCGATCCGGCCCACGCCCTGCAGGTGCTCAACCGGCTCAACACCATGGGCGTTCAGGTGGCCATCGACGACTTCGGCACGGGCTACTCCTCGATGGAGTACCTGAAGACCCTGCCGGTGCACGAGCTCAAGG
>Ga0081539_10002886_pt1 | contig 22786 bp, 20 predicted proteins | sample TabmetS4T2R2_FD_71023 | JGI IMG/M metagenome (GOLD analysis project Ga0081539, IMG submission 71023) | Tabebuia heterophylla rhizosphere microbial communities from the University of Puerto Rico - S4T2R2 | ecosystem: Host-associated > Plants > Roots > Rhizosphere ...
CGCCTGCGGGGGCGCTGGGCTGGCGGGCTCGTCCCCCGACACGCGGGACGGGACCCCGGGGTAGTTCTCGATCCGCGACGAGGTCCCGGCCTGCCCGCCCGGCGCCTGCCGCTCGACGACGATCGTCTCGAGCCCTTCCGACGCGCCGTAGACAGCCGCCGCGAGGCCCGCGGGTCCGGCGCCGACGATCACGGTGTCGTACTCGGCCGAGGCGGGCTCCGTGGAGAGCCCGAGCAGCTCGGCGACGCGGCGGTGCTGCGGCTTGACGACGGTCTTCCCGTCGATCACGCGAACCGTCGGTCGGTCTTCCGCGGCCGGCAGCGGCCCGCCCCATCGCTCGGCCGCGTCGGGTGCCTCGGGCTCGATCCAGTCGAAAGAGACCTGGTTCCGGTCGAGGAAGTGGCGCAGCTCGGCGACGGCGGGATCCCAGCGGTCGCCGACGACAACCGCGCGCGGAGGAGGCGGCGTGGAGGCGATCCCCGCGAGGCCGCGTAGCCCCGACATACGGTTGCTCGCGAGCCGTCCGATCTCGGCCGCGAGCTCCGGCGCCGTGGCGACGATGGCGTGGTAATCGCGCGGCTCGATCCGCATGACGCGGGTCTTCGTCGCGGCGCGGAAGCCGACCGGAAACGGCGAGCCGAGCGCGATCGGCACCTCGCCGACGATGTCCCCCGGGTGCCGCTCGCCGAGCACGCGCTCGACTCCGTCCACGACCTTGACGGGCTCGATCATTCCATCGAGCAGGCCGAAGAGCGCGGGCTTGTCGCCTTCGTTCGCCGCGTACTCGCCGGGGGCGAGCGTGATGTCGGCGGCCGCGCGGGCGAGCCGCTCTAGTGCGGGCGCGTCGAGCGATGCGAAGACGCGCACGGCCCGCACGTCGTCCGCGGTCACCATCGGCGGGGCCCTCCCAGCCCGCGTCGTCGCCCCAGATAACAGCGGAGAAGAACGCAGTCGAGCATGCCCGAACGCTATCGCTCCTCAAAGCACTGCCCGAAATCAGCTGTGGCCAGCTGGCCCGACCGGGGCCGTTAACTCCGTCTCACCACCGCATGTCGGGTCGCTTGACCGTTCGGAGGCACGACGACGAACGTGCCGGCAGGTGCTTCGATCGGCTCGCCGTCGAACTCGAGCGTCGCGCGCGGCTCTGGACGAGGTTGAGCTCTTCCTCACCCCACTCTCGTCGTCCTCGTCGTGCTCGTTGATGATCCGTCACCCGCGTTATGGCCGGTCCGAGCGTTGATGCTCAATGACCTGGTCCCAAAGGCGTGCCCACGGGCTGCCAGGCACGGTGGCTGAGCGGGCCGCCAATCAGCCATAGTGAATGGATGTTCAGGCTTCAAGCTTGGCTGAGTCCGTTTCGTATTTTCAATTCGTCAGATCGTTCATTGGATGACGCGATCGAAGGGCTGGCTGCTGACGCCATAGCCCGCGGTCGCTCGGAGGATGAGGTTCTTCGCGCGATTCGCCACGGCCTCGAGGATTCAGGGCGGGTTGTCGCCACTGAGTTGCAGAGGATTATGCCGCGAATGATTCGCGAGCACGCCAGGTTCCGTCGTCGGTTTGAACGGAACCTTCAAAAACGTTGGAGTCCAGCATTAAATCTGTATTACGCCGTTTACGTGGCCTGTGAAGAAGTAGGATCAGAGTACGCCGATCGCAATAGAGCGACTGCCGTGGCCGACCGCGATTTTCGCTTTGAAGCGCTCGTCAGGCTCCATGCGAGGGCGTGCACGGTCGCGTCGGAAATTTTCGCTCTCTTACGGACGGGGCACGCACTAGGTGCATCGGCCAGAGCGCGAACGCTTCACGAGATTGCTGTCACGGGATATGTCCTTGCAGCTGGAACGGTTGCTGACGCCGAGAGGTACCTTTTGCACGAGGTCGCCGAACGGTGGAAACGGGCGCGCCAATACCAGGCTGTTGCAGCCCGGCTTGGCGAGGAGCCGCTTAGCAGTGAAAAGATGGCGGAGATTGAGAGATCACTTGACGTCCTCGTGGACAGGTTTGGTTCACAGTTCACGCGGCCATATGGTTGGGCAGTGCCAATCGTTGGTCAGCCTCGGCCGACCTTCCGCGACCTCGAAAATCATGTAGGGCTCGATCATCTTCGACCGTACTATCAGTGGTTCAGTGAGAGTGTTCACGCAGGTGCGCGGGCCGCACATGAGATTGTGCAGCACCGAGGCCCGCACGCAGTCCTCTTAGCCGGAGCTTCGAATGCAGGGCTATGGGATCCAGCGCAAGTGGCGATGCTGTCGTTATTCCAAATGACGGCAACACTCGTTCTCTCCGCGACTCGACCTGCCGCGGATGATCTTGTGGCCGTTACGGCGATCTCAGAACTTCGTGATTTGGCAGTAGAAGCGTTTGGCGAGGCCGATCGCAAACTTGCGCGCGATGAAGCGGCAATCCAATGGGAGATCGACTAGGAGCAGCCGGTGTTGGTGCCGCAGTCGCGGCACGTGTAGCAAGACCCGGTCCGGATCATGCGGCCACCGCAGCGGGCGCACTCGACAGCGTCCTCCCAGTGGTTGAAGAGCGCGGTCTGGCCTGGCGGGGCCGGCTCGACCGGCTCGGCGACCGCAGCGTCGCTCTCAGGGGCAGGCGCCGCGTACGCCGCCGCCAGCCGCGCGCGCACCTCCGGCGAGAGGATGCCGATCTCCTCCTGCTGGTCGGCGGTGAGGAACTTCTTCCCCATCCAGCGGAAGATGTAGTCGACGAGCGACTTTGCGGCTCGGATGTCGGGGTCGTTCGTCATCCCGCTCGGCTCGAAGCGCATGTGGCTGAACTTCGAGACGTAGACCTCGAGCGGCACGCCGTACTGGAGGCCGAGCGAGACGGAGATCATGAACGAGTTCATCAGGCCCGCGAGGGTCGTGCCCTCCTTGGCGATGTCCACGAAGATGTCGCCGGGGGTGCCGTCCTCGTAGAGGCCGACGTGGATGTAGCCCTCGTAGTCGCCGACGCGGAACTTGCGGCCGATCTCGGTGCGGTCCTCGGGCAGGCGGCGGCGCTGCGTCAGCGGCACCGGCGGCGTCGCGGCGACCAGCGTCTCGGCCTTCCCGGACAGCGGCTGCGCGACCTTGCAGTTGTCGCGGTAGATCGCGATCGCCTTGACGCCGAGCTTCCAGGCCTCGACGAAGACGTTTGCGACCTCGTCGACCGTGACCGTTTCGGGCAGGTTGACCGTCTTCGAGATCGCGCCCGAGATGAACGGCTGGACGGCGCCCATCATCTTCACGTGACCCATGTAGTGGATCGCGCGGTCGCCGACGGCGCAGTCGAAGATCGGGTAGTGCTCGGTCTTCAGATACGGCGCGCCGACGACCGAGTTGCGCTCGTCGACGTACGCGACGATCTCGTCGCGCTCGGTCGGTGAGTAGCCGAGCTTGTCGAGCGCCATCGGCACGGTGCGGTTCACGATCGTGATCTCGCCGCCGCCGACGAGCTTCTTCGACTTGACGAGCGAGAAGTCGGGCTCCACGCCGGTCGTGTCGCAATCCATCATGAAGCTGATCGTCCCAGTGGGCGCGAGCACGGTCGCCTGCGCGTTCCGGTAGCCGTTCACCTCGCCGAGGTCGAGCGCGTCGTCCCAGGCCTGGCGGCACGCGCTCAGCAGGTCGTCCGGGACCGACGAGGCGTGCTCGATGTTCCCGACCGCCGCGCGGTGCTTGGCGATCACACCGATCATCGCCGCGGCGTTCGGCTGATAGCCGGCGAAGGAGCCCATCCGGCCCGCGACCTCGGCCGACTTGCGGTACGCACGGCCGGTCATCAGCGCCGTGATCGCCGCCGCGTAGGCGCGACCCTCGTCGGAGTCGTACGGCAGCCCGCGCGCCATCAGCAGCGCGCCGAGGTTCGCGTAGCCGAGCCCGAGCTGCCGGAACGCCTTCGCGTTGCGCGCGATCTCCGGCGTCGGGTACGACGAGTAGCCGACGAGGATCTCTTGTGCCAGCGTCATCACGTCGACCGCGTGCTCGAACGCCTCGACGTCGAGCTCGCCGTCCTCGCGCCGGAACTTCATGAGGTTCAGCGACGAGAGGTTGCAGGCCGAGTCGTCGATCGACATGTACTCGCTACAGTTCGCACAAACCACGCCGTCGACGATGTACGAGTGATGCAGCGGCTCGGTGAGGTTGTAGACGACCTCCTGGCCGTCCTCGTCTCGAGCCACCAGCGTCGTCGAGCGCTTGGTCGCGTAGCGGCCCGCATCCCGGAGCAGCGACCCGAGCGCGGCCTCCTTGCGCGGCGCCGAGAAGCCGATTGCCCGCGCGAATCGCTCAAGGTCCGATCCCGTGATGCGCAGGTCGAACCCCTGCGTCGACTGATACGTCGCAGTCGAGCCGTCGACGCGCGTGTACTCGAACTTCTGCGTGGAGCTTCCGGTGACCTCGTAGATGCGGCCGCGAATTCCGAACGCATTCAGGAGGCGCTGCACGTCCCGGAGGAGGGCGTCGCTGCGGCTTCCCAGGCCGACGTAGCGGCTCGCCTTGCCGCTCTCGACGCGCGAGACGCAACCGTCGGCGCCGAACAGACCGCGGAGGAACGCCGCCTGAACCTCGACGGGCGCCGCAAAGATGCTGGCCGGCACGCGCTTCTCGGGTGCCCGCACTGCCGCCACGCCGAGACGGCGGAAGAACATCCGGACGGCCTCGCTGCCGGCGCGGAGCTGAACCGTGCCGTTGTCCATCTCCTGCTGCGAGATCCCGCCGATGAGCTCGCGTAGAAGTCCCTCGTGTGAGGCAGCCATACCGTCCGCGATGTCGTCGCCGCCGTAGACCCAGCCGGTCTGGGTCTTCGTCAGCCAGCCGTCGCCGACGAGGTGGCCGATGAGCTCGCCGAGGCCTTCGCTCCACCGATCGGGAAGCTCGCGCTCCACGGTCGTTCCGCCGCTGCGCGACATTGCGAGCGCCTCGACCTTGACCGGGAGCGCCCACGACGCGTCCTCGGCGGGAGTCGGGCTGTCGTTCAGGAGCACCTGATCCTCTTCGGTGAGCTCCGCCGCCTGCACGTAGCCACGGTTGAGCGTCCAGAGCCGGTGATTCGGCGTACAGCGAAGCTCTTGGCCGTTCGCGAAACGGAGACGGACGATCGGCTTGACGCCGTTCTGCATCACGACGAGCGGCTTCGTCGCGACGACGCCCTCGCCGGGATCGTTCGCCGTCGCGCGGTGCGTGTAGACGCGAACCTCCTCGCCTTCGCTCGCCAGGTCGTACAGCTCGCGGAAGGTCAGCAAGCCACGAGTCGTGTGCACGCGCGCGTCACCCGGGAAGCACGGGTTGGACGCGTTGATCCGGCCTGTGTTCGGGAGCGTGTGCCACGAGTTGATCGTCGTGTCGTACTGGACGCCCGGATCGGCGCAGCGCCACGCGGCGTCGGCGATCTGCCGCAGCAGCCCCCGCGCCTCGACCGTCGAGACGACGGTGCCGTCGGTGCGCGCGGTCAGGTTCCACTCGCCACCGGCGGTCGCGGCCTCCATGAAGGCGTCGCTGACCCGCACCGAGTTGTTCGCGTTCTGGTACTGGATCGAGGCCCAGTCGCCCGAGTCGAGCGACATGTCGTAGCCCGCCTGCTCGAGCACGCGCGCCTTCTCCTCCTCGCGCGACTTGCACCAGATGAACTCCTCGATGTCCGGGTGGTCGACGTCGAGGACGACCATCTTCGCGGCGCGCCTCGTCTTGCCGCCCGACTTGATCGTGCCGGCGGAGGCGTCGGCGCCGCGCATGAACGAGACCGGCCCGCTCGCATAGCCGCCCTTCGAGAGCTGCTCCTTCGACGAGCGCAGCTTCGAGAGGTTCACGCCCGAGCCGGAGCCGCCGCGGAAGATCACGCCCTCGCGGCGGATCCAGTCGAGGATCGACTCCATCGAGTCCTCGATCGAGAGGATGAAGCACGCGGAGCACTGCGGCTCGGCCTCGAAGCCGACGTTGAACCAGACCGGGGAGTTGAACGCGGCCATCTGGTTGACGAGGATCGCCTTCAGCTCCGCCTCGAAGGTGTCGGCGTCCTCGTCGGTGGCGAAGTAGCCGCCCGCGCGGCCCCAGCCGCCGACGGTGTCGACGACGCGCGAGATCATGTGCTTGACGCTGCGCTCGCGCTCCGGCGAGGTCATGCGGCCGCGGAAGTACTTCTGCGCCACGATGTTCGTCGCCGTCTGCGACCAGAACTTGGGGAACTCGACGTCGCGCTGCTCGAAGACCGGCTTGTCCTTCCCCGGGATGAACGCCTCGCGGAGCTCCCACTCGACCTCGTCGAACGGGTCGCGGCCGGGGATGGTGAAGTAGCGGCGGACGCCGAGCTGCGCGGCCTCGTCTACGACGACGTTCGCTAGCTCGCCGACGCCTGTCTCTGCCTGGATCTCTCGCGCGGACGCCATGCCTGTGCTCCTCCCCGAAGGATATGGATCGAAGTGCCCCGGTCGTTGGGGGACCAGCACGGTAGAGCGCAGCCCGGACGGAGCCGGTTTGCAGGGAATTACTGGCGCTTCGGAGGCGGCGCGGGCGCCGGTACCGGAATGACGCGGCGCGCCTGAATCCGCCGGGCGACGAAGCTCGCCGCGGCGGCCGCGAGCAGCAAGAGCGCGATCGCGGCGAGGACGAGCAATGGGAGCGGGACGGAGCCCGCGTTCTTGGGGCCGAGCCAGTCGATCCAGCGCGAGAGGAAGCCCTTCGCCGTCGGGCCGCCGTCGCCGCCGCCCGGGTTGCTGAACGCCGCGCCTCCGGGCTCGTTGCGCTTCGGGTGCGTAGTCGAGCTCCTGTCGTTCGCTGCCAGGCCGGCGCGCCGGTCGCGGATGGCCGCCTGCATCGCCCGCTCGATCTCGTCGGAGGCGTCGGCGTACGCCTTCACGTCGGGCGGGAGGTGGTGCAGCGCGTCCTGGTAGCAGTGGAGCGGGTACGTGTTGTCGATCCGCCCGTCCCGGTACCAGTCGCTGACGACGACCTTCCAGCACGGAGTGCCCGACGCCGCCGCGGGCGCAGAGATTCCGAGAGCCAGCGCCGCGGCCAGCGTCGCTATCGAGAGGAAGAGCTTCAGCATCGAGTGATCCTAGAGGAGGGTTCGGCCCCCGTCCCACAGATCCTCGGGAGCGAACCGCAGTGTCTCGGACGCCCGTGAGTCGTGCGTAACGCCGCTGTAAGGCGTTTGTGAAGGGAGATCCGGCCGCCGGGCGACCTGGTAGCTTCGGCCGCATGCGAGCGGCCGCCGGCTGGCGAATCGGGCTCGCCGCAGCAGCCTCAGTCCTCCTCTTCTGGGCCTTCTTCTTCGGCGGCGACTCCGGGGATCCGACCTGGATCGGGACCTACGCGCTGGTTGTGGCGGCGGTGGTGCTCGCGGCCGCGCTGCTCGGCCGCTTCGGCTGGCCCAACCTCGACAGCGCGGGCCTCGCGTTCGCCGGCCTGCTGGCCGCGTTCGTGCTCTGGAACGGAGCCTCGGTCGCCTGGTCGTTCCAGCCCGACCGGAGCTGGAGCTACACGAACCGCGGGCTCGTCTACCTCGCGTTCGCGTGCGTGGGCGTGTTTCTCGGGGCGCTCGTGCCGCGGGCGCCGCGCGCGGCTGCCGCCGGGCTGGCCGTGCTGCTCGGGGCCGTGCTCGGCTGGGCGCTGCTCGGCAAGATCGTCCCGTCGCTCTTCCCGGACTACGGGCGGCTCGCTCGGCTGCGCTCGCCGGTCGGGTACTGGAACGCGCTCGCGCTGCTCGGGGACGCGGTGATCCCGCTCGCGCTGTGGCTCGCTCGGCCTCGGAACTCGGCGCGGGTTCGCGTCGCGGGGGTGGTTCTGCTCTACGCGGCCGTCGTCTCGATCCTGCTCGCGTACTCGCGCGCGGGCGTGATCGTCGCGGTCGTTCTCGTGGCGGGGTGGCTGGTCTTCGAGCGGGATCGGCTCGAGGCTCTGGCGGCCGTCGCGCTCGGCGCCGGAGCGGGGGCGCTCGTCGCCGGCTGGGCGGTCACGCGGCCCGGGATCGCCGACGACGGCCAGGCCTACTCGACGCGTCTCCGCGACGGCGCGATCTTCGGCGTCGTGTTGGTGCTCGGCCTGGCGCTCGTCGTCTGGGCGGCGCTCGCGCTGATGCGCTACGACCGCGAGCAGCCGCTGCCGGACGAGCGGCGACGCGAGCTCGTCCGCTACGCGATCTGGGGGGCCTGCGCGCTGGCGGTGCTCGCGTTTGCAGCCTCGACGATCAGCGCCGGCGGCCCGAGCGCTTGGGTTCACGCGCGCGTGCGCGAGTTCACGACGCCCACGAACGTGACCCAGCGGCCCGCGCGCGTCGTCAGCTTCAGCTCGAACCACCGCTGGACGTGGTGGAAGGAATCGTGGAGCTCGTTCACCAAGCATCCGCTCGGCGGCACCGGAGCCGGGTCGTTCGCGCTCGTCCACCGGCCGCTGCGGAAGACCTCGCTCGACGTGACGCTCGAGCCGCACGACATCCCGCTCCAGTTCCTCGGCGAGACGGGAATCGTCGGGTTCCTGCTGCTGATGGGCGTCGCCGGAGCGGGCGTGGTCGGGATCCACCGAGCGCTGCGGCGGCTCGATCGGAAGGACGCGTCGGCCGGAAGGGCGCTCGCGCTCGGCGCGCTCGGCTACGCCCTCTGGGCGCTCGTCGACTTCGACTGGGACTTCGTCGCGGTGACCGGGCCGCTCTTCCTCGTGCTCGGGCTGCTCGTCGCTTCAGGCCTTCCTGCGCGCGAGCGAGCCCCGTCGTGGCGGCCGCTGTGGGCAGCTGGAGTCGTGGCGATCGGGCTCGTCGGGGCGTTCTCGCTCGTCAGCCCGTGGCTCGCACAGCGCCGGCTCGACACGAGCGTGCGGGCGCTCGAGTCGCGGAACCTCGCCGGTGCGATCGGTGCCGCACGAGACGCGCACTCGCTGAACCCCCTCGCGCTCGAGCCGCTGCTCGTGTGGGCGGGCGACGAGGCGGTCGCCGGGAACCTGCCGGAGGCGAAGCGGCTCTACCGCAAGGCGGTGAAGCTCCAGCCGCACGACGCGTCGTCGTGGTACGAGTTCGGCGCGTTCGAGCTCGAGATCGACTGCTATCCCGACCTCGCGTTCCGGTACCTGAACCACGCGTACTCGCTCGACCCGTTCGGGCCGACGGCCGAGCTCGACCTCGCGCGGAAGCTCGTGAACGAGCTCGCTAAGAGCTCGAACCCAAGACGATCGCGATGCGGGCGCCCCGCAGGGCCCTGACGCCCATGCCGTCGAGCGGCGACACGAGCCGGATCTGCGCCTCGCGCGCGAGCCGCTTCGCCTCGGCCGCGAAGCCGGGGCGGTACATGACGACCGTGCGGCCGTAGTCCATGTGCGCCGCGTTGCCGACGCCCTTGACCGGGTAGCCGAGGTTCCGGATCTGCGCGGCCTCCGCGCCTGCGGCTCCCTGGCGGCCGTTGCCGTTCAGGACGAGGACGGACGTCTGGCCGCGGGAGAGCATCGCGTGCTGCGGTTTCGCCGGGCGTGCCGCGTGTCGGTGCGCGACGGGCGCCGCCTTCGCCGCCGCCGAGTGCCGGATGTGCCGCGAGAGCGGCTTCGCGACGAGCACGATTCCGGCGACGAGGATCACGAGCAGCTCGAGCGCCGCGATCGCCGCCGCGAGGAATGCGCGGGCTCGCCAGGGGGAGACGAGGTCGACCGAGTGCTCCATGCGGAGCGTCAGATTCGTGCCGCCGGCGCTGGCTCCTTCTGCTCTTGCTCGTGGCTCCTAGAGCCGTGTCCCAGGGTCTGACCCCGAAGTAGGACGAAAGACGCGCGGACGTTCCACGAAAGCGGCCCGCGCAGCGGCCGTGGCGCGTTCGGGGTCTGACCCCGGACATGGCTCGGGGCGGCTAGGGGAAGCCGCGTGCCTCTGACCGCTTCGGCCATGTCGCAGGGTCAGACCCCGGGACAAGGGCCGCGGAACACAGTCTGCGTGGACGGGTCAGCCGACCCAGACGCCGCGCGAGTACGCGACCGCCGCGACGGCGCCTACGGCGGCGAACGCCCAGAGGACGGCGTCGCGCGCGAGCGGCCGGCCGCGGACTAAAGCCGCGAGCGCGAGGAAGACCGGGAAGTCGCCGAGCACGTAGCGCGGGAAGCTCGCGAGCGGGAAGTAGCGCGGCGGGGAGAGGAGCACGAGCGCGATCGTCGCCAGCGAGTAGAGCCCGAACGCGAGCCCGAGCCTCCGCCACGCGACCCAGGTCAGCCAGAGCGCTCCGAGCAGCAGCGCGAAATGGATCGAGTTCCAGGCCGCGAGGTGGTCGCGCTGCGGGTAGCCGGCCGGCGCGCCGCCGCTGCGCGGCAGGTGCCGCAGGATCTCGGCCGCGCCCTGGTAGCCGCGGACGATCGACTCCCAGAGCCCGCCGAGCGGCCCGAGCGTCGGCGTCTCCCGCAGCCAGAACACCTGCTGCGCGTGCTGGAACGCGAGCGCGTCGCCGACGTGCTCGTGCAGGTAGAGCATGTACGCGCCGAGCGCGAGCGGGAGGAGCAGGATCGGGGCGGGGCGGGCCCACGACCGCACGCCTCGGCCTCGCGGCCACAAGAGCACCAGCAGCGCCGGCACGAGCGCGAGCCCGATCAGCCGCGTCCCCACCGCGAGCCCGCCGAGCACCCCCGCCCGTACCGCCTGCCCGCGCTGCGCCGACAGGAACGACCACGCCACGAGCGCGAGGAACAGAGCGTCCGACTGCGGTGCGGTGAAGACCAAAGCAAGCGGGAAGAGCGCGACGAGGAGCAGCGCGTCGGCGGCGCCCTCCGGCCCGAGCAGCGGTCGAGCGATCCGCACCAACGCCACCGCCGCGAACCCGGCCGAGACGACCGAGATCAGAACTCCCGCCACCACCGCCGACCGCGTCACCCAGGCGACCGCGTGCACGAGCAGCGGGTAGAGCGGGAAGAACGACGTCGATTGGCGCGAGTCGTAGCCGTGCTCCGCGATATGGAGAAACCACTGCGCGTCCCAGTGCGCGAAGGTCCCGAACAACAGATCCGTGCGCGCGTCGTACGCACGGAACGGCGGGATCTGCGCGCCGCGAAGCGGCTCCCACAGCAGCGCGAGCGCAGTCGCGACCCAAAACGCGACGCGAATCGAGACGAGCGTGCGCGCCGGCCGGAAGCGCGCGCCGCTCAGACCGTCCCGCTGATCCACTCCCAGGTCCTGCTGAGACCGGCGTCGAGCCCGTGCTCGGCGCGCCAGCCGAGCGCGCGCTCCGCCAGGCCCGGGTCGAGGAAGCTCCGCTGCAGCTCGCCGAGGCGGGGCGGCGCGAGCTCGGCCTTCTGGTCGGACTCGGCGACCCGCGCGATCCGCTCGTAGAGCTCGAGGACCGACGTCTCGCGCCCGGTCCCCACGTTGAAGACGCCCCCGTCGTGGCCGACCGCCGCGAGCGTCGCCCGCACGACGTCGCCGACGAAGACGTAGTCGCGCGTCTGCTTGCCGTCACCGAAGATGCGCGGCTGGCCGCCCTCCGCGAGCTGGCGCATGAAGATCGCCACGACGCCCGCCTCGCCGTGCGGATCCTGCCGCGGCCCGTAGACGTTGCCGTAGCGGAGCGAGACGTGCTTCGTCCCGTAGAGGCGGTTGTAGGTCGCGAGGTACTCCTCGCCGGCGAGCTTCGAGGTGCCGTACGGCGCGAGCGGGCGCCGCGGGGAGTCCTCGCGCGCCGCCTCCTCGCACTCGCCGTAGATCGCGCCGCCGGTCGAGCTGAAGATCACCTGCGTGCCGTGGCGCCGCGCGGCCTCGAGCACGCGGATCGTCCCGAGCACGTTCACGTCCGCGTCGTAGTCGGGCCGGTCTACCGACACGCGCACGTCCGCCTGCGCCGCGAGGTGGAAGCAGACGTCCGGCTTCGCCTCGTCGAAGACCGCGTCGGCGTCCGCGCGGATGTCGCCCTCGTGGAGCCGAGCGCGCTCGGGGAGGTTCTCGCGCCTGCCGCTCGAGAGGTTGTCGAGGACGTGCACCTCGTCGCCTCGCTCGACCAGCGCGTCGACGACGTGCGAGCCGATGAAGCCCGCTCCCCCGGTGACCACGGCCCGCACCGGCCTATCCTAGGGAGTCGGGCCGTCGGCGTCGGTCCCGTCTGCTCGACCCGATAGGGTCGGCCGCTCCGCTATCGAAGGCCGACGCGAGGCGAGGCGCGCGCGATGTTCATCACGTTCGAAGGGATCGACGGATCCGGAAAGACGACGCAGGCCGAGCTGCTCCGTGCTCACCTCGAGAGTTCCGGTCGTACGGTGCGGATCGCGCGCGAGCCGGGCGGCACCGAGCTAGGCGAGCGGATTCGAGACCTTCTCCTCGACGGTCCTGCTCTCTCGCCGCAAGCGGAAGCCTCGTTGTTCGCGGCCGCACGCGCCGAGCTCGTCGATCGCGTCATCCGCCCGGAGCTCGACCAGGGCCACGTCGTCGTCCTCGACCGGTATCTCGACTCGTCGCTCGCCTACCAGTGCGGCGGGCGTGGTCTCGAGCTCGAACCGGTGCTCGCGTGGAATCGATTCTGCGTCGGCGGGCTCGAGCCCGACCTGACGTTCTTGCTTGCGCTCCCCGCAGAGGACGCCGGCACGCGAGTCGACCGCCGCCTCTCGCTCTTTCGGGTCGACGGCGGCGAGAGCCCTCCCGACCGCATCGAGAGCGAGTCGCTCGAATTTCGCCGCGCGGTCGAAGAGGCTTATCGCGAGCTCGCTCGTCTGTTCTCGGAACGAGTCGTCGAGATCGACGCCGAGCTTCCGAAGGAGGAGATCGCGATCAAGGTGCGCGCGCGCGTCGAGCGCTTCGAGCGTGCGGCTGCAATCGCTGCGAGCGCTTAAGCTCGCCCTTCGTGTTCGTCACCTTCGAAGGCATCGGGGGCGCCGGAAAGACGACGCAAGCGAGCCTGTTGCGCGAGCGGCTCGTGGACGAAGGCAGAGACGTCGTCCTCGCGCGCGAGCCGGGCGGCACGCCGCTCGGGGAGCAGCTGCGGACCCTGCTTCTGAAAGGGACGCGGATCGGGCCTTGGGCCGAGACGGCGCTCTTCACGGCCGCGCGGGCGGAGCTCGTCGACGAAGTCCTCTCGACAGCGCTGGAACGCGGAGCGGACGTGATCTGCGACCGCTACATCGACTCGTCGCTCGCGTACCAGGGCATCGCGCGCGAGATAGGAGTCGAGCAGGTGCTGACGTGGAGCCTCCCGCCGATTCGAGGCCTGCTCCCGGACCGAACGTTCCTGCTGCTCGTCGACGCGGAGACGGCTCGAGCGCGGCGCAAGAATCCCGATCGGATCGACCGCGGAGATCCGGAGTTCGCCCGCATGCTCGACCGCGCGTATCGTGAGCTCGCTGCGCGTTTCCCGGAGCGGATCGTCCCGATCGATGGGTCCGGGTCTGTCGAGACCGTCGCCGAGGAGATCTATGGACGCGTTCGAGAGCTTTCCCGAGCAGACTGAGGCGAAGCGGCTGCTGCGGGCGGCGCTTGACGACGGGCCGGCGCACGCGTACCTCTTCCACGGGCCGCGCGGCGTCGGCAAGCGTGCGGCCGCGATCGCGTTCGCGGCCGAGCTGATCGGCGCGCCCGAGCGCGTGCACCGGCGCACGCATCCCGACCTCTACCTGCTCGAGCCGGTCGGCGACCAGATCCGGATCGACGAGGTGCGCGCGCTCCGCCGCGACCTGCACATGCGGCCGTTCGAGGCCGACCGGCGCGTCTACCTCGTCCTCGGCGCCGACCTGATGAACGAGGACGCCGCCGACGCGCTGCTCAAGGACCTCGAGGAGCCGCCCTCGTACGCTGTGATCGTGCTCGTCGCGGACGACGTCGGGCCGCTTCCGGACACAATCCGCTCCCGCTGCCAGCACGTGCCGTTCCGGCGGCTGTCGGAGCGGGCGATTCGGGACGCGCTCGCGGAGCGCGCGCCCGGGCTGTCGCCGGCCGAGCAGACGACGCTCGCGCGGCTCGCGGCCGGCCGGCTCGACCGCGCCGAGCGGCTCCTCGATCCCGCCTCGGCGAAGCGCCGCGAGACGCTGCTCGAGATCGCGCGAGCGGTCTACGCCGACCCGAGCTTCGAGCCCGGCCAGGCTGCGCGGCGGTTGCTCGACGGCGTGAGCAAGCGCGGATCGAAGGCGAAGGAGGAGGCCGAGGCGGCGCTCGAGGGGCTCGACCTTCCTGCGCGCGAGGCCGACCAGCGCGTCCGGCGAGCTCAGCGCGGGGCCGAGCGCGAGGAGCTGCTCGCGTCGCTCGAGGAGCTGGCGGCGTGGTACCGCGACCTCGTCGCCGTGGCGGTCGGGGCCGAGCGGACGGCCGTCCATTCCGACCGGATCGCGCAGCTCTCCGAGGACGCCTCGCGCGAGCGGATCCTCGGCGCCGAGCGCGCCGCCGAGGCCGTCCGCGAGACGTGGCGCAGCTTCGAGGAGTTCAACATCACGGCATCGCTCGCGCTCGAGGCGCTGTTCGTCGAGCTTCGGCGCGAGCTTGCCTCGCGCGCGCTGGTGGCTCAGAATCCCTAGTGAGCTTCGGCGGAGCGGCCCCGCCTTCCAGGGAGAGTTCAGGGGAGGAGCGTCTTTTGGCCGCTGCGTCCGCCGGTAGAGCTACACGGATCGAGGGTCGAGTCGCGCCCGAGGCCGACGCGACGCGCGAGCTCTACGAGCGCTACTCGGGCCAGATCTTCGGCTACTGCCTGCACCGGCTCGGGAACCGCGAGGAAGCCGAGGACGCTGCGCAGAGCACGTTCCTGAACGCCTTCCGCGGCCTCGCACGTGGCGTCGTCCCGGAATCGGAGTCGGCCTGGCTCTTCAAGATCGCCGAGAACGTGTGCCACTCGCGGCACCGCTCGTCGTGGCGGCGCGGGCGGGTCGAGTCGCCGAGCGACCTGGACGCCTTTCAGGACGTGTTGCCGGCGCCGCCGCGCGCGCAGGACGAGCTGATCCCGCTCGGCGAGGCGCTCGAGCGCCTGCCCGAGAACCAGCGCCGCGCGATCCTGCTCCGCGAGTGGCAGGGGCTCTCGTACCGCGAGATCGGCGAGGAGCTCGGGCTGTCGCAGTCGGCGGTCGAGACGGTGATCTTCCGCGCGCGCCGGTCGCTCGTCGACGGGCTCGAGTCGCCGCCCGTGCGCCGACGTCGGACGCTTCGCCGCGCTGCGCACGGGGTCGACGCGGGCGGGATCCTCGCGACGCTGAAGGCTTTGTTCGCGACCGGGGCCGCGGTGAAGGTCGCCGCCGTCGCGGTCGCCGTGACCGGCGCGTCGGTGGCCCAGCACCGCCACCATGCGGTTCGGGCGGCGGTACCGGCGCCGCGGCCGGTGGTGCGGCCGCACGTGACTCGGCGGCCTGCGCCGACGGTCGTCCGCGTGGCGCCGCCGGCCAAGCTTCCGGTGGTCGTTCGCCCGGCGGTCGTTCGGCCGCGTGTGCACCCTCGCCCGGCGCCGCCAGCTCGCGTTGCTCGGGCTGTGACGCACGCATCGCCGCCCGCGCCGGCCCCGCCTCCACCGCCGCCGCCCGCGCGCTCGCTGAGCTCCGATCCGCCGCCGGCTCCGCAGCCCGGGACGCTCGATCAGGAGACGCCTACGGTGACACCCGCGCCTCGCGGCAGCTCCCACCGCCCGCCGCACGAGGACCCGACCACCACGACGACGCCGACCGCGCCGTCGGCGCCGCCCGCGTCGAGCCCGTCGACCACGACGACGACGCCACCGACGACCACTGGCGGCCTGACGAACGAGTCCCCGCCGCCGGTCCCGGGAGGCTGACCCGGAGGCCGCTACACTGCGGTGCGCTTGCCGACGTAGCTCAGCTGGTAGAGCACTTCACTCGTAATGAAGGGGTCCCCGGTTCGAGTCCGGGCGTCGGCTTCTCGCATTTGCAGGACTTCTTTCTTGTCTCGCTGCCGTTTGAAGCTGAAGAACGACAATCCTTGACGTCGGGAACGGATGGGTTTGACAGTACGGCGCGGAGCGGCTTAGCTATCAAGGAGTAGAGAAGGAGGCAGGGATCGGACCCCTCGTTTCCGAGGCTGCTGCGGCAGATCGGGCCGATCGCAAGATCTGCCTCCTGATCGTCGCGGCGGTACGTATCTTCCGCGACGCGCTCGCCCAAGCGATCGAGTGCGAGGATGGACTCGAGGTGGTTGGCACTCCTGCGTCCGCGGGCGAGGCCGTACGGACGGCGCGGGACATCCACCCAGACGTGATCGTCCTGGACGTCGCGTCGGCCGAGACGGTCGACGCCGTCCGCACGATCTTGGCAGGAGCGCGAGACGCCTCGGTGGTCGCCGTCTCCGTCGGCGAGAGCGAAGCGGAGGTGATCGAATGGGCGGAGGCGGGCGTCGCTGGGTGCGTGCCGCGCAATGCCTCCGTCCACGAGCTCGCCGAGGTGGTCAAGGCCGTGGGAAGCGGAGACTTCCCGTGCTCTCCCACGATCGCGGGCGTTCTCCTCCGTCGCGTTGCCGCGCTCGCGGGCGACGCGCCTCGCTCGAGCGCTGTGGGAAGGCTTACACCTCGCGAGCGTGAGATCCTCGAGCTCGTCGAGGGCGGCTGTGCGAACAAGGAGATCGCGAGGCGTCTCCGGATCGAGCTCTCGACGGTGAAGAACCACATGCGCAACATCCTGAGGAAGCTCGGTGTGGAGCGGCGGGCGGACGCGGTGGCGGTGTTGCACCGCGCGAATCCATCATCCGGCCGGCTTGCGCGACTCGGCTGAAGGACTAGTTCCTTTCGACCCATTCGGTGGCCGGGGCTAGCTCCCCTGCTAGGCCCAATTGAGGCCCCGCGGACTATTTCGCGCCGCCCGCGGAGCGGCCAAACTCGATGAACACTCAGGAGGTGCGCAGATGGCTGGTTTGACCGCTCAAAGCCGCCGAAGCCGCGCCGGGTTCCTGCCGGCCGCCGGTTGGACAGTGAACGGCTCCACGTTTCCGTGGGGCGACCAGGAGGAGGCCCAGGTCGTGTGGGCGTCGAACGGCGGCGTCGCCGACGGCGATGCCGCAACCGGCTGGCCAATCGAGACTGTTCGGCATCTGCCGGAGGACGGGATCGTCGTCTGCGTCTCGATGACGCCGCAGGTCGAAGACGGCCCTTCGCTCTACCCCGAAGGCCATCTCCCGCTTCGGCTTCGTGACGCAACGTTTCTTACCGGGCAGTATGAAGATCAGGCTGCGCCGAACGTCTCGCTTTACCGGCTCGCCGCGCACGTCGAGGATCAGTACGTGACCGCCGAGGTCTTCTTCGGCGTGCTCGATCCCGGCTCGGCGGCACTTCAGGCAGGAGACGCCCAGCTCAGTCGCTTCGTGCTGAAGGCGAAGGCGTGACGCTCACGCACCCGGCTCTCTATGTAGTCACAGCCGTCATCGGCGTGATGTTCGTGGCCGCGGCGTTCGGGAAGGTCGACGGCTGGCCGCGATGGTCTGCGACCGCCGCCGCACTGCTGTGGAACCGTAGGCGGCTCGCGCGCGTCCTCCGAGTCGGTCTGCCGGCCGTGGAGGCGGCAGTCGGGGCTCTGACGTTCGTCTGGCCGGTCTGGGGCTTGGCGATCGGCTCGGTCTTGCTCCTCGTCCTTGCGGGCGGCGCGGTCGCCCTCTCTGCGGAATCGGCAGGGACGGACTGCGGGTGCTTCGGGGCGCTCATGCCGTCGCAGATCGGACGGCCTCTCGCCCTACGGAATCTCGCGTTGGCCGCCGTCGCTGCTGCTGGAGCCGTCCTCGCGCACGGGGTGGGCGCCCCGGCTTTCGGGCTCCTCGAACTGCTCCTGATCGCGCTGATCGCTCTCCATCTGCTCGTCCTCGTGGAGCTGCGCCGGATGCCGAGTCAGATACTCCGCGGCGCGAGCGAGCTCAGGCCGAGGTCTGCATGAGCGGCGCGCCGGTCTGGCAGGTGCTCGTTCTCGTGCTCGTGTGTATTGCCGCGGTTCAGGCCTTCGCGCTCGTCGCTGTGATGCGTCAGGTCGGCGGCTTGCTCGTCCGTCTCAATCCCACCGGCGTCGGCGAGGTGGAGAGTGGTCCCGACGTCGATCGCCTGGTCGAGCTTCCTGGGATTCCTCCGGGCCGGCCGGCGCTCGTGGTGTTCGCCTCACCGGGGTGCACGCTCTGCCGCTTTTTCGAGACCGCGGTTCCCGCTATCCGCGCGAACTACAGGGAGATCGACGTCGTGGCCGTCGTCATGGGCACCGAGGACGTGCTCGAGCGGTCGGCGTATGCGCGGAGGTTCGGGGAGTCGGGGCGCGCGGACATCCCACAGCTAGCCAAGGATTGGAACGTCGAAGGGACGCCGTTCGCAGTAGGGCTCGACGCCGAGCACCGGGTGCGCATACGCGGCGTAGCGAACACTCTCGATCATCTCGAGTCCGTTGCCGAGGCGATCATCCTGCCGCCGGCGGAGCCACTCGACGCCGAGGACAGCTCTGCGGCGCGGGATCGGGTCGCCGTTGCGGCGGCTAATGGACGTGTCGCAGGACAAGCACCGGGCCAGCTTGGTTCTCCGGCGAATCAGTAAGGAGGAGACCCATGACGATCACTCCCACCATTACCGAGGAAGGGACGGGGACGTGGCTCGAAGGGATCGCCGACGCGATAGCGCGCGGCCTCGCCGCACGGGTCAGTCGGCGCTCGTTCGTCGGCCGGACCGGTCTCGGCGCAGTCGCGGCGAGCCTGGGCGGCGTCGGCGTCTCCCTAACTAGGGCCGAGGCCGCGCGAGGGGTCGCACAAGCGTGCCCGGGCGGCTGCAACTGCGCTTGCAGCACTCAGTGCGGCAATATCTTCCCGGGCAATCCGGGCGGCACCTGTCCGTCACCGACTTGCAAGTGCGGCACCTGGTGCTTCCACGACTCGGCCTGCGGCAGCGGTTATCGCCGTTGGGACGACTGCTGCAGCATCAACTACTGCAACGCGCACGGAGGCTGCAAGTGCGTGTCGGGGCGCGCGTCGTGCTGTAACCACAAGACGTATCCCGAGGGTTGCGGAAGCTCTGCATCGATCATCGTCTGTCGCACGGCCCAATGCGTGCCCGTGTCCAACTGCGTCCGGATTCCGAGCTACTACTGCGGCTGAGCCGAGGCCGACGACGCCGAGGGTGGGCCAGGAGGCGTGATCGACACCGGCGTCCCGACAGCCGCTCCATCGCCGGGACGAAGCGGCGCGTGGGTGACCGATCCGATTCTCATCGCGGCCGGCAGCGTGGCGCTCACGGCGACTCTCGTTCTGGCCGCAGGACCGCGGCTCCCCGTCGTCGCGCCGGCAGCGGCACTGCTCGCCGGATGGTCGTCGGCTTGGTCGCCCTGAGGCATCTCGATGGGGCTGACCATCAACCCCGCCGTGAGCGGTGGACGACGACGCTGGCTCGGCCATTCCGCCGTGTTCTTCGGCGGCGCCTTCTTCGGCGGGCTCCTCACGCTCGCCGGCTTGCTCGCCGTCGTCGGGCTAGCCGGTCACGCGGCTCCCGTCCGCGTGCTGTCGATGGTCGCAGCGGCTGCGATCGCGTGGGCCGTCCTCCACGATGTTGGCCTCCCACTGCCCCTGCCGTATCGCAACCGCCAGGTCCCCGAGTGGCTCAGGGAGGTGATGCCGCAGAGCGTGGTGGCGGCGATCTTCGGCGGCATGCTCGGGATCGGCTTCCTGACGCTGTTCACGTACTCGACGCAGCTCGCCGTCTTCCTCGCCCTGCCATTTCTCGGTTCGGCTGCGGCTATGCTCGGCGTCGTCGCGATCTTCGCGTTCGGGAAGACGCTGGTGCTTGCAGGCGTCGCCCGAGCGCGATCGCTCGACGAGGTTCCCGTCTACTGGAACGCGACCGGCGTCCTCGTCCTCCGCGTGGCGACCGCCGCTGTCTCGCTCACGTTGGCGTGGTCGCTGCTCCAGGCGGGCTGATCGAACGATCCGCCTCCCAGGGGCGTTGTACTACTAGGTGCGCGCGGAATTCGTGAAGAAGAGCGCTCGGTCTGAGCGGGAAAGGCCGGTGAGGGCGACGGGGAAGCGGCATACCGAGAGGGCGGACGCCTGGGCGACCTTCGAGTTGATCGTGAGCTCTCGGCACGGGGATCTGCGGCGATTCGCGCACCGGCTCGTCGGGGATCCGGACCGCGCCGAAGACGCGCTCCAGGATGCCTACATCAAGGCGTACCGCGCGCTTCCCCGATTCAGCCACGTCAATGGCGGCTCGCAGACCGGCTGGCTCTTCCGAATCGTTTATCGCACCTGCCTCGACGATCTGCGCCGCGGCCGGCGGGATCGCCGTTCGGTCGGGGGCGACGTGGAGGATCGCGCCGCCGACATAGGCGGACCCGAGAGTATCGCGATCGCGAGAGCGAGCCTGACTGCCGCCCTGGCCGAGCTTCCTCCGGAGAGTCGGGCGACGGTCTTGCTGGTGGACGGACACGGGTTCGACTACGAGGGCGCAGCAGCGATCCTCGGGGTTCCGCGCGGCACGGTTGCTTCGCGGCTGAGCGCCGCTCGGGCGGCGCTCCGAAAGGTGCTCGGCGATACCGACGACGCGTGAGGTGATGGCAACGATGTACGAATCCGAACATCGCGACGACCGAATCTCTCGGGCGCTGGCCGATCTGCCGGTCCCGCCCGAGCCCCCGGAGTTCTTCACCGAGCTTCGTGCGCGGACGGAGCAGCGCTCGGTCCTGCCCGGCTGGCGATTGCGTGTCCTCACCGTCCGGCGACCGCTCGCCGTCGTCGTCGTGACGGCGCTGGTCTTCACGGCGATCGGCGGCGTTGCCGGCGGCATCGCCGCGCCTCGGTCGAAGAAGGTCGCGCCCCCGCCCGTACTCGCGTTCACGCCCGCCGCCGGCTGGAACACGGCGCAGTCGAGGGATCCGAAGAACCCGCAGGTGGAGTTCGTCTGGGCTGCGAACGTGCCCTTCGCGGGCGAAGACTCGGTGACCGGCGAGCCGACGCACACCGCCGCAGCACTCGGAGCTGGCGGGATCCTCGTGTACGCCAGCAGCCTCCCTTCGGTTCCGGACGGGACGGGTTACCGCAATCTCCGACCGCCCATCGCGCTCTCCGACGGAGCCTTCCTCACGGGCCAGTACGAGAATCAGCCTGCGCCGAACGTAAGCAAGTACATGATCAACGCCCACGTCAACGGCCGATACGTCTACGTCGAGGTCTTGTTCGGCACCCCGACGCCGAGCACGGAGCTCCGCCAGGCGGCCGATCAAGAGCTGGCCCGGCTCCTGGTCCCCTCCGTGTCCTCGTAGCTCAGCTACCGGACTTCGCATTTTGCGCGTTTTCCGTGCATGCTTCGAACGGCAAATGCAAGTGCAGGTGCTCGAGGAGGGGAAGGTCGTTCGCCGCCGCTCTTGGAAGAAGCGCCTCCTCGTCGTGGTCCTGGGCGTCGTGTTTGTCGCGCTCGCGGCCGGCGCGGCGGCAATCTACGCCTACGACCGCAGCCACGACGACCGGCTCGCGCGCGGGGTCACGGTCGACGGTATCGACGTCGGCGGCCTCCGGGTCACGGACGCGCGCGCGAAGCTGACGCACCGCCTCCTCCCCCGCTACGACCGGGCGCTGATCTTCAGCTACGGCGACCGGCAGTTCGTGCTCAGGCCGCGGAAGGTCGGCCTCCAGGTAGACGTCGAGTCGGCACTGCAGACGGCGCTCGCGCAGAGCCGCCGCGGCAACCTCATCGACCGCGTCTACCGGATCGCGCGCGGGCAGCCGCTCGACCTTAGCCTGACCGTCGGGACGCGGTACTCGCCGGCGCAGGTCGCGGCCTTCGTCGCCCGGATGGGCCGCGCCGTCGCGGTGAAGCCGAAGCCGGCCGAGTTCGTCGCGTCGCTCACGCAGCCAAAGATCCTCCCTTCGACGAACGGCACAGCACTCCGCGCCCGCGTCCTTGCCGCCGAGGTGCGCGCGCGCCTGCGCGACCCGAGCGCCTCGCGGCGGCTCCGCCTGCCGGTCCGCCCGGTCGTCCCGAACCCCTCGACCGCCGATCTCACGCGCCAGTACTCGACGTTCCTCGCCGTCAGCCGCGGCGAGCGCCGGCTCCGGCTTTTCAAGGGCCTGAAGCTGGTGAAGACCTACGTCATCGCCGTCGGCCGGCAGGGCCTCGAGACTCCGTCGGGCGTCTACGAGATCAACGACAAGCAGATCGACCCGTCGTGGCACGTCCCGAACAGCCCCTGGGCGGGCGCGCTCGCGGGCCGCATCATCCCGCCCGGCCCCGACGACCCGCTCAAGGCGCGCTGGATGGGCTTCTACAACGGCGCCGGCATCCACGGCACGGACGCCGTCTACTCGCTCGGGACGGCCGCCTCGCACGGCTGCATCCGCATGGCCATTCCGGACGTGATCGAGCTCTACCCGCTCGTCCCGCTGCACACGCCGATCTACATCGCCTAGGCGTCCCGGAACACGGTCGGCAAGAAGCCGGCGATGATCGCGAGGATCGAGCCGAGGAACGGGAGCGCGAGTCCGGCGTGGATGCCTTTCACGCGCACCGCGATCACGATCAGGAAGGCGAGCGCGAGGATCCCGGCGAGCCACGTCGATCGTCCTTTGCGGAGGCCGAGGAGGGCCATCACTCCGAGGACGATCGTGACGAACCCCGCTGAGCCGACGACGAAGAGGACGTTGCTGGGCGGCGAGCCCACGCTGTGGGACGCGACCTTCTGGACGACCTCCTGGTAGTCGAGGCACCCCTCGCCCGTCCGATGCCGGCAGAACCCCTTCCCCTCGTCGGTCCAGGTCGCGAACGAGCCGCCGATCAAGAGCAGCGCAGCGAGCAGCGTCAGGAGCAGCCGGAGCCCGAGCTGGCCACCGCGCCGGGCGAGGATCGGCTTCTCCGCCGGTGTCTGCACGAACGAGCCGGTCGCCTGCGCGGTCGCGCCGTCGGCGCTCGTCGTCACGACGAAGCGGTGTTGCCGAG
>Ga0081539_10002887_pt1 | contig 22786 bp, 26 predicted proteins | sample TabmetS4T2R2_FD_71023 | JGI IMG/M metagenome (GOLD analysis project Ga0081539, IMG submission 71023) | Tabebuia heterophylla rhizosphere microbial communities from the University of Puerto Rico - S4T2R2 | ecosystem: Host-associated > Plants > Roots > Rhizosphere ...
GGGCGCGCCGAGCACGACCGCGCGCGCGGCCGGCGGAGTGACTCGCGCTTCCGCGGAAGCGCTCGGCGTCGCCGGCGCGATGAAGAACGCCGCAGCGCGTTCGAGTCGCCCGCTCACTGCGCCGATCCCATGACAGGACGCTGGGTGCGGCGACCCGTGGCGATCGCGGCGGCGGGACGACGCGGGGGCGCGATGCCGGCGTCGGCGGTCTCGGTGGCGGTCAGGGGGCCGGCGAGGCCGGGGATGGGAAGCCGTGGGCGCACGCAGACGGTGATGCGGTGGTCGTGGACGGTGATCGTGGCGCGGGCGTGGCGAGGAAGGGCGGCGCGGGCGGCAGCGCGGGGGTCCCCGCGTTGGAGCAGTGCCATCGCGCCGGCCTGGGCGGCCTGGCCTGCCTGCTCGGACGCGGACTGGGCGGCGACGAAGGCGGCCGCTGCGAGCCCGACGAGGAGCAGGAGCGGCAGCAGCGCCACGAGCTCGACCGTTGCCTGACCGTCGTCGCGCGTCACGACTGGGGCTCGAAGTGGGCGGAGGCGTGGACGTGGCCCGGGCTCGGGAGGCCGGGCAGGCGCGGCACGCGCACGGAGACGCGGACGTCGCCGCCGGCCGAGGACGCGACGTGGAGGCCCGGCTCGAGCACGGCCGCGAGGTGGTCGCGGGCGGCGCGGCCGGGGTCGTCGCCGACCGCGTGCGCCCGTGCGGCAGCGCGCGCCGCCGCGTGGACCGCCCACGAGGCGTAGCCGACGAGCGCGAGCTGCCACAGCGCCGCGAGCACGGCGACGAGGCATGGCAGGAGGACGACGAGCTCGACGGTCGCCTGGCCGGCGGGGTCTCGAAGGCGTGCCATGGCCATGCCCGCCAGGCTCGCGCGAGTCGCGTGCCGGGACTACACGCGATCGCAAGAAAACTGCGTCGAGATCGCAAAGAAAATCCGGTCCGGCGCCTCGAGGGCGGCCCGGCGGGATCGTCAGAAATTTTGTGAGACGCCGCTAGGGAGCAAGGCGGAGCCCGATGCACGCCAGGTTGGACAGGTCACGTCGAGGTAACCGTCGGGTAGTGTCCAGGACGGATGGGCACGGAACGCCTGGCAGCTGAGTTCGAGCGGCGGCTCGATGGCAGCGTTCTCCTGCGCCTGAGCGGCAAGCTCGAGCAAGGAACGGCGGCCCTGCTGGATGGCATCCTTCAGGCGCTGTGGGACGACCCGTCGCCCGTGGTCGTCGACCTGAGCCATGTCGATCACATCGACTCGCGCGGGCTCGACGTGCTGCTCGCCGCCGAGTCCGGCGCGCGCCGGCGCAGCTCGCCCGTCGAGGTGGTCGGGATCCGCGAGAGCCTGCGCGCGAACCGGCCCCTCGAGTAGCGCGCCCGGCCGACGAACCTCGCTCAGTACGAGCGGTAGGCCTGCCAGACGCTGTACAGGCCCCAGATGGCGAGCGCCATGAAGGTCAGCCACAGCACGGCGCCGAGGCCGCCGGAGTTCCACATCCGGCTCGTCGCGACCAGCGTGATGGCGCCGAGGGCGACCGCGGCGTAGAGGATCCCGCGCTGGCGCTCCTCGAGGCCGAAGATCGCCTCGCGGTGCTCCATGTACATGCGATAGCCGAGGAACAGCAGGCCGCCGATGAAGACGATCCCGAGCACGTTGTTGAGCGTCAGGCTCGCGGTGTCGCCGCCCGGGACGCGCCAGACGATGACCGCCAGGAGCAGGACGATCGCGATGTTCCGCAGGTGCTTGTTGCGGTCCGGGCCCACTGCCCGGAAACGATAGCTACGCGGGAACGGTCTCGGCCGAAGCCGCCGGCTGCGTGGGCTGCGTCGGCTCCACGGCCCGCGCGGGCGCCGCGACGGCGCGATCGGCGGGCTCGGCCGCGAAGCGGTAGCCGATGCCGAAGTGCGTGTGGATGTACCGCCACCCCGGCGAGGCCTTCTCGAGCTTCTGGCGCAGCTTGCGGACGAACACGTCGACCGAGCGATCGCCGTGGACCATCGCGTAGCCCCAGACCCGCTCGTAGATCTCCTCGCGCTGCAACACCTGGCCCTCGGCCCCCGCGAGCAGCTGGATGAGCTCGAACTCGCGGCGCGTGAGGTCCACCGACTCGCCGGCCACGAAGGCCTGGAACTGGTCGGCGCGGACCTCGAGCTCGCCGATCGCCACCGGCGCGGCGGGCACGCGGGTCTCGGCGCGCTTGCGCCGCCGCACGACCGCCTCCACGCGGGCGATCAGCTCCTCCGGATGGCATGGCTTGGTCAGCCAGTCGTCGGCGCCGAGGCGCAGGCCGCGGACCCGCTGGGCCACGCTGGACTGCCCCGTGCACACGATCACGCCGAGCTGCGGCAGCCGGGCGCACAGCTTCTCGAGGTAGGTCCAGGCCTGAGGGCCGAGGACCGCCAGGTCGAGCACCACGGCGTTGAGCCGCATCGCGACCATCGCGTCGAGCGGGACGGGGGAGGCGAGCACCCGGTGCTGCCAGCCGGCCGTGTCCAGCCGCTTCGTCAGGACCTGGAGGAATCCGCTGTCGGAATCCACCACGGCGAGGCGGATGGCGGCTTGCGTCGTCGTCGTCATCGTGGCACCAGCATACGGCGCGGGGCCGACACCGACCCGGCTCGACGGGATCCCGGTAACACCTTGGTCACATGCGGTTCACCCCGTTTCCGCCGATCCCGCAATCTGCGGGAATCGACCCTCACACGTGGGAGGCGTCCGAGAACTCGCGGAACAGGCCCGTGACGACGAAGGCGACCTGCTCGCCGATGTCCACGGCGTTGTCGCCGATCCGCTCGAGCGCGCGCGCCACGAGCATCATCGTCATCGCCCATTCACGGCGGTCCTCGTCGGTCCCGATCTCGACCGCGATGCGGAACGCCTCGCGGTTCAGCGCATTGATCTCCTCGTCCTGGCGGACCAGGTCCTGGGCCAGCGAGACGTCCCGCAGGGTGAACGCCTGCTTGGCCTGGGCGACCTCCGAGCGCGCGAGGCGGCCCATCCGGAAGATCCGCTCGAGCATGGCGGGGTCGGCAGGCGGCTCGTGGCCGACGAGCGGCATGACCTTGGCGATGTTCACGCACTGGTCCCCCATCCGCTCGGCGTGCTTGATGACGTGCAGGAGCGCCGCGACGGTGCGCAGGTCGCCGGCCACCGGCGCTTGGAGCGCGAGCAGCGACAGGATGCCCTGGTGGACCTCCAGGAAGCGGCCGTCGATCCGGTCGTCGTCGTTGACCACGATCGAGGCCAGCTCGATGTCCTGGTGCTCGAGCGCCTCCAGCGTGCGGTCGAGCGAGACGATCACGAGGTCGAGCGCGCCGAGGGTCTGCTCCTCGAGCTTGCGCAGCTCCTCCTGGAAGTGTTGGCGTCCCGAGCCCGTGGCCATCGCGCTACCCGAACTTGCCCGTGACGTATTCCTCGGTGCGGCTGTCGTCCGGGTTCGTGAAGATCTTGCTGGTCGGCGCGAACTCGACCAACTCGCCGAGCAGCATGAACGCGGTCTTGTCGGCGATGCGCGCGGCCTGCTGCATGTTGTGGGTGACGATGACGATCGTGTAGTGCTGCTTGAGCTCCTCGATGAGCTCCTCGATCTTCAGCGTCGCCACCGGGTCGAGCGCCGAGCACGGCTCGTCCATGAGGATCACCTCGGGCTCGACGGCGATCGTGCGCGCGATGCACAGCCGCTGCTGCTGGCCGCCCGAGAGGCCGATGCCCGGCTCGCCCAGGCGGTCCTTGACCTCGTCCCAGAGGCCGGCGCCGCGCAGCGAGCGCTCGACGCGGTCCTTGACGTCGCCGCGCTTGCCCGTGAGCCGCAGGCCCGCCGCGACGTTGTCGAAGACCGACATGGTCGGGAACGGGTTCGGCTTCTGGAAGACCATGCCGATCTGGCGGCGCACGGAGACGACGTCGACGCCGTTGCCGTAGATGTCGACGCCGTCGAGAGTGATCTTGCCCTCCGCCTTGGCGCCGGGGATCTCCTCGTGCATGCGGTTGATGCAGCGCACGAGCGTCGACTTGCCGCAGCCGGACGGGCCGATCATCGCCGTGACGCGGTTGGCCTCGTAGGTGAGCGAGACGCCCTTGACCGCCTCGTTGTCGCCGTAGAACGCGCGCAGGCCGTCGATCTCGATCGTGCGGGCGACGGTGCCCGCGGGCTGCGCGGCCGGCTCGACGGCCGGTACCGGCCGCTCCGCCGGCTCGAACCGGCGGGCGGTGTCGGCCTCGTCGCGCTGACGCTGCGACGGCTCGGTGCTCATGCGATTCGGCTCCTTCGCTGGATCAGCCGTGCGATCAAGGTGAGGATCAGCACCATGCCGACGAGCGTGAGGGCCGACCCCCACGCCCGCTCGACGATGTTGGTCTGCGCCTGACGCACATCGTTGAAGATCTGGATCGGGAGCGAGTTCATCTGACTCCCGAGGTCCCACGTCGTCGCGTTCACGGCGAACGCGGTGAACAGTAGCGGCGCGGTCTCGCCGGCGCCGCGCGCCACGGCCAGCAGCGAGCCGGTCATCAGGCCGCCGAACGCCGTCGGCAGCACGATCCGGGTCACGACCCGCCAGCGCGGCGCGCCGAGCGCGAGCGCCGCCTCGCGCAGGCCGTCCGGCACGAGGTTCAGCACCACCTCCGCCGACCGCGTGACGACCGGCAGCATCAGCAGGCTGAGGGCGATCGAGCCCTTCCAGCCGGCGAAGCTGCCGCCGACGCCGCTGAGGACGAGGACGATGTAGATGAACAGGCCGAAGACGATCGACGGCACGCCCGTCATCACGTCGACGAAGTAGCGGACGGCGTTGGCGAACGCCGACTTCTTGCCGTACTCGACGAGGTAGAGCGCGACGCCGATGCCGACCGGGACCGCGATCACCGAGGCGAGCCCGACGATCAGGATTGTCCCGACGATCGCCGACTTGATCCCGCCCGGGTCGCCGAGGAAGCGGCCTGTCGGGTCGGTCGTGAAGAAGCTCCAGCTCAGCGAGCCGAGGCCCTTCTGGAGCAGGTAGTAGACGACGAGCACGAGCGGGACGAGCGCGACGAGCGTGCCGACGAGCAGCACGGCCCGCATGGCCCGGTCCTTCGCGCGGCGGCGCGAGCTGATCGGTGCGAGCGCCGTCATCGCGTCCGCTCCGAGCGCAGCACGAAGTAGCGCGCGAGGAAGTTGACGAAGAGCGTGAGCACGAACAGCACGAGGCCGGCGGCGATCAGCGCCGCGCGGTGCGTCTCGTCCGACGCCGCCTCGCCGAACTCGTTCGCGATCACGGCGGCCAGCGTGTAGCCCTGGCCGAAGATGCTGTGGGCGATCTCGGGCGCGTTGCCGATCACCAGCGTCGCGGCGATCGTCTCGCCGATCGCGCGGCCGAGGCCCAGCATGGCGGCGCCGGAGATGCCGGCGCGCGCGTACGGCAGGATCGCCATGCGGATCATCTCCCAGCGCGTCGCGCCGAGCGCGAGCGCGGCCTCCTTGTGCTCGACGGGCACGGTCGCGATCACCTCGCGCGAGATCGCCGAGACGATCGGCAGGATCATGATCGCGAGGATGAGCCCCGCGATGAAGTAGTTGGGGCCGGCGACGTCACCCCCGACGAACGGCAGGAAGCCGAACGTGTCGGAGATCCACTGCTCGACCGGCTTGAGCTTGGGGATGAGCACGAACACGCCCCACAGGCCGTACACGACCGACGGCACCGCGGCGAGCAGCTCGACGAGGATGATCAGCGGCTGCCGGACGCGGCGCGGCGCGAGCTCGGTCACGTACAGCGCCGAGGCCACGGCGACCGGCACGCCGATGAGCAGCGCCAGCGCCGAGGTGACGAGCGTCCCCACGACGAGCGGGAGCGCCCCGAACTGGCCCTGCGACGGCACCCAGGCGTTCGAGAAGACGAAGTCGAAGACCCCGTACTTCGTGAACACCGGCTGCGCCTCGTCGTAGAGGCGGATGAAGAAGTAGGCGATCAGGACGAGGATCGCGGCCGCCAGCCCGGTCAGGGTCCAGCGGAGGGCCCTGTCCGGGAGACGGGACAGCGGCGACCGCTCGAACGAGCGGCCGCCGCTGGTGAGTGTCCCGGCTACCACCCGATCACTCAGCTGATCGGGGATCCGTTGCAGGTGAGCCCGTCGACCTTCGCCTGCGCCTTCGTGTGCAGCGCGTCGGGCAGCTTCGCGTACTGGAGCTCGCCCGCGACGTCCTGGCCCGGGCCCTCGGCGTAGTCGAGCCACGCCTTCAGCGCCTTGGCCTTGCCCTCGTCGGCGCCGGCCTTGCAGACGTCCTGGTAGACGAGCAGGAACGTCAGCGCCGTGATCGGGTAGGCCTGGGCGCCCGGCGCGTCGATCGTCGAGATCCGCAGGTCGGCCGGGATCTTGAGGCCGTCGCCGGCCGCCGAGGTCGAGTCGAGCGTCGGCGCCACGTAGTTGCCGGACTTGTTCTTCACGCTGGCGAACGTGAAGTTGTTGGCGAGCGCGTACGCCTGCTCGACGTAGCCGACCGCGCCGGCGTTCTGCTTGATGCAGGCCGCGACGCCGTCGTTGCCCTTGGCGCCCGTGCCGGTCGGCCACTTGACCGACTTGTCGGTGCCGGGGCCGCTGGCCCAGGCGGGCGAGTAGGCGACGAGGAACTTGGTGAAGTTGCCCGTGGTCCCCGACTCGTCCGAGCGGTGGCAGACCGTGATCTTGTCGCTCGGGAGCTTGAGCCCCGCGTTGAGCTTGGCGATCGCCGGGTCGTTCCAGGTCGTGATCTTGCCGAGGAAGATGTCGGCGATCGTGGCGCCGTCAAGCTTCATGCCGGACTTGACGCCCTCGAGGTTGTAGGACACCGTCACGGCGCCCATCACCGTCGGGATGTGGACGGGGTCGCCCTTCTTCTTGGCCGCGGCGATCTCCTCGTCCTTCATCGCGGAGTCGGTCGCGCCGAAGTCCACGGTCCCCGCCGTGAACTGCGCGATGCCGCCGCCGGAACCGATGCCCTGGTAGTTGATGGTCACGCCCTTGTCGTCCTTGAAGCGGGCGGCCCACTCCTGGTAGACGGGCTGCGGGAACGTCGCGCCGGCGCCGTTGAGCGTGCCGGAGAGACCACCCGATGACGACCCGGAGCTACTGCTCGAGCCGCTTGAACTGTTGTCGTCGCCGCCGCACGCGGCGACGGCGAACGCCAGCGCCACGACCATGGCGAGCGCTGGCAATAGACGATTTCTACCCATCGACCCTTCCTTCTCCGTTGCGTGTAAAGGGCTCCGGCGAGAACCGGTAGCCGAACCCGAAATGGGTGTGAATGAAGCTCCACTCCGGCAGCGCGGCCGCGAGCTTGGACCGCAGCTTGTGGACGTAGACGTCCACCGAACGGTCGGTCGCCCGCATCGGGGCGCCCCAGACCGTCCGATACAGCTCCTCCCGCGGGACGATGCGACCCTCGCGGCGCCCCAGCGCCGCAAGGAGCTGGAGCTCCCGCACCGAAAGAGTCAGCGCCCGCCCCGCGGCGAGCGCCAGATACTCCGACGGGCGGATCTCCAGCTCACCGGCCTTGATGACCTCGCCGGCCTCTGTCGCGTACTGCATCGCGGCGCACGATCGAGGACGCCCGACCGGATGCGGTTACCGGGGGGTGAAACAGTCGTGAAAGCCCTGTGAACGACTCGCTGGCGCCGCGCGGGCGCGGCTACGGTGCGCCCATGTGGACGGTCAAGCTCAAGGAGGACACTGAGCTGCTGATGCTCTTCGAGCAGTCCGGGCGCAACGTCCAGCGCGCATCATGCCTGCTGCGGGACCTGATCGCCGAGTACCCGGACAAGGCCGAGCTGGCCCACGAGGTCCGCGCCTGCGAGCACGAGGGCGACCGGATCGCGCACGAGATCCTGAGCCGGCTCGCCGCCCGCGGGGCGCGCGGCGCCAACCTCGAGGCCGCGGACGTCCACGCGCTCACCGGCGCGCTCGACGACATCGTCGACTACGCCGAGGAGGCGGCCGACCAGCTCGGTCTCTACGGCGTCGAGGCGCCGATGGAACAGGCGCAGGAGATGACCTGCGTGCTGGTCCGCGCGGCCGACGAGGTCCTCGCCGCGCTGCGCGAGCTGCGCGACGGCGGCGAGCTCGGCGAGCGCCTGGTGGAGATCCACCGGCTCGAGGACCGCGCGGACCACGTCGTGCGCGCGGCCGTCGCGTCGCTGTTCGTCCAGGGGATCGACCCGATGATGGTCATCCGCTGGAAGGACATCTTCGAGACGCTCGAGTCAGCAGTCGACGCCTGCGAGACCGTCGCCAACGTGCTCGAGGGCATCACGCTCAAGCGGGCCGCCAACGGCCGTCACTGAGGCGACGAAGCTCCGCAGCCGGGCCGCGAACCGGTCGGCCTCCACGAGGTGGAGCATGTGGCCGCTGCCCGGCCAGATCTCGACCTCGCCGGCCGCGGGGTACGGCTGCGGCTCGGCGGCGATGGCGAGAACGGGCACGGCGAGCCTGTCCGCGATCGCCTCGATGCGCCGCTGCATCCGCTCGGGGTCGGTGCGGAGCAGCTCGTCCCAATAGCCGAGCACGACGTCCTGGCGGATGTCCTGGGCCACCGGCTCGGGCAGCAGGTCAAGGCGCATGCTGCGCTGGATCGGAGCGAAGGCCTCCGCGAAGCCCGGGCCGCGCAGCGCCGGCGCGAGGTGCTGGACGAGGCGGGCGAACGGGCGGATGTCGAACGGGCTGTCGACGCTGACGGCGCCACGCGCCGGATAGTTGGCGGCGTAGATCATCGCCACGCCGCCCGAGATCGAGTGCCCGACGACCACTGGCCGCTCGACGCCGAGCCCGGCGACGAGCTCATGCACCTGCGTGGCCACCACGTCAAGGTCGGCGGGCGGCCCGGCGCTCTCGCCGTGCGCGGGCAGGTCGACCGCGATGCAGTCCGCGTCGATGCGCTCGATGATCGGGCGCCAGCTCGTGCGGTCGAACGTGAGGCCGTGGAGGAAGACGATGGGGGTGCCGGCGCCGTGGCGCTCGTACGCGAGAGTGGTCATCGCGAGGTCCTTGTCGGAGAGGTTTTGTAACGTCGTACCGTAACGGTGTTGCGATATTCTGTCAACCGCATGGGCAGACCCCGGGAGCACGACGAGCGGACGGCGGCCGCGCTGATGGCGGCGGCCGAGCGGGCGATCCAGGAGGCCGGGGTCGACGCGCTCTCCGTGCGCGGCGTGGCGGCCGACGTCGGCACGACCACCCGCGCCGTCTACAGCGTCTTCGGCTCCAAGGACGGCCTGGTCGCCGCGCTCGCGGCACGGGCCTTCGAGCTCTTGCGCGAGGGGCTCGAGGCGCTCCCGGTCACCGACGACCCCGCCGCTGACCTCGTCGCGGCCGGGCTGATGTTCCGGCGCTTCGCGACCGGGCACCCGTCGCTGTTCGCGCTCGGCTTCCAGCGCGCGCTCCCGACCCCGGCGGTGCGGCGGACCGCCTGGGAGGCGCTCGAGGTGCTCCAGCTGCGGCTGCACCGGCTCGGGGAAGCGGGCCGTCTCGGTGGGCGCACGGTCGAAGCGGCGACGCAGCAGTTCAACGCGCTCTGCGAGGGCCTGGCCGTCGTCGAGCTGCGCGGCTCGCCCCCGCTGGGGGGCGGCGAGGAGATGTGGAGAGGGGCGCTCGGGGCGCTTGTGGCGGGCTTCGCCGCTCCATTAACCTGAGCGGCGGTGCTGCGCGCGCTCGCCCTCGTGATCCTCGCCGTCGTCGGCGTCGTGTCGGCGCTGGCGGCCTACGGCGCGCTCCACAACCTCTGGGCCGACTACCAGGACAGCACGACCTGGACCTACCTGTCGATCGGGCTGCCGCTGCTCGCGCTGGCGCTGTGGTGCGCGTGGGCGGGCGCGCGGATCTACCGCGACCGCTAGGTCGCGACCGCTTCCCACTCGTCGTAGAGCGCCTGCAACGCCTTCTTGGCCCGGTCGTGGCGCTTGGTGGACTTCGCGGCGGTGCGCGGGTCGTTCCAGGCCGCCGGGTCGGCGAGCTCCCGCTCGAGCGCGCGCAGGTCGGCCTCGGCCGCCTCGATCGCCTTCTCGAGCTCGCCGGCGCGGCGCTGCTGGTTCTTGGACGGGCCCGCGGGCCTGCGCTTCGGCGGCGGCGCGGGTTTGGCGCGCTTGGCGGTGCGCTCCGCCTCGGCGCGCTCCTCGCGCACGCGCAGGTACTCGGGCCAGCCGCCCATGTACGACCGCAGCGTCCGGTCCTCGACCGCCACCGTGCGCGTGCCGACCGCGTCGAGCAGCGCGCGGTCGTGGGAGATCAGCAGCAGCGAGCCCGGGAAGGCCTGGAGCGCGGCCTCGAGCGCCTCGCGGCTCTCGAGGTCGAGGTGGTTCGTGGGCTCGTCGAGGATCAGCACGTTGGCGCCGGAGTGGACCAGGATGGCCAGGGAGAGCCGCCGGCGCTCGCCGCCCGACAGGCCGTCGAGCGGCTTCTCCGCGGCCTCGCCGCTGAAGAGGAACTGGCCGAGCAGCGAGCGCGCGGCGTTGGGCTTGAGGGCCGTCGCCCGCTGCGTCGCCTCCAGCACCGTGCGCGCCCCCGGAGCGCCGAGCTCCTCGGCGTGCTGGGAGAGCAGCCCGATCTTCACGTTGTGCCCGCGGCGCAGCTTGCCGCCGTCGAGCTCGCGCTGCCCGGCCAGCGCCTTGATGAGCGTCGTCTTGCCGGCGCCGTTGGGCCCGATCAGCGACACGTGCTCGCCGCGCTCGAGCCACAGCTCGAAGTCGTCCAGGAGCGTCCGGTCGCCGATGGCCAGCTCGCCGTGCTCGACCTCGAAGACCACGCGGCCCGAGCGCTCGGGCGGCTTGAAGGCGAACCCCAGCGCCTTGCCGTCGCGCGGATCGCGCGTGATGCGGTCCATCTTCTCCAGCTTCTTCACGCGCGCCTGCGCCTGGCGCGCGCGGGTGCCCGCGCGGAAGCGGTCGACGAACCGCTCGAGGCGGGCGATCTCGGCCTCCTGCTTCTCGATCGCGCGGCCGAGCGCCAGCTCGCGCGCCGCCTTCTCCTTGCGCCAGGCGTGCCAGGTGCCCTTGAAGAACCGCCCGCGGCCGGCCTCGAGCTCGAGCACGGCGGTGCCGACGGCCTCGAGGAACCAGCGGTCGTGGGCCACGAGAACGACGGCGGCGTCGAGGCTCTGGAGGTGCGTCTCGAGCCACTCGAGCGACTCGATGTCCAGGTGGTTGGTCGGCTCGTCGAGCAGCAGCAGGTCGGGGTCGCCGGCCAGCGCGCGGGCGAGCGAGGCGCGCGTGAGCTCGCCGCCGCTGAACGTCTCCAGGCTGCGATCGAGGTGCTCGTCGCGGAAGCCGAGGCCGTGCAGCGTCGCGTTGACCGACTCGCGCCAGTTGTAGCCGCCGGCGTGCTCGAGCCGGGCCTGCGCCTTGGCGTAGGCGTCGAGCGTGGCGCCGTCGGTGGCGCCCTCGGCCATCGCGTGCTCGAGCTGTGAGAGCCGCTCCTCGAGCGCCAGCAGCTCGCGCGCGCCCGAGAGCACGTAGTCGCGCAGGGTGCGGTCGCGGTCGCGGGGCGGGCGCTGGTCGTGGAGCGCGATCCGCACGTCCTTGGCGAAGCTCAGCTCGCCGCCGTCGACCGACGTCTCCCCCGCGAGCATCCGCAGCAGCGTGGTCTTGCCGGCCCCGTTGCGGCCGGACAGCGTCATCCGGTCGCGGCGCTCGAGCCGGAACGACACGCCGCGCAGCAGCGGCTCGCCCGCCATGTCCTTCGCGATGTCGGAGGCGATCAATACGGCCATCGGTGCGTCGAGGGTATCCTCCAGCCCATGTGGCGGATCGCCGTGCTCACGGTCTCCTTCCTCGCCCTCTCGGCCCCGTTCGCGCTCGCCTCGGAGGGCCACGACGGCGGCGAGGGCATCTACGGTCCGACCGACGACAAGGTCGTCACGTACGCCGGGTTCATCCTGATCGCCGGCTTCCCGATCCTGATCCTCATCCTCACGCTGATCCAGTCGGCGCTGGACCGCCGCAAGGACCGCCGGCTCGCCGCGGCGAAGGCGCGCAAGCGGCGCGCCGACATGCGCGGCGGCTGGTAGTGGTCGGCTACGAGCGCCGCGGCAGCGCCGCGCTCGTCACGATCGACCGGCCGGAGCGGCGCAACGCCGTCGACGGCGAGACCGCCGCGGCCCTGCTCGCCGCCTACGAGCGCTTCGCGGCGGACGACGGCGCGCGCGTGCTCGTGCTCACCGGCGCGGGCGAGGAGGCCTTCTGCGCGGGCGCCGACCTGAAGGCGCTGGCGACGCTCCACCCCGACGCGCCCGCCGGGCCGATGGGGTTCAGCCGCGTGCAGCCGGTCAAGCCGGCAATCGCCGCGATCTCCGGCTGGTGTGTGGCCGGCGGGCTCGAGCTGGCGTTGTGGTGCGACCTGCGCGTCGCCACCGAGAGCGCCCGCTTCGGCTGCCTGGAGCGGCGCTGGGGCGTGCCGCTCATCGACGGCGGCACGCAGCGCCTGCCGCGCGTCGTCGGGCTCGGGCGCGCGCTGGACCTCATCCTCACCGGCCGCACGGTCGAGGCCCCCGAGGCGCTGGCCATGGGGCTCGTGACCGAGGTCGTCGCCCCGGGCCAGCACGTCGCCCGCGCGCTCGCGCTCGCGGAGGCGATCGCCGCCTTCCCGCAGGAGACGATGCTGTCCGACCGCGAGGCCGCGCACGCGGCCCTCGGGCTCCCGCTCCCCGACGGGCTCGTGCTCGAGGCGCGGCTGGGGCGCGACCGGCTCGCCGCCGGGTTGGAGGGGGCGCGGCGCTTCAGCGACGGGGATAGGGTTCGGCCATGACCTACTTCGTCACCGGCGCGACGGGCTTCATCGGGCGGCACCTCGTCGAGCGGCTGCTCGAGCGCGAGGGGGACATCCACATCCTCGTGCGCGAGGGCTCGACCGACAAGCTCGAGCGGCTGCTCGACCAGTGGGGCCGGTCCGAGCGGGTCAAGCCGGTGTTCGGCGACATCTCGCAGCCGCAGCTGGGCCTCGACGACGACGCGCGCGAGCAGCTCGCCGGGGTCGACCACTTCTTCCACCTGGCTGCGATCTACGACATCACGCAGGACGAGCAGACCAACGCGCTGCTCAACGTCGGCGGCACGCAGAACGCTGTCGACCTCGCCAACGCGCTCGGGGCCAAGCGCTTCCACCACATGTCCTCGATCGCGGTCGCCGGCAGCTACGACGGCTGGTTCACCGAGGACGACTTCGACGAGGGCCAGGAGTTCCCGACGCCCTACCACCGCACGAAGTTCGAGTCCGAGAAGCTCGTGCGCGAGCGGATCGACACGCCGTGGCGCGCGTACCGCCCGTCGCTGGTCGTCGGCAACTCGAAGACCGGCGAGATGGACAAGATCGACGGGCCCTACTACTTCTTCAAGGCGATCCAGAAGATCCGCCACGCGCTGCCGGAGTGGTTCCCGCTGATCTCGCTGGAGTTCGGGCGGACCAACATCGTGCCGGTCGACTACGTCGCGGCCGCCGTCGATCACATCGCGCACCTGGACGGGCTCGACAACCAGGCGTTCCACATCGTCGACCCCAAGCCGCCGAGGTCGGGCGACGTGATGAACGCGTTCGCCAATGCCGCCCACGCCCCCCACGCGGTGATGCGCGTGGACAAGAAGCTCACCGACATGCTGCCGAAGGGCGTGCTCTCGTACGCGCTCAAGATCCCGGCGCTGAGCGGCATCAGGCGCAGCTTCCTGGCCGACCTCGGCATCCCCGAGGAGGCGCTCAAGAACGCGGAGCTGCGCACGCGCTTCGACGCCCGCGACACGGCCCGGGCGCTCGAGGGCTCGGGGATCGAGCTGCCCGCGCTGGACACGTACGCCGAGAAGCTCTGGGACTACTGGGAGCGCAACCTCGACCCGGACCTGTTCAAGGACCGCTCGTTCGAGGGCGCGGTCAACGGCAAGACCGTCGTGATCACCGGCGCCTCGAGCGGCATCGGCCGCGCGGCGGCGCTCAAGATCGCGGCCGCCGGCGGCATCCCGCTGCTCGTCGCCCGTACGCAGGAGAAGCTCGAGGAGGTCAAGGCCGAGATCGAGTCCCACGGCGGGACCGCGTGCGTCTATCCGGCCGACCTCTCCGACTACGACGCGATCGAGCGGCTCGTGGAGCAGCTCGTCTCCGACCACGCGGCCATCGACATGCTCGTCAACAACGCCGGCCGGTCGATCCGGCGTTCCGTCGCGCTCTCCTACGACCGCTTCCACGACTTCGAGCGCACGGTCGGGCTCAACTACCTGAGCCCGGTCAAGCTCATGCTCGGCCTGCTCCCGCACATGACCGAGCGGGGCTCCGGACACGTCGTCAACGTCTCGTCGATCGGCGTGCAGACGAACCCGCCGCGGTTCTCGGCCTACGTCGCGTCGAAGTCCGCGCTCGACGCGTGGACGCGCGTGGTGAGCTCGGAGATGATCGGCGACGGCGTCACGTTCACGACGATCCACATGCCGCTCGTGCGGACGCCGATGATCGCGCCGACGAAGATCTACGACTCGTTCCCGACCATCTCGCCCGACGAGGCGGCCGACCTCATCTGCGAGGCGATCCGCGCCAAGCCCAAGCAGATCAACACGCGGCTGGGGACGTTCGGCGAGGTGGCCTACGCGCTGGCGCCGAAGGCGGTCGACCAGATCCTGCACATGGCCTACAAGGTCTTCCCGGAGTCCGCGGCCGCGAAGGGCCAGAAGGACCCGAGCGAGAAGGCGTCGGGCGAGGCGACCGCGCTCGCGTACCTCATGCGCGGCGTGCACTGGTAGGCGTCTAGAGGCCGCTCAGCGGGTCGACCGCGGCACCGCGCACGCGCAGCTCGAAGTGCAGGTGCGGGCCGGTGGCGTGGCCCGTCGCGCCCACGCGGCCGATCCGCGAGCCGGCCACGACGCACTCGCCGACGTCGACGCTGATGCGCGAGAGGTGCGCGTACCAGCTCGTCATGCCGAGCCGGTGCTGGACGATGACGAGGTTGCCGTAGCCGCCGGAGTCGTAGCCGGCTTGGATCACGCACCCCCGGCCCGCGGCTCCGACGGGGGTGCCGCCGGCCGCGGGCAGGTCGATGCCTGTGTGGAACAGGTCCCCGCGCGGGCCGAAGCCGTCGCCCACCGGGACCGACAGCGGCCACGCGAAGCTCAGGATCGAGCGCGGCGGCGGGCGGCGCAGCGCGGCGATCGTCGCCGGCCCGGCGAGGCCGTCGGCGCCCAGCCCGGCCCACGCCTGGAAGCGCTGGAGCGCCGCCTCTCCCCGCGGCCCGAGGTCGCCGTCGAACGGCCCGTTGGCGAAGCCGCGCGTGGCCAGCAGCCACTGGAGCTGGGCGACGTCCCATCCCCTCCGGCCCGCGCGCAGCACGCGCGATCCCAGCCGGTGCCGGCCGCGCCAGCCGAGCGCCCGCCGCGTGACCGGGCCGGCGATGCCGTCCACGGCGAGGCCGCGCCGGGCCTGGAACCGTCGCACGCCCTCCCGCGTCGCGGGGCCGCGGATGCCGTCGACCGTCCCGCCGTACACGCCCTTGGCGCGCAGCGCCACTTGGAGCGCGGCAGTCGCCGAGCTCCTCGCGTGAGCGACGGGCGCGACGAAACCCAGCGCCGCGGTCGTGGCGATGAGGAGGGCCGCGGCCCACGAGCCATGTCGCCGGGCCACGCGCCGACCGTAGCCCAATCGCCAGGTTTCCAGGGTGTTTGGGCGGGATCTTTCAGTGGCCGGCGGCGCGGCGGCGGCGGTAGTACGCGCCCGCCTTGACCCGGCCGCCGCAGACGCGCATCGAGCACCACGTGGCGCTGGCGTTCGTCGAGCGGTCGTAGAAGGCCCAGCCGCACACCTCGCGGGGGCAGGCCTTCAGGCGCTTCCAGCTCCCGTCGAGCATCGCGGCGAAGGCGGCCGCGAGGATCCGGCCGAGCGCCGCGTCGACACCCTCGGCGTGCGGCACGAGCGCCGCGCCGTCGGGCGGGAAGGCCGCCTCGAGCCGCGAGCGCCTCGACGCGCGCTCGAGCACGGCCTGGGCGTCGGGGTCGTGCGGCTCGCCGTTGTTGGCCAGCAGCAGCGCGCGCAGCGCCTCGCGGACCTCGCGCGCACGGGCCAGGTCGGCGCCGCGCACGGGCGCCGGCATCAGGTGCCGGTCGAGCCATTCCTCCAGGCCGGGCGGCTCGTCGAGCAGGTCCGGGCCGTGCTCGCGGTCGACCGTGTTGACGAACGCCTGGACGAGCCCCAGCCCGCCGGGCGCCGGCTCGCGGCCCCCGGGATGGACCAGCCCCGACAGGAGCGCTTCACGTTCCACGGCGTCGAGCCTACCCGTCCGCGCGGCACGGCTTCGACCCCGTCGGCCGGAATACGCGGCGGGCCGGTGGCGTCTTCTCGTGCAGGGGCCATGACCGAGCCGGAGACACATCTGCCGCCCGCCGTCGAGGCCGAACTCGTGGCGCTCGCCGACGGGAACCTGCGCTTCGAGCGCCGGCTGGAGGTCGAGGCGCGCGTGGCCGCCTCGCCCGCGCTCGCCGACGCCCTGGCGTGCCAGCGGGCGGCGCTGGCCATGCTCGCGACGGCCGGCGCCGTCACGATGCCCCCCGCGCTGCGGGCGCGCGTCGCCGAGCTTCAGCGGCGCCGCCGTCGCCGCCTGCGGCTGTGGGTCCCCGTCTTCGGCGCCGCGATGGCGGCCGCGGCCGCCGCGGTCGTGCTGCTCGTCGCGTCGGGCGGCCCGCGCGTCGAGGACGTGCTCACGGCCGCGCTGCGGCCGGCGACCGCGTCGGCCGCCCCGCGCGAGCGGATCGACGGCCTCGCCTTTCCGCGCTACCCGCGCTGGCGGGCCGTGGGCGCGCGCGCCGACACGATCGACGGCCGCGCCACCCGCACGGTGTTCTACGAGCGCGGCGGCCGCCGGGTCGCCTACACGATCGTGGCGCGCCCGGCACTGCCCGGCCGCGGGCTGCTCACGGTGCACGGCCGTCGCGCCGTGCAATGGACCCGGGCGGGTCATACGTGCCTGATCTCCGGGGACGTGGCCCCGGCCGTGCTGGTCGGCCTCGCGGCAACGTCAGCGGCGGCTGGGTAGGGGAAGTGGAGGGTGCTTAACGTCGCAAATCGTCCGCCGGCCGCGGGCGCGTGCGACGAAATGCTCGCTATAGGTGCTTAACGTCGCAATCGTTCGGCGAGGGCGTCGCGATTGCGACGAAATGCTCCCACGCGGCCGGCCTCCCCGCTCCCCTACCCTGCCGCCGTTGACGTTCAGGCGACGACCCGCAGCCGCCGCCGAGGAACACCACCGCGCAGCTCGCGGACCACGGCCTGCACGAGCGCCTCGGACTCGTCGCGGCGGCCGTCGGTGACTGCGCCGACGATCCCGCGCTTGCGGGAGATCAGCTCGATCATGGTCTCGTCGATCGTCTCGGCGGCGAGCAGGTACCAGGCGGTCACGGCGTCGCGCTGGCCGATTCGGTGCAGCCGGTCCTCGGCCTGGTCGTGCATCGCGGGGGTCCACTCGAGGTCGAGGAAGGCGACGTGCGACGCGCGCGTGAGCGTGATGCCCTGGCCGCCGATCCGGGTCGAGGCGATCATCAGCTGCGGCCCGTCCGGCGCCTGGAACGCGCGCACCGCCGCCTCGCGCTGCTCGATCGAGTCGTCGCCGACGAGGTGGAGCGCGTCGGGGAAGCGGCGCAGCGCGAGCTCCTGCACCTCGCGGTTGCCGCAGAACACGACGAGCGGCTCGTCGGACGCCAGGAAGTCCTCGATCCATGCCAGCGCCGCACCCGACTTGCCGCGCGCCGCCAGCCGCTTGAGCACGTTGAGCTGCGCGAGCCGCTCGGCGCGCAGCGCGGCGGCCACGCGCGCCTCGAGCTCCCCGAGGTCGAGCGGCTGCTCGCGCAGCCACGCGACCACGTCCTTCTCCGCCTGCCGGTACTCGCGCTCGTTCTCGAGCGCGACCGGGACGACGACGTGCTCCTTGGGTGGGAGCTGGGGCAGCACGTCGGCCTTCAAACGCCGCACGAAGCAGCGCCGGCGCAGGTGCCAGTGGATCCGCTCCTCGGCGCCGATGCCCTGGAAGCGCCGGGCGAAGCGCGCGCCGCTCCCGAAGTCCTCGAGCCGGCCGATCACGCGCAGCTGGGCGATCAGCTCCTCGGCGTGGTTGAGCACCGGCGTGCCGGTCAGCGCCAGTCGCAGCGCGTCCGGCGACAGCGCCTCCGCGAGCCGCCGCACCGCCTGCGTCCGCTTGGCGCGCGGGTTCTTGATGTAGTGCGACTCGTCGAGCACGAGCGCCTTGGGCCGCCGGACCGCGAGCCGCACGCGGTGCGCGTGCACGATCTCGTAGTTGACGATCGTGATGTCCGCGCTCTCGGCCACGACGCTCGTGCCGCTGACCACGGTCACCGAGCGGTGCGGGAGCCAGTGCTCGATCTCGCGGCGCCAGTTGAGCTTGAGCGACGCCGGGCAGACGACCACGGCCGGGAAGGCGTCGTCCGCCTCCAGCGTGGCGAGGGCCTGCACGGTCTTGCCGAGCCCCTGCTCGTCGGCGAGGAAGCACCGCCGCGCCTCCAGCGCGTAGGTCACGCCGGCGCGCTGGAACGGGCGCAGCTCCCCTCCCAGCCGGGCCTCGATCTCGATCTCCGGCGCGTTGTGGGCGCGCGAGCGGCGGACGCCGTCGATCGCGGCGGCGTGCTCGCGCCGCAGCTCGTCGAGCACCTCGCGCGCGTTGGCGGCGACCTCGACGTCGTAGGTGAGCAGGTAGTGCTCGAGCGGCTCGAGCAGGTACGGGTCGACGGGCAGCGAGCGCCCGTGCGCCTCGCACGCGGGCAGCGCGAGGAAGGCGGGGATCGTCTCGGGATCCCAGTTGACGTCGAGCGTGAAGCGCGGCTCGCCGACGCTGCTCACGAGCGCGAGCGTCGCCGGCGCGGGCTCCTGCCCGACCTGGAGACGGGTCGCGCAGCGCAGCGCGCGCGGGTCCAGCCGCGCGCCAGGCATCTCGAGCAGCTCCTCGGCGGCCTCGGCGCTGAACGGGAGCCACGCGCGCCCGCCGAAGTCCTCCGCCACGGCGGCCAGCGACTCCGGCAGCTCGCCCGAGATCTTCTCGAGCACGAAGTGGCCGCCGCCCGCCCGTTTGCCGGCCGTGACCCGGCCCACCCAGCCGCGCACGGCACGCGCCAGCCACGCCTCGACGTCGGGCGCGACGGTCAGTGAGGCATGCCGCTCGAGCACGCCCTTGACGTACGGCGCCGTCGCGTCGGCACGCGGCGCCCACCACTCCTTGGCCTCCCAGTCGAAGCGCCGGCCCGGGATCGAGCGCACGGCGTCGACGATGTCGGCCCGGTACGGGAACGCGAACACGACCGACTCCTGGCCGTGCTGATTGAGCCGCAGCTCGACGTTGTGCACCGGGTCCGCGGGGCGCATGCGAACCCTCAACGGTAGCCGCGGATCAGGACGCGGCAGCGGCCTCGGCGGCGCGGGCGGCGTGCCCGGCCATCAGCTCGCGCTGGACCGAGCGCGGCTCGCCGTTCGGCCGCCGGCGGGTCCAGGTCCCGTCCTCGCCGAGCTCCCAGGCGTTCATGTCGTCGGCGAAGCAGCGGTCGAGCGTGTCGATGAGGTCGGAGCGCAGCGACTCCTCGAGCACCGGCGCAAGCAGCTCGACGCGCGTGTCGAGGTTGCGCGGCATGAGGTCGGCCGACCCGATGTAGACGGTGCAGTCGCCGTCGCGCTCGAACGCGAAGATCCGCGAGTGCTCGAGGAAGCGGCCGACGATCGAGACGACGCGGATGTGCTCGGACACGCCGGGCACGCCCGGCCGCAGGCAGCAGATGCCGCGCGTGTTGATCTCGATCGGCACGCCGGCCTGCGACGCGCGGTAGAGCGCCTGGATGCACGCCCGGTCGACCAGCGAGTTCATCTTCATGCGGATGCGAGCGGAGCGGCCCTCGCGGTGGGCGGCGACGGTCCGCTCGATCTCCTCGAGGATCCCGGCCCGCATGTGGGCCGGCGCGACGAGCACGCGGCGGTACGCGCGCGGGCGCGCGAAGCCCGTGAGGAAGTTGAACATGTCGGCGACGTCCGCGCCGATCTTCTCGTCGCACGTGAGCAGGCCGAAGTCGGTGTACAGGCGCGCGGTCTTCGGGTGGTAGTTGCCGGTCCCGACGTGCACATAGTGGCGCACGCCGTCGCCCTCGCGGCGGATGACGAGCAGGCACTTGACGTGCGTCTTGAGCGACGGGAGGCCGTAGACGACGTGCACGCCGGCCTCCTCGAGCGAGCGCGCCCACTGCACGTTCGCGCGCTCGTCGAAGCGCGCCTTGATCTCCACGAGGCAGACCGCCTGCTTGCCGCGCTCGGCGGCGCGGATCAGCGCGGGGACGAGCGGCGAGTCGTCGCTCGTGCGGTACACGGTCTGCTTGATCGCCAGCACGTCCGGGTCCGCCACGGCCTGCTCGACGAAGCGCTCGACCGACGTGGCGAAAGAGTCGTACGGGTGGTGGAGCAGGATGTCGCCGCGGCGCATGGCGGCGAGCACGTCGGCCTTCTCGTTGTCGTCGCCATGGAGGCGGGGCTGGGTCACCGGCGTCCACGGCGCGTCGCGCAGCTCGGCGTAGCCGGGGACGCTGACGATGTCCCAGAGGTCCTGGAGGTCGAGGAGGCCGGGCACGTCGAAGACGTCCTCGGGGTCGACGTCGAGCGAGCCGGTGATCTGCTCGCGGATCGCCGGGCTCATGCCGGCGCCCACCTCGACGCGCACGACGTCGCCGAAGCGCCGCCGGCGCAGCTCGTCCTCGACCGCCTGGATCAGGTCGTCGGCCTCGTCCGACACCGTGAAGTCGGCGTCGCGGGTGACGCGGAAGACGTCGTAGTCGACGATCTCCATGCCGGGGAACAGCGTGTCGAGGTGCTTGGCGATCAGGTCCTCGAGCGGGACGAACGTGTAGCCGTCGCCGGTCGGCACGAAGCGCGGGAGCATCTCCTTCGGCACCTTCACGCGGGCGAACGTCTCGACGTTGGTGACCGGGTCGCGCACGAGCACGCCGAGCGAGAGCGACAGGTTGGAGATGTACGGGAACGGCCGTCCGAGCCCGACGGCGAGCGGCGTGAGGACCGGGAAGATCTGCCGGCGGAAGCGCTCGTCGAGCGAACGGCGCTCCTCGGCGTCGACGTCGTCGACCTTGACGATGCGAATGCCGTGCTCGGCCAGCTTCGGCCGCAGGTCGAGCTCCAGGCAGCGGGTCTGGCGTTCGAGGTGGCCACGCACGACGCGGCGGATCTCGTCGAGCGTCGCGCGCGGCGTGCGGCCGTCCTGGAGCGGCGTCTCGATGCCCGCCTCGATCTGGTCGTGCAGGCCGGCGACCCGGACCATGAAGAACTCGTCCAGGTTGTTGGACACGATCGCGCAGAACTTCGTGCGCTCCAGGAGCGGGACGCTCTCGTCCTCGGCCAGCTCCAGCACCCGCGCGTTGAACTCGAGCCAGGACAGCTCGCGGTTGAAGTACAGCGCGGACGAGGACAGATCCGGCTCGGCCGCGAGACGCTCGATGCTGGTGTCGCTCACGACCCTGATTGTGACCGTTCTGAGACGGCGAAGGCCAGGCGCGCCTCGAAGCCTTTACGTTCGTAATCGCGCCAGAGCTCCAAGAACTGCTCGAAGAGCGCTCTCCTGCGCGCTTGCAGATGGACCTGTAACGCCACGAGACCGGAGTACGTCCGGCGGTTCGGCACCTTGCCCAACTCCCCGGGGGAGGCGCCGGCCGCCGCGACGTCCTCCGCCACCAGCTCCTCCAGGAACGCCGCGACCTCCGGGAGCTGGACGTCGCAGTCGTGGATCTCGCCGAGCAGGTCCTGGAGGTCCTTGACATGCTTGACCGCGCTGTCCGCGTACGGGCCGAAGCACGGCCCGGTCACCTCGAGCACGTAGCGCAGGCGCTTCGCGGCGATCCGCATGTCGTGCAGGGCCACGACCTCGTCCGGGTCTGCGGCCTTGGGCATGAACGAGCAGAGCTCGTCGAGCCGCACGCGCACGATCCGCTCGGCGTTGTCGCCCAGCGGCCCTTCCGGGTCGAGGCCCTTGACCCGCCGGGCCTTCATGCGACCAGCTCCTCGGCGCCGTCGCACAGCGAGAGCAGCCGCTCGTGCAGCCCGCACTCGTGCATGTGCTCCAGCGCCGCGCGCAGCGCGTCGTTGCCGCCCGCCTGGCGCCCGCGCAGGCGGGACACCAGCGCCTCGACGCCCGGGCGGTTGACCGGCTGGACCGCAGCGCTGAACGCCTCCATCGCCTCGATGTGCACGTCGGGGTCGCGGCGCTCGCCGAGCGCGTCCGCCAGCGCCTTGACGTCGCGCAGCGCGGTCTTGAAGTCGCCGCTCGGGAAGCACGGGGCGAAGATCTCCAGCACCGCGCGCAGGCGCCGCGTGGCGACGCGCATGTCGTGCACGCGCTCGATGTCGGACGTGTCGAGCACGCCCTCCTCGTGGGCGAACAGCTCCCCCGTGCGCGTGCGCACGACCCGCGCCGCCGCGCGCGCGAACGGCTCGAACGGGTCGACGTCGATGTCGGCGGCCTTGGCCACGGCGCTTAGAGGCTACGGGCCATGTCCAGCAGGAGGCCCTCGCGCAGGCCGCCGCGGCCGATCTGCAACGGCTGTCGCAGCCGCTGCGCGCAGGCGTCGAGGATGAGGATCCCGGCCGGCAGCAGCCGCACGCGCTCGGCGTCGAGCGAGTAGCGGGCGGCGACCTCCTCGCAGGGCCCGGCGCAGAGGATGTTCAGCGCCTGCTTGAGCGAGCGCGGGTCGAGCGCGTCGCCGACGACCGTGCGCAGCGAGGCGGCGCTCCCTCCCACCGCCACCGCGCAGTCGGCGGCCGGGAACGCGCGGGTGGCGAGGACGT
>Ga0081539_10002888_pt1 | contig 22778 bp, 19 predicted proteins | sample TabmetS4T2R2_FD_71023 | JGI IMG/M metagenome (GOLD analysis project Ga0081539, IMG submission 71023) | Tabebuia heterophylla rhizosphere microbial communities from the University of Puerto Rico - S4T2R2 | ecosystem: Host-associated > Plants > Roots > Rhizosphere ...
AGGATTTCAAAGGCATCTTCCGGACCCCCGATGACATTGGCATCCCCGGCCCCGCCGGCCCCTCCGGCGCCGGCCCCGCCTATCAGGCCAGCGGCGAGGTCAACTACGACAAATTCACCACCAGCCCCTACGCCTCGACCGTGGTCACGCTGCAGGTGCCCCCGGGCGCTTACTTCGCCACCTCCTCGATCACCGTCCAGACCGTGAACGAAGTCGCCACCTACGTCCAGTGCCGCCTGATCAACGGCGTCGGCGGGCCGGGGTCCTCGGCGCTGCAGCGCTCCCAGGCCGTGCCGAAAGACGGCGACACCTACTCGTTCACGATCACCGCGCTGTTCCAGGTTGCCTCGGGGCAGGCGCTCAACCTCCAGTGCAACAAGGGCGACGCCGGCGCCGGTGCCCGGATCACCGACGCCAACTTCGTCGCCGTGCAGGTGAGGGAAGTCAGCGGCCTGCCGGGCTGAGCCCGACGCGCCTCAGGCGCGCGCCGGCTCCGGCTCCGGCTCGCCGGGGAGCACCTCGTGGGTGTCGATCCCCTCGCCCTCGAAGTCGGTCCCGACCAGGGTCTCGCGCTCGATTTCGCGCTCGCGGACCAGGAACAGGGCCAGCGCCGCGCCGGCGAAGGAGAGGATCGCGCCGAGCAGCAGGATCTCGTTGAGGCCGGAGATGAACCCCTGCTGGGCGGCGTTGGTCGCGACTTCGCGGGTCGCGCCCGGGAGCCCGGCGACCGCCTGCGGCAGGCCGCCGGAGGAGGTCGCCTCGACCAGGTCGTGCGCCTGCGACTGGGTCAGGGCGCCGTCGGCCACCTCCTGGGTCTTCGAGGCGCCGGCCCCGAGGAAGATCGCCCCCCAGGCGGCGATCCCGACCGCGATCCCGACCTGGCGGAAGGTGTCGTTGATCCCCGCCGCCATGCCGCTCTGCTCTTTCGGGACGACGCTGAGCGCGACGTCGGCGATCACCGGGTTGACGAGGCCGATCCCGACGCCGCCGACGATGAAGCCGAGCAGCAGCGCGGTCCACTCCGAGTCGACCCCGAGCCCGCCCATCGAGAGCAGGCCGGCCCCGACCAGCGCCAGCCCGGCGCTCAGCAGGTAGCGCGCCTGCACTTTCGCCAGCGCCATCCCGGCGAACGGGGCGACGACGAAGCTGGCGAGGGTGATCGGCAGGTAGCGCAGGCCGGCGTCGACCGGCGAGTAGCCGAGGAAGCTCTGCAGGTAGAGCGTCAGGTAGAGGAAGATCGCGAACATCGAGCCGGAGACCGCGAAGGCGGCGAGCTGCACCCCGGTGAAGGCGGGGCGCTTGAACAGGCCGAGCGGCAGCATCGGCTGCTTGACCCGGGTCTCAATCACCACGAAGGCGACCATCAGCACCGCTGCGGCGGCGAACAGGCCGACGATCGTCGAGCTGCCCCAGCCTTCCTCGTTGCCGCGGACCAGGGCGAGCACCAACAGGAACAGGGCGCTGGAGAAGGTGAGGAGCCCGCCCCAGTCGATCCGGGTCGCGTTCGGGTCGCGCGACTCGGCCAGCTTCCAGTAGGTGACGCCGACCGCGGCGAGCCCGATCGGCACGTTGATCAGGAACACCGACTCCCAGCCGAAGCCGTCGGTCAGGAGGCCGCCGAGCAGCGGCCCGATCGCCACCGCGATCCCGATCGTCGCCCCGTAGATGCCCATCGCCATCCCGCGCTCTTTGCCGCTCGGGAACTCCTGGGCGACCAGGGCCAGGGAGACGGCGAACATGATCGCGCCGCCGACGCCCTGCAGGCCGCGGGCGAGGTTGAGGCCGGTCGGGTCGGTGGCCAGCGCGCAGAGCAGCGAGGCGATCGAGAAGATGACGAGGCCGGCGGCGAAGACGCGGCGGCGGCCGAGCCGGTCGGCGAGCGAGCCGGCGGTGAGGACCAGCGCGGCGAGCGAGAGCGCGTAGGCGTCGACCACCCACTGCAGGTCGGAGAAGCTGCCGCCGAGGTCCTTCTGGATGTCGGGCAGCGCCGTGTTGACCACGGTGATGTCGAGCAGCAGCATGAAGGTGGCGACGCAGACCGCGCCGAGCGTCCACCACTTGCGGCTGTTGGCTATCTGGGAAGCGGAGGGCATTTGAGAGCTCCTGGGGATCGAGTACAATTTCGTAAGGACGCCTTGTCAGGCTCCCTTATCAAGCGACCTTATCAGGCGAACTGACTAAATGCTCTCTCCCTTTGCCGCAGAACACAAGGTTCCGATGGTCGGCCTGCTCGAGGTCGCGACCGAAGCCCTCTTCGCCGAGTTCAACCAGGAGCTGGCCGCGGCCGGCTTCGTCGACATCCGCCCGACCCACGGCTGCGCCTTTCGCTTCATCGGCCCCGAAGGCCTCCGTCTCACCGACCTCGCGTCCCTCGCGGACATCACCAAGCAGTCGGCGGGGGAGATCGTTTCCGAGCTCGAACGCAGCGGCTACGTCGAGCGCATCCCCGACCCCGGCGACAAACGCGCCAAGCTGATCCGCCTCACCACCCGCGGCGCCGAAGCCCAGCGCCACGGCTTCGCCCTCCTGGCGGAGATCGAGGACCGCTGGGCCGAGCGCTACGGCTCCGACCGCGTCGCCGCCCTCCGCGAGGCCCTCGAAGCCCTGACCGTCGGCGAGCTCCCCTCCCGCGTCCCCGAGCTGGTCGCCGACCAGCGCGAGCCCCAGCCCAGCGCCGCCTAGCGCGCCCACCCGCTAGATTTCCCCTCCGGGCCGCTCCCCATGGCCCATCCGAGGCACCCCCCGGGGGCGTAGCTCAGTTGGTTAGAGCGCCGGCCTGTCACGCCGGAGGTCGCGGGTTCGAGTCCCGTCGCTCCCGTTTGGCGCCGAAGTTGCCAAAGACTCCGGCGGCGTCCGATCCGGCGACCCGACGGGCGATGCAGGGGAACCGGCGGGTCGACACCACGCCGGAGATCAGGCTGCGCCGCGCCCTGCACGCTTCCGGTCTGCGTTTCCGCAAGGATTTCGTGGTCCGCGCTGACGGGCTGCGCGCGAAGGCCGACGTCGTCTTCACCCGCCGCCGGGTCGCGGTCTTCATCGACGGCTGCTTCTGGCATGGCTGCGAGGAGCACTGCCGGATGCCGAAGCGCAACCGCGACTACTGGGAAGCGAAAATCGGCCGCAACCGGGAGCGCGACGCGCTGGTCAGCGCTGCTCTCGAGGCGGCCGGATGGAGGGTGGTCCGGATCTGGGAGCACGAGTCGATCGAGCAGGGGGCCGACCGGGTCCGCGCCGCGTTGTCCGCCGCCTCCTGAACTACCGTTCCCTCGCATGAGCTCCCTCCGCGCAGCCGAGTTTTTCGCCGGGATCGGCCTGATGCGGCTCGGGCTGGAGGGCTCGGAGATCGAGACCGTCTGGGCCAACGACATCGAGCCCGACAAGCGCGACATGTACGTTGCCAACTTTGGCGCGGAGGAGTTCGAGCTCGCCGATGTTCGCGACGTCAGCGGCGCCTCGCTGCCCGCGGTCGACCTCGCCACCGCCTCGTTTCCCTGCACCGACCTCTCGCTCGCCGGGCAGCGCAGGGGCCTCGGTGCGATGGCCGCGCCGCGCGAGCAGGGGGGCGGGTCGAGCATGTTCTGGGAGTTCGCGCGGGTGCTCGACGAGATGGGATCCAGTCGCCCCGGGGTGGTGCTGCTGGAGAACGTCCTCGGCTTCGCCTCGAGCCACGGCGGTCGCGATCTGCGTGGGGCGGTTGCGGAGCTCAATCGGCTCGGGTACTCCTGCGATCCGTTCGTCGTCGACGCGCGCCACTTCGTCCCCCAGAGTCGCCCACGGATGTTCATCGTCGGGCTGATGGCCCCCGATCCAGCCGACCTGCTCGCCTTCGGCGTGGACCGACCGGCCTGGGTCCAGCGCCTGCGCGCGGAGATGCCGGACGCGCGTCTGCACACGCGCGCCCTGCCGCCGCTGCCGGTCGGCCCCAAGGACCTTGGCCGGGTGGTCGAGAGCTTTTCCCCCGACGCCGCCGAGTGGTGGGAGGCGGAGCGGGTCGAGCGGTTCGTCGCCTCGCTGACGCCGATCCAGCGCGCCCGCTTGGAGGAGCTTGAAGCGCGCCGGAGCTTGAGTTGGCGGACCGCGTACCGCCGGACCCGCGACGGGGTGGCCCGCTGGGAGATCCGCGCCGACGGGATCGCCGGCTGCCTGCGGACCGCCCGCGGCGGCTCCAGCAAGCAGGCCCTGGTCGAGGCGGGCGCGGGGGAGGCGCGGATCCGGTGGATGACCCCACGCGAGTACGCGCGCCTGATGGGCGCCCCCTCCTATCGCCTGGAGGCGCGGCGCAACCAGGCTCTCTTCGGATTTGGTGACGCGGTCTGCGTACCGGCGATCAGCTGGTTGTGTGAGCACTATCTCGTGCCCGCCGCCTCCGCTGCACCCGAGCTAGCCACCGCCGCTTGATGGCTCGGCCGCGGAGGAGCGATTTGCCTTCTCCTCAGGTTCGTGAGTTTCGCGACCTCTTGGACTTGGCGCTCAACGAACCTGATGATGCATCCCGACTGGTGGGCAACGCCAGGTTCGGCGTCTATGCGTTCTACGACTACGACGGTGAGCCGATCTACGTCGGCCAGACCAATGAGCGGCTCCGCACCCGAATTCGACGGCATCTAACGAACCAAAGGACCGATGCTGTAGCTATGCGGGTTCTCGACATTTTCGAGGTTGCGGAGCTGGAGATGTGGCCGCTGTGGGAACTGGAAGGCCAGGCAAAGGAGATCGCTCAGCAGCGGCTCGATCAGGTCGAGTATTCCGCCTATGTGCGGGCGATCCAAGATTCACGCTTCCGAGCGATTCTCAACGAGAAGATTCCGCCAGTCTCGCCTATCGTCGAATTGCCGCAGTCATATCGGTTTCGTCTGGTTGCTGATGATCCTCTTGATGAGCGCCGACATCCCGATGTCCGCATAGCGCGCCGCGCGGAGACGATTTCCCGTCTCGCTGCCGTAGCTCGTGAGCGCGGCGAGGTATCAGACGGTTTGCGGCGGGTGCTTGTGATCCAAGCCGTGCGCCTCACCTATCTTTCCGCCTCGCGCTTCGCTCAGGCGATCGGAGATCCACCCCCTGATGCCTCCGCTATCGACGTCTCGGCCCTGGTGGGCGAGTTGCTGGCTGAGGAGCCCGACGCGCTTACGGAGGAAGATGTCGAGCACCTCGAGCTCGACGAACCGGGCTGAGCGGGCGGTCCTGCCGGGTTGAGCCGGCCTCACTCCCCCGCTGGGATTTCCTGCGGGACCTCGAAGTGGGCGGCGAAGGCGTCGCGACGGAAGTCGAAGATGCGCTCGAGGTCGCGGCGCACGAACAGCTTGTGGGCGAGCGCGCCGAGCGGGCCGAAGGGGATCGCGTAGCGGACCATGTCGCGCATCACGCAGCCGCCCTCGCCGTCGGGCTCGAACTCGTGGGTGTGGTGCCAGAGCGCGTAGGGGCCGCGCAGCTGGGTGTCGGTGAAGCGGTGGGGCGGCTCCCAGGTCTCGATCTCGGTGCGCCACTTGACCGGCACGCCGTGCAGGCGCAGGCGGTAGTCGAGCAGGGTGCCAGCGCCCATCGTGATCGGCCCCGGCGTGGTCACGCGGAAGTGGATCCAGGGCGGGGTCATCGGCTCCAGGTTGAGCGCGTCGGCGTAGAAGTCGAAGGCTCGGTCGGGGGGGACGGGGACGCGCTGGCTGCGTTGCAGGAAGTGCTCGCGCACGCGGCCCAGTCTTGCATGGCGCCGACCTCGGCCGGGTAGCGTGGGCACATCCCGCAGAGCACGCTGATCGCAGGAGCAACCGGGTTCGTCGGCGGCCGGCTGGCGGACGCCATCGCCGGCTCCGGCCCCTTGCGCTGTCTCGTCCGCGACCCCTCACGGGCCCGCCACCTCGCCGACCTCGGCGCCGAGTTGCATACCGGCGACGTCACCGACGCCGCCAGCCTGAAGGGCGCGGGCGAGGGGATCGACGTCGCCTATTACCTCGTGCACGCGATGGCCGGCGGCGCCGGCTTCGACGAGCGCGAGACCCTCGCGGCCCGCAACTTCGCGCGGATGGCGAAACGCGAGGGCGTCGGCCGCGTCGTCTACCTCGGCGGGCTGGGCGAGGAGGCCGAATCCAAGCACCTGCGCAGCCGCCACGAGACCGCCCGCATCCTCGAGTCCGAGGGGCCGCCGCTGACCTACTTCCGGGCGGCGATGGTGGTCGGGGCCGGCAGCGAGTCCTACCGCACGCTGCGCTACCTGGCCGGCCGGCTGCCGGTGATGGTGACGCCGAGCTGGCTGCGCACGCCGACCCAGCCGATCGGGATCGACGCGGTCGTCGAGTACTTGCGCAAGGCGCCCGAGGTCCCCGAGGCCGAGGGCAGCGAGGTCCAGATCGGCGGCCCCGACGTCCTCTCCTACTCGGAGATGCTCGACCACATGGCCCGGGCGATGGGCAAATCGCCGCCGCGCAAGCTGCCGACGCCGCTGATCACGCCCTGGCTCTCCTCGCTCTGGCTCGGGCTCGTCACCCCGGTCGACACCCGCGTCGCCCGGCCGCTGATCGAGGGGCTGAAGACGGCGACCGTGGTCACCGACCCGAGCGGCGCCGAGCCGTTCGGGGTCGAGCCGGAGAGCTTCGACGAGGCGCTGCGCCGCGCCCTGGCCGAAGAAGAAGCCGGCCCCGGCTGAGCGCGCGGCTCGCGGCGCTAGCCGGACTTCCGCGCCCGCCAGATCTCCTCGCAGGGCCACTGGCGCGCCCACTCGAGGCTGGCGTTGGGATAGCGGGTGGTCGAGCCCTCCGGGGGGCGGACCTCGATCAGCTGCTCGATCGCGAAGCCGCTGGACCGCAGCAGGGCGATCATGTCGCCGTGGTTGAGGCGGAATTCGACGCTCGGCTCGCCCTTCCATTCGACCCGGTGCAGGCCGAAGTAGGGGCGGTGCAGGCAGGTGTCGGCGGGCACCTCCTCGCCGACGTCGGGGTCGCAGAGCAGCAGCAGCGGGGAGCCGACCATGAAGATCAGCTCGCCGCCGGGCCGCAGCAGGCGGGCCGCCTCGGGGATCCACTCGTAGGGGTCGCACCAGATGCTCGCCCCGTACTCGGAGATCGCCAGGTCGAAGCTGGCGTCCGGCCGCGGCACCCGCTCGGCGTTGCCGTGCAGCAGCGGGAACTCGAGGCCGAACTCGGCCTGCAGGGTGCGGGCGGTCTCCAGCTGGGCTTCGCTGTTGTCGATCCCGACCGGCCGGGCGCCGCGGCGGGCGAGCCAGGCGGAGACGTAGCCGGTGCCGCAGCCGAGCTCGATCGCGTCGCGGCCCTCGAGCTCGGCCGGGAGCACGCCGAGCTGGCTCTCGGGCACGCTCCAGATCCCCCAGGTCGGCTCCTCCTGGGCCCAGTTGCGGCGGCCGTCGGGCACGAATTCGGCCGCGTACTCGTTCCAGGCGGCGCGGTTTCGCGCCACGTGCTCGGGCAGCTCTGACACCTGCCGAGCCTACGGCCCGGAGCAGTTCTTGCGCACCCCGGCGGCGAGCCCTTCGAGCACGGCGACCGTCCCGAAGTCGACTTTACCGCGGATCAGGTCCGGCCCGAGGTCGAGCAGCTCGATGAAGCCGGCGAATTCGTCGCGCGCGCAGCGGACGAAGGCGGGGCTCGACTTCCCCGACTCGAGCAGGCCGCCGGTGATTTCGTCGGCGACCGCTTCGGCCAGCGGGCCGGGGCACTTTTCGGCCAGGCCGATCGTCTTCTCTTCCGCCGTCTTCTGGTCGCTCATCGACTCCCAAGTGAGGGTGCGCAGGAACTCGTCGCCCTGGCGGTCGAGCTGCTGCCCCATGCAGGCCTTCATCGAGTCGTAGGCGACGATGCCCTCGTCGACCCGGTCGATGCTGATGTCGAAGATCGAGCGCAGGTAGTCGGTTTCGAAGCGGTCGAGCAGCCACTCGCCGTCCTCGTCGACCAAGAGGACGTGGCCGCTGAGGCCGTCGGCTTTGCCGCCTTCGATCCGCATGCCCACGGTCGCCTTCGTCTCGTCTTTCTCCGGGACGACGACGGTGGTGATGACCGGTTTGCCCGGGTTCTCTTCGACCACGTCCGACTCGATGCAGGCTTTGAGGTCGCCGTCGAAGACTTCGTCGATGAAGCGCGCGGTGACCATTTCGCGGCAGAAGACCTTCGGGTCCTCGGTCTTGGCGGCGACCAGCGCCGCCTCGCGCGCTTCCTCCTCCGGCGGCGTGTCGGAGCCGCAGGCGGCCAGGGCCAAGGCGGCAAGCAGAACGAGAGCGGTGGTGATGGCCGAGCGCACCGAACGCCCTCTACCCACTCCTGAGTAGGCGTAAGCGGGAACGTGCAGTTCTCAAGTCGCGCCGGACCAGCGCCGACCGGACCAGGGACGTGGCGCGACGAATCGTGATCCTTGGCCTGCTGGTCGCCGCACTGGCGCTCGGCGCTGCCGGCTGCGGCAGCTCGAGCTCCGGCTCCGGCAAGGACGGCGGCACGATGCGGGCCACCTTCTCGGCCTTCCCCGACTACCTCGACCCGGCGCTCTCCTACACGGCCGAAGGGTGGACCGCGACCTGGAGCACCTACATCCCGCTGCTCACCTACGCCCACGAGAGCGGCCAGGCGGGCAGCAAGGTGATCCCGGGGCTGGCCGAGGCCCTGCCGAAGATCTCCAACGGCGGCAAGACCTACACGCTGCGCCTGCGGGCGGGGCTGAAGTACTCCGACGGCACTCCGGTCCGCGCCTCCGACTTCAAGTCCACGGTCGAACGTGTCTTCCTGCTCAACTCTGGCGGCTCCTCCTACTACTCGTCGATCGTCGGCGCGGAAGAGTTCGCGAAGACGAAACAGGGCGGGATCCCCGGGATCGAGACCGACGACAAAAGCGGCGAGATCAGGATCGAGCTGACCGGCCCGCGCGGCACCTTCACCAACGAGCTGGCGCTGCCGTTCGTGGCCCTCGTCCCGGCGGGCACGCCGGCGGAAGACCTCTCCAAGGACCCGCCGCCCGCCACCGGCCCCTACGAGATCGTCTCCTCCACGCCCGGGCGCGGCTGGGAATACGCCCGCAACCCGCAGTGGGCGAAGGCCAACGGCGAGCTGATCCCGGAGCTCCCCGATGGCTACATGGACCGGATCGAGATCGACGTCGTCCGCAACGCCTCCGCCCAGGTCGAAGACGTCGAACGCGGCGTCTACGCCTGGATGGGCAACCCGCCGCCGGCCGACCTCTACTCCCAGGTCAAGAACGAGTTCGAGGGCACCCAGTTCCGGGTCGAGCCGACCGAGACCAACTACTTCTTCTGGATGAACACGGAGGCGGCGCCGTTCGCGGACCCGCAGGTCCGCCAGGCGGTCAACTACGCGGTCAACCCGGAAGCGCTGGAACGGATCTACTCCGGCCAGCTGGTCGCCGGCCAACAGGTGCTGCCGCCGGGGATGCCGGGCTATGAGCAGTTCGAGCTTTACCCGTACGACGTCGCGAAGGCGAAGGCGCTGGTCGCCGCAGCCGACCCCGCCGACCTCGAGGTGACCGTCTGGACCGAGAACGCCAGCCCGCACGATGAAGCCGGCGAATACCTCGCCGACGTGCTCGGCGAAATCGGCTTCGAGACGGAACTGAAAGTCCTCAACCCCGACAACTACTTCGCGGTGATCGGCAACGAGAAGACGCCGGACCTCGACATCGGCTGGGCGAGCTGGTTCCCGGACTACCCGCACCCCAACGGCTTCTTCGAACCGATGTTCTCGGAAGCGTCGATCTACCCGACCAACAACACCAACCTGGCGCGCTTCGCCGACCCGAAGGTCAGCGCCGAGATCGAACGCCTCGCCTCCGGCCCGCTCGACCCCGAGGTCGAAGCCGAATACGCGGAGCTGGACGAAGAAGTGATGGCAGCGGCGCCCTGGGCGCCCTACGGCGTCGCGACCTTCCCGACTTTCGTCTCCAGCGAGATCGACCTCGACGCGGTCGTCTTCAACCCGACCTTCAGCCAGGACCTGGCCAGCTTCCGGTTCAAGTAGCGCCCGCTCCTAAGATCGCCTCGTGAGAATCGCCGACCCCGGCCGGTTCGCCCTCAAAGGCGCGCTTCGCGCCGCGGTCGTGATGCCCGTCGCCTTCGCGCTCGGCGACGTCGTCATCGGCAACTCCCAGGTCGCCCTGTTCGCCGCCTTCGGCTCGATCGCGCTGCTCGTCTTCGTCGAATTCGGCGGCTCGCTCCGGGCCCGGTTCGCCGCCTACGTCGGCCTCGCCGCGGCTGGGGCGGCGACGATCGCGCTCGGCACGCTCTGCTCGGACTCGACCGCGCTGGCCGCGGCGATGATGTTCGCGGTCGGGTTCGGGATCCTCTTCGCCGGCGTCCTCAACGGCTACGTCGCCGCCGCCCAGCCGGCCGCGATCCTCTCCTTCGTCCTCGCCCTGATGGTCCCGGCCGACGTCGCCCAGATCCCCGATCGGCTCGCCGGCTGGGGGATCGCCGCGACCCTGGCGACCGCCGCCGTGTTGCTGGTCTGGCCGCAGCGGCCGCGCAGCGTCGTCCGCGCCGGCGCCGCCCGGGCGGCGCGCGCTCTCGCCGAGCTGATCGAGAGCGAGGACGCGGCCGCCCGCGAGCACCACAGCGCCGCCGCCCGCACGGCGATCCGCAGCACCCGCCGCGACTTCGTCTCGCTGCAGCACCGGCCCAGCGGCACCGGCGGGCGCACCGCGGCGCTCGCCCAGCTGATCGAAGACCTCGCCTGGATCCGCCGCTTCGGCGCCCAGGCGCCCGACCCGGTCGACGACGCCGAGATCGAGGCCGCCCGCGAGGCGATCGAACGCGGGGTCCCTGCGGTCCTGCGCCAGGTGGCGGGGCAGCTCGAGGGCACGGTGCCGGTCGGCGACGGCGCCCCGGGCGGTCCCGGCGGCGAGGCGGTGGCGGAGCTCACCCGCGCCCACGACCGCCTCGGCCGGGCGACGCTGGCGCGGATGACGGCGCTGGCCGAGCGCGGGGAGGGGGCCGAGGCGGAGGCCGCGCGGGAGCTCGACGCGGCCTTCCGCCTGCGCCTCTTGTCGTTCATCACGGCCGAGGTCGCGAGCACGACCCGGCGCACGCTCGGGGCCTCGGTCGGGGGCGGGGTGGAGGTGGCGCTGGCCCGGCTCGGCGCCGCCGGCAAGCTCGCCCGCGCCCACGCCAGCATGCGCTCGGTCTGGCTGCGGAACAGCCTGCGCGGAGCCCTCGGGCTGGCGCTGGCGGTCCTGCTCGCCCAGCTCGCCGACCTGCAGAACGCCTTCTGGGTGGTGCTCGGCACGCTCTCGGTCCTGCGCTCCAGCGCGCTGGCGACCGGCTCGACGATGGTCTGGGCGCTGGCCGGCTGCTTCGTCGGGATCGTCGTCGGCGGCCTCCTGGTGATCGCCGTCGACGGCAGCGAGACGGCGCTCTGGATCCTGCTCCCGTTGGCGACCGCGCTCGCCGCCTACACGCCGCGGGCGGTCTCCTTCGCCGCCGGCCAGGCCGGCTTCTCGATCGTCGTCCTCGTCCTCTTCAACCTGATCCACCCCAGCGGCTGGGAAGTCGGGCTGCTGCGGATCGAGGACGTCGCGATCGGCGCCGGCGTCAGCCTCCTGGTCGGGCTGCTGTTCTGGCCGCGCGGCGCGGTCACGGTCCTGCGGCGGGCGATGGGCACGGCCTACGAGAGCGCCGCCGCCTACCTCGGGGCGACGGTCGATGCGCTGCTGCGCGGCTCGCCGGTCCCGGCCGAGGCCGAGCGCCAGGCGTTCGCCGCCGCCCAGGTGCTCGACAGCGGGGTCCGCGATTACCTCTCCGACCGCAGCGGCTCGGGTGCCCCGATCGAGCAACTGGCGGTGCTGATGGCCGGCGCCGCCCGGGTCCGCGAGGTGGCCGGCCTGCTCGACCACAGCGGCGTCCTGATCCGGATCGAGCCGGTCAACCCGGCGCTGGCCCGGGCCGACGCGACGCGCGTCGAGCTCGAAGCCGACCGCGACCGGCGGCGCCGCTGGTACACGGAGTTCGGCGAGCTGCTGGCGACTCGCCAGCCGGTCCCCGAGCCGGAGCCCGCGCCGCCGGGCAGCGCCCCGGTCGTGCTCGAACGCCTGCCCGGCGACGACGGCGTCCCGCCCGGCGTCGCGATCGCCTGGGCGCGCCGCTACCTGGAGGCGCTGCGCGACCTCGAGCAGCCGCTGGCCCGCGTCGCCGCCTCGGATTGAGACGCGGTCGAGGTTAGTCCCGGATACCGCGGCAAAGCTCGACCGCGCCCGGTCAGTAGCGCGGCGGCTCGCGCAATTCGCGGCGTTCTTCGAGCGCCGCGGGGTCGCCCCGCCGGCGGTCGCGCCAGAGGAATTCCTGGAACAGCGCGATCACGAAGATCACCGCCCCGGCGATCATCAGGATCAGCCCGACCGTGTCGATGCTGACGCCCTGGACGTGGATATTGGTCGCGAAGCGCAGGATCGCGCCGACCGCGACCAGAAAGATTCCAGCTCCTATTCCCATGGGAGCCTCGGTACCCGTCTGAGGGGCCGAAAAACGTCTACCTGGAGGCTCGGCCATCCGTCCCCACGCCTGGGCAGCGTCGTCGCCGTTTGCAAAGCTGCGGCGAGTTCGATGCGGGAGACCTCGTTCGTGAAGGCAAAGGCGCGAGCGGTGGTTGCCGCGCTCGCAGCGGTCGCCGCCCTCGCCTTCTCTGGAGCCACGCCGGCTGGCGCGGCCCCTGGCCCGTGGTCGTTCGGCTACACCGGCGAACCGCAGGTCTTCACCGTCCCGCCGGAAGTGCACAAGCTCTCGATGATCGCCGTCGGCGGGGCCGGCGCCAGGTCGTCGAGCAACCTCGGCGGCGCCGCCGGCGGGGTCAGCGGGCTCGCCTACGGCCGCTTCGAAGTCATTCCCGGCGAAGAACTGACGATCTGGGTGGGGGACGGGGGCAAGCCGCACATCGGGCCGGCCGGGATCGCCTGGGGCTTCGGCTGCGGCGCCGCCGGCGGCGAAGGCGAAGGCCTGGTCGACGAGAACGGGGCCGGCGGCGGCGGGGCCAGCGCCGTGACCCGGGGGCTGGTGGCGATCGGCAACGGCGACTGCACGAGCGAACGGCCCGGCCAGGGCTCGATCCTGGTGGTCGGCGGTGCCGGCGGCGGGGGTGGGGCGAACGAGCAGGTCCCGCCCCCTGTTTCAGAAATCTCGCCCGGTGGGGTCGGCGGCAACGGCGGCTTGCCTCCCAGCAACGGCGGCAAGGGCGGGATCATCGCCCCGGGCGGCTGCGGCGGCTGCCAGAACGACGCCAACGGCCAGGCCGGCGCCTTCAACCCCGGCAACGGCGGCGGCGCGGGCGGTGGCGGTGGCGGTTACCGCGGCGGCCGGGGCGGCGGCGTCGCCTCCGTCGACGGCGGCGGCGGTGGTGGGGGAGGCAGCTCGTTCGTCTCCTCCGCGGCCGAAGACCGCGGCTTCACCGCCGGATACGGGTCCGGCGCCGGCAGCGTCACCCTCAGCGCGCTCGGGACCGAAGCCTTCGGCTGCACCGGCGGACCGCAGAGCACGACCGTGCCCGAAGACGCCGGCCAGCTGCGGGTCGAAGCGAGCGGCGGCCACGGTGGCAGCCGCGGCGCCGGGCTCGGCGCCGGCGGCGGCTTCGCCGGCTTCGCGACCGCGACCCTGCCGGTCGACGAAGGCGAGGGGGTGACCGTCTACGTCGGCTGCGCCGGTGGCGGCGAACCCGGCTGGGGCTACGCCAGCGGCGGCGGCGGGGGCAGCCACTCCGAGGCCGGCGTGCCCGGCGCGGGCGGAGGCGGGTCCAGCGCGGTCGTCGCTGGTTCCGACCTCGTCCTGATCGCCGGCGGCGGCGGAGGCGGCGGCGGCAAAGGCGGCATCTTCGGCAAGGAAAAGGGCAGCGGTGGCAACGGCGGCGCCGGTGGCAACGGCGGCTTCCCCGCCGGCGCGGGCGGCCACGGCGAACCGGAAGACTACGCCGGCGGCAAGGGCGGGGAAGGGGGCTCCTCCGGCGAAGGGAACGGCGCCCACGGCGGCAACGCCGGGACCGCTTCGGAGGGCGGCGGGGGTGGCGGAGGCGGCGGCGGCTGGTTCGGCGGCGCCGGCGGCCACGAGGGCCGGCTCGACGTCACCTTGACCGGCGGCGGTGGTGGTGGCGGGGGCGGCGGCATGTCCGGGATCCACGAAGGCGCGACCGACTACGAATACGGGACCAGCAACCTCGGCGGCAACGGCCTGGTCGAGCTCACCTACCTACCCGCCGTGCCGGCGGCGATCGTCGTCCACGGCGGCTCCAAGCAGGCGACGACGATCGGCGGCGAATTCGCCGCGCCGCTCGCCGCCCTGGTCACCGACGCGCAGTCCAAGCCGGTGGCCGACGCCGCGGTCGAATTCGCGCTGCCGCCGAGCGGCGCCTCCGGGACCTTCGCCGGCGGCGGGACGACGCAGACGGTCAGCACCGGCCAGAACGGGGTCGCGGTCTCTTCGCCGGTCATCGCCAACCTCACCGCGGGCGACTGGGAAGCGACCGCCGACGTCGCCTCGGTCACCCCGCCCGCCGCCTTCGCGCTGCGCAATCAGCCGGCGGTCACCGCGACCGCGGTCAGCGCTTCGCCCGACCCGGCGACCCCCACCGAGGAGGTCACCTTCACCGCCGCGGTGAGCGCCGCGCCCTCGACCGCCGGGACGCCCGCGGGCACGGTTCAGTTCAAGGTCGACGGGGGGAACCTCGGGGCGCCGGTCGCGCTCAGCGGCGGTTCCGCGACCTCGCCCGCGACCACCGGCCTCACCCCGGGCGACCACGCGATCGAAGCGGACTACGCCGGCACCGCCTCCTACCTGCCGAGCGGCGGCGGGACCACGCTGCCGGTCGCGAAGACCGTGACCGCGACCCAGGTCGCCGCCTCGCTGAACCCGGCGCTGCCGACCGAGAACGTGACCTTCACCGCGACGATCGCGGTCCCCGCCGGCAACGACCCCTACACCGGCACGGTCCAGTTCAGCGTCGACGGCACCCCCCTCGGAACCCCGCAGCCGGCGGGCAGCGGGACCGCGACCTCACCCGCCTACTCGACCACCGTGGTCGGCCAGCACGAAGTCGTCGCGACCGCCGCCGAAACCGCCGACTACCTCGGCAGCAAAGGCGAAATGACCGAGGTGGTCGATCCCGACGGCACCGCGGTCGAGGTCAGCGCCTCCGCCAACCCGGCCGAATACGGGGCGCCGCTGACGCTCGGCGCCGAAGTGCTGCCGCGCCCGCCGGTGACGCTGACCCCGACCGGGACCGTCGCCTTCGACGCCGGCGGGGAGGAATGCGCCGCCACCCTGCTGGCCGGCGCGAGCGCCTGCTCGCCGCCCGGCCCGCTGGCGCCCGGCCCCTACGAAGTCGACGCCCACTACAGCGGCGACTCCGACTTCGATCCCAGCGACGGCTCGCTCGGGCTGCGGGTGACGAAAGCGCTGACCGAGGCGACGGTCGCCGGCGACCCGGCCGGCGGCTCGGTGTTCAGCCAGCCGGTCTCCTTCAGCGCCACGGTCGACCGGGTCAACGCCGGCAGCGGCCCCCCGACGGGCAGCGTCCAGTTCGCGCTCGACGGGACCCCGATCGGCGACCCGGTCCCGCTCGAGGAAGGCGTCGCGACGACGGCGCCGCTGACCCCGGAAGCCGGCCCCCACGTGGTCAGCGCCAGCTACGGCGGCGACGTCGACTTCTACGGCGACCGCGGGGCGGCGCCCTACGTCGTCGATCCCGCTCCGACCACGACCCTGCTCTCGGCGGCGCCCGAACCCTCCCAGCCCGGCCAGGCGGTCACCTTCACCGCGCAGCTGCGGATCGACCAGGAAGGAGCCCCTGGGGTGCCGAGCATCCCCAGCGGCGAGGTCCAGTTCCAGCTCGACGGGGTCGAGTTCGGGGACCCGGTCGAGCTGGTCGACGGCGTCGCCCAGTCGCCCCCCTACAGCGGCTTCGAACCCGGCTCCCACGACGTCGCCGCCAGCTACCGCCCCGACGACCGCAACTACGAGCCGAGCCACGCGACGATCGTCCACGCGGTCGAGCAGCCGACGATCACCGTCGTCGCCTCCTCCGCGAACCCGGCCCCGTTCGGGACTCCGGTCAGCGTCGCCGCGCACGTCGGCCCCAAGGCCCCCGACGGGGCGATCAGCTTCCAGCTCGACGGCGCGCCGGTGCCCGGCTGCCAGGGCATCGAAGTGGTGCAGAACGACGCCCGCTGCGCGCTGCCCAACCTCAGCGCCGGCAGCCACAACGTCACCGCCTCCTACTCCGGGGCGGCGCTCTTCGACCCCTCCCAGGGCACGCTCGTCCAGGAGGTCGCGCCGCCGCCCTGCCAGCTGCGCCGGGTCCGCGGCCGGATGCTCGTCTTCCACTCCCGCGACGCGATCCGCCTCGTCACCCGCTACAAGACGAAGGCCCCCGGCAAGGTGACCGTCCGCTTCTATGAGCGCAAGCGCGGCGGCAAGGCCGGCCGCCTGCTCGGCACCCTGCGGCACCGTTTCGCCAAGCAGGGCCGTGACCGCTTCTCCAAGCGGCTGCCGGCCAAGCAGATGCGCAAGCTGCGCCGCCACGGCCGCGGCTTCATCGCCCGCTTCGAGATGGCCGAGGACCCGGGCTTCTGCGCCCGCGCCTTCAGCAAGGACCTCAGCATCCGCCGGGTGATCGACGACCAGACGGTCTGGTTCCAGAGCGACTCCGGCCGCGCCGAGCTGCCGCCCGACTCGCGCTGACGTGGTTGAGTTTCCATCCGCATAGCGAATGGAAACTCAACCACGGTCTAGGAGAGCGCGGTCCAGAGCGTGCGCTCGGCCGCGGCGACCCGGGCCGTGCTCTGCTCGACCGCGCTCCACAGCTCCGCCACCGGCTCCTCGCTCTCGCTCGCCACGCGGAACGCCTCGGCCAGCTCGGTCCAAGCGGCCGCGGCCGCGGCCGCCAGCTCCGCCCCGTCCTCGCGCCCGACCTCGGCGAGGAAGCGCGAGTACATCGCCCGGAAGCAGCCGCCACCGGTGCCGCGGCGCTCGATCACCTGGTAGGCGAAGCGGGCGCACCATTGCCAGTCGGCGACCGTCTCCGGCCAGGAACCCGCCTCGGCGGCGAGGCGCTCGACCGCGGGCAGGCCGCCGAACTCGCCGAACGGCGGCTCCAGCATCTCGGTCGCGGCGCGCTCGATTGCGGCCGGGACCGCGGCCAGCAGGCGCTCGCGGTCGAGCCCGCCGGCAATCGTGAACATGTGGCCGTCGAGGGCGAAGGCGGGATGGTCGGAGTGGCGCGCCTTCGCCAGGTTCTCGATCCGCGTCTCCTGCAGCTGCTCGAAGCCGGTGTCGGAGAGGTAGACGAGCTCCTCGTCGTAGCCGGCGAGCACGACCGCGTGGCCGGGGAAGTGGGCGGAGTTGCCGTAGTGGTCCAGGTAAAAGAGGTCGGTCAGCAGGAGCGCCGGGTTGCCGGCGTCGATCTCCGCCCGGGCCGCCGACCAGGCGGCGGCATCGTCCTCGCCGAAGGTCCGCAGGGTCAGCGTCATCCCGGTCAGCTCGTTGAAGGTTTCCTCCAGCCGCGCGGTCCGGCCGTTGAACCAGCGACTCGGCGAGGCGTCCTCGATCGTCAGGTAGTAGAAGCCGGCGCCCGCCCCGAGCCCGAAAGCCATCTCCTCGCTGAGCTCGACGCCGTGGAAGGCGAGCAGGTTTCGTAGCGCGGTCGAGCCGCAGTGGTGGCCGGGCCTGTGCAGGTAGCCGGGGACGGAGGGCACGACGTCATTATCCTGCGGCGCCGTGGAGAAGCTCGACCTCAGAGTCCTGCGCTACATGCGCACCCATGGCCACAGCCCCGGGATGGAGGGCGCCGCCAAAGCGCTCGGCAAAGCCGGCAACAACGGCGCCGTCTGGGTCGCGCTCGGCCTGGTCCTGGCGCTGATCGACCCCGACCGGCGCGAGTCCTGGCTGATCTGCGCGGCGCTGGCGCCGATCGCGATCGTCCTCAACTACGGGATCAAGCTGCTGGTCAAACGGCCGCGGCCAGCGCTCGAGGGTCTGCCGCCGCTCGGCGGCGCGCCCAGCTCGCTCAGCTTCCCCTCCGCCCACGCGCTCTCCTCGTTCGCAGTCGCGACCGCGATGTTCCGGGTCGACCCGGCGACCGCCGGCGCGCTCCTCGTCGCCCTGGCGATCTCGCTCGGCCGCCCCTACCTCGGCATGCACTACCCCTCCGACGTCCTCGCCGGCGCCCTCCTCGGCGTGCTGCTCGGCCTGATCGTGCCGCTCTCGCTATGAAGGTCGGGATCGTCGGGCTGCCGAACGCCGGCAAGTCCACTCTCTTCAACGCCCTGACCAAGGGCGGCGCCCAGACCGGCGACTACCCGTTCACGACGATCGAGCCGAACGTCGCGGTCGCGCAGGTGCCCGACGAGCGCCTGGACGCGGTCGCGGCGACGGTCAAGAGCTCGAAGCTGGAACCGGCGACGATCGACTTCCACGACATCGCCGGCCTGGTCAAAGGCGCTTCCGAAGGGGAGGGGCTGGGGAACCAGTTCCTGGCCTCGATCCGCGAGACCGACGCGATCTGCCAGGTCGTCCGCTGCCACCACGACGACGGCGTCCCGCATCCCGACGGCAAGGTCGACCCGCTGGCCGACATCGAGACGATCGAGACCGAGCTGGTCCTCGCCGACTACGAGCAGGTCGAGCGCCGGCTCGGCCGGGTCGGCAAGCAGGCGAAGTCGGGCGACAAGGAGGCGATCGCCGAGCAGGGCTGGCTGCAGGCGGTGCACGAGGCGCTCGCCGCCGGCCGCCCGGCCCGCACGATCCCGGTCCCCGACGCCGCCCCCGACGCCGCCCGCAACCTGCAGGCGCTGACCACGAAGCCGATCCTCTACGTCGCCAACGTCGACGAGGGCGATGCCGAGCCGCCGGAAGTCGTCGCCTCCCATGCCGCCGCGCAGGGCGCCGGGGTGGTCGCGGTCAGCGCCCGGATCGAGGGCGAGCTCTCCGAGCTCGACCCCGAGGAAGCCGAGGAGATGCGCGAGTCCTACGGGGTCGAAGGGTCAGGCCTGGCGCGCCTGGTCCGCGCCGCCTACGACCTGCTGGAGCTGATCACCTTCTTCACCGCCGGCGAGGGCAAGGAGGCGGTGGCGCGGCCGCTGCACCGCGGCGCCACGGCGCTCGATGCCGCCGGCACGATCCACACCGAGATCATGGAGGCGTTCGTCAAAGCCGAGGCGATCGGCTGGCAGGAGCTGGTCGACTGCGGCGGCTACGTCGCCGCCCGCGACAAGGGCCTGCTGCGGATCGAGGGCCGGGATTACGTGGTCCAAGACGGCGACGTAATCACGATCAAGGTCTAGAGGGCAGGAGACCGGCGCATTTCGGAGTCCTCGGTCGGTTGGCTTGCTCACGCACTAACTGTGCGCTCGCGGCGCCGCCCTCCCTGCGTCCGCCGAACTGCTTGGTCTCGTGCCCTCTAAGGTTTGGGGATGGACGAGGGGGCGCGGTTTCCGCGGGTCGGCCCTAAGGCCGGTCACTACGAGAGCTTTTACGTCAAGGCCTGCGAGCCGGGCGGCGGTCGCGGCATCTGGATTCGCCACACGGTGCATAAGCGGCCCGGGGCGGAGGCCAACGCCTCCATCTGGTTCGTCTTCTTCGACCGCGGCGCCGAGGGACCGCGGGCGACCAAGGTCACCGTCCCGGCGGCGCAGCTCTCGGCTCCGGCCGGCTCCTGGATCCGGGTCGCCGACGCCGAGATCGGCCCCGGCCGGGCCGAGGGCTCGGTCGACACCGAGGCGCTCAGCGCCGCCTGGTCGCTCAACTTCGACGGCGACTCGGAGCCCTGCAAGTACCTGCCGGCCGACTGGCTGTATGAGGCGCCGGTGCCGAAAACGAAGTTCGTCGCGCCCTACCCGAACGCCCGCTTCGAGGGCCGGCTGACGCTCGGCGAGGACTCCTACGAGCTCGCCGGCTGGCCGGGGATGATCGGCCACAACTGGGGCTCAGAGCACGCCGAGCGCTGGGTCTGGCTGGAGGGGACCGGGTTCGAGGGCGAGGGCGGGACCTTCTTCGACGCCGGCGCCGCCCGGGTCAAGCTCGGCTCCAAGACCAGCCCCTGGATCCCCTCCGGGATGCTCAGCCTCGACGGCGAGCGCCACCGGCTCGGCGGCCTCGGCGCGATCCGCGCAGCGAAGATCGAGCCGACCCCGAGCGGCTGCGACTTCTTGCTCCCCGGCAAGGACATCGTCGTCCGCGGCCGCGTCCACGCCCCCGCCAAGGACTTCGTCGGCTGGGTCTACGCCGACCCCAAGGGCCCCGAGCACCAGACGATCAACTGCTCGGTCTCCGACCTCGAGCTGACCGTCGAGCGCCCCGCCCTCCCGGCCCGCGAGCTGCGGCTCGCCGCCGGCGCCGCCTACGAGTTCGGGATGCGGGAGACCGACCACGGCGTCCCGATCCAGCCCTACCCGGACGGCTGAGCTGACTTGCTGAGGGCGGCACGGCGCAACTGGCTCGTCTGGTTCGTGGTCCTGCCGGTCGCCCTCTGGGCGCTGATCCGCCTCTTCGGCCTCGAGTCCGGCTTCCCGCTGGTGGCGTTGATGGCGTTCACCCCCTACGTCGCGGTGGCGGCCCTGCTCGTCGCCGGTATAGCGGTCGCGCTGGAGAACTGGACCGCCGCCGCGGTCGCCGCCCTCGCCACCTTCTGCCTCGCCGCGGTGGTGCTGCCGCGGGCGATCGGCGACGGCACGGTCGAGGCGGCCGGCCGCGAGACGATCGGCGTGCTCTCGATCAACGCCCACTTCGGCAGCGCCGACGCGGCCGCCGCCGTCGAGCTGGTCGAGCGCCTCGATCCCGACCTGCTCAGCGTCCAGGAGCTGACCCCCGAGTTCGCCGCCAAGCTGGAGCGCCACGGGATCGGCGCCAGCCTCTCCCACGAGGTGCTCTCGGTGGCGCCCGGGGCGCCCGGGACCGGGATCTACTCGACCCTGCCGCTGACCGAGTTCGCCGAAGGGCAGGACTTCGGCTTCCGGATGCCGCGGGCGCGGGCGCAGCTGCCGGGCGGCGGCGCGCTGCGGATCGTCGCGGTCCACCCCTACACCCCGACCGCCAACGGGGTCGGCAAGTGGGAGTCGGCCCTGGCCGGCCTGCCGGCGAGCGGGCCGCGGCGCCCCCTGGCTGCTGGTCGGCGACTTCAACGCGACCCTCGACCAGGCCGAGTTCCGCGACGTGCTCGATCGCGGCTACCGCGACGCCGGCGCCGTCGCCGGCGCGGGCCTGGAGCCGACCTTCCCGGCCGGCCGCTGGGACGGGCGGATGCCGCCGGTGACGATCGACCACGTCCTGCTCGACCGCCGCCTCGACGTGGTCGCCTACTCGGTCGAGGGCCTGGCGAACACCGACCACCACCCGGTCCACGCCGTCCTCGCGCTGCCCTAGAGCTGGAGGCAGCTAGCGGATGACCTTCTGGAAGGTCATCCAGGTGTCGTAGCCGCCGAGCGCCCCGGCCAGCTCCGACCCGGTCACGCTCGTCGTGCCGCCGGTCCCGACCAGCTTCGCTTCGATGATCCGCGGCGAGGCGCCGGTCTTGGTGATCACGACTTTGCGCAGACGGCCGTCGAGGTAGGCGCCGAGCTTGGCGCTGATCTCCGGCCCGCTGAAGCGCAGCGTCCATTTGTGCAGCGGGCAGTAGTAGTCGTAGGGGTCGGGGACGCCGACCAAGTAGGGGACCGCGGTCCCGAAGACGTTCTCGACGCTCTCGGTGTGGCCGCCGGAGCAGGCCGAGTAGAAGGCGGTCGCGACCTCGCCCTTGTACGTCAGCACCTGGCCCTTGGTCGCATCGACCGCGGCGTTGGTCTGCGGGAACTCGCTTTCGTAGCCCTCGTAGACCTGGCTGCGGGTGTCGGGATAGACGTCGAAGACGCTGCCGCCGTTGTCGCTGGTCAGGGCGATCGAGCGCACCGCGACCGCCTGCGCTTTCAGCTGCTCGGTCGGCCAGGAGGGCGGGACCTCGTTCGGCATCACGCCTTTCGCGTACTGCTCGAGGGCGAGCGCGTTGACCACATAGAGGGAGCTGCCGGAGCTGCTCGCCTCGAGCGCGCCGCGGTAGGTGCCGTAGCCGGCGATCGCGATTTTGCCGGCGCCGGCGGCCCGCAGCTTGGCGCCGCATTTGGCCACCAGTTTGCCGTTGCCGCTGCGCAGCCGCACGCCGTTGCCGATCCGCCGCGCCTCGTAGGTCCGCCCGGGGTCGAGTTTGGTCCGGCAGGCGCTGGTCGCGCCGCTGAACTCGACGTCGCCGCTGCTGGTCCCGAGCAGGACGCGGACGATCCGGGTCTTCGCGATCGGCTCGACCGTGGTCCCGGTGTAGTAATGGCCGAGGATGAAGCGGTAGTTCTTGCCGTGCTTGGCGTAGCCGTAGGCGCCGTAGGCGCTCATCCCGACCCCGTGGCCGAAGCCGCGCCCGTTGACGACCCAGCTGACCGCGGCGGACGCCGTCGGGGCGAGCGTCAGCAGGCAGGCGATGGCGAGGGGAATGGAGAGCAGGCGGGAGCGCATCTAGGGGACACAAACAGATTCGCCCCGGCCGAGTCGCGGCCTGCACTAGGGTGAATCTGTGAGTGCGAGCGACCACAAGCTCCTCGCCGCCGGCGAGTGGATCGAGACCGGGGCTTGGGACGAGGTCGCGAGCCCTTATGACGGCTCGGTCGTCGCCCGGGTGGCGCAGGGCGACGCGGAGCTGGTCAACAAGGCGATCGAGGCGGCGCACGAGGCCTTCGAGACGGAGGATTTCCCCCAGTACGAGCGAGCCGCAGTTCTAGACAGAGCGGCGGGGCTGGTGAGGGAGGCGGAGGAGGAGCTGGCGCTGACGATCGCCTCAGAGGCT
>Ga0081539_10002889_pt1 | contig 22775 bp, 15 predicted proteins | sample TabmetS4T2R2_FD_71023 | JGI IMG/M metagenome (GOLD analysis project Ga0081539, IMG submission 71023) | Tabebuia heterophylla rhizosphere microbial communities from the University of Puerto Rico - S4T2R2 | ecosystem: Host-associated > Plants > Roots > Rhizosphere ...
CCACGTGCTTTGGCGGTCAGTAAAGCCACTTTCGATTCAACCATAGACCGTATGACAGTGCTTATGAGCTTAGTTGATTCTACCTTATCACTTTGTTATACTTATTTATAGTTTGTATATAGCGAGGGCGATAAATCACACTACGTTACTTGCTAACTCTCGATTTACTTCCTGCCTGCGATATTACCAGTTTGGGTTGCAAGATGTACAAACGTTTTCGTAAGCAACCATATATTTAGAAAAAAAGCAATCGTCTTACAGTAATGTTAACGGTTAATTAACAGGTTAGATGAAGCTTGTCCGGAAGGAAGCTTCGTAGAAACAATGAGATAAAAGCAATCGATAATTGAGGTAATCTTCAGCGGACGATAATGCGAGAGATTCAATTAGGTTAGACGACAGATATTATTGTCATTGATCGTGGAATAGCTTCAGTTTTAGCGGCTGAGATGGGGGGCACTAAAGACCGATCATGGAGCAAGTGAGAGATAGCGAGTGACGAGTATCTTGATATCGACGATGGTCTCTCGGTCGAGGTAGGCGATTACTTATGACGTTCAGAGATCCTTGAAAGTGAAGTTTTCGATCCATATACTAGCCCCTCTTTATATGTAAGTTTCTCTGTGAGAGGTATTTATACTGCTGAATATTCCCGGGCTAAAGCATCTGAATAGAAAGGTGATCCCCTATCTATTTTTCATCTTTCTTTTCCTCACGATTTCACTGACCAGCGAGCGAGAGAAGAATGCGACACTGGATGAGTGTGCTCATCTCCCCGCAGGCTACACATATGTGGCTTCGGGTGATTTTCGTCTCAATACCGAACATCCGCCGCTGATCAAAGTTCTATCGGCGATTCCCTTGCTCTTTTTGAAGCCGAAGATCGATTTCGAAGATCAGACCTGGAAGGAAGGAAAGCAGTGGGATTTCGGAATTAAGTTTCTCTACGAGTGGAACGATGCTGACCGGCTGCTCTTCTGGGGGCGAGTACCGGTAATTTTGCTTTCACTCATTTTCGGGTTTTGTGTTTGCGCCTGCGCGCGAGATTTCTATGGAGAGAAAGCCGGGTACGTTGCGCTTGCACTTTATTTCTTCAATCCCGATCTACTTGCTCATGGGCAATTGGTCACGACCGATCTGGCTGCCGCCGGGTTTCTCTTTGTGGCAGTCTATACCTTTTATCGCGCGCTGCGACGAATGACCACCTGGAATATTCTCTTGGCATGCGTGGCAGCCGGTCTTGCTCTTACTTCAAAATTCTCGGGCCTTTTTCTTTTTCCGATGCTGGTATTTGTTGGGGGCGCATTTGCGTACTCGCCGACGCCGGTGGCTGTCTCTCTCGCCGGAAAATCTGCCCCGCAAGAACTCTTGTCACGCCGGGGTAAATTCGCGGCCGCCGCGGCCCTGATCGCGGCTACGGCCCTGGTCGGGGTCTTCATGATTTGGGGAGCTTATAAGTTTCGCTACACTGCCTCTGAAGAACGCGCGACATCCGCCAAGATCAATTTTGAGGATTCGCGGACAATCGAATGGGAGAAAGCGCGCAAGAAACTCGGCCGGATCACCTATCTCGTGCAAGCTGCTCACGACTGGCAACTGGTGCCGGAGGCCTATCTCTACGGTTTCTATCATGTTCTGGACCAGTCTCGTTCGCGACCCAACTTTCTCTTAGGGCGCTATTCCGATAGCGGATGGAGATATTATTTTCTGGCTACTTTTCTGGTAAAGACGCCAATTCCGCTGATCCTTCTGATCGTACTGGGTGGAGTTCTGATCCCGAGATATGGAGCGGGAATGGCGGCTGAAGCCATGTTATTGCTGCCGGCCGGACTCTATTGGGCAGTAGCTCTGACCAGTCATATCAACATCGGGCACCGGCACTTACTGCCGATCTATCCGTTCCTGATCGTCTTCGCTTCCAAAGTTGCTCGCACCTTCGACTCTCCACGACCGCGTCTATTGGCCGTGGCTTGCGCTTTGCTCATTGGCTGGAACGTCTTAGAGACAGCTTCTATTTATCCTCATTTTCTCGCCTATTTTAATCAAATCGCCGGTGGGCCGTCCGGGGGGTATCGCTGGTTGGTCGATTCAAATTTAGATTGGGGCCAGGACCTCAAGGGATTAGCGAAATATCGGCGAGAGCATCCCGATGAACCGTTCTACCTCTCGTATTTCGGGAATACCAGACCTCAGTACTATGGGATCAAGGCGCAATTCCTCCCTGGTTTTTCTCTGGAAGAGCAAAAGAGTGATGTCGGCTTTGACCAGGTACCCTCAGGCGCCATCGTGGCTGTCAGTGTGACCAATCTTCAATGTGTGATTACCAAAGATGATGATGTACCGGGCGTCGAGCAATTCATGAGTCGGCTGAGGAGTTTGCAGCCGATAGCCGAGATTGGGTATTCGATCAAGGTCTATCGCCTTCCTTAGATAAAGACCGGACGCAACATTATAATCATTCAATAATAAATACCTGAGCGCCGGCCGGAATAGTACCGGCTGCTTCCGGCTTAACATAATAAATATTCTTCTCTCGCTGTCCTTCAGGTAGAAATGTGTCGGTGATGAACATTGTGGTTTGTGTTTGAATGGGTAGCCCACGAACATCTATGCCATTGGCGCGGACGATCACATATTTTTTCACGTCGGAAGGCTGCGAGAGCAATTGTTCCCCCAGTTTTACATAATTTTCATTGAATGAATCACGGGTAATTTGATGCGGTCCCCACCGGTAGAAATAGAGCGTGAATGCTCGACTGAATAAGACAAGAAGAAGGCAGAAAGCGAAGGCTTTCCATAATCGAATAATATTCTTCTGATGCAATTTTTTGAGAACCGTCTCGTAAAGAAAGCTACCACCGCATGCTGAAAGTATGAAAACAGGAGGGATCATGAGGATTGCGCGTAACGCGTGGGGAATCCCTTCGTTGGAGATAATGACCGGTGCAGCTGCCACGGCGAGCCAAATCAGGCAAAAGACATATTCTTGGGTCTTCCGTTCAAGACCGATGCCACCATCCGCGCGTCTGCTGCGGCCGAGCCAGGCAATGAAGCGCCAAACGGCGAGACCAATCCCTACCAGGAAAAATATCCCCACCGGCCATAAAAGTTGTGGACGGCGACCGAAGTTGTGCCGCCAGTTGCTATCTCCGGCAAAATGAAACATCCCGCCGGTCTTTATTGCATTATGTAAGAGGTCGCGGACCGGGTGCGGCGAAGTGAAGATCGAAATTTGCGCCGTTCTGCTGAAAAAATCCTGCGGAGCACCGATGAAATGGATGAGGAGCGGGGCAACGGCGACAACAAACCCCAGAAGGAAGAGGCCGGCTGGGACCAGCAAACTAAGGCTCCGCCCTCGTTCTTCGCGACGATCAAACCACGAGAAAAGAAATAACAGCATAGCCAGTGCAGGCATGATGCGATAAGCGATATAAGAGTGAAAACCAAGTCCCAGCACAAGGCCGGCGAGCAGGGAACGAATGAGAGAGGAGGAGAATCGATGAGCCCGCAATGCGACGACGAGAAGCCATAACCCCCAGGTCGCATAGAAAGGAGCCGTAATCGCGCGAAAGCCTATTCGCGAAAAGACGAGATGCCAAAAACTTGTGGCAAGAAGAAAAGCCGCCAGCAGCCCAACCTTTGCGCCGAACAATTCACGCGCTAAGAGATAGATCCCCAGTACCGTCAGGGTTCCAAAGATCGTGCTCGGAAAGCGCAGGACCCAGGGTTCGCGGACTGCAAAGAGGCGCAAGAATAGGCTCTGGATGTTGATAAATAAGCCCTCACGTCCATTATTCTCCGGGTAGAAAACTTTATAACTTCCGGTGCGGATCGCCTCCAGCGCATTATTACCGTTCATCGCTTCATCCGGAAAAAGTCCGGGCGGATACAGGTGCAAGTGATAGGTCCGCAGAAACAGGGCTATCAATAAAATACCAACGAGCATGAGGACATGCCCATAGGTCTCGATGAAAGCGTTCTTGGCGAAATATTTCATTCCCCGTCACTGCTGGTTGCGCTCAAAGGCGAGAATAAAGAACGGCTTATCACCCATCTGCGCATCATGGCTATAATCAGAATCGAATCTGGCGACGAGATGATAGTTGGCCTCGATCCAACCCATGAGGTTCTGGTTATAATCGACGCCAAAGACACGGTCGTGGAACTCTGGAGTTAATAAGTTGACGACCATAATCAACGGAACTCTTTTCGCTTTGATGCTCTTGATCGCCGCTTCTTCTCTTGCGCCTTTAACGAAGCCCGGATGAAGGATCTCCTCCATAAACGGGTAACGCCGCTCGGCCAGAAAGTTGATGCTTGTCGCTTGAGGTAAAGTCAATAAATAGTCGTCCGGAGAGGTATGATCTCTGGCATAACGAATGGCGGCGGCCAGCGGTTGGCCGATCGGCGATTCAGTGGTGAAACTGCCACGCGGAGCACTGACTTCAAAAGTACTGCGGCTGCGAAAGCGGTACGTGGAGTTGATGGCGACCCCGATCAGCATCAATCCGGTCAGCACCATTGCCGTTAGTCGAACGCGTTGATAGAGCTGTTCCGTCGGAGTGACGAACCGGGGAAGGATTTGAAAGAACAGATAAAGAAAGACGATGATGACGATCGGGATGAAGAACGGCGCATATGGTCCCCTCGCCGAGACATTCAAAATTACGCGAAGGATTGAACATTGAGCGAAGACGGCAAAGATCAGCAGCAGGCTGTAATGAAGCGGGATCGGCTCTTTCTTCACCCATTTCCGCCAAATTTGCCAACCCGTCATAAAAATCACGCCTGGCATGATCAGCGTAATCGCTGTCAGAGGAGTAGCATCCGTGTGAACGCGGAAAAGTTCAACGAGCAGCTTCCAATAGATGGCTCCTAAAATTATCAGCCACAAACCGCGCTTGGCAACAGATTTCCATGCGGCGTAACGGCGAGAGAGTAACGCGCCGATCACCGTGACCAGCCCAACCCACATGGCGGCCATCCCCAGGCCGGTTGCTGTATACCAAAACGATTTGGGCCATTCCAAAAGCCCGCTGATATATTGATTGAAATAGATCAACTGCGGCGGCATGTTGGTGAAGAGGACGTGATTGTCTTCAATCAATGTTTGCCAGGAGACACGGCTCAGAATAAATGCATAGGTTGCCGCGGTGATGGCGATGACGGGAAAAGCGAAGATGATGAATTCGCGCCAGAGGAGTTTGCGGCAGGAGAGACTGTTGAGAATGAGAGCTATTCCGGCTGCTGCTGCGGGGGCCAGCGTGCTCTCCGGTTTTGAGATCAAAGCGAGGCCGACGCAGATGCCTGACCAGAATATCCACCGCGCGCCATTCCCGCGCAAATAGCGAACGGTGCAGACGAGCGAGCCGAGAGAGAAGACCAGACTATAGAGTGCGGCATAGGCATAAGGCGAAATGTAATTGGCGGTCGATTTAATCGCACAGAGGACCAGAACGCCTCCGGCCGTCAACGTTGCTTCTCGGACATCCATCAATTGGCGAGCGAGCCAATAGACCATCAGCAAGATCAAGATCGCGCAGATCGCGCCGCTCGTATGGATGGTCGAGAGATGAATCCCAAAGATGCGGTAAAGTGTGGCATTGAAATAAGGAGCGAGCGGCCCATAGAGGAACTGCACATCTTGATAGAGCTGCTCTCCCGCGAGGATTCGGGCCGGCAGATTCATTTCGCGTCCGTGGTCGACGATCGGTTGCGTCCAGCGTTGCCAGGTCGCTGCTAACATCACAACGAAGAGAATAACCAGACCAAGCACGGCCAGGTTATCTTGAGAGAGCATGGCAAGCGGCCTGGCAGTTAAATTTACGTTCGGCTTATTTTCGCGATACGTGCTATTTTGCATAAGATTTACTGACCACGAACTCGATAGACTTGCAGATTCGTGCCGCGGCTCTTGCCGGGGACTCGATCTATCTCCCAGAGCAATTCGCCCTCGGCAATGATCGCCTGATAAGTCGCGACAATTTGTGGATATTTCTCTCGTTCAATCAGATATCGTTTATATCTGTCCCCCACCACGAAATACTCGATCTTCTTGGATCTGAGTTCTTCAATGTTCTTGAGAGAGCCGAACTCTCCTGAAGGTCGAAAGTCGCTGCCGGGATCACGATTTTCTCTCTTCTCTTCGACAATCGTTCCGTTGTCAGCAACCTGGAAGAATTGAAATGAGCCGGAGGGCAGATGAGGCGCGGTCACTTCGATGAAGACCCGGCTGCCTTGAGGAAGGTTTTGCAAGATCCATTGCCTCCCAATCGTCCAGGTATGCGGACGCGCCATTTCGCGCATCTGTTTAACGCTGGTAACCAGGAGCGGAAGATAGATCACGGAGAGGCAGAATGAGGTCACGAGTAGTCTGGATTTGTTAGTAAATCTGTCACTCATCCAACTGTTGAGATGGCTGTTGAGACGGGACTCTGCCAGCGCGACAAGCAAGGCGAAAAATGGAATCATCGGCAAGATCCAGCGATCCCATCTGAGGCTCAAAGAGGAGATAAAGATCATGAAGAATACCGGCAACGCCGTGAGGAGCAAGATCTTTTTATTGAGTGATCGCCAGCAAAAGATAAAGTAAGCGAAAACCAAGACCAGACCGGCATATGAGATGGCTCGCGGCGTAGACCGAAATAGATACCAGCCGAGGTTGTTGAGCAGACCCGCGCCGGTGCCGCCCAGCTCGGTGGGACGGGCTTCGAAGGCTACATCTGAAAGCGTTTGCTTGAAATCCAGGAAGAGAAATGGAGATGCCAGAAAGGCTGCCGCGATGCTCGAGACGCCGGCGCTGACCAGACGATGGAATTTCCGATGTTTCTCCACCAGGGCATGGGCCAAAATAACTACCAGAGCGAAGACAATTGCCGGATACTTAGAGACAACGCCCAGACCGGTGAAAACGCCCGCCAGCAGGTAGTCCTTGAAAGCCCGATACTCCAGGATGTTGAGACAATACCAGAAACCGGCCAGCATGAAGAACCCCATCGGTACATCCATCCGAACCAACCGGGACATTTCAATGTGTGAAGGCGTAATGGCAACGATGGCCGCCGCCAACACTCCGGCTCGGGCAGAGATCAACCGTCTGCCGAGCAAGAAGACGAGCGCAATCGAACCGATTGCGAAAAGAGCAGTGATAATCCGGCCGGAGAGATAAAAGAGCGTGGGATCTGTTTGATAGAGAGCAACAAAGGTCTGCAAACTATCAAAGCGTCCCAACAGATGACCGCATGCAAACAAGATCAGGAAGGCCAAACACAAGAGATAGATGGTCGTGCCGGCCGGGGCGCCGAACCAGTGCGGGTTCGGATCCAGATTACGAAGCATGGATACCGCATGGTCCACAAAGATCGGTTCATCTCGATCATATACTTGTGGCAGATCACCCTCGATAAAGGCGAAACGAAAGATACCACCCAGAAGTAATACGGCGAAGAATTGCCAGTCAACCGCCTCGAAACGGTGAATTCCCCTCCATCCTCCAGCTTCAATCTCCGAAGATTTATCTTGTGAAACCATCAATTGATCATGACAAATTTAAAAAAAAGAACGCGAAAGATGCGAAGGCGAGCAAAAAACGCGAGAGTGTTGACAATCATCTTCGTGTCTTTCGCTCGCCAATCGTCATGTTCGAGTCGTCGATTGTGAGGTGATTTTTATGAAAAACATTCACCAGCGAGATGAATTATAGAAACCAGTATCAATAAGCGCAATCAACATCTGGGAACGAAATAAAATCGGCGGGCAGAATTCTGCGGAGGTGCGGCGCGCGTGAGGAGCGGCTCATATTCAGCCGGCCCGGGACAATAATATTTGACTTCCGGTATGATTAACAGGCATTATCGCAACTTATTCGAGCAGCCCACCCCAACTGCAACGACAATTGAAACTATGGTACAAGAAAGTCTGGCACTGACAGCGACGCTCAATCAACTAGCTGAACTTGACCGTTACAATTACTGGGTTTACGAACAAATAAAAGACGGACTGGGCCATCAGGTTTTAGAAGTTGGTTCAGGAACAGGTAATATCACACAATTCCTGTGCGCTGATGGCCACGAAGTAACGGCGACAGATGTCGTGCCGGGTTATCGTGCCGAATTACAAAGACTGTTTTGCGAGAAACCGAATGTTCAGGTGGGAAAATTCGACCTGACGGAGAACGCGCCGGAAGAGATGGTAAAGCGGCAGTTCGATACGGTTGTCTGTCTCAATGTGCTTGAACACATCGATGACGACATTTTCGCTCTCGAGCAGATGCATCGTGTGTTGAATCCCGGCGGCAACCTGGCGTTGCTGGTTCCCGCGCATCGATTGCTCTACGGCGAATTTGACCGCGCTGTCGGCCATTTCCGGCGTTATGAAAGACGTGAACTGGCGAGCAAGCTGAAAGATGTCGGATTTGTCATTCTCGAAATGAAATTCTTCAGCCTGATTGCAGCCTTGCCCTGGCTGATCAACGGCCGTCTGTTGAAAAGAGATTACCTCCCGGTTGGACAGGCCAATTTCGCAAACCGCCTTGTACCCCTGCTTAGACTTGAACGTCTGATCGGTCCCCCCTGCGGCCTATCACTCGTTGCAATTGCACAAAAGAAAGGAAGAGAAAGAGGGATGAAGGCGGAAGGATGAAGGATGAGGAAGAGAGGATGACGGCGGGAAGGATGTAGGATGAAGGTGGGAAGAGGAAGAAAAACCTCGTTATTTTTGGCAATAAATAAAAAGTTCCGCCCTTCATCTTTGATCCTTCATCTCTCATCCCTGTCTTTCTTACCCCTGATCCTTTCTGGCTTCATCCTTTCTCTGAGAGTATATGCGTTGGTCACAATATTTCATTCCCACACTACGTGAAGATCCTGCTGACGCAGAGGTCATCAGCCACAAGCTACTTTTGCGAGCCGGGCTGGTTCGCCAGCTAGGCGCTGGAATCTATTCATATCTGCCGATCGCGCAGCGTTCGATCCTCAAAATCTCCGACATCATCCGCGAAGAGATGAATGCCATCGGGGGGCAGGAGTTCTATCTGCCCGCCATCCATCCGGCCGAGTTGTGGCAAGAGAGCGGACGATGGTCCGTCATGGGCGACAATATGTTTCGCCTCAAAGATCGTAAGGGCGGTGATTACTGCCTTGGGATGACCCACGAGGAGGTTTTCGCCGACATCGCGCGCAAGGAGCTGCGCTCATACAAGCAATTGCCGCAGGTCTGGTACCAAATTCAAACCAAGTTCCGTGATGAACCGCGCCCCAAGTCCGGACTGCTGCGCGTGCGTCAATTCACGATGAAGGACGCTTATACGTTCGATATTGATTATGCAGGTCTGGATAAGGCGTTTGAGGACCAGCGAAGGGCTTATATCAATATCTACAAGCGCTGCGGTTTGGAATTCGTGATCGTCGAAGCGGATTCGGGCGCCATGGGCGGCTCGGCGTCGAACGAGTTTATGGTGTATACGAACGCGGGCGAAGATATGGTGGCGAGCTGCCCGCAATGTGGTTATGCCGCCAACACTGAAAAAGCTCAATCGCGTGTCGCGGCAATTGATGATGGCGAGGCTGAACAGGCAGTCGAAAAATTTTCGACTCCCAATGTGCGGACGATCGAAGATTTAGTGACATTTCCGGGAGGAGCGGCGGCTGATCGTCAAATCAAGACACTAGTCTATGTTTCTTCGGCCGATAAAGGCAAGGAGACAAAGATTACGCCGTTTTTGGCCTTGTTGCGCGGCGATCATCCGCTCAACGAGGTAAAACTGACGAATGCCATTGCAAGACATGTGAACCAGGACGGTTGGGTGCAAATGGGGATTCGTCCGGCTCATCCCGAAGAGATTTTTGAATGGATGGGCGCTCATGCCGGAAGCCTCGGAGCCGTCGGGGTCAAAAATCTGTTGGTTATTGCTGACGAAGCCCTGCGCGGTCGCAAGAACATGACGACTGGCGCCAACGAGGATGATTATCATCTGCGCGGCGTGAATATAGATCGTGATATCAGTGTCACCACGTGGGTCGATCTGAGAACAGTCTCCGAGGGCGAAAACTGCCCGAACTGTGACGGTGTGTTGCGTGTGGCCAAAGCCCTCGAAGTCGGTCACATCTTCAAATTGGGCACGAAATACAGCGACTCCATGGGCGCCCGCGTGCTGAATGCGGATGGCAAGGAAGTCCCAATCATCATGGGAAGCTATGGCATCGGCGTCGAAAGAATTTTGGCGGCGGCGATTGAATTACACAATGACGAATCGGGAATCGCATTCCCCATTACTATTGCGCCATTTCAGGTCGTCGTGGTCCCGCTCAACGTCAAGGATCCAGATCTTAAATCGACCGCGGACCGCATCTATGCCGAACTGTCCAGGGTAGATGTTGAGGTCTTATACGATGACCGTGATGAACGCGCCGGCGTTAAGTTGAACGATGCGGACCTCGTCGGATTTCCGTTTCAGATCAGAATCGGCCCGAAGAAGTTGAAAGAGGGCAAAGTCGAATTTTACGACCGCGCCACGCGACAGTCGGAAGACATTCCGGCGGATGCGGCAGTCGAAGTGGCTGGCCAGAGAGTTTATCAGATGATGCGGAAGTTGAACGGCAAGTAGTCCTTCGGGAAGAGGGGGAATTGGCGGGGCTGACGTTAAATCGAGATGACTGCTGCTCCCTGAATCGCATCGTGTTTGAGGGCATTGAGGGCCGCATTCGCTTCTACCAGGTCAAAAATCTGGACCTGTGTCTTGATCGGAATCTCGGCTGCCACTTGTAAGAAATCCAATCCGTCCTGACGAGTGTTGTTGGCGACGCTGCGGACTATTCGCTCGTGATAGAGCAGTTGATAATCGATTGGCGGAATCCGGCTCATATGGATTCCGCCAAGAGTCAATGTTCCGCCCTTATTCAGAACGCTCAAGGCTGAGATCACCAGTTCTCCCGCAGGCGCGAAGATGATGATGCTATCCATTTTGACGGGAGGCTGATCACCGCTTCCTCCAGCCCATTTGGCGCCCAGTTCCATTGCCAGCCGCTGATGGCGCTCATCGCGCGTAAAAGCATAAACTTCAATGCCCCAGTACCGCGCCACCTGGATGGCAACATGGGCCGCTGCGCCAAACCCATAAAGTCCCAGCCTCTGACCGGGGCTTCTCCCGGTTATTCCGGAGAGCCGCAACGATCGAAAACCGATAATGCCGGCGCAGAGGAGCGGTGCGGCTTCCATTTCACTGAAAGCCTCGGGGATTGGATAGACAAAATCCGCGGGAGCAACAGCATATTCGGCATAACCGCCATCGACGAGCCAGCCGGTAAATAAGGCGTTTTCACAAAGGTTCTCCTTGCCGTTGCGGCAATATTCGCAGACGCCGCAAGTCTGATGCAGCCAGGGGATGCCGACTCTCATCCCGGCTTCGAGCCCAGTCACGCCGTCGCCGAGTCGTTCGATGTGACCGATGACTTGATGTCCGGGGATGATCGGCAGGACCTGTCTTGTCAGCTCGCCTTCGATGACGTGCAGATCGGTACGGCAGACGCCGCAGGCGCTGATCTTCACCTGCACCTGTCCGGGATTTGGTTGTGGCGTCGGGAGCTCGGTGTATTCGAGCGGATTACGTTCGATTGGCGCAATCTGCCGTAAGAGACAGGCTTTCATCGTTTCCTCTCAAAACTTTCTTTGTTTTGAACGTTTTGGCTGTGAGCGATTTTTACCGACGATTGAAAAATCGACCAGGTGACGATCGACATTCACCTTATCGACGCGGACGCGTATCTGGTCACCCAGACAAAATTTACGGCCGCTGCTGCGGCCGATCAGCGCGTGGGCGCGTTCATCGTAACGATAATAGTCATCGATCAACGTTCCAACCGGCACCAGGCCCTGGATAAAGAACTCGTCCAGTTCGACATAGAGGCCAAAGTCGCGCACGTTGGTGATCATACCATCGAATTCTTCGCCCAGACGGTCGGCCATAAAAACGGCCTTGCGCCATTCATCGAGTTCATTTTCGGCGGCATCTGCGGCGCGTTCGCGCTCGCTCGATTCCTCGGCAATTAATTCGAGTTCGTGAAGCGGAAGAGGAGCGGTTGTTTTGCGGGATTGTGATTTTGGCGGGCGGGCGGCTTGCGGCGATTCGCCCTCACTCGCATTCGTCGCAGAGAGCGATCCGAGTTTTGATTGTGCGAGCAATTTACGCAAGATGCGGTGCACGATCAGATCTGGGTAGCGGCGAATCGGCGAGGTGAAGTGTGTATAGATCGGGGCCGCCAGGCCGAAATGGCCGGCGTTGTGTGCGGCATAACGTGCGCGTTGTAGCGAACGAAGCATCGCATAAGCCAGGACTCTCTCTTCAGGTTTGCCTTCGATCTGTTTGGACAGGCGCTGATAATCTTTCGAACTGACGCCCTCCACCGGGAACCGATATCCGTATGCATTGGCCAATTCGGCGAATTCGATGACGCGCTGCGGTTGCGGCTCTTCGTGGATTCGATAGACGGCGGGCACACCCAATCGATTCAGATGACCGGCGACCGTCTCATTAGCCAGCAGCATGAACTCTTCGATGATGCGATGCGCAATGTTGCGATCGGCCTTGAGAACGCCGGCGATCCTTCCCTCGTCGTCGAATTCAAAGACCGATTCGGGAAGATTGAAATCGATTGCGCCACGTTGTTCGCGCATTTTGATCAAGATCCGCGCCAGCTCTTCCATCGTTTTGAAGAGGTCGATCAAATCGGCATAACGCATGGCGAGGTGCGGATCGGCGTGCGTGAGCAGCTTGTTGACATTGGTATAGGTCATGCGCTCGTTACTGAGGATGACCGTTTCGCGAATCTCATGTTTGACTACACGGCCGCGTCGATCGACCTCCATGAGCGCCGACATGGCCAACCTGTCAACTCTCGGTTTGAGCGAGCAGATCCCATTGGAGAGCTTTTCCGGAAGCATCGGGATGGCGCGTTCGGGAAAGTAGACCGAAGTCCCACGTAATCGCGCTTCCTGATCCAGCGGCTTGCCTTCGCGCACGTAATAGCTGACGTCGGCAATATGAACGCCGAGATGGAAATTGCCATTGTCGAGCCGGCTCAAACTGATCGCGTCATCGAAATCCCGTGCAGTCTCGCCATCGATCGTCACAGTCGGCGTCTGGCGCAAATCGAGCCTCCCGGCAATTTGCTCTGCGGTGACCGACATCGGGACGGCGTCGGCTTCCAGCAAAACTTCATCGGGGAAAACATGTGGAAGATCGTGTTTGTGGATGATGATCTGGATGTCCATTCCGGGAGCGTCGCTCGACGCCCCGAGTTGTTCGATGATGCGCCCCTGCGGGTTGTGGTGGGCAGTCGGATAACTCGTCACCTCGATCAGGACTATCCATCCGTCCTCGATCTCCGCCACGTCCTTTGGCTCAACCTCAATATCATAGGCGAATTTTTCATCGAGTGATTCGACCCAGGATTCGCGAAATCCGTGATGCAGCCGGCCGATGACCTTGAGCGCCCCTCGTTGCAGGATCATCTCAACTTTGGCTTCGCGGTCTTTATCTTTCGCCGTCCGTGCCAATCCGGCAATCACGCGATCACCGTCGAACGCACCGTTGAGGTCTTCGGGGCTTACCCGGATGCGGCCGCGCTTGCGCTCTTGAACATCTTCGGGGATGAAGAAAATCGTCTTTCGGCGGCGCTGCCGGATCGTGCCGATCATTGCGCGCCCTGATTGCGACCAGCTGAATTCCTGGCCGTGCCGTCGCAGTAATCCGACTCCCTGCAGGGAGTTGAGAAATTCCAGAATCGCCCTCTGCCCGGAGCGCTTGAGTCCGAACATTTCGGCCAGGTCATGAGAAGAGAGACCTTCGTCGGCTTCGCGTAACGCCGTAATCACGGCGTCAGTATCAAAAGATGCGGCGGTTTGATTGATCCGTTTTCGTCGACTCATAAGGTGGTGATAAGCGGTAAACTTTTATTATTTCTCGCTTTGCACAGTATAGCCCGCTTCCCCTCATTCACGGTACTGTTTCTACTTGTCAACTTGGTCAATCCAATTTATAAAGGCATGGTATCTCATACTTCTGGATCACCAAGATTCAATTCACAACTGGAATTTCGATTATGGCAAAAAAGATCAAACTTGCATTTTGCCTGGCTGCCGTCTCTATTTCGGGAGCCCTGTTATTGAACAAGACTTTATTAAGCACCATGGCCGCCCAGGCCAAGACGGTCGATTACCGGCGCGACATCCAGCCGATCTTTGAGAGGAATTGCTATCATTGCCACGGCCGGAAGAAGGCCTCGTCTCAATTGCGGCTCGATACCAAGGCGCGGGCGATGAAAGGCGGCATCTCCGGCGCAGTCATCTTACCCGGCAAGGGGCGAGAGTCGCGTTTGATGCATCGCATTCTCGGCGAGGACGGGGAACAACGAATGCCGCTCGGCGGCGAGTCGTTAAAGTCGGAACAGATTGAGTTGATCCGTAAATGGATTGATGAGGGAGCCGAGTGGCCGGAGGAGACGCCGGAGAACGGGAAGACGGGAGAGCGAGAGGCGGAAGACCCACCAAAACACTGGGCGTTTGTCGCCCCGGTGCGTGCTCCGCTACCGGAGGTGAAAAAGAGAGACTGGGTCCGCACGCCGGTCGACAACTTCATCCTCGCTGAAATTGAAAAGAATGGGCTGACGCCTTCGCCGGAGGCGGCAAAAGAGACTTTGATTCGCCGGTTGAGCCTCGATCTGACAGGGTTGCCGCCGACGATCAAAGAGATTGATGAGTTCGTTGCCGACAGTTCACCGGACGCCTATGAAAACCTGGTCGAACGGTTACTCGCTTCTCCTCACTACGGCGAACGCTGGGGGCGGTGGTGGCTCGATGCCGCGCGGTATGCAGACACCAATGGATTCGAGAAAGATTTACCGCGTTCAATCTGGCCTTATCGCGATTGGGTGATCAAGGCATTCAACCGGGATCTGCCGTTCGATCGATTCACGATTGAACAACTCGCGGGCGATCTGCTGCCGAATCCGACGCTTGATCAGTTGATCGCCACCGGGTTTTTGCGCAATTCAATGCGGAACGAAGAGGGCGGCGTCGATCCCGAACAGTTCCGTGTCGAAGGTTTGATCGATCGAGTAGACGCGATCGGCAAAGCCTTTCTCGGGTTGACCGTCAACTGCGCACAGTGCCACAACCATAAGTTTGATCCGATCGCGCAAAAAGAGTACTACCAGTTTTATGCCTTCCTGAATAACGATGACGAGCCGGAGATCGAAGTCCCGGACGAGGAATTGTTGAAAAAGCGCCGTGAGATCCTCTCCAAGAGCGAAGCGATTGAGAGCGAATTGATCGTTAAAACTCCAGACCTGGCGAACCGAATGGCTGCCTGGGAAGAACAGATGCGCTATGATGAACGCCAGTGGACCGTGCTGGACGACGCGACCATCTATGCGTCTTTTGGCGTCAAGTTCGACAAGTTAGAGGACGGATCGTTTATTCCCAAAGGCGACAACTCAACGAGTAATAATTATAAGATCACCGCGCGGACCAAACTCACCAATATTACCGGGTTCAGAATAGAGTTTATGGTCGATCAGACTCTGCCCCGCAACGGACCCGGACGGGGTACCAACGGCAGTTTTTACGTGACCGAGTTTTCCGTTGATGCTGCGCCGATGGATCAACCGGCGGCGACCGCGAAGATCGCGTTGACCAATCCGACAACGGATTTCGAGCGTCCGGACTTTCCGGTGAAGAATGTGATTGACGGTAATCTTAAAACCCATTGGAGCAGCGATGCCGGAGCCGGACGCCGTAATCAGGATCGCAAAATGGTCTTCGCCACTCAGCAACCAACAGGTTATTCCAATGGGACCATTCTGAATTTTCAGATCGCGCAGAAATTCGATGACGTGATCAAGATCGGCAACGTCATCCCAAATATCGGGCGTTTTCGTCTTTCGGTTACGACTGCCGAAAATCCTCAGGCCGATCCGTTGCCGACGACTGTTCGCCGTATTCTGGCGATCGATCGCGAAAAGCGCACTAAGCAGCAACAACGCGAGGTCTTCAGTTTTTATCGCACGACCGTCAAAGAATGGTCCGAGGCCAATGCCAGGATCGATGGACTGATGATGAATTGGCCCTTTGGAGTAACGACGCTGGCGCTCTCGACGCACCTCACTCCGCGCCAGACGCGCATCTTCAAGCGCGGCGATTGGAAACGTCCCGGCGATGCGGTTCAGCCGGGGACTCCCGCCGTACTTCATCCGTTCCCATCGGGGGCGCCGCGAAATCGGCTGGGACTCGCCGGGTGGATTGTCGATAAGAACAATCCGCTCACCTCACGAGTGATCGTCAATCGCGTCTGGCAGCAATATTTCGGCACGGGATTGGTCACGACCCCCGAAGATTTTGGTTCACGTTGTGACCGTCCATCAAACGCTGAACTGCTCGATTGGCTGGCCAACGAGTTCATGCTTCCGACGTGGAAAGAACCGGGGAAAGGAAGAGTTGAGGCGCAAGATCCGCCATCCGCGAGTTGGAGTCTCAAACATATCCATCGATTAATTGTTAATTCAGCCGTTTATCGTCAATCGTCATCGGCGCCGCCGAAGTTGCAAGAGGCCGATCCGACCAATCGATTGTTGGCGCACGCGCCGCGATTGAGAGTCGATGCGGAGATTATTCGCGACATTGCATTGGGAGCGAGCGGCTTGCTCAGCCACAAGATCGGTGGGCCTCCGGTCTTTCCGCCGATTCCCGACGGAGTGCTCAATTTGAGTTATGGCCAGCCCATGAAGTGGGAGACGCCGAAGGACGAAGATCGTTATCGTCGCGCGTTGTACACTTTCTGGAAACGCTCGATTCCTTATCCAAGCCTTCTAGTCTTTGATGCTCCCAATGCGGATTTCTCTTGCACGCGCCGCATTCGTTCCAACACGCCATTACAAGCGCTGACAACCTTGAACGACCAGTTATTTATCGAAGCGGCGCAGGCTCTGGCGCTGCGAGTCTTCAAGGAAGGCGGCGCAGGTGACCGGGACAAGATGATCTATGCCTTTCGGCTCTGCACTGGCCGTCGGCCCGACACCTTCGAGTTACAGCAATTGCTGGGGCTATTGCAGGATCAACAGCGTTATTTCAGCGGGCGCACGGCGGCGGCAGTCTACGTTTCATCCGCTGATCCGAATAAACTGCCGGAGGATGTCGATCTTCACCAGGTCGCGTCGTGGACGATGGTGGCGCGAGTCTTGTTGAATATGGATGAAACTTTCACGAAAGAGTAGATCGATCATGGCCTCTTTGATTGCGGATTGACGATCATCCAGTCTGCAGTTGCCGGCCATCGAATCGCTTTTGGAGAACCGAGCATGAAAAAACCTGAAGAACTTCAATCAGAAATAAAAAAGTTAGTCACACGGCGCTGGTTCTTTAAAGAATGTAGTGTCGGGCTTGGATCTATCGCTCTTGCATCAATGTTGAATGACAGTGTGGTCGCACAGATCGCCGGACAAACCGCAACCACACGTCCTCTTGCGCCCAAGAAACCGCATTTTCCCGGCAAGGCCAAGCGCGTGATCTATCTCTTCCAGGCGGGCGCTCCATCGCAGCTGGACCTCTTCGATTACAAACCTGAATTGGTCAAGTACAACGGCAAGCCCGTGCCGCAGGATCTGGTCAAAGGCATCAACTATGCGTTCATCAAGCCCGACGCCGGGTTGTACGCTTCGGAGTTCAAATTTGCCAAGCATGGCAAATCGGGTGCGGAGATGTCGGACGCCTTGAAATACTTGCCCGAAGTCGCCGATGACCTGACGATCATCCGTTCAATGATCACTGACGCGATCAACCACGCGCCAGGACAGATTTTTATGAACACAGGCTCCGTCCAGTTCGGTCGTCCGAGCATGGGCGCCTGGGTCACTTATGGTTTGGGTTGTGAGACTCAAGACCTGCCCGCATTTGTTGTCTTGTCGTCTGCGGGCGGTACGAGCGGCGGCGCGGGCAACTGGGGTTGTGGATTTTTACCGACGATCTATCAAGGCGTGCCGTTCCGGCGAACAGGTGATCCCATCCTCTCGCTCTCAAATCCGCGCGGGATCACGCGCGAGATGCAACGTCAATCACTCGACACATTGAAAGCCATCAATGAGCATCATTTGGAATTGACCGGCGATCAGGAGATCGCCACACGCATCAATTCGTTCGAGATGGCTTATCGAATGCAGGAGAGCGCCCCTGAATTGATGGACCTGTCGAAAGAATCGCCCAAAACCCTGGAGATGTACGGCGCGACGCCGGGCAAGGCTTCATACGCCAACAACTGTCTGCTGGCGCGGCGATTGATCGAGCGCGGGGTGCGTTTTGTCCAGCTCTTTCACGAGGCCTGGGACCACCACAGCGAAGTCGTCAAGGGGGTTAAAACGCAATGCCAGAACACCGACCAGGCGACGGCCGCTTTGATCAAGGACTTGAAACAGCGCGGATTGCTGGAAGATACGATTGTGATCTGGGGCGGAGAGTTCGGCCGGACCCCGATGGTCGAAAGCGATCCTGATGCCAATCGTTCGATGGGGCGTGACCATCATAATAAAGCCTTCACCATGTTCGTTGCCGGCGGTGGATTCAAACCCGGAATCACCGTGGGCGAGACTGATGAGCTTGGATTCAACATCGCCAAAGATCCGGTGCACGTCCACGACCTCCACGCCACGGTTCTGCACCTGCTCGGATTCGATCATACGAAATTGACCTATCGGTTCCAGGGACGCGATTTCAGGTTGACCGATGTTCATGGGATTTTGATCGAAAATTTGCTCGCTTAAGTGTAAAATGATGACTTCGGCCACCCCAATTTCTCAATGAAAGGAAATTGGCCATGGAAGTTATCAATCCCGAGTTAAGAGACCTCAGACAAAAGTTTGAAGATCTCAGAAACTCTGTCTCGAAAGTGGAAGGTGAAGTGGAACTACTCAAAGTAACAACAAGGGATACTTCACGTCAGACGATCTGGCAGTTCATCATCTTCACTGCCACGATGGGTGTTATTCTGATAGCTGGCGTCAAATACCAGTCCGATGTTCTCAGGCATGAAATGGACCTCAGGTTTGAAGCACATCGCATGGAGTTCAACGCCCGTTTTGACGCAATCGATAAGCGTTTTGACGCAATGGATAAGCGTTTCGAGAGCATGGATAAGCGTTTCGAGAGCATGGAGAAGCGCTTTGAGGAGTTAAGGCAAGAAGTTCGAGCTGGCCGTAAATAGGCTTCTTGTGATGGAAGAACTCATCCGTCTATCTAAATTGATGGTTGAAAGAGGCATCTGCTCTCGGCGAGAGGCAGATGCCTTTATCGTTCAGGGCCTGGTCTTGGTTGACGATGTCGTCGTCAATCAGCTGGGAATCAAGGTCTCGCCGGATGCAAAGGTCGCGCTCGCTCCTCAGGCGCTGAAAGAACAGAGTGACCTGGCGACAATTATCCTTAACAAACCGGTCGGCTACGTCTCTGCCCAGCCGGAACCGGGCTACACTCCCGCAATCAAACTTATCACTCAGGCGAATATGTTCGGGCGATCCGAACGGAAGCTCAAGCCGGAGCACATCCGCGGGCTGGCCGTTGCCGGCCGCCTCGACATTGATTCACGGGGATTGCTTCTGCTCACCCAGGATGGACGAATGGCAAGAAAGGTCATCGGAGAAAAGAGCCGAATAGAAAAAGAGTACATTGTGCGCGTTGCCGGATCATTGCCGGAAGAGAGATTGCATCTTTTACGCCAGGGACTCGATCTCGACGGCAAACCGCTTCTTCCCGCGCAAGTCGAATGGATCAACAGCGATCAATTGCGCTTCGTCTTGATTGAGGGCCGCAAACGCCAGATTCGCAGAATGTGCGAGATGGTCGGATTGAAAGTCCTCGGTCTCAAACGAGTGAGAATCGGCCAGGTGAAATTGGGAAATTTGCCGGAAGGGAAGTGGCGGTTCTTAGGGCCTCATGAAACTTTAGAATGATCCCGAAAACACGAAGATCGCGAGATGGAACGAAGCAGGTTAAAAACCTCAGTCCATCTCGCGATCTTCGTATTCTCAATTAATCTCTTCACTTCGTTCGATCTGAAACCATCTGCTTAATCCGTTCGACGGCTTCTTGAATCGCTTCAAGCGAATTGGCATAGGACATTCGCACATAGCCGTCAGCGCCAAAAGCTGAGCCTGCGGTCGTGGCGACCCCATATTTCAAGAGCAACTCATCTAGCGCCTCCTTGGATGTCGCGAAGCCGCAATTTTTCACTAATCCCCTGATATCCGGAAATGCATAGAACGCGCCCTCGGGTTTGCTGCATTTCACGCCGGGGATTTGATTGAGCGCGGGGATCAACCAATCGGCACGGCGTTGATATTCAGCCAGCATCATCTTGACCGATTCCTGTGATTCGGTGAGCGCTGCGACCGCCGCCTTCTGCGCGATCGAAGCAGCGTGTGTCGCCGAATGGCTTTGAATCTTGATGACCTCGGTCACCCATTCCTGCGGGCCAAGCGTGAAGCCCACGCGCCAACCAGTCATCGCATAGGTTTTTGAAAGCGATCCGGCAATCAAGATGCGCGAGCGCAGTTCGGGTGGCAAGACGGCCGCCGAATAAGGTTTGTGCGGCGAATAGACGAACTGCAAATAACATTCATCCGAAATCACCCACAGCCCGTGCGCCACCGCAACCTCGACGATCTTCTTGAATTCCGCGGGATTGATCACGCGGCCGGTCGGATTTGATGGCGAATTGATAATGATCAATTTGGATTTCGGCGTGATTGCGGCTTTGACCAGATCGGCCGTGAGATGGAAATCCGTGGCCTCGGTATCGATCGATATTACTTGACCTTCGGCTAAATGAACGATCTCCGGGAAGGAGACCCAGCAGGGGTTTTCCAGCAATACTTCATCGCCGGGATCGACTATCGCCAGGACGGCATTAAAGATTCCCTGTTTACCTCCCAATACGACGCAGCATTGTTCGGAGACATAATCCGACCCGAAATTATTATTGATATAATCACAGATTGCTTTTTTCAGCGGGGCGATGCCGCTGGTCGAAGTATATTTAGTGAAATTCTCGTCGAGTGCTTGCTTGGCTGCGTTTTTGATATGTTCCGGGGTCGGGAAGTCCGGTTCGCCAACGCCGAGATCGATGACCTTAACGCCTTGTGAGCGAAGTTTTTCGGCAGCCATGACGACTGCGGCTGTTGATGACAGGCTGGTTAACTGCGCGCGTGTAGAGATAGGAAATGTGGAAACGGACGTTGCTGTGGTACTCATTTTGCTCCTTCCAGATCTAAATGAATTTGCCGCTATCTGATGACAGCTTCTCTTTCATTCGCTTAATAACTATTTCGGGCACAAGACCTTCAATCGAACCGCCTAAACTATAAACCTCTTTAATTAAACTGGAACTGATATATGAATTGTCTTCGGAAGCGATCAAGAGAACTGTCTCGACTTGCGGATTGAGGTGACGATTCATGAGCACCATTGGCAGTTCATATTCGTAATCTTTTACCGAACGAACGCCGCGAATGATCGCTTGCGCCTCGCGTTTGTGCGCGTAATCGACCAACAAACCTTCGAAGGTTTCGATCTTGACCTGTGGAGCGTGTGGTTTGAGAACCTCACTCAAAATCTCGACGCGCTCTTCGACAGAAAAGAGGGGACGTTTTCCAGGGTTGATGAGGATCGCCACGACCACTTCATCAAAAAGATGACAGGCGCGCACGATAATATCGAGATGGCCGTTGGTTAGTGGATCAAATGTTCCGGGATAGATCGATCGACGCACCTCTCTCCTTTCATCAAGGATGAAGAAGGAAGAAAGGAATGATGAAGAAGAGAGGACGAGGGATGAAAGATGAATGGCGGAATATTTTCTTTTCGATCAATAAAAGCTCCTCTTCCCACCTTCATCCTTCATTTTTCATCCCTCATTCTTCGTTCCTCACCCTTTAACCTTCACGCTTCATCCTTCTTGTCTTCTTCCTTATCGATGTGGAAGAACGTTAAGCAGGACTCGCCCTGAACAATTTCGCGATAAGGGCGCAGATCCTCATAGTTCGGCGTCAGCGGGAGTTGACGGCGATGTTCGGCGATCACGATGCCGCCTTCAGCAAGCAGGCTATTTTTTACGATTTGCCATAAGACCGGTGAATAGATCTCAGAATCATAAGGTGGGTCGAAGTAGAAGATGTCGAATTGCATCTCGTGCGTCGCGAAATACTTCAGTGCGGTGACGGCATCGCGATTAATTACCCGGACATTTTCTTCAATACCGCAATGCCGCAGATTTTCGCCGATGACGGTCACGGCTTTCCGTGATGATTCGACGAAAGTCACCGACGCCGCACCGCGCGAGAGGGCCTCGATGCCGACGGCTCCCGATCCTGCGCAAAGATCGACAAATCGCGTCCCTTCAATTCGCGGCGCAAGCACGTTGAAGAGCGTCTCGCGCAAACGATCCGAAGTCGGGCGCACCTGGGCGCCTTCGAGCGTCTTCAACCTCCGGCCTTTATAGAGTCCTGTGATGATACGCATAGAGCAAGCTGATCCTTACTATCAACCAGCCACAATTCAATATCCATTCGGATGCAACAGATACCAGCGCCAGGCAGATTCGATTATCTGATTGAGTTCGCTGTGAGTCGGATTCCAACCCAGATCCCGCCTGATCTTATCTGAACTTGCAATAAGCACTGGAGGGTCGCCGGGACGGCGCGGCGCTGATTCAGTCGGAATCCATTTCCCGGTCACCTGTCGCG
>Ga0081539_10002890_pt1 | contig 22768 bp, 20 predicted proteins | sample TabmetS4T2R2_FD_71023 | JGI IMG/M metagenome (GOLD analysis project Ga0081539, IMG submission 71023) | Tabebuia heterophylla rhizosphere microbial communities from the University of Puerto Rico - S4T2R2 | ecosystem: Host-associated > Plants > Roots > Rhizosphere ...
CAGGTCGCCGTGCAGGCACCCGAGGGCGTCTGGATCCCGCGCGACGAGCGCGCCAGCGAGCAGGACGCGATGACGCTACGCGAGGCGCTGCTCGAATCGAACAACGCTGCCGCCGTGTTGTTGCAGCAGCAGGTGGGCTCGCGACCCGTGCTGCGCCTGGCCAGCGACCTTGGCGTACCGAATCAGCCGGACGTTCCATCACTGGCGCTCGGCAGTGGGCTGGTCACGCCGCTGGAACTGACCGCCGCTTACGCAGTGTTCCCGTCGCTGGGTAATCGCATTCGTCCGCGTGGGCTGGTGTCGGTGGAAGACTCCCAGGGAGAAATCGTTCATCAGGTGCACATCGAGCGCGAGCAGATCCTCGATCCGCAGGTCGCGTTTCAGATGGTGACGATGCTGCAGGATGTGGTGGCGCGAGGGACCGGAGCAGGGGCACGTGCATACGGCGTCCGCGGCGCGGTGGCGGGGAAGACCGGTACGACGAACGACTATCACGATGCGTGGTTCGTGGGGTTCAATTCTTCGGTCGTTGTCGGCGTGTGGGTGGGGTTCGATCAGCCGCAGAAGATCCGCGAGGGAGGATCCGGCTCGCGCATGGCTTTGCCGATCTGGGCCGACTTCATGCGCCGCACCGCGCGTCGTCTTCCGGCGGCGCCATTCAGACCGCCAGGCGACCTTCGCGCGCAGGAGCTGTGTCGGATCTCATACCTGCGGCCGCTCGAGGACTGCCCGACGTATACCGAATACTTCAAGGACGGCGACGACATCCCGTCGCGCCTGTGCCCGATCCACAAGGGGTCGCTCAAGCAGCAGGCCCGGCGCGCGCTGCAGGACGTCTTTGCCGCCATCGGCCGCGGCTTGAAAGGGATCTTCAAGTAGGCTTGGCCTTCGCCTCTAGAGGCTCTAGGCTTTGGCCCGGATGAATTGATCGACATATGCCCAGCCCAAAGCCACGAGTCCCAAGCCCAAAGCCAGACATCGTCAGGTGCTGGTGGTGCGGCGAGGATCCGCTCTACGTCCGCTATCACGACCAGGAGTGGGGAAGACCAGTCACCGACGACCGTCGGCTGTTCGAGAAGGTCTGCCTCGAGGGTTTCCAGGCCGGTCTGAGCTGGATCACGATTCTCCGCAAGCGCGAGAACTTCCGGCGTGCCTTCCACGACTTCGACATCGACCGCGTGGCCCGATTCACGCCGCGTGATGTCCAGCGCCTGTTGCGTGACGAAGGCATCATCCGCCATCAGGGCAAGATTGAGTCGACCATCAACAATGCCCGGCGCGCGCGCGAGCTCCGCGACGAGTCCGGGACGTTGTCCGACTACTTCTGGAAATGGCAGCCTGCCGCCGGTGCGCGTCCTCGCCGAATCACGCGCGAGGCTCTGCAACAGATGGCGACGACAGCCGAGTCGACGGCGTTGAGCAAAGACTTGCGAAAGCGCGGCTGGACGTTTGTCGGCCCGACCACCATCTACGCCTTCATGCAGGCAGTCGGATTGGTGAACGATCACGTGGACGACTGTGAGGTCGGAAGAAAGCTTCGGCGGAACGAGTAACGCCCCAACTCCCGATGATGGGAGTTGGGACTAATTCGAGTCGAAAAAAGTAGGCCGGGCCTTGTCAGGCCCGGCGTCGGTGTGAGTTACCGATCCTGCAGCTCCAGCGAGTCGCGGACGCGCTGGAACGCGCGGTCGTAGGTGCCGGCTTCCTCACGTGGCGCCACGCCGACCATGTAGAGCACGTTCCCGTTGCGCAGATACGTCGTCGTGAAGGACACGTATTCCTGCTGACCGGTGACCTCCGAGATGTTGGACAACTGGGTCACCAGCCCCGCACGTCCACCGACGCCAACGCGCCGCCAGCCGCTCTGCTGACGCAGGTCAGGATTGCCGCGCGCGAACGTCTGGAGCAGCGCCTGCGAATCGCGCTGCAGGTTGCCGTTGCCGCCCTGGGCAACGCCGAACTCCACGCCATGGGTAAACGTTGACGAGCCGCCCCGGGCCTGGAAGATCGCGCCGTCGGGAGCATACGTCACGCTTTCATTGCCGCCCGAAGGACGCCAGTTGTCCGGCACGGCGACGGTGAAGAAGTCCGCCGGCCTGTAGACGCGCAGCCGGGACGAGGGCGGGTCGACGCGCACGACCGTCCGACCAGTGGTACCCACCGGTGCGTTGCGACCGTTGCCCGTGCCCGCCTGGCCACGCGCGATCTCTTCGGCCGTGTACGCGCGCCCCATGCCTTTCAGCCGCGACTGCACCGTCTGGAAGTCACCGGTGTTGGCGTTGCCGTTGACCTCGAGCGACCGCGCCTCCTCGGTGATGCGTGCGTATCGGTTGCCCGGGTTCGGGTGACTGCTCAGAAACTCCGGACCGCCACCGCCGCCTTGCGCTTCGATGGTCTTGAACATATTGGCCATCTCGCGCGGCTCGTAGCCGGCGCGCGCCAGGATCTGTGCGCCGAGGATATCCGCCTGCGACTCGTATTCGCGGCTGTACTTCAGGAAGTAGGTGCCGAGCGCAACCTGCGAACCCTGCCCGATCACACTTCCCGCGGTGCCACCGACGATCGCGCCGAGGACCTGGCCGGCGATGGCGCCGATTTGAAACTTCTGGCCCTTGGTGGCTTGCGCGGTGCCGTGGCGCAGCGCGACGTGCGACATCTCGTGCGCCATGACGCCGGCGACTTCACCTTCGGTCTTGGCTGCTTCGATCATCCCGCGATTGAGGAACATCGGCCCGCCCGGCAGGGCGAACGCGTTGATCTCTTTCTGGTTGACGACCTCGAACGTGTACCGGAACTCGGAATGACGGTATTCGGCTGGAATCGCCGCGGCGAGCTTCCTGCCGACGTCCTCGACCCAGCCGTCGACGCGCTCGTCGCGGAGCAGCGGCATCTCCTTGCGAACCTCCGCCGCCGCTTCCTGTCCAAGCTTCACGTCGTCGGCAACGGAGTAACCGTTCTTCGGCGCGACGATGTGTGTCTGCGCCCACGACGGTGTCGCGAGTGCAACCGTCGTCGCGACGGCGACCGCGATGCGTGCGTATCGATGAGTGGACAGCTGGAAATTCATGTCTTCCCCCAGTGCAAGGGTCTTTCCAACAGGGACGGTAACGGTCAAGTCGGTGCAAACGCCCGTGTTCATGGAAGTTGCGCCTCCAGTTGAGCCTCAATACCGAATCGTGACTCCCACCGTCGCGCGCCAGAAACTGAGGTGCCCGCGCTGATGAAATTGGTTCTCGATTTCATGAACCGTTCGGATTTGCCGCAGGTCGAAGCGAACGCCGACGTTGGGGTCGAACATGCCAATCGCGCCACCGCCGAAATCGTATCCCAGCAGGTTGTTGTCGATATCGAACGTTTCGACAACGAGCGCCGCCGCGGCCGCGTGGATCAAGCCGACGCCGCCCACCGCATACGGCCGCAGGGATTCGCGCGTTACGCTCAACGGAAGGGTGACAACGACGTTTCCCATCAGCGTTGTGACGTTGCTCCCCGTGTTAAGACCTGTCCGGCTGCTGCGTTCGAAAAACCGTGGCGAATACCCGAAGTCCCCTTCGATGCCGAACACGCCGTCGCTCAACAGCATGGCCGATCCGCCAACCACGACCTTTTTGGTCCCCTCGCTTTGTTCAAGGTCGAGAAACGGCGTTCGTGGCGCGAACGTGCCGCCGAGGAAGGGTGTGAAGAGCCAGTCGGCTCCGGCGTTGCGTGCGAACATCAGCATCAGCGCCGTGACGACCGTGGCAACCCGCGCGATGTTCACGAACCAGTGACGAGACGCAGGAACGTCTTGGCGAACACCGACGTCGTGACATCTCCGTTCTCGAGCGCGAACGGTGCGCTCAGGCCGTCGGTGTTGGCGAGCAGGATCAGCGTGACGTCGCGTTGCGGCAGCTTGACGATCAGGCTCGAGTAGGCGTCGCGGATCAAGCCGAACTGCCAGACGACTTGTTCATTGTTGTAGGTCTGCACGAACCATCCGAGACCGAGCGGCGTCGTGCTGCTGCGGCTCCAGGCGGCGGCGCGTGTGGCGCTCTGGAGCAATCCGTGCGTCAACGCATAGTCGAAGCGACCAAGGTCTTCGGCGGTGGAGATCACGCCCATCGATCGATCGAGAGACGCAGCAGAGAAGTCCGACCTGGTGATACGGCCGCCCGCAACACGGTACGGCGTCGCCACCGACCGCACAGTCGTCGCGTAACCATCGATCGTCGCTGCGTTGAAGAGGCGCAGGTTCTCGGCCGTCGCTACCGCGGCGCCGGCATCGGGAACCGAGCGCGTCATCACATTCGGCTCGAAGATCACGGTGGCCAGCAACCTTCGGTACTGATCGCTCGCACACTGATTGACGACAGGCGCAAGCTCCGAGTAGCGCCCGAGATCGAATTGGTAGGAGCCGCCCGGCGCTGTGTGCGTGAGCAGGTCCCGCACCGTGGTCTGCGGTTCCCCGAACATGGGGTCCCACCGCTGGACGCGATCGGAGACGCGAAGATAGCTATCCTCCACGCACCTCCTCAGCAGTAACGCGCTGCTGAGCACCTGCGAGACACCGCCGATGTAGTACGGCGTGTCCGTAGTGGCAGGAAGGTTCGCATCGACGTCCTGTTTGCCGCTTTGAAACCGAAACGCGGGAACAGGGTTGTTGCCCTGCATCACAACGCCCGATAAGGCCGGGATGCCAGCCTGTTCTCGAAGAGATTCGAAGTAGCGCGTGAGGAGCGAAAAGGTGAGATTCTGCTGGGCGGAGGTCTGCTGCCCAAAGACCACAGCGACGACCAGCACGACGATAGCGATGCGCGCCTTGATCACCTTTGAAGTTTGTGGAAATGACTCAACAGATAATAGCATCAGCTGCAGAATTTCGCCGGATTTGTGCTAAAGTGGCCGGCACCTATCAGATGCGTTCTGTTTCGGAACAACCCAGCGCGCGCAGACTGTTCCTGACCATCGCCCTCGCGTCCATTACCGTCGCAGCTCTTCACGCACAGACCGGCACCTCACTTCGGATCGTACCGCTCGTCCGCGACGACCACGTGCTGGTGTCGTTCGATCTGCAGGACGGGTTCACCGATGAAGTGCGCGCGGCGATCAAGAGCGGCCTGAAGACCACCTTCACCTACGACATCGATCTCCGCCTCGACGTGCCAGGCTGGGTCGACCGCACGATCGGCACGTCGACGATCGGTGCCAGTGTCGAGTACGACAACCTGACGCGACGCTATACGGTGAGCCGCGTGATCGACGGTCGCGTCGAGGATGCGAAGGTGATCGACGATGAGCGCATCGCTCGTGAGTATCTGACCTCGCTGGTGCGCGCTCCGCTGTTCAGGACGTCGGTGCTCGAGCCGAACCGCGAGTATTACGTCCGCATCCGCGCCACCGCACGTCCGAGCAACGGCTCGATCCTCTGGCCGTTCGGCAGCGGCACGTCGGCGATGGCGAAGTTCACCTTCGTCCGTTAGTCCCAGCCCGCTCCGCTCCAACGAACCACAAACGTACGGAGCCTCTTCTGTTCTTCGGAACTCGGAACGGGGAACCTGGAACCGGGAACGCCAGGCGCAGCTACAGTCCGCCTTCACCCCACGGCCCGGTAATCGCGAGAGTCACTCCGGGAATCTGAATGTTCGCAAACAGCCACTTGCCATCGGGACTGTAGGTCACGCCGGCCCATTCGCGTGTGCTGAAGTCGCCGATGAAGCCGTGCTTCTGCCCATTGAGGACGATGTTGTTGCGGGCGAAGGTGAAAATCCGTCCATCGCGTGTAAGTCCCTGCAGGCGTTGGATCTGTGTGCCGTCCTCGCAGAGCGCCAATCCGCCGCGCGGGCTCAGACAGATGTTGTCCGGCATGTTGAGGACATCTTGCCCGGGTGATTCGAACACGAGACGCAGCCTGCCCGCGGTTGGATCGAGCTCCCACACCTGACCCATCCTGGCGTCGCCACCATTGGTAGCGGTGACATACAGGCGTCCCTGGCCGAACCACGCGCCTTCGAGACGGGCGAAGATCGCGCCGCCGCGATCGAGTCCCTGCTGCATGACCCCGTGCGTGTCGCGCGCGAGCGGATCGACGTGTGGCGTGTTCGGCTCGGGAATGTCGACCCACTCGACGTCGTACGTCGCCTGGCGCCGCTGGTCGCGGCGCGTGTCGAGTTGCGGGCGCTTCGCGACCGCGAGCATCTGCAGCTTTCCGCCGTCTGCGAGCCGACCCGGCGTCTGCGGCAAAAACCGGTACAAACCGGCCTGCGTGCGATCTTCGGTCTCGTAGACGATGCCCGTCGCCGGGTCGACTGCGATCGCCTCGTGCCAGAAGCAGCCCATGTCGACGAGCGGCTGCGCGTTGGATACGCCGTCGTGTGGGACCTCGAAGATGTAGCCGTGCTGTCTGGTCGCCGCCGCGTTCGATTCCGGACTGGTGAGCGACTCTTCGCACGATAACCACGATCCCCAGGGTGTCGGCCCACCGGCGCAGTTGGTGAATGTCCCAGCGAGGCTGGGGTTCACGCTGAGGACGCGCTCGCTCTGCGGATCGAAGACGACGGTCGTTGTACCGCCGGCAGCCTGTGGATCGTACGCGGGCGCGCCGAATGCGCCCGTCGTGGCCGACACCTCGTGGTTGCGGACGAGAACGACCGTGCCGTCGCGACCGGCGAAGGCACTCATCCCGTCGTGCAGCGGCGGTGTGAGTTGCCCGTTGGTCATCACGTCACCGTACCAGCTGATCGTCCGGTAACGGAAGCCTTCCGGCAGTTCGATCAATGCCAGACCGGTCGTCTCGTCGCGGACCGGGCGCAGCGGCCCATAGCCAAGTGACTCCTCCAGTGCCCCTGCGCGCAGACGTTCGGCCAACGCCTGCAGCGGCGTCGCAAACGCAGCCATGGCGGCGACGCCCAGAAAGGACCGGCGACTCAACGAGCTCATCGGAGGCACAAGAAAAATAGCACGACGAGAGCCCGCCGCAGGCATGCACCTCGCAGTGGCGCCGCGGCGGCCCGACCCTCGGACGTTCATCGTTGAAGAAGTGGCCGAATCTGCTTATTGACCCAGGTGCCGCGCGGCCGGCTGACCGACACATCCGTCGCCGCACCGACACCTTTTTCCCTGGATCGCAAACACGATGACTACTCTCGGACCATCGCTCACCATCACCGGCGACGTCACCTGCCAGGAAGACATGACCATCCATGGCACCGTGAAGGGCACCATCACCATGCAGCAGGGGACGCTCGTCGTCGCTCAGACGGGGACGGCCGAGGCCAACGTGCAGGGGTCGACGATCACCGTGCACGGCAAGGTCTCGGGTGACCTGACCGCGACGGACAAAATCGAGCTGACCGACACGGCCACCGTGAGTGGGACGATTTCCGCGCCGTCGCTGCTGCTGCGCGAGGGCGCGGTGTTCAACGGCATCATCGACATGTCGGTGAAGAAGGGCGGAACGATCAAGCCGGCAGCGCCGAAGCTGACGGTCGTGGAACCCGCCGCGAAGGCCAGCTAGCGAAAGTTGAAAAGTGGAGAAGTGGAAAAGTCCACTTCTTCCACTTTTTCACTTAGTACGCGATCACCACGCGTAGCGTGCCTGTGTTGTCGCCGAAGAAGTCGTCGTTGATGCCGAGATAGAGGCGGCCTGCCCCGCGGGTCCGCACCGGCGACAGGTCGTCGCCGATGAAGAAGGGATCGCCGTTCTCGCCGACGCGACCGATGAGCGCGGCCGCCGCGCGATCCGGCAGCGGACGTGCGGCGTTGCGCGGCGAGTTCTTCTCCCCGGCGGCGCCGTCGCGCCGATTGGGTCCCCAGCGGACTTCGCCATCCGCCCGGAAATAGATCTCCTGCCCCGGACGCACCTCGATACCCGTGTCGGTCCACGGCTCGCGGGCGGACACGTTGACCTGCCGTTCGCGCAACCCTCGCGGGCTGCGTGCGTCGCGATCATCACGGTCGCGATCCCGATCGCGATCCCGATCGTCGAATCGATCGTTGGCGTCGAACTCGATGCGAAGAATGTCCTCGCGAGGGATGCGCAGCGTCCGCCGGCCGAAGCCGCCGCGATCTTCGAATTCGATCTCGCGGCCGCGGACCCCGGTCAGCTCGCCCTGCACACGCCGTCCGTTGGTGAGGACAAGCGTGTCGGCCTGCAGCATCGGTGCGGTGACGAGGACCGCGAGAGCAATGAATAGAGGTCGTGATGCCATGGCGCTCCGTCTCCTGTTGATGACGCCTTGCGGCCGTCTCTGGCGCATGGGGCAACAGCTGTGCCGCCCCACCATGTCGGAGCTTTCGGCGGGGGCGGGCTGTGCGCTACCATGCGCACATTCGTAGAGGCCGCCTTCCGCCTTCGCATGATGCTTCGGCGGACCACCATAGCCTTGGCGGAGGTGGTCAGGCTGCCCGCTGGAGTTGTCCATGAGAGTACCTGTTGTGACCGCGAGCGTCGCCGCACTTCTGTTGAGCGGCATCGTTCTCGCGCAGAAGAATTCGGTCGTTCCGCAGCCGCGCGCCAACGCGCTGCCCGCGCCGGGTGCCGCGCGACCGAACGTGAGCCGCGTCGTACCGCGGCCCGAGGGCGCGATGCCCAAGGTGCCGGACGGCTTCGTGGTGACCAGCTATGCGGAGCTGCAGGCGCCGCGCATGATGGTCTATGCGCCCAACGGCGATCTGTTCGTCAGCTCGCCCGCGGCGAACAACATCACCGTCCTGCGTGACACGAACAACGACGGCGTCTTCGAGATGCGCAGCGTGTTCGCGCAAGGCCCTCCACCTCCCGGACGGGGTCAGGCTCCAGCGGCGCCGCGTCCCGGTGGACCTGGAGCCGCGCCGCGCGCCGGTGGGGCAGGAGCGCCACAAGGCGGACCCGGTCGCGGCGCACCACCGCCACCGGAAGTGCTCGGTGCGAACGCTCCGGCCTGCATGCCGCCGGCCGATTTCGTCAAGCGCGGTCATGGTTCCCTCGCCGCGCCGTTTGGACTCGCGTTCAATGACGGATATCTCTACGTCGGCAACACGGGATCCATCGTTCGCTACAAGTACGCGAACGGCGACCTGCAGGCGCAGGGCGAGCCGGAACAGTTGCTGGAGATGCCGACCGGCGGCCATTCGACGCGCAACATCGTGTTCAATCGCGCGGGCACCAAGATGTACATCGCGGTCGGCTCGCGGTCGAATAACGACGCCGGTGAAGACTGCCGTCGGGCCGCGATCCTCGAGTTCAACCCCGATGGGAGCGGGTATCGCGTGTACGCGTCGGGCATTCGCAATCCCGTCGGTCTGACCTTGCAGCCAGGCACCGATACGATCTGGACCGCGATGAACGAGCGCGACAACCTCGGGGACGATCTCGTGCCCGATTACGCCACGTCGGTGAAGGACGGCGGCTTCTACGGCTGGCCCTACTCGTACATCGGGTCCAACTACGATCCGCGGTACGGCGGAGCGTTTCCTGATCTCGTGAAGCGTGCGATCGTCCCCGACGTCCTGCTTCCGGCGCACTCCGCGGCGCTCGGCATCACCTTCTACACCGGCAATCAGTTTCCGCAGCGATACCGCAACGGTGGCTTCGTCGCATTGCACGGCTCGTGGAATCGGTCAGTCGCCGCGGGCTACAAGGTCGTGTTCTTCCCGATGAACGACGGCAAGCCGGGGCCGATAGAAGACTTCCTCTCGGGATTCCTGTCGAGCACGGGCGACGAGGGGGGGCAAATCGAAGTGTGGGGACGGCCGGTGGGTGTGACCGTTGCCCGCGATGGCGCCCTGCTGGTGTCGGACGATAGCGGCAATCGGATCTGGAAGATCAGCGCCGCACGGGCGTCACGCTGAGGGGAGCGAATCCGGAACGGTTGGGGCGGCCCGATTCCTCGAACGGGCCTGCCCTGAGCCAAGTCGAAGGGACCCGGCGTTCAGGCGGCGTGTGAGACCGGAACGAAGTCGGCGACGTGCTCGCTGTCGGTCATCATCAGCGTGGCGATCACCTGGTCCACCGTCGCGTCAGGGGTGACGCGCAGCACGACCGAGCGCGTCGGGTTCCCGGCCTCTTCGAGCTGAATCCAGTAGTAGTCGTTGAGGGAGCGGACGGCCGTCACGTTGATGAGCCAGCTGCCGAACGCGTTGCCGACGCGCCGTCCGTCCAACGCGAAGAACCACGAGTCGCAGACGTTCACGCCACAACTCCTTGACGGCAGTGTGTCAGCACGACCGGTGCCAAGTGCCTCTCCAATAAATATTTGGGGAAAACCCCGTAAACGTATCCGACGGTTGTGTCGTCATTTGCCGCCACTGGGGCGCCTGTGTCGCAATAAAAAGCGCAACAGTATCGAGGTCGTATAATCACCGCTCCGACTCGCCATGCGCGTAGCACGACGGTTTCTCATCAGCGGTCGTGTCCAAGGTGTGGGCTTCAGATGGTTCGCCTACGACGCTGCGGTACGTGAGGGGGCAACGGGCTGGGTTCGCAACCTGCCGGACGGCCGGGTCGAGGCCTGGGTCGAAGGGGACGCCGACGCGGTGACGCGCGTCGAGGCGGCGTTGCGATCCGGTCCGCGAGGCGCGAGGGTCGAGACGGTCAACGTCGAGCTCGAGCCTCCAACCGGACGGTATTCAGAATTCTCGATTCAGTAACCGCGCAGCGCGGCTGAGGGTCATGGATCTCAAACAACACATCAGACACGTCCCGGATTTCCCGAAGACCGGCATCCTCTTCTACGACATCACCACGCTGCTGCGCGATCGCGAGGGCTTTGGGATGACCGTCGACATGCTGTCGACCCCGTACCAGGGGCAGGGTATCGACGTCGTGGTCGGCATCGAGAGCCGCGGATTCATCCTCGGAGCCGCCGTGGCACATCGAATCGGTGCCGGGTTCGTCCCTATCCGCAAGCCTGGAAAACTGCCGGCCAAGGCGCTCAAGGAAACCTACGACCTGGAATACGGCAAGGACGCTCTCGAGATCCACGAGGACGCGATCGACAAAGGTCAGCGCATCCTCATCGTCGACGACGTGCTCGCGACGGGTGGCACTGCCTCGGCCGCCGCCACGATGGTGAAGAAGCTCGGAGGCGACCTCCACGGCCTGGCGTTCCTGATCGAGCTGATTGCCCTGAACGGCAAGGCGAGGCTGCCGGGCGAGAAGGTGTTCTCGGTTCTCCAGTACTAGCTAGAATGAGGTAAGCCGGGCCTCGTGAGTGAGGGCGCCCGAGCTTGGAATGAGGTAGGCCGGGCCTTGTCAGGCCCGGCCTAATTACGTCCCCGTAGCTCAGTCCGGATAGAGCGACCGCCTCCTAAGCGGTAGGCCGGCGGTTCAAGTCCGCCCGGGGACGCCAGATCAGCCGTGCTGTGGGTCTCTAGTCTTCGGTCTCTGGTCTTTGGGTCGCCCGGACGCGCCTGGAGACGAAAGGCGCGAGACGAGAGACCAAAGACGACAGACCAGAGACGAAACAACAGACGAAAGATCCATGAAACGACTAGAACGCCGTCATCTGAAGCAGAACGACCTGGCGCAGAGCATCGCCGCCGCGCGCGAGTTCGTCGAACCGCGTCGCAAGCAGATCACCGCCACGATCGTCGCCGTCGTGGTCATAGCCGTCGGCATCCTCGGCATCACGGTCGTGCGGCAGCGCTCGCAGTCGCGCGGGCAGGAACTGCTCGCCGACGCGATGGTTGCGCTCAATGCGCGTGTCGTGCCGGCGACGACTCCTGCCGGTCAGCCCGGCGAGGTGCCGGCGGCGGCGCAGTTCGGGGCGACCGGGACCTTTGCCACCGAAGAAGCGAAGCTGAACGCAGCCTTGCCCAAACTGAAAGCCGCAGCCGACGCGTACCCCGATAATCTGGCGGGAATCACGGCGCGCTATCACTACGCGAGCGCGCTGGCGTCGCTCGGGCGCAACGCGGACGCGATCACCGAGTTCGATGGGGTGGAGAAGCGCGCGGGCCGGGACAGCTTGTACGGACGGATGGCGCGCATGGGCAAGGCCGACGCGCAGTCACATGCCGGTCAGATCGATGCCGCGATCGCGTCGTGGAAGGAGCTGGCCGCCGACAACAATTCCGATCTGCCGCAGGACGCGATCCTGATGCAGCTCGCGCGCGCCTACGTGCGCAAAGGCAATACCGAGGAAGCGAAGAAGGCGTTCACCGAGGTGGTCGACAAACACCCCGAGTCGCCGTACTTGACCGAGGCGCGGACGGAACTCGACAACCTGAAAGGGTAGCTAGGTTGCTAGGTTGGTGGGTAGCTGGGTCAGAACACTTGTCTTCAAAGCGGAGCTACGTGGCTGCTACTCAGCTCCGGCGGGCGTCTTCCTCACGTCCTTCAACGTGACGAAGTTGCTCAACGGGTCCATGTGCACGTTGGCCAGCGACGGCTGCGCGACCAGCGCGTTCACGCGATTCCAGATGGGAATGTACGGCGCGTCCTCGGCGATGAGCTTCTGCGCCGCTGAGTAGTATTTCTTCCGCTCGCCCTCGCCCAACGCGCGCGTCGCCAGATCGATCAACCGATCGACCTCTGGATTGTTGTAGCGACCGCGGTTGAAGCCAACCGGCGGCACCTGCTGCGAGTGAAAAACGCGCCGCACGATGTCCGGGTCGACGAGCGCGCCGGCAACCCATTGCAGCGCGTACATCTGAAAATTTCCCTTCACGACGTCGGCGTAAAACGTGGCGAACTCGTACGATCGCAGATCGACGTCAATGCCGACACGGGTGAGATCCTGCTGGATGACGGTCGCCTGCAGCCGGTATTCCTCGTTCGTTGAGATGCGGAACGAGAGCCGCAGCCGTGGTTGTGGGCCGTCGCCGTCCGGATCGGGATACCCGGCTTCGTCGAGCAGCCGTTTGGCCCGCTCCGGGTCGTACGTAAACTGGAACACGTCGGGCTCGAACGCCCATGCCTGCGGCGGTACCAGGCCCACCGCCGGACGCGCGAGTCCGCGGCGCATGTGTTTCACGATCGCATCGCGATCGATGGCGTAACCGATCGCGTGGCGCACGCGCCGGTCGCGGAGCACCGGGTCGGTCATGTTGAAGCCGATGTACATCAAGTCCACTCCAGGCGAGCGGACCACCTTGAACTCCCCGCGCTTCTCCAGCTGATACACGAGATCCGGTGGCAGATCATTGACCACGAGATCGACGGAATCCTTGCGCAACTCCAATCCACGCATCGTGTCGTCGGGAATCACCTTCATCACGATCCCTGGATTGGCCGGAGGTCCCTCGAAATAGTCGGGAAACGCCGCGAGCACCACCTGATCGTCGGTGGCATAGCGAACGAATCGATAGGGGCCGGTGCCAATCGGATGTTCTCGCAACGAGTCGTCGGCATCCGCGGGCACAATCGGCGGCCACGTCAGCTGGATGGGAAAGGCCGCGAACGGCTCGGTGAGGGCGAACTCCACCGTGTAGTCGTCGACCGCCTTGACCGACTTCAACGTCCGGAATGCTCCTTTCCATGGCGACACGTACTGCGGGTCGAGAAACGGCATATAGGTGTGGAGCACGTCGCGCGACGTCAGCTCGTGGCCGTCGTGAAACTTCACGCCATGCCGCAGGTGTGCGATATAGGTGAGCGGGTTCGGATTGTCGAGGCGCTCAGCAACCAGCGGCCGTGGACGCAGGTCCTCGCCGTTGGCCATCAGCGAGCTGAACAGAAGCTGCGCTACCCGTGCCGATTGTTCGTCGCTGCCTTGTCGAGGATCGAGGTTGTTGGGGGCGGTGCGGATGCCGACGATCAGATACGCGGACTCGTTCGCCTGAGGCGCTGAGGAGCAACTCGCGAGGACGAGCGTCAGTACGAACCACAGAGGCACCGAAGACGCAGAGATTCTGATTCCTATAGCTTCCAAACCTCTGTGCCTCTGCGCCTCTGTGGCTTGTGTCGTCGGGGGGACATTGCTGCGCAGCGAGTCTCGCATCGTGAATTACTTCTCCTCCGCGAGCTTTTTCAGTTCTTCCAGTATCCCCAATGCCTGCAGCGGCGTCGTCGAATTGATGTCGATGGCGGCCACGCGTTCACGCACCCGATCGGGCCCGCGCTCTGCGGCCGCGAACAGACCGAGTTGCCGCGTTTGCGGATCGCTCGGCGCGCCCGACAAGGTTGGCCGGCCGCCGCGCGACAGTTCGTCGCGCTCGAGGCCGGTGAGGATCTCCTTGGCGCGGCCGACGACGCTGCCCGGGAGGCCGGCGAGTCGTGCCACCTGGATTCCGTAGCTGCGGTCCGAGCGGCCGGGCACGATCTTCCGCAGGAAGATGATGTCGTCCTTCCACTCACGCGCCGCAACGTGCGCGTTGACGACACCGGGCAGCGCGTCGGCGAGATCGGTCAGCTCGTGATAGTGCGTCGCGAACAGCGTTTTGGGTCGCGCCTTCGGATTGGCTGCGAGGTACTCCGCCACCGCCCAGGCGATGCTCAGGCCGTCGAAGGTCGAGGTGCCGCGCCCGATCTCGTCGAGCACGACGAGGCTCCGCGACGTGGCCGTGTGGAGGATGTTGGCCGTTTCCTGCATCTCCACCATGAACGTCGACTGTCCCCGGGCGATGTTGTCCGAGGCGCCGACGCGGGCAAAGATGCGATCGACGATGGGTACCTTCGCATCCTTCGCAGGTACGAATGACCCGATCTGCGCGAGCAGCGGGATCAGCGCGGCCTGCCGGAGATAGGTCGACTTGCCGCCCATGTTCGGCCCGGTGAGGATGACCAGCTGCTTGCCGGCGCCGTCGAGATCGATGTCGTTGGGAACGAATGCATCCGTGGAATGGCGTTCGACCACGGGATGACGTCCGTCCACGACGCGATACTCGTCGCCGTCGTGCACGTGCGGCTTCGTGTAGTTGCCGATCGCTGCGGTTTCGGCCAGGCCCGCGAGCACGTCGAAGGTGGCCAGCGCCCGGGCCGTGTCCTGGATGCGCGGTGATTCCGTCGCCACGCCGCGCCGCAGATCCTCGAAGATCTCGAGCTCCCGCTCGAGGATGCGCTCGTCGGCGCCGAGCACCTTCTCCTCGTACTCCTTGAGCGCCGGCGTGGTGAATCGCTCGCCGCCGGCAATCGTCTGCTTGCGCTGATAGTCGGCCGGGACATGGTGGAGGTTCGATTTCGAGACCTCGATGTAGTAGCCGAAGACGCGGTTGAAGCGCACCTTGAGCGACGCGATTCCGGTCCGCGATCGCTCGCGTTCCTCCATCTCCGCGATGACCTGGCGGCCCGATCGGCTGATCGTCTTCAGCTCGTCGAGCTCGGGGTCGATGCCGTCGCGCGTGAAGCCGCCGTCGCGGGCGAGCGCTGGCGGCTCATCGATCAGCGTGGCTTCGATCCGATCGCGCACGTCGATCAGGTCGTCCACTTCTGCCATCAGGCTGCGAACGAGCGGTGCCTGCATGTTCTGCAGGACCGATCGAATGCGGGGAATCGTCGACAGCGACTGTCGCAGCGCCACCAGATCGCGGGGGCCGGCGGTGCCGAGCGCCGCGCGCGCGACGAGCCGCTCCAGATCGTGAACCGACTTGAGGGCGTCGCGCAGTTTGCCGCGTTCCGTCGTGCGAAAGGCGAGCTCTTCGACGGCGTCGAGGCGATCGCGAATGCGCTCGAGCGAACAGAGCGGCCGCAGGAGCCATTGGCGCACCAGGCGTCCGCCCATCGACGTCGTCGTGCGATCGATCTCGTTGAGCAGGGACCCCTGGATGCCGCCTTCGCTGCCGGTCACGACCTCGAGGTGCTGCAGCGTGATCGGGTCGATGATCAGGCAGTCGGCGACGCTCTTGAAAGCGATCGACCGCACATGTGCCAGGTCGACTTTTTGTGTATCGCGAAGGTAGGCGAGCAGAGCACCCGACGCCTGCACTGCCGCCGTGCGCCCTTCCAGCCCGAAGCCATCCAGCCCGTGCGTCTTGAGCTGATCGAGGAGGGCCCGCCGCGCCGCTTCGGGTTCGAAGGTCCACGCGTCGATCGCCGTCACCGGAATCTGCAGATGCGCGACTTCCGGAAGCGCCTCGAGCGCCGCGGGTGTCCGTTCCGGACCGTCGCCGTTCGCCGGCACGACGATCTCGCGCGGCCGCAACACGGTGATCTCGTCGGTCAGCGCCTGCAGCCCGTCCTGTCCGTGGTACTCGGCGGTCGTGAACTCACCGGTCGAGAGATCGATGAGCGCAACCCCGAACAGAACGTTCGGAACGTTCGCTACGTTTGAGTCGTTCGACCGCGAAAAAGTCGCCGAACGGCCCGAACGATCCGAACGAACCAGTGCCATCAGGTACGCAGGTTCCCGCGCTTCCAGGTACGTGGCGTCGGTGAGCGTTCCAGGCGAGACCACGCGAACGACTTCGCGGCGGACGAGCCCCTTGGCCTTCTTCGGATCCTCGACCTGTTCGCAGATGGCGACGCGAAAGCCTCGCCTGACCAGCCTGGCCAGATACCCGTCGGCGGCGTGATACGGCACGCCGCACATCGGAATGCTGTTGCCGGTCGCGTCCTTCGAGCGCGACGTCAGCGTCAGCTCGAGGGCGCGCGCCGCTACGAGCGCATCCTCGTAGAACATCTCGTAGAAATCGCCCATGCGGAAGAACACGATGGCGTCGCGGTATTGCCGCTTCGCTTCGAGATACTGCCGCATGGCGGGCGTCGCGGTGGCCGTCGCCGACATGCGCGGTCTATTATCCTTCACGCACATGCTCGTCCTCGGGCTCGACACGACCACGCGCGCGGGCAGCTGCGCGCTGACACGCGACGGCGTGCTGATGCGCGAGCAGGCGAGCGACGCCACCCGACCGCAGGCCGCGCGCCTGCCGGGCGAGCTGATGGTGCTGCTCGATCACGAACGCGTGGCGCTGCGCGATGTCGACGTGTTTGCGGTGGCAACGGGTCCCGGATCGTTCACGGGGATGCGCGTGGGGATCGCCACGATGCAGGGTCTGGCGTTTGCCGCGGGGAGGCCGTTGATCGGTGTGACTGCCTTCGACGCGCTGGCGTCGCACGCCGCGGCACTACAGGTCGCGACATGGGTCGATGCGTGGCGCGGCGAGGTATACGCCGCGTTCTACGAGCGTGAACGTGAGGTCGAAGCGCCGACGGTCGAGCACCCGCAGGCCATCCTCGAACGATTGAGAAGAGAGCGAATCGATTTCGGGCCGCCTCAGGGCGGCCCCTCCATCACGTTCATCGGTGACGGTGTCGAGGCTCACGCGATCGCGATCCGCGCGGCGATGGGCGCTGCCGCCGCGATCGCCGATCCGGCGGCGCCGCTGCTCGCCGGCACCATTGCCATCCTTGCGACCGACGCCGCGCGTGCCGGTCATCTGCCGCCGCCGCACGCGATTCGTCCGCTCTACGTGCGTCGCCCCGATGCGGAGCTCGCCCGAGATGCCCGAACCGGCCGCTAACGGCCGCTACTCGATCGCGCGGCTCGACAGCGACGAGGATCTCGACGGTGTGCTCGCGGTGGAGGCCGAGACGTTCACCAATCCGTGGACGCGCGAGATGTACGAGTGGGAATTGCGCAACCGCTCCGTCTGCCACATCTACATCGTCCGCATGCCGGAGTGCCAGGTCGCCGGATTCTGTGCATTCTGGCTCGTCGTCGACGAGATCCACATCAACAACATCGCCATGCGCCCGCGCTACCGCGGCCAGGGCATCGGCACCGCCCTCGTCAGACACGTGCTTGCCGAAGGAACACGACTCGGTGCAAAACGCGCCACGCTCGAAGTACGCGCGTCGAACGAAGGAGCGCGCCGATTGTACGAACGGCTCGGGTTTTACGTCGCGGCAACACGCCGGAACTACTACACCCACCCGGTCGAAGACGCGCTCATTCTGTGGTGGGACCAGTCGGCGCCGACCGCCGACCCCGGCCGCACAAAGGGATAGCTCCAACAGTCACACTGTGTTAACTTCCCCGTTAGACGCACGTCGATTCACCCGTAGGGCTCCGGATAGAGGAAGGAGGGTGCGACCATGAGCGCAGCGGAAGCACAGGAAGTAAAGAACCTGTTGCTGAAACAGAACGAGCAGTACCGCCAGCTAGCCGAGCGTCACCACCAATTGGACGACCGCCTCCACGAACTCACCGACAAGCATTACCTCACCGCCAGTGAGCAGTTCGAAGAAACCACAATCAAGAAACGAAAACTCGCGCTGAAGGACCAGATGGAGCAGATGGCGCGCGAGTACGCCATTCATTCCCGAGCTTCGTAGCTCGGCGCGGCCGCGTCAGGCCCGCTACCTTCTCGAGGCCGGGCGTGTGTTTTCCCCGTTGGTGTGGAAAACTAGCCCGGTCTCGCTTTTGTATGCGGATTCGGATCGATCCGTCGGGCTGGCCGTTCGTCATCGGCGGCCTCGTTGCGGCCATCGTCGTCGGCTTTCTCCTGAGCCCTCTCGTCGGCTACGTTCTCCTTGCGCTGACGACGTTCTTTCTCTTTTTCTTCCGGGATCCCGACCGCCCGATCAATGCGCCCGATTCGGCGGTACTGTCGCCGGCCGATGGCCGAGTGATGGTTGCGGGAGCCCCCACCGGTCACGCATTTCCGCCGGGTGAGTGGCAGCAGATCAGCATCTTTCTGTCACCCATGGACGTTCACGTGAATCGTCTGCCGATCGGCGGTCTGGTGCGAAAGGTGGAGTATCATCCCGGCCGGTTTCTCCCGGCCTACCGTGCCGATGCGGGCGATCTCAACGAGTTCACGGAAGTCGTGATCGACCACAGCGGTCAGACCATCGTCGTCCGGCAGATTGTGGGAATCCTGGCGCGGCGAATCGTCTGTCGCATCAAGCAAGGCGACATGGTTCGCGCCGGCGACCGGTTCGGCGTGATGAAGTTCGGATCGCGGATGGACATCTTCCTGCCGCGCACGGCGACGATCCAGACGAAGGTTGGCGACAAGGTTGTTGGCGGCGTCACGGTCATCGCCAGTCTGGCAAGTGAGGTCTCGGCCCATGTTCGATGATGAGCAACGACCGCGGCTACGGATGCTGAGACCGCTGCGTCGGCGTGGCGATCGCCGGCCGCGCCGTTTCACGCGAGGCGTCTACCTGCTGCCGAGCATGTTCACGATGGGGAACCTGTTCTGCGGCTACGCCTGCGTCGTCTACTCGATGCGCGGCGACTTCGCCATGGCCGCGCCGCTGATTGGGGTGGCGATCGTCCTTGACATGCTCGATGGGCGGGTGGCGCGCATGACGGGCGCCACGAGCGATTTCGGGCTCGAATTCGATTCGCTGGCCGACGTGATTTCGTTCGGCATCGCCCCGGCGGTCCTGGCGTTCGCGTGGGGATTGCAGCCGCTTGGCCGGATGGGATGGGCTGCCAGCTTCCTGTTCGTCGCCGCTGCGGCCGTGCGTCTGGCGCGTTTCAACATCCAGACAGGCACGGTCGACAAACGTTACTTCGTCGGACTGCCGAGTCCTGCCGCCGCCGCCGTCCCCGCCGCAACCGTGTTCGCGTATCCGTACGGGTTCAAATCGCCGATTCACTCGGTCGCCGTGCTCGCCATGGTGATCGTCCCGGCGCTGCTGATGGTGAGCACGATTCGCTTCCGCAGCTTCAAGACATTCGACCTCGGCGTCCGCCGCAGTTACGCGGTGCTGATTCTGTTCGCAGTTGCATTCGCCCTTCTCGCCGCGCAGCCGGATATCTTCCTCGTCCTGCTCGCGTACTCGTATCTGGTGTCAGGACTGATTGCGTGGGCGTGGTCACGAGTGCGACGCCGGCCGGGCGTAGCGGAGCCAACAGACACCCAGGCCACTGACGTCGCACCGCCGGAAACGAAGCTCACAAAAGGTCTGTAGGCCGGACCTTGTCAGGTCCGGCATCGGTCGGCAGTGTCAACTCCACACTCGTGCCCTTGTCACGCTGGCTGGCAACGCTGATCGTTCCTCCGCTCAATTCGACGTTGCGCTTGGCAATCGGAAGGCCGAGGCCCGTTCCGGTGGCCTTCGTAGAGAAGTAGGGTTCGAAGGCCCGGGCGAGCGCCTCGGCGTCCATCCCGACGCCGGTGTCCGATACGCGGATGCGAACCGCGTGATCGTCGGCCGCCGCATCGACGGTCAACGTCCCGCGGCCGGGCATGGCGTGCAGCGCGTTCTCGACGATGTTGGTGAGCGATCGCGCGATGAGCGTACGATCCACATAGACCGACGGCAGCGAGCCTGGCACGTGCACGTCCAGCCGAATCCGTCCATCCAGACCGGCGCGATAGGGATCGAGGATCTCACGTAGCAGTTCGGGAACGTCTACGCGCGAGCGCCGCGCCGTCGGTGAGGATGCAAAGCTCGAGAACTCCGACGCAATCTGTCGCAGCAGCTTCACCTGCGTGAGGATGGTCTCTACACACTGCTGCAGCACGGGGGACAGCGGTTCGCCGCGGTCATGGTGGACCCGCCGCAGATGTTCGGCGTTGAGTTGGATCGGCGTCAGCGGGTTCTTGATCTCGTGAGCGACCTGCCGCGCCATCTCGGCCCACGCTTCCAGCCGGTGCGTTCGCTCGAGCTCCTTGCGCTGACGCTGCAGCTCGGCGGCCATGCTGTTGAAATCTTCGACCAGACGCCGCAACTCGTCGGACGAGGTCGCCGCGATGCGCGCGTCGAGATCGCCGCGAGCGATCCGCCGAGTCGCGCGCGTCAGGCGGTTGACCGGATCGGAGATCCGCTCGGCCATCGAGTAACCGAGCGCTGCGCCTCCGAGGATGAAGAGCAGGGCGCCGAGAAGCACGCGCCGATCGAGGGTGTCGATTTGATCGTCGATCTCCCGCTGCCGTGAGGTCAGCGGCACCGTGAGCGTCGCCTCGAGCTGCCGTACACGCAGACGCGACGCCGCCACCAGGTATTCGAGCGTGTCGATGTGCTCGGGCGTCACCGTCGCCGCTTCGTTGCGAAGCTCGAGCGCGTGATACACATCGGCCGGCGTGCGGGTCGGCAGTAACCCCGACGCGAAGAGATTGCGCTCGCTCGTGGCGACGAGCCGTGACCCCGTGAACAGGTTTACGTCCTGGTCGATCAGGCGGCTGACCCAGACCATCAGGTTGTCGTCGACCCCAATTCCTTGCTGCGTCGCGCGCGGAGCCGCGAGATCCTCGACAACCCGGCGCGCGGCCGATGCGGTGCGGATGGCCTCCTGCTCCACGTTCGCGCGCATCTGACCGGCCACGTAGTAGCGCGTGAGAAGTGCGAGCGCGACCACCGGAATGATCACCGCCAGCACGAACGCGAGGAACAGCTTCCGGTAGAAGCTTGCGCGAATCTCCCGCAGCAGCGCCGGAGCCGTCGTGCCGCGGCGCGCCAGCCAGCCGAAGAGCGCGTTGACGCCGAGCAGCATCACGTATGCGCCGGTCGCCAACACGGTGAGCTCCGCAAGATTCACGAGGTGGCCGAGCGCCGAAATCACCGGATAGCCGAGCGCGTAGATACCGCTGCGATCGTTCAACAAGTACACGTCCCACCGATCGCTTCCGCGCCGCAGGACCGACCAGAACGGCTCGCGGGAAGCCGTCGCTCTGGCAAACGCCGCGTCGTCGAGTTGCCAGGCCGGCTCACTGGACGCAAACAGCGAAGAACGGCTCCAGCCGTAGAACGCGAACTCAACGTCGCGCCCCGTCACCCCTTCGCTGCGCAGTGGATCCGAGGGTCGCAACAGCTCGAGGTAGGGGTTTTCGGACGAGATGAACGGCAGGTTCTCGTAGTCGACCATGGCGTGAACGATGATCGACCCCAGTCGTTGCGCGCCGGGACCGCAGATCGCGCGCCCCGCGTGCAGGACACGCCGTTCCTCGGCGAAGAAGGTCGCCACTTCACCGAACACGTCCCAGTTGCACGACCGCTCCTCGGACCGTGGCGGGTTGGCGGTCAGGTCGTCGGGCAGATTAAATGCGAAGCGGCTCACGAGTCGTCCGTCCGCCCCGTACAGCTCCACCGACGAGGTGACCGGATACATCGCCAGAGCGGTCGTCTGCCACACCTGGTAGGCACGGTCGGCGGGCGACTCCGGAGTATCGGCCGAGGGCCTGGCCGCGATGAGATCGGCGAGGCCAGGGAAGGCGTCGATCTCGCCGAGACTGTCGGTCACCTGCATCAAGACCGTCTGCTGCTGGTTGATCGCTTCGGGCGCATAGCGCGTCTCGATCAACTGCGACTTCGCGTCCCCGGATAGCTCCACCATCGTCGGGTAGAACGTGAGCGCCGGAATCACGAGACCCAGCGTCAGGAGCATCAGGCGGAATGCCTGCGATCCCCGACGGAACCGCGTCCTCAGTCGCGTTGCCTGGCCGGTCAGCACGATCACCGCCGTCGCGGCGACGAGCAGCGGCAGCTGGCGCGCCGCACTTACGTGCAGGCGGGACTGCCACACGAGGAGTGGAGCGACCCAGCACGACCAGGTGAGGAGGCGGACGCGCCAGTTGTGACGGGTCACTCGCCAGGAAAGCGAAGCCATCCGCAGCGCGAGCACGCAACAGGCGAATACCGTCGCGTGGGCGACGATCAACCCGGCCAGCAGGGCGACGCGAGCCGGGTCCCATGGGTGTAGCGAGAAGTGCAGCAGGTCGAGCGTCGTATGTGCCGTGGTGTCTTCGAGAAGGGCTGCGTGGGCGATCAGCAGCGCGGCGACCACGATCCCGGCGGTCGTCTGGACGACGAGGTAGGCGAACAGACGCGTCGAGACACCAGGCGCGCGCCGGTGCGACCACGTCCGAAGGCGCCACGCTTCGACGGCCATGAACGCCAGGCCGGCGAGAGCGCCTGCCGTCAGCGCCGTGGCGAGGAAGTCGAACGGCGACGACAGGAACGGCGGCAGCAGCGGCGAGG
>Ga0081539_10002891_pt1 | contig 22768 bp, 23 predicted proteins | sample TabmetS4T2R2_FD_71023 | JGI IMG/M metagenome (GOLD analysis project Ga0081539, IMG submission 71023) | Tabebuia heterophylla rhizosphere microbial communities from the University of Puerto Rico - S4T2R2 | ecosystem: Host-associated > Plants > Roots > Rhizosphere ...
AAGGACGCGCCGGACCGGATCGTCTCCTACCTGCGCAGCCATCCGCAGGTCAACTACGTCGTGCTCTCCGTCAGCAACGCGCTGGGTTCGGGCCTTCCCGCCGCGCTGCGCGCCGCCGGCCTCGCCGACAAGGTGAAGATCGTCGGCCAGAGCGGCGACTCGCAGACGTTCCAGGACCTCCAGTCCAAGAGCTACAACTCGATCGTCCCGTACGACTACTACACGGTCGACTACTTGATGCTCGACGCGCTCGCTCGCCACTTCGCGGGGGCCAAGCCGCAGAACACGCTGCCCCCGCTGTGGATCGTGACGCCGAACAACATGCCGGCCGAGGCGACCAAGGGCCTGTTCCCGGTCGTCGCCAGCTACCGCGACGAATTCAAGAAGCTCTGGGGCAAGTGAGGTGATGGCATGACCGAGACAGCCGGCCACTTCGAGACCGTCGAACGCGAGGCGGCCGGCTGTCCGGTCATGCATCGCGACTTCGCCCCGCAGCAGGCGGCGGGCTGCCATTGGCAGCTCGCCGACGAGCTGCGCGAGGCGAGCCCGGTCTTCTTCAACACGTTCGCGCAGGGCTACTGGGTCTTCACGCGCCACGACGCGGTGCGCGACATCTACAAGACCCCGGAGCTGTTCTCGAGCGAGTCGATCACGCCGTGGCAGCCGGACCCGATCTACCGGTTCGTGCCGACGCAGATCGACGCCCCGGACCACATCAAGTACCGGCGGATCGTCAACCCGTGGTTCTCGCCGCGCGCCGTCGACGCGGCCGGGCCGCGGATGCGCGCGCTGTGCCGGCGGCTCGTCGAGGAGGTGGCCCCGGCCGGCGGCTGCGACTTCGTCAGCGGTTTCGCGCTGCGTTTCCCCACCGAGGCGTTCCTCAGCGTGGCCGGCATCGACCCGGCCGACGCCGACCTGTTCGTCCCGTGGGTGGAGGACTTCTTCGGCGGCTTCAGCGGCGATCCGGCCGGCCTGGAGCCGATGGCGAAGGCCCTGGACGGCATCCGCGAGTACTGGGTCGCCGCGCTCGCGGAGCGCCGCCGGGAGGCGGAGCCCCGCGAGGGCGATCTCGCCTCGCACCTGCTGCACTCCACCTTCGACGACCGCCCGCTCACGGACGCCGAGCTGCTGGACATGCTCACCGTGCTCGTGCTCGCCGGGCTCGACACGACGCGCGCGACGCTCGGCTACCTGTTCCAGCACCTCGCCGTGCATCCGGACCAGCGCCGGCGGCTGATCGACGAGCCCGAGCTGATCCCGACCGCCGTCGAGGAGGCGCTGCGCTTCTACACGATCGTCTTCGGCGACGGCCGCAAGGTGACGCGGGACGCCGAGTTCCACGGCGTGCAGCTCAGGAAGGGCGACATGGTCTACGCGCTCGTCTCGGGCGCCAACCGCGATCCGCGGGCGTACGAGCGGGCGGACGAGTTCGTCATCGATCGCCAGCGCAACCACCACATGGGGTTCGCGAACGGTCCGCACCGCTGCCTGGGCATGCACCTCGCGCGGCGCGAGCTGCAACTCGCGGTCCAGGAGTGGCTGCGCGTGATCCCGGACTTCCGGATCGCCGACGGCGCGGAGCTCAGCGAGCGCGGCGGCGGCGCGATGATGTCGCTCACGCGCCTGCCGCTCGCGTGGGAGGTCGGGTCGTGAGGCTCCGCGTCGACGACACGAGCTGCATGGGGCACGGGCGCTGCTATCAGATGGCGCCCGACCTGCTGACGTACGACGATGAGGGCTACGTCACGATCCGCGGGGAGACGATCGAGGTCCCCGCCGACCAGGTCGAGGCGGCCGAGGACGCCGCGGGAACCTGCCCGGAGCAGGCCATCAGCCTGATCCCGTGACGGCTCGCACCGCGGTGATCGGCGCCGGCCCCTCCGGCTTCTACGCGGCCGACCAGCTGCTCAGGGCCGGCGCGGCGGTCGACATGTTCGACGCGCTGCCGACGCCCTACGGGCTCGTCCGCGCCGGCGTCGCGCCCGACCATCCGAAGATCAAGTCGGTCACGCGCATGTACGACAAGACGGCGGCGCATCCGGACTTCCGCTTCTTCGGCGGCGTCGAGGTCGGCGCCGACGTGACGCCGGCGGACCTGATGGAGCGCTACCACGCGGTCGTCTACGCCATCGGCACGCCGACCGACAACCGCCTCGGGATCCCCGGCGACGACCGGCCGGGCTCGGTCGCGGCCACGCAGTTCGTCGCCTGGTACAACGGGCACCCGGCGCACGCCGACGAGACGTTCGACCTTTCGTGCTCGCGCGCCGTCGTCGTCGGCAACGGGAACGTCGCGATCGACGTCGCCCGGATGCTCGTGCTCGATCCGGACGAGCTCGCCGCGACGGACGCCGCCGACCATGCGATCGAGGCCTTCGCCGACTCGTCGATCACCGATGTGGTGATCCTCGGACGGCGGGGTCCCGCACAGGCGGCCTTCACGAACCCCGAGCTCCGCGAGCTGGGCGAGCTGGCGCGCGCCGACGTCGTCGTGGATCCGGCCGATCTCGAGCTGGATCCCCACAGCGCCGCCTGGCTCGAGTCCGGCGACGCCTCCCCCACCGCCCGCCGCAACGTCGCGATCCTGCGCGAGTACGCGGCCCGGGAGCCGAGCGCCAGGTCGCACCGGGTCGAGTTGCGCTTCTGCCGCTCGCCGGTCGAGATCCTCGGCGAGCCGGACGGACCGGTCACCGGGCTCCGCGTCGCGCGCAACCGCCTCGAGCCCGGCCCGCGCGGCGGCGTTCGTGCGGTGGTCGCCGACGAGCGCGAGGTCATCGAGTGCGGTCTCGTGATCCGCTCCATCGGCTATCGCGGCCGTCCCCTTCCCGGCGTGCCCTTCGACGAGCGCCGCGGATTGATCCGCAACGACGGCGGCCGAGTGTGCGAGCACGACGGCACGCCGCGGCCCGGCGAGTACGCCGTCGGCTGGATCAAGCGCGGGCCGTCAGGCGTCATCGGCACCAACAAGAAGTGCGCCGGCGACACCATCGCGCATCTCCTCGAGGACCTCGAGCGTGGGCGCCTCGACCGCCCGCTCGTGAGCGATCGCGACGCGGTCGCAGAGTGGCTGCGCCGGCGCGTGCCGGGGCTCGTGACGTGGCGTGGCTGGACGGCGATCGACGAGCACGAGCGCGGCCTGGGCGCTCCGGCCGGCCGGCCGCGCGTCAAGCTCGTGCGCGTTCCGCAGATGCTCGCCGTGGCCGGTCAGCGCGGCACGCCGGCTTGACTTTGCCGTCCTCGACGAATATGATCTGACTTCAGTTCAGTTTACGAGGAGTCGCCATGATCACCCCGCCGAACACCCGTTCAGATCGTCGCATTCGTCCTATCAGCGACCACGCCTACACCCTGCCGGTCGTTCGTGAGCTTCCTCCCCAGCCTGCCGACCCGGTGGGCGCGCAATCGCTGTGGTGACCGCTCGTCGACGAAACGGTTGAGCCGGCCACGCTCTACTGGCGGTCAGGTCGGCTGCGAGTACGGAGTCGAGCTGACCGCGGCCGTCGCCGCCACCTCGAGCGCGAGCGCGAAGAACTCGTCGATCAGCGGGTCCTTCGTCTCGCGCCGGCGGGCGAGCACGAGCGTGGACGGCGCGGCATCGGCGAGCGGGACGAACGCCACTTCCGGCCACGCGTAGTACCGCGAGATCACGGCGGGGGCGGTGTCCACGCCCTCGCCGCGGCCGATCAGGTGCAGCCACTCCTCGTGCTTGTCGCCGATGTGCGGGCTGGTGCGCGGGCGCTTGCCGAGCTCGTCGACGAGCAGCCAGTGGTCGCGCCAGATCTGTGGCACCGAGCTCGGCTGCGTGACGAACACCTCGTCGGCGAGGTCGGCCGGTCTGATCTCCTTGCGGCGGGCGAGCCGGTGGTTCTGCGGCAGCACGACGACCCGCTGCTCGGTGATCAGCGGGACCATCTCGAGGTCGGCCTCCTCGAGCGGCGCATAGAGGAAGGCGAGATCGACGTGCTTCTCGCGCAGCCCCGCGAGCGTGTCGGAGAAGTCGAACGCGCGCACCTCGACGCGCACGTCCGGATGGCGCTCGCCGAAGCGGTGCAGCAGCGGCGCGAGGAGCCCGCCCGGCGCCGGTCCGAGCGAGCCGATCACCAGTGCGCGCTTCTCCCCGCGGGCCAGTGAGCGCGCCTGCGTGAGCGCGTCGTCGGCCGCGGCGAGCACCTCGCGCGCGCTTTCCAGCAGCGACTCGCCGGCGGGCGTGAGCTCGACGCGGCGCGTGCTGCGCGACAGCAGGGGGCCGCCGATCTCGCGCTCGAGCTGGCGGATCTGCGAGCTCAGCGCGGACTGGGCAAGGTTCAGCCGCACGGCCGCGCGCGAGAAGTGCAGCTCCTCGGCCACGGCCACGAAGTACCGCAGCTGCCGTAGGTCCACGGGCGGAACGTATCGCGAAACGCGCACAATCGTGCACGAGTTGCTGTTGTATGTGACGGCGCGCACGGAGAACGATGCTCGCTGTGACCGGGGTGAGGAGAGTGAGGGTCGCCGTCGACGGCACCCCGTGCTGGGGTCGTCGCGACGGCGACGAGATCGTGCTGGACGGCGGGCGCGCCGTGCCGGAGGCCGAGGTGAGCTACCTCGCGCCGGTCGAGCCGTCGAAGATCCTCGCGGTCCATCTGACGTACCGCAGTCGCATCGACGAGTACGCGGCCAAGACGCCGCCGGCGCCGTCGTACTTCATGAAGCCGCCGTCCGCGCTCAACGGCCATCGCGGCGAGATCCGCCGCCCGGACGGCACGCGCTTTCTCAACTACGAGGGCGAGCTCGCGGTCGTGATCGGCCGGCGCATGAAGGGCGTCGGGATCGACGCCGTGCTCGACCACGTCGCCGGCTACGCGCCGGCCAACGACGTCGGGCTGCACGACTTCCGGCACGCCGACCGCGGCTCGATGCTGCGCGTCAAGGGCCAGGACGGGTTCCTCCCGATCGGCCCCGAGCTTGTCCCCGCCGACGAGTTCGACCCGACCGACTTCACCCTGCGCACGACGCTCAACGGCCAGGTCGTGCAGGAGGCCACCGCCGACGACCTGATCTGGGGCGTCGCCTACCAGCTCGCCGATCTCAACCGGCTGATCACGCTCGAGCCGGGCGATGTCGTCCTGACCGGGACGCCGGCGAACTCGCGTCCGATGGAGCCGGGCGACGTCGTGGCCGTGGAGATCACCGGCCTCGGGCGGATCGAGAACACCGTGGTCGGCTGGGACGTCGACCTCTCCGGCCCGGGGGAGCAGCCCGCCACCTCGGCCAACACCCTGCACGTCGCGCTCGCCATCCCGGAGGACGAGGCCGAGCGCATGGCCGCCGAGGAGCGAACCACCGCATGAAGGTCCACGTCGACATGAACCTCTGCCAGAGCCACGGCGAGTGCGTCTACCCGGCGCCCGACGTGTTCGAGCTCGGCGACGACGACGTCCTGGTCTGGAAGGAGGACGTCCCGGAGGAACGGCGCGCCGCCGTCGAGGAGGCGGTCAACGCCTGCCCGATGATGGCGATCCGCGTCGAGGACTGAGGTGCGCCGCGTCGTCGTCATCGGAGCGTCGCTCGCCGGGCTGCGCGCCGCGCAGGCGGTCCGCGCCGCCGGCCACGACGGCGAGCTCGTGATCGTGGGTGCGGAGGAGCGGCTGCCGTACACGCGCCCGCCGCTGTCCAAGGAGCTGCTGGCCGGCGGCCAGACGCCGGACGGCTGCGCGTTCCCCTGCGACACGATCGACGCCGAGTGGCGCCTCGGCGTGGCCGCGACCGGGCTGGACCGCCACCGTCGCACCGTCGAGCTCGCGGACGGCGACCTGCTGCCCTTCGACCGGCTGATCCTCGCGACGGGCTCACGGGCGCGCCCGTGGCCCGGCGCCGGCGCCGGCCTCGCCGGCGTGCACACGCTGCGCGACCTCGACGACGCGCTGCGCCTGCGCGACGCCCTCCAGCCGGGCGCCCGGCTGGCGATCGTCGGCGCGGGCTTCATCGGCTGCGAGGTCGCCGCCACCGCGCGCAAGCTCGGCGTCGAGGTGACGCTGATCGACGTCGCGCCCCAGCCGATGCTGCCGCTCGGGCCCGAGCTCGGCGCCCTCTGCGCGGAGATGCACCGCGAGCACGGCGTCGACCTGCGGCTCGGGGTCGGAGTCGCCGCACTGGCCGGCCGCGGCCGGGTCGAGGGGGTCGAGCTGGCCGATGGCTCGTGGGTCGCGGCCGACGCCGTGCTGGTGGGACTGGGCGCGGCACCCAACACCGAGTGGCTCGCGGACAGCGGGCTCACGCTCGACCCGGGCGTGGTGTGCGACGCGACGCTGACCGCCGCCGCCGACCCCGACATCCTCGCCGCCGGCGACATCGCGTCGTGGCCGCACCCGCTGGCCGAGTCCGAGCTCGTGCGCGTGGAGCACTGGACGGTGGCGGCCGAGCACGGGATGCTCGCCGGCCGCAACGCGCTGCTCGACCCGGCCGAGAGAAGGCCGCACGAGCTGCCGCCGTACTTCTGGTCGGATCAGTACGAGGTCAAGATCCAGGCCGTCGGCTTCCCGGCGCGCGCCGACGAACTCGAGATCCTCGAGTCCACCCCGGAGGGCGACCGCTTCGTCGCCGCCGGCGCCCGCGACGGCCGGCTCGTCGGCGTGATCGCGTTCAACGCCGCCAAGCGGCTCGCCTGGTACCGACGCCAGCTCGCCGGTCGGCCGGGCTACGACGAGGTCCGCGACGCCGTGCTCGCGGACGAGAAGGCGCTCGGCGCCCCGGTGGCCGCGCGATGACGGCGCTGATCCTCCAGCACGGCGAGTCGGGACCTCCGGGCGTGCTCGGCGACTGGGCCGCCGCGCGCGGCATCGAGCTGGAGATCCACCACGCCCAGAGCGGCGCGCCGCTGCCCGCGCTCAATGGGCGCGACTTCATCGCGTCGCTCGGCTCCCCGCACAACCCGGCCGACGTGCACATCCCGGAGGTCGCCGCCGAGCTTTCCTACGTCGCGCAGGCGATCGCCCGCGACATCCCCGTGCTCGGCCTGTGCTTCGGCGGCCAGATGCTGGCCAAGGCGCTCGGCGGCGAGATCGAGAAGGCGCCGCAACCCGAGCTCGGTTGGCACACGGTCGACTCCTTGGCGCCCGAGGTCGTGCCGCCCGGCCCGTGGCTCCAGTGGCACTACGACCGCTTCACGGTCCCGCCCCGCGCCGAGCTGCTCGCGACGTCGGCGGCCGGGCCGCAGGCCTTCATCCACGGGCGCCACCTGGGGGTCCAGTTCCACCCCGAGAGCACGATCGAGATCGTGCGCTCGTGGGCGCGCTCGGACCAGGACCGCGTCCGCGCCCTCGGGATCGGCGACGGCGAGGCGCTCCTCGAGCGCGGGCGCCGCCACGCGACCGCCGCCAGGAGTGCGGCCTTCGACCTGTTCGACGCCTTCTGGCGGCGGACGCGCGCATGAGCGAGGAGAGAGTGATGCAGACCAGGCCGCTGGCTCGCGACAAAGCGCCCCGGGCCGATGACGACACCGGGGTCCCCGTCACCTCGGTGCGGTTGCTGTACCCGGACCTGCACGGGGTGGCGCGCGGCAAGGACGTGCCGATCTCGGAGTTCGACCACGCGATCGAGAAGGGGCTCTGCTTCTGCTCGGCGGTGATGGGCACCGACCTGCGGCACACGCCGGTCGTCGGCGGCGAGGAGGGCTACCCGGACCTGATCGCCCGGCCCGACATCAGCACGATGGTCCAGCTCCCGTGGGAGCCGGGGATCGCGTCGTGCCTGACCGACCTCGAGCCGGCCGCCGGCGGGCATCCGATCGCCGACCCGCGCGGCGCGGTGCGCAAGGCCGTCGCGGCGCTGCGCGCACTCGCCCTCGACCCGATCGTCGGCCCCGAGCTGGAGTTCTTCCTGCTCAAGCCGGACGAGACGGCGCCGCACGGCTTCTCGCGCCGCGTCGACCACCTGAGCATGGTCTACACCGTCGGCCCGCAGGCCGATCCCGGCGGCGTCGTGCGCGGCATGACGGAGGCGCTGGCCCGGCTCGGGCTCGAGGTCTCCGCCGTGAACCACGAGTTCATGAACAGCCAGTACGAGATCAACCTGCGCCACGCCGACGCGCTGACGGCCGCCGACCGCGCCTTCCGGCTCAAGACGGCCGTCAAGGACATCGCGGCGCAGAACGGGCTGCTGGCGACGTTCATGGGCAAGCCGTTCAACGACCAGGGCGGCTCCGGCACCCACCTGCATCTGTCGCTCAACCGCGACGGGCGCAATGCCTTCGACGCGCCGGGCGACCCGGACGGCGTGAGCGCCGAGCTGCGCCAGTTCGCCGCGGGCGTGCTCGAACACGCGACCGCACTGATGGCGGTGCTGAACCCGACGATCAACGCCTACCGGCGGATCATGCCCGACTCACTCGCGCCGACGCGTGCGAACTGGGGCTGGGACAACCGCAGCACGTTCATCCGCATCCCGCCCGAGCGCGGCGGCGCGACGCGGCTGGAGATCCGCGTCGGCGACGGTGCCGCCAACCCCTACCTGGGCATCGCCGCGTTGCTGGCGGCCGGCCACGACGGCATCCGCCGCAGGCTCGACCTGCCCGCGCCGGTGGTCGGCGACGCCTACCGGGACGAGTCCGGCGCCGAGCTGCCCGCCTCGCTGGAGGCCGCGCTCGACGCGCTCGAGGCCGACGTCGTCCTGCGCGACGCGCTCGGCCCGGAGATCGTCGAGACGTTCCTGGCGGTCAAGCGGTTCGAGATCGAGCGCCACCGCGCGTGGGTCTCGGACTGGGAGATCGACGAGTACCTGCACCACCTCTGACGCAGAAGGACCATGGCCCAAGTCACCGAGTTCATCGACCTCTCCGACCACGACGCCTTTGTCGAGGCCGTCCCGCACGAGGCGTTCGCCGCCCTGCGCGAGCACGACCCCGTGCACTGGAATCCCGAGCCCGACGGCCCGGGCTTCTGGGCGGTCACCCGCTACGGCGACATCCGTGCCGTGCACCGCGACGTCGGGACCTACTCCTCGGAGATCGGCGGCACGTCGCTCGAGGACCTGGAGCCCGAGTACATCGAGGCACGTAAGTCCATGATCGACATGGACCCGCCGCGCCACGACGAGCTGCGCGGCCTGATCGCCCGCCGCTTCACGCCGCGCGCCGTCGGCGTCTGGGAGGAGCAGGTGCGCACGGTCACGCGAGAGGTGCTCGACCGCGCGCTGCCGATGGGCGAGTTCGACTTCGTCGCCGAGATCGCGTCGGAGATCCCGATGCAGGTGTTCGCGGAGATCCTCGGCGTCCCCCAGGACGAACGCCGCGTGATCATCGAGATCGGCGACCGGCTGCTCGGGAACGCCGACCCCGAGTACGCCGTCCCGTCCGACGACGCGCACCGTCATCTGCCGTTCTCGAGCCCGGCGGCGCTGGAGATGTTCGAGTTCGGGCGCCGCCTGGCCGCCCAGCGCCGCAAGGACCCGCGCAACGACATCATCACCCAGCTCGCCTTCGAGCCCTTGACCCAGCAGGAGTTCGACGTCTACTTCGTGCTGCTGGCGACAGCGGGCAACGAGACGACGCGGCACACGATCACGCACGGCCTGCTCGGCCTGCTCGAGCACCCGGAGGAGCTCGCCCGCCTGCGCGACGACCCGACGCTGGGCAAGAGCGCCGCCGAGGAGATGCTGCGCTGGGCCACCCCGGTGCACCACTTCCGTCGTACCGCGGCGGTCGATACCGAGCTCGCCGGCACCGAGATCAAGGCCGGCGACAAGGTCACGACCTGGTTCGTATCGGGCAACCGCGACGAGTCGGTCTTCGAGGATCCCTACCGCTTCGACGTCGGTCGTTCGCCGAACCCGCACATGGCCTTCGGCCCCGGCGGCATCCACCACTGCATGGGCGCCCACCTGGCCAAGATGGAGGTGCGGATCGCGTTCGAGGAACTGCTGGCGCGCACCGATCGGATCGAGCTCACCGGCCCGCCGGAGCGGCTGCGCTCGAACTTCTTCAACGGGATCAAGCGCCTGCCGGTGCGAGTGACGCTGTGATCGCGCTCGGGACGCTCGAGCACGTCGCGCTGCGGGTCGACGACCTGCGCGAGGCGACCACCCGCTGGACGCAGCAGTTCGGGCTCACCGAGCGCGGGCCCGGCCTGCTGTCCTGCGACGACGAGCCGCACTCGCTCGAGCTGATCGAGGGCGGCGAGCCGGGCTTCGACCACGTCGCGTGGGGCCTCTCGCGCGATTGCTCGATCGAGGACGCCGCCGCGCACCTCCATGGGCTCGGCGTCGGCTTCGAGCGCGTGCGCGACCACCTCGAGCTCGCCGACCTGGATGGCAACGCGATCCACCTGCTGCCCTACCGCGCGCCGGCGTCACGGCTCGTCGCCCACGCGCGACCCGCCGGGCCGATCCCGGTCGGGCACCCGCGCGGGCTCGGCCACGTGAACTTCCTCACGGGCCGGATCCACGAACAGAAGGACTTCTACGTCGACGCGCTCGGCATGCGGCTGACGGACTGGCTGGGAGAGGGCGGCGTCTGGCTGCACATCGGCGCGATCCACCACGAGATGGCGCTGGTGAAAGCCGTCCCACCCGCCCACTCGCACTTCCACCACCTCGCGCTCGACGTGGTCGACATCGGCCAGATGCGCGACGCGCTCGACCACCTCGGCCGCCACGGCCGGTGGCTCGGCTGGGGCCCGACCCGCCACGGCGTCGGCGGCAACATCGCCGCCTACGTCCGCGTCGTCGAAGAGGCGTGCTTCGTGGAGCTCTACTGCGACATGGAGCTGCTGGCTCCCGACCACGAGCCGCGCGTCTACCCGGACGACCGCTACTCGTCGAACACGTGGGGGCCGCTGCCGCCGCGGTCGTACTTCCGCTTCGACGCGGCGGCGATCGAGTCCGAGCGCGAGAGCCTCGAGATGCAGGGGGTGGTGCTCGCATGAGCCTCCAGGGCTACACCGTCCCGCGCACGCCGCTGGGCCGGGCGGGCCTCGTGCCGCCACCGCCGTGGCACTACGTCGGCGACTTCCTCGTGGTCGACTACCACGCCGATCCGGACGCGGTGCGATCGCTGCTGCCGGACGGGCTGGAGCCGCACCCGAGCGCCGGCCGCTGCGCCGCGGTCTACGCCGACTGGCAGTCCTGCTCGGAGGACGGCGACGAGCTCGTCGACCCCGTCCGCTCGCACTACCGCGAGTTCTACATCGTGGTCAACGCGCTCCTGGACGGCGAGGAGGTCACGACCTGCCCGTTCATCTGGGTCGACCAGGACTTCGCCCTGGCGCGCGGCTGGATCCAGGGCTTCCCGAAGAAGCTCGGGGAGGTCTGGACGACGCGCACGTTCGCGCTCGAGTGCCGCGCCGCGCCGGGCATCCGGCCGGGCGCGCGCTTCGGCGGGACCTGCTCCGCGCGCGGGCGCGCGATCTCGCGCGCGCGGGTGACGCTCGAAGCCCCGAGCGAAGGCGGCTCGCTCCATTCCGGCCCGCCGATCGTCAACGTGCGCCATTTCCCGCGGCTGGCCGCTGGCCGCCACGACGACCCGCAGGTCCACGAGCTGGTGCGCTCGCGCAGCCGCGACCGCTCGGTCTCGGAGATCTGGGAGGGCGCCGCCGAGCTCGAGCTGTTCGACGCGCCGGGCGAGGAGCACACGCTGCTGGCGCCGGTCGACGTCGTGCGCGGCTACCGCTTCACGTTCGCCTACACCGTCGACGACCTCGAGACGGTCAGGGAGCTGAGAGCATGAGCACGACGCTGCTCGACGTCCCGACCGAGCACTACATCGGCGGCGAGCGGATCGCCTCCGCGGCGCGCTTCCAGACGATCAACCCCTACACACAGGAAGTGATCGCCGAGGTCTCGCGCGCCGGCGAGGCCGAGGTCGACCGCGCGGTCGGTGCCGCGCGCGACGCGTTCCCCGCCTGGGCGGCACTCGGCGCGGGGGGGCGCGCCGCGTACCTGCACCGGCTGGCCGACCTGATCGACGCCAACATCGAGCGGCTCGCCGCCGTCGAGTCGGCCGACATGGCGATGCTGCTGCGCTCACTGCGCGCGCGGGTGATCGCCCGCGGGGCGCTCAACTACCGCAACTACGCCGACCTGGCGCTCGCCTACGAGGAGCGCGACTGGCGCTCGAAGGGGACGTGGAACCGGGTCCAGCGCATGCCGGCCGGCCCGGCCGCGGTGATCACGCCGTGGAACGCGCCGTTCATGCTCTCGACCTGGAAGACCGCGCCGGCGCTCGCCGCCGGCTGCACCGTCGTCCTCAAGCCGGCAGAGTGGTCGCCGCTGTCGTGCTCGCTGCTCGCCGGCCTGGCGGACGAGGCGGGCCTGCCGCCCGGCGTGTTCAACGTCGTGCAGGGGGTCGGCGAGGAGGCGGGCGCCGCGCTCGTGCAACACCCGCTGATCCGGCGCGTGTCGTTCACGGGCTCGACGCAGACGGCGCGCTTCATCGGCGCCGCCGCAGCGCGCAACATCGTCCCCTTCACCGCCGAGCTCGGCGGCAAGAACCCGTTCGTCGTCTTCGCCGACGCCGACCTCGAGGCGGCGGCGCGCAAGGCCGCGGGCCAGTACGACGACGCCGGCCAGGTCTGCCTGTCCGGCACGCGGCTGCTGGTCGAGGAGTCGGTGCTCCCGGAATTCCTCGAGCGCTTCCACGCCGCCACCGACGAGCACGTGCTCGGCGACCCGGCCGACGACGCGACCACGGTCTCGCCGCTGATCCATCCCGACCACCTCGCGCGCGTCAGCGGCTTCGTCGAGCGGGCGCGCGAATCCGGGCAACGGATCGTGCGCGGCGGCCGCGGCGCCGGCGGGCTGTTCTACGAGCCGACGCTGATCGAGCCGACCGGCAACGACGCCGAGATCGTGCAGAACGAGGTCTTCGGACCGGTGCTGACCTACCAGTCCTTCCGCACCGAGGAGGAGGCGGTCGCGCTCGCGAACTCGACCCGCTACGGGCTCTCGGCGATCCTCTACACGTCCTCGCTCGGGCGCGCCGACCGCGTCGGCCGCGCGCTGCGCGCCGGCACCGTCTGGGTCAACACGTTCCTCGTGCGCGACCTGACGGCGCCGTTCGGGGGGATGGGGGAATCGGGCATCGGCCGCGAGGGCGGCAACTACGCGCTCGACTTCTACTCCGACCTCAAGACGCTCCAGATCGTGGACGGCAGCGTGCGATGAACGTCGACGTCGCGGTTGCGGACGAGCCGGTCGTGCAGGTGCTGTCGAGGGCGTACGCCCGGGTCCACGGGAAGGGCCTCGCCATGGAGGCGACGACGACGACGACGGACGGCATCCCTGCCGTCTGCTTCGGCCCGCGGGCCGAGCGGATCCACGGGATCGACGAGCGGGTGTCGCTGTCGTCGATGGTCGAGTGCGCCCGTGTCCTGGCGCACTTCGTCCTGGATTGGTGTGAGGACACGTCAAGCGGCGGCGCGCTCGCGCACGCCGGACAAGGAGGAGAGGAACATGGCCACCGCTGAACGACTGCCCACGAGGGCGCCCGAGCCGCCCGGCGTGACCGGCCAACTGCACCGGCGCGCGCTCGGCACGCGCGACCTCGTGTTCTTCATCGTCGCCGCGTCCGCGCCGCTCACCGCGGTCGCCGGCGGCCAGGCCGCGTCCTATCTCGTCACGGGGAACAAGGGCATCCCGTTCCTGTTCATCCCGCTGGCGATCATCCTCGGGATCTTCACCGTCGGCTACGCGGCGATGAGCCGCCACGTCGCCGACGCGGGCGCTTTCTACACCTACGTCACGCGCGGCCTCGGGCGGATCCCGGGCGTCGGCGCGGCCTTCGTCGCGGTGGTCTCCTACAACTCGATGCAGTTCGGCATCTTCGGGCTTTTCGGCGCCGCCACGGGCGGGTTCATGGCCGACAAGCTCGGCATCACGCTCGACTGGTACTGGTGGTGCCTCATCGCCGGCGCGATCATCGCGCTGCTCGGTGTCCTCCAGGTGGACCTCAACGCGCGCGTGCTGGCCGTCTTCCTCACGCTCGAGATCATCGTCGTCGCGCTCTTCGACCTCGCCATCCTCGCCGACCCGGGCCCGCAAGGCCTGACCAGCATCGGGTTCAGCCCGAGCGCCGCGACCGACCAGGCGCTCGGCGCGGCGCTCGTGTTCTGCGTCGCCTCCTTCGTCGGCTTCGAGTCTGCCGCGATCTACAGCGAGGAGGTCAAGGACCCGAAGCGGACCGTCGCGCGGGCGACGTTCATCGCGGTCGCGATCACCGGCGTCTTCTACGCGCTGTCGAGCTGGTTCCTGGCGAACTCGGTCGGCCCGGACGTCATCACGAACCCGGACGCGCTGGTCAAGGGCGGCTTCACGACCGCCGGCGCGCCCGACCCGACGACGGTGCTGTTCATCGCCGGTCAGGGCCGCCTCGGCGCGTTCTGGGGCGACTCCGCGTCGCTGCTGTTCTGCACGAGCCTGTTCGCCGCGCTGCTGAGCTTCCACAACAGCGTCGCCCGGTACTTCTTCGCGCTCGGGCGCGAGCGGGTCCTCCCGGCGGCCATGGGGCGCACCAGCGCCCGCACCGGTGCGCCTGTCGTCGGCTCGCTGGTGCAGTCGGCGGCGGCGCTCCTCGTTGTGGGCGGGTTCGCCGTGGCGGGGGCCGACCCGGTGATCAAGCTCTTCACCTGGCTGGGACAGCTCGGGGCCCTCGGCGTGCTCGTCCTCATGACGGTCACGTCCTTCGCGGTCGTGGCGTTCTTCAGGCGTCGCCCCGACACCGACGCGGGGCAGATGCGCACCTTCGTGGCGCCGCTGATCGCGGGCGTGCTGATGCTCGTCATCGCCGTCCTCGCGGTGACGAACTTCAACGTCCTCATCACCAGCGCGCCCGACGCGCCGCTCACCACTGCGGCGGTCGTCCTCCCGCTGCTGCTGCTCGTCGCAGGCGTCATCGGCGTGGTCGTCGCCGCCGCGATCCGCTCCCGCCATCCGGAGCGGTACGAGCGCATCGGCCAGCGCACGGCCGTCGAGCAGGCCGAGCACGTGCAGTGAGCACCCGTCGACCGGACCGCGGAGGCGCCCGCCGGCGCCTCCGCGGGCGTCGACCGGTCAGGTTCTGGCCTGCTCGACCGCGACGGCGTCGCCGGCGCGCTCGGCGGGGGCTCCGACGAGCGGACCGACGCAGAAGTGCTCCATGTGCCGCTCGGCGAGCCGGCTGTGGAAGTCGCCGAACTCCGCCGTGGCGTCCTTTCCGCCGTACATGCGGGCGACGAAGGGGCCGCCGGGGTGGTGGTCCTTCCACTCGCTGAAGTCGTAGACCTTGCCGCGGATGACGACCCAGCAGTCGTCGAACGTCGTGTGCTGTGCAAGCTCCTCGCGCGTCACGGGCCGGTCGCCGGTCCATGGCTTCTCCGGCTTCCAGAGGTTCTGCGCGATTTCCCGGCGGGCGCTGAGCGCGTCGGTCCGCGAGCGGAAGTCCCACGGCCCGAGCTTGCGGATCGGCAGCTTGTCGCCGATCTGCCGCGCGTCGAACGCGTAGATCCACGAGTCGTCGCTGCCCGCACGCTCGTTGTGATCGAACATGGGGTAGTCCCGCTCGTTGACCGCGGCGAGGATCGCCCGGCGCTCGGGTGAGTCCGCCGGCTCGAGGTGCTTGAAGAGGAACTTCGACGCGAACTGGAAGCGCGTCGCGCGGTAGTAGCGCACGCGCTCGTAGTGGAGCAGCGCGCGGTAGATGTCCGTGCCGTGCAGCTCGAAGCACTTGCCCAGCGCGGCGGCGTCCTCGAAGGCCTGCGCGGCACCCTGGCCGTAGGTCGGCAGCATCGGGTGCGCGGCGTCGCCCACCAGGCCCACGCGACCCTCCGTCCAGCTCTCCAGCGCGTCGCGGTCGTACAGCCCCCACTTCGTCGGGTGCTCGATCAGGCCGGTGAGCGCGACGATGTCGTCGTGGCGGGGGTCCCCCGCGAACGCCCGGCTCATGTTGCCGATCATCTCGTCGCGGTCGGCGGGGAACCAGTCGCCTTCCTCTCGCTCGAACTCCGCGGAGTCGGGCTCGTAGTAGGCGAGCCAGATGTTGAGCAGCTCGCCGCCGCGGACCCAGTACGTCAGATGCTGCGCGGTCGCGTTCTCGCGGCTGTCCATCGACATCGTCTCGATGGGGTTGAAGTCGAGCGGGCTACCGTCGGGCTTGCGCGCCGCGGCGACCTTGTCCCGCGGGGCCAGGCCCCGGTAGACGACGACCTCGGTCCAGCGCTTGGTCGAGACGCCCGGCCAGACCGCCTCCAGCACCTGGGAGTTGACGCCGTCGGCACCGATCAGCAGGTCGCCGGTCTCCGTCGTGCCGTCGGAGAACGTGGCGGTCACGGAGTCCTCGTCCTGGCTGACGGCCCACAGGCGCTTGCCCATGTGGACCTGGATCGGGCAGTTGGCGCCCGTCTCCGGCGCGAACTCGAGGACCCGCTTGTGGAGGCACATCAGCAGGTCCAGGCGGTGCATGTGGTGGAAGCCGGCGTTGTCGTTGGCCGACGTGTTGTGGTCGAGCGGCTTGCGCGTGATGTGGCCGTCCTCCCAGACCATCCGCGTCTCACTGAGGATCGCCGCTCTGCCGCCGTCGATTGCCCCGTCGGGGCCCTTGGGGTCACCGCCGTCGAGGTCGACGCCCAGCCACCGCGCCAGCCGTGCGCCGTTCGGCGGGATGTTCAGCCCGGCGCCCGCCGTGCTCGGCGTGCGCGTCTGCTCGAAGACGTCGATCGTCGTGAAGACGCCCGACTCCCGTAGCGCCAGGGCGGTCATCAGCCCCGCCATGCCTCCACCTGCGATAAGTGCGCGCATCAAGTCCTCTCCAGTTCCCCGCCATGGTGCCCGCGCGTCGGAGCCGCATACAACAGCAACTGGCGCACGATTGTGCGGATCGCACGATCATTGATCGCATAGCCGCGGAGTTGAGGTCGGTCGGGGGCCGGCGGGCGTCGTGCGTCGCTCAGAGCTCGGCGTTGACCTCCTCAAGGAGCACTCGAAGCTGGGTGAAGCGCTCGGTGCCGAGGCGCGCGACGAGGCGTTGCTCGAGCTCGGCGACGACCTCGCGGGCGATCGCGTAGACCTCGGCGCCTCGAGCGGTGGCGCGGACGAGCTTGGCGCGGCGGTCCGCAGGATCGGGGACGCGCTCGACGTAGCCGTGACGCTCGAGGTGGGCGACGAGCTCGGCCATCGACTGCTTGGTGATCTGCGCCCGCCGAGCCAGCTCGCTGACGGACGTGCCCTCGGCGTCCAGGAACTGGAGGACGTTGCCGTGCGGCGTGCGTACCGCGGGGTGGCCGCGCGCGGCGAGGCGCTCGTGGAGCAGCTCGTTTCCACGGCGGACGGGCTCGCGGAGGAGCACGCCGAGGTTCGTCTCTGTCCTCGGCGCGGACACGTTTCGTGACGAGCTTGACATCGACAGGGATCCTGACATACCCTGAGACCGCAAGAAGACAGGAAACCTGTCCACGTCCTTCCCCCCGGAGACCCCTCATGGCCTACCTCTCCCTCACCCGCTTCGCCGGCAATCCCGATGCGCTGCTGGCGACGTACAAGCGCTCCGAGCCGACGATGAGCGCGGTCGGCCGCGATCACGGGCTGCTCGTGCACGCGGCCGCGCGGACCGATGCCGGCCTGCTCGTCGTGAACCTGTGGCCCTCGCCCGAGGGCTCGAGAACGGCGAGCCAGGACCCGCGCCGGCTCGCCGCACTTCGCGAGTCCGGGCTCGCCCCCGAGCAGATCGAACGCGAGCACCACGACGTCGACCACTACGTGCTGCTCGCCTGATACCCGAGCCCGTCCCGTACGTCGTCGACCTCAAGGTCAAGAAGCGCCACATGGCCCAGGCCGAGGGCCGCCCCGCGCTTCCTCTACCCATCCGCACCGCGCGCACCCTCGCGCATCTGCACGTCTTCGTCGTGCGACTCGAGCGCTGGCCGCGCCTGCGTTCCCATGGGATGCGAGAGCGATCCTCGGGTTGGCGAGGGGCTTGCCGGGCGCGTCGATTGAGCCTCGGGCGCGCTCGCATCGAGGCGCACGGCGGGAGTGCGGCCCGACAACAGCAACGTGGCTACTGCTGCTCCGGGATTTCCGTGCGTATCGGAGGGTTGGGCGGCAGGCCGAGCGGTCCCGTGGTCGCTTCAGGTCCCGGCGCACGGGATAGGGTCAGGCAACCATCGCGTCCGCCGCATCTGGAAACTCCCCAGGACAACACCAGGGTCGGCGATGGCCAGGAGAAGGTGATGAAGGCGATCGTTCAAACCCGGTTCGGCTCACCCGGCGTCCTGCGGCTTGAGGAGGTCGACAAGCCGGTCCCGCGGGACGACGAGGTGCTCGTACGCGTATGCGCAGCCGCCGTCAACATCGGCGACTGGCACCTCCTGAGGGGTACCCCGTACGTAATGCGCCTGGGCGTCGGCCTACGCAAGCCGAGGCGGGAGATACCCGGACGCGACATAGCCGGGTACGTTGAGGCGGTCGGACGCAACGTCGAGGACTTTCAACCGGGCGATGAGGTGTTCGGTTGGTGCAGCGGTGCGTTCGCCGAATACGTCTGCACTTCCGACAACAACCTGCTGTCAAAGCCGGCCAACCTCACGCTCGAGCAATCAGCGGCCGTCGGCGACTCCGCCTTCACCGCACTCGCCGCCGTTCGCGATCAGGGCAGGGTGCAGCAGGGGCAGCGGGTCCTGATCAACGGCGCGTCCGGGGGAGTCGGCACGTTCGCCGTGCAGATCGCGAAGTCGTTTGGAGCGAACGTGACGGCCGTATGCAGCACGAGGAACGTCGACATGGTCCGATCGATTGGCGCCGACCGGGTCATCGACTACACCACGGAGGACTTCGCCCAGGCCGAGCAGCGCTACGACGTGATGCTCGATTTGATCGGGAACCGTCCGCTATTGACGTGCAGGCGTGTGCTGGCCCCTCGGGGTACCTACGTCATCGTCGGCGTGAGGGACCTCGGCCGGTGGCTCGGACTCAATCGTCAGATCAAGGCACTCTTGCTGTCGCCGTTCGTGCGCCAGCGGATGCGCGTGTTCGTCGTCAAGCACACAAGAGAGGACCTGGGGGCTCTGAAGGAGCTTGTCGAAACCGGAAGGGTCGCGCCGGTGATCGATAGGCGCTACGAGTTGAGTGAGGCGCCCCAGGCACTTCGCCAACAGGGAGAAGGACACACCAGCGGAAAGATCGTGATCGTCGTCTGAGTCGGTCAGTGGCGCGTCGCGATAGCTCCCAGGACGGTTGCGATGACGGCGGCCTCGGCATCGTCACCTGGGATGCGCGCGCCGCTTACCTCGCCGCTCGCGGCGTGTATCAGGCCCAGGAGCATGCCGAGGTGCCAGCTGGTGGGCACGTCGGCGCGGAAGACGCCGGCGGTCTGGCCGCGTTCGATCAGTGGTACCAGGCGCCCGAGTACTGGTGCGTGGCGGGCGTGGAGCTCGTCGGCGGTGTGCGTGCTGGTCGTGATCGCGACGAGCGCGTGGTAGCGGCCGAGCGTACGCCAGGTCGCACCGACGACGCGGCGGAGCGCTTCAACGGGCTCGCCTCGCTCCGGTTCGGCCCCGTCGATGACGGCGGCGACCTCGTGGATAGCGCGTTCCGTGACCGCGGCGATCAGATCCTCGCGAGTGGGGTAGTGCACGTAGACCGTGGCGCGGACGACGCCGGCCCGGCGGGCGATGGCGCTCATGCTCGCGTCGGGGTCCTCGGCGAGCGCCTCGACGGCCGCGTCGAGGATCCGCGCGATGCTGCGCTCAGCGTCGGCGCGGCGCCGACGCTGAGCGCGATCCGTTGCCTCCTGCGGGGTCATGGCCTCAGTGCACGGCGACGGGCCCGGCGACCCGGAGCTTGGGCAGGAACACGCGCGCCGAGGGCAGTACGAGCGGCGCGATCACAGCGGCCGCCGCCGCGATCCCACTCGCCACGAGGAACGCGTTGCCGATGCCGCCGGCGAGCTCCGCGGGCGCGCCGCTGCCCGCGGCGGAGCCGGTGGCGATGGTCACGAGCACGGCGATGCCGAGCGAGCCGCCGACCTCGTGGCCGCTGGTGTTCAGGCCGGACAGCATGCCGGTCTCATCCTCGGCGGCGCCCGTGAGCACGGAGAGCGCCACCGAGACCAGCGCGATGCCGAGGCCGAGGCCGGCGACGAGCATGCCGGGCAGCACGTCGGCTGCGTAGCTGCCGCCGGCATCCACGCCCGCGAGCAGCAGCGTGCCCAGCGCGGCGAGCGCGAACGCGACCGCCATCGCGCCGCGCAGACCCGCGTGACCGACGAGGTGACCGCCGAGGTGGGCGCCCAGCCCGGCCGTCACCGCGATGGGCAGGAAGGAGAGCCCCGTCTCGAGCGGGCTGGTGCCCAGGACGGTCTGCAAGTACATCGAGATGAGCAGGAAGGTGCCAAACAGCACGGACGACGCGGCCAGCATCATCACGAAGCCGCCGCCGACACCGCGATCGCGCAGCCGCGTGACGTCGAGCAGCGGCGTGCGCGCACCCGCCTCGAGGACACCGAAGGCGGCAAGGCCGGCGAGGCCGCCGAGGCCCAGACCGAGCGTCTGCGCCGACGTCCAGCCGGCGTCGGCAGCCTGCGAGAGCGCGTAGACGATCGCCGCGAGGCTCACGGTCGCCACGGCCGCGCCGCGCGTGTCGAGGCCCTGCCACCGCGGCCGCTCGGCGTCCGTGGCCACGAGGCGCCGGATGCCATGGGCGACGGCGATCCCGATCGGGAGATTGATGAGGAAGATCGCGCGCCAGTCCAACCACTCGGTGAGGGTCCCACCGAGCAGGACGCCGATCGCGGCGCCCGCGCCGCCGACGGCACCCCAGACCCCGAGCGCCTTGGCGCGCTCGGGCCCGTGAAAGCGGCTGGTGATGATCGACAGCGCGGCGGGCGAGAGCATCGCGGCGCCGACCCCCTGCGCCGCGCGCGCAGCGAAGAACACTGCCTCAGTGCTCGCGAGCGCAGACGCGACCGACGCGGCGGTGAAGACCCCAAGGCCCGCGAGGAACACCCGCCGCCGCCCCAGGAGGTCCGCAGCGCGGCCGCCGAGGAGCAGCAGGCTGCCGAACGTGAGCGAATAGCTCGTGATCGTCCACCCCAGCTCACCGCCGGTGAGTCCGAGGTCGCGCGAGAGGTCGGGGAGCGCGACGTTCACAGCGGAGATGTCGAGGATGACCATGAGCTGAGCGAGCGAGAGCAACAGCAGGAGCGCGGCGCCGGCTCGCTCCCGCGGGGAACGCGATTCGACTCGTCGACGGTGCCGCAGGCGCGGCAAGGGGGCTGAGTGAGCGGGCATCGGGCGGCTCCACTAAGTCGGACAACGGTGTCTGTATTATCAAAGCAGACAACGGTGTCTGACTTCAAGAGCCGACCGGGAGACACATGGCAGCCCCAGGTCCGCGTTCGCGTCAGCCGTACTTCTCAGCGCTCACAGCCCCTTTAGCTGCGGTTCCGCGATACCCCCATAGGGTATAGACGACCAGCCAGAGAGGAACCCCCGATGCTGACCAGGACCCGTCGCGCCACGTTCGTCCGTCATTACGTCGAGATGGTCGTCGTGATGTTCGCCGGCATGGTCGTGCTCAGCCTGCCGAGCGAGGCCGCTCTGCACGCGATTGGCAGCGGCACATCCGAGCTCCGTGAGACGGCTCCCGCCACCGTCTTTCTCGGCATGGCCGTCACGATGACCACGGCTCACTTCGCCTGCTGGGGGGTGCGCGGCCAGTGAGCAGGGCGCCAAGCTTGCGACGGCCCTCCGACTCACCGGCGCGGAAAACCGATACGCGGGGCGCCGGGTCGCGGCGTCATCGAGACCGCCGGGACGCCGTCGGTACAGCTCGTCCCCTGGGCAAGCGGACATCTCGGTCTAACGCTGACGAGGCTGTCGCTTGGGACGACCAACAGAAGCCGACTCGCTCCGAATCGTGGCATCCGCTGGTTATGGACCACGTCGGCGCGTACGATCTGCCGCTCGGTGGGGACGCGACCACCGTCGCTGCCGCCGGCGCGCGCTGTCTCTAACGTGCTCGCCATGGTCGACGGTCAGGCGCCCGGGGTACGCACGAGGCCCGCGCGCTTTGTCCCGCGCCTGCATTGGGAGCTGATCGTCTGTGGGCTGGCGGGACACGAGTTCGTCGGCCTCGACGCCGCGCACCTGCGCGACGCGGACGCGCTCGTCGCCCGCGAAGTGGGCGACGTGCGTTGGCATCGCTGTCTGCGCTGCGACAGCTGGCTGCCCTTGCCGCGGCCGGCCGCGCCGGCGCGCGAGCACGCGCCCGACCGCGACGAGATCGAACTGCCGCTCCGCGGGCGCCCGCTGCGCGACAAGATCGTGCTGCGCCTGATCGCCATCAACCGCGCCGTCCACTTCGTCGTTCTCGGTTTGCTCGGCGTTGCGATCCTGCTCTTCGCCTCGCATCGCGAATCTTTCCGCGGTCGCTTCTATCGCGTGGTGACCGACCTGCAGGGTGGCGTCGCCGGCAGCGGCCGGGCCCATCACGGTCTGCTCGGCGAGATCGACAAGGCCTTCACGCTGCAATCCGCGCGCCTGCACCTGTTCGCAGCCATCGTTCTCGGCTACGCCGCGATCGAGGGCATCGAGGCGGTCGGGCTCTGGTATCAGCGGCGCTGGGCCGAGTACCTGACGTTCCTGGTCACCGCCTCGCTGCTCCCGCTCGAGGTCTACGAGATCGTCAACCGCCTGTCCCCGCTGAAGATCCTGGCGTTCATCATCAACGTGGCCGTCGTTGTCTACCTCCTGGCCGCCAAACGGCTCTTCGGCCTGCGCGGCGGGGGGCGGGCCGGCGAAGAGGGGCGCCCCCCCCAAGTCGGCCGGGGGGC
>Ga0081539_10002892_pt1 | contig 22747 bp, 21 predicted proteins | sample TabmetS4T2R2_FD_71023 | JGI IMG/M metagenome (GOLD analysis project Ga0081539, IMG submission 71023) | Tabebuia heterophylla rhizosphere microbial communities from the University of Puerto Rico - S4T2R2 | ecosystem: Host-associated > Plants > Roots > Rhizosphere ...
TAGAGATGATCCCCAACCTGCAAGAAATTAAAAAGGCGGCCTAAATATCAAAGAACTATCGGCTCATAAGCCGGGAACTACAGATACGATAAAGAAAGTCTTTAATACACGATAATGGGAGGAATTTTAGTACGCTGGTAGGACAACATAGGAAGAGAGTTTTGACTGTGTCAATATAGAATTCTGGTAGTTATCGTGTAATGGTTTTGGGGCAGACCGCTTAGGTCTGCCCCAAAAAATATGTTTGATAACAACCTCCGCTGCCTACGCTGCCTACGCTGCCGTAGCTGACGAAGCGAGCCGGAGGAGTTCAAGCAGCTTCTCGCTTTGACGGACGAATGCACGCTGCCGCGAGACAGCGTAGGCAGCGTCGGCAGCGTAGGCAGCGGAGGCAGCGTAGGCAGCGTAGGCAGCGTAGGCAGCGTCGCGCCACTCCCGAACCGAAACCTTTCCGCCCGCGAGCAGTCGGTTATACAACGCGCCGACCGCTTCAATCACTCCGCGCGTTCGGTCTGTGTGCGCGAACTTTATGACGCCCTCATCCGGGTCAACCAACAGCCACACTATAAATTGCCAGAGCGGGATGCGCAGGTCAGCGCCCACCGGGATCGCGTCCAAGAATGCTTCCGGCCAGAGCACGGCATTGTCTAACGGAAGATTCTCGAAAAGCCTGTCCTCAAGGTGTGCGAGTTGTCGAGGAATTCCTAGCTCCGTCTCGTATCGTGCGTGGTCACTCCCTTGAATCGTGCAGCCAACCGCGCAGCCGCGCCAGCCGCCGTTGAACTGCGTGCCGTATGTGCCGCGGATGAGGTTGTCGCGCTTCCGTTCCTTCCTCACGCGCGAGAGATATTTTCTCTTGATCTTTGGGTCGCCGTGGTAAGCGACGAGCGGTTTAAAGGTGCTTGACATGCTTTCTCCTTTCAAGCTGCGTTGGTAAAAGGTAGGGTGAATTGTTGCGGTTGCGTTTTGAGCTGCTCGCGCGCTCTGGCGAGGGCGTCCTTGCCTCGCCGCCGACACTCGTTGCGCCACTGGATGAGTCCGATGGCGAGTTGATACTTGTTGCCGGACTTCCAAAGCTTCGCCATCGCGGCCATGCCCTTAAGCTCACGCTTGTCGAAGTCTTCGACCATGCGGCGCGCGGAGACGTGGTAGTCGGCGTCGTCGTAGTTAGCGAGAAGTGAGCGAAGACTGCCGAGCCGCAGCAGGCGCTCGACCGCCTCGTCCTTCGTGCCGCTCGTGGGCACGCCGAGAAGCTCGCAGAGTGAGCGCAACTCGACGCCCGAAAGCTTCTTCAGGTCGTCGCGTTTCCACTCGCCGGGCGGCGTGTGTGTGAGTCGTCTAAAGGTTTCTCTCATTTCAGTAACGAGACTCGATGTCCGCGAGCCACATTTGACCGGCGCGCGCTGCCCGCGTGCGCCGCGCGTTGAATTTGTGCCGCTCGGCGTCATAAGTTAGGTGGCAACGTTGACAGAGCGCGGCGACGTGGTCAGCCCTCGCGCACTTGCTGCCGGTTCGCGCTTCGCAGTCGCAGACGCCGCCTATTGCGTCGAGGTGTGCAACAGTTAACACGACCTTCGAGCCGGTTTCGGGATGCGACCTGTGGTTCTCAGCGCCACACCACTCGCACCTGTTCTGCGCGCGCTCGCAGCGAATCGCCTTGCTGAACGCGTGCCAGTTGTGTGGGTAACGTGAGTAGTCAATTGGCATTATCTTTTTATCACTTATGACTCCATAGCGGCGCTTCCTCTCCGGCATTTATGCCGGAGAGGAAGCGCCAACCGCTGGAAACTTGACGATTCGACACCACGCGCCGCTCTCGCAATGCGGGCCGCTCATGCAAGCCTGACATTCGCACCAACACTCACCGTCCTTCGGCACGCCCGTCGCGTAATGCCACTGATACCCGCAAGAAAGACAGGTGTAGAAAGTGCCAACGTCGGAGTCGAAGTCCGAGTCGCCCTCATAGTCGCCGCAAGCTGGACACCTTTCGTAAGCCATGATTCACCTCACAACATCAGGCGTATTGCGTGCGCGGCTGATAGTCTCTATGTGTCAGGCAATACCACTGACCGGGCACGGGCGGCGGGCCGGGAGGCGCGGGCTTTGGCCTCTCGACTCCGCAAACTGCGCAACGGTCAAGACTCAGCCTCGTCTGCCCGTCCTCGGAAGGTTCGGGGTAGGGGCAGCGGCAACGCTGCGCGCCCGCCATGTAAGCGCGACACTTCAAACAGAAAATCCCTTCGCTCAAAAGCCACCTCTCTTTCAACACACCATGAAGCCACGCTGTTCACAGCGCGGAGGATTCACCTACCAAAGCTCCCCCGTGCTCGTGTATCGAAAGCCCTGAAAGCCGCGACGCTTGATAGGCTCATCAGGCCAAACCACGGGGGCTGTAAGCACGGCCCACCAGTTGGGCGTGAGGTCGCGTCCGTCCCACGACTTGACGGGTCGGTCATCGCCCTTCTCGAAGTGAGATATGTTCGCTCTAACGATGATCTTGCCCTCGACAAGCAGGTAGCAGTGCAAGACTTCGACCGTTGGTTTCTGCGCGAGGGCGATATGGAGTACGTCACGCTCACCCTTCTCCAGAGCTTTCAGGGCGTCCAACATGCGCGCGTATGCTTTGTTCATCGCCTCGTCGCTGGCCGTCTGCGCGCCGAAGTAAGGCAAGCAGCGAATGATTCCTGTCGGGCGAGCAGGTCGTTTCCAAGTCATCGTTATTGCTTCGCCTCCTCTGATAGTTCTCGTGCGAGCCTGTCTGCGAATCGCACCTGCGCGGGGTCAACGTCCGAGATCATGCGAAGCCCGCCGACGCCCGGCTCGCCGACGTTGGGGTCGAAGACGCCGAGGACGAGCGTGTCGTCAGTCCAAGCTGCGAGCTTCGCGGGGTTCTCTACGTCGGGCGCGACCGTCCAGACGACGCGACGCCCGATGTCTGAGTCTTTGAGTTCGGCGATCTCGATCATAGGGTGTTGAGCTTCTGGCAGAGGATAGTGAGGACGATAACGAAAAGCGTATAAAACACGCCGAAGAGAAAACCGCCGACGGCGAACCAGTAGTGTGACGCGTCAGTTGCTGGGGCGCGAGATGTGTCTTTCATCTTGCTCATTTCCACCTTCTCTTCGCGGCATTAAAGTTATGCAGCGCAGATTTGAGTTGAGCGAGGTCGTAGCCCGGAAGGTCTCGCAGATGACTCAAAACCCAGCGCACCATAGAAGACGGATTCCTGTTCGGGTTCGAGATGTCGCTAGGCTGACTCGCTTCGACGATGCAATTTGTGCCGACCATCGCGACCCACTCATCGCGCTCGTTCATCAACATAAAATGGTGTTCGGTGCGCGACACCTTGACCGCTGACCTGTAAGTGAGCGACAGACCGTCTGGAAATCTAACTGTCAGCATTGTTCTTCCCCTCCTCGTCTAGTGCGACGACTTCCATCAAGCGCAGGATCGCCGCGTCCGGCTCGTTGAGGCCGACGTAGATGTTGTTATCGAACAGCACGTTTAGCGCGTGCTCGTTTATCTCGCGCGTCTCGTCGTTCTTCAACTCCAACTGATTGCGCTCGACGGCTTCACAGAAGCGGTATAGCCAGTAGAGCGCCTTGTCGCGGGCGACGCCCGCTTCGTTGGTTTCGTATTCGAGGTCGCGGATGCGTTCGCACTGGCGGTCGAATATCTGCTGCGCGCCCGCGATCCTGTTGCGGAGGTTTTCTATCTCGTCCTCTGTTTCTGCTGACATTCGTTTCTTCTCCCTCCCGCTCGCGCGGTACCAAAGTGATGCCTCAGTGGGCCTCTTCTGGTGCGCGCGTGGCTTCGAGCTTCTTCTTGACGACGGAGGCGAACGGTTCGAGGGGCGCGGCCTCGTCTTCGACCGGCGCTGCTGCCGTCCTCGGTCTCTCCGGCGCGCGCTGTCGCGTGACGACGAAGTAGCCGTCGGGGTTGACCGCGGCGCGCTCGACCGCCTGCATACAGCCCTCCTCGAAGACCAGCCCGTCGCCCGCGGTCGCGCCGAGCCTTATCCTTACGGCGGCGGGGACGACGGCCTGTCGCCGTAAGGATAAGGCTCGGCGCGACCGCGCGGACGCGTTCTCTACCTGACATCGCTTCACAACCTCCTAACGCTTCGTCTCGGTTTGCTTTGGGAGAGGAAAACGCGGCCACTGCGAAACCGCTTTCAAGGTTTCGCCATCCGCTTCTCGGCGCGACGGAAACACTCCGCACAATCCTCGCGCATTTTCTCACCTGTGTACGGCATCAATTTGCCCGTGTAGAAACCGAGCTTTCTGCACAGGGAAATACTGCTGACAATGTAGTGATACACGCGCTGGCTATAAGGCTTCTCAGCTTGCCAACCTTCTTTAGTCTCTGCCATGATTCACCTCTCAAAAGAATCTCCGCTTTTCAAAGCAAAGCGCGGGGGCTTCAAGCGAGTGATTCACCCCGCGCGGCGCATGGCGCGCACGCGCGGCTCGCCGTCGTCAGAGCCGATGAAGTCTGCAAGCACCTTGCGCTCGTTCAGCGCGTGCGCCTTAATAAGCGCCGCGTTAGCGAGATTGCCGATTGCTTGCGGCGTCGGCGTGGCATCACGCGTGAGTTGCTCGACCAGCGTCGCAATGGCCTCTCGCTCGAAAATCTTCTCGGCGTTTCCGCCAGCCAGCCTGACGCGGTGTGCGACGTACTCCCACGCGGCCTTGCCGAACGGCGGCATGCGCACGATGTCAACGCGCTCGACGATTTCGCGGAAGCGGTGATCCCTCAGACGCCCCTCAAACTGCGGCTGGCCGAAGAGAACCACGCCGAGGAAACGGTCGTAGCCCTCGCTCAACTCCCAGAAGTTTTTGAGTGCGGTGAGCAGGTGGTCGTGCAAGCGGTGGCACTCGTCGAATCCGAGGGCGACGCGCACGCCGTCAGCGGCGAGGTCTGTCAGCACGCACTTGAGGCGCGCGGCGCGCGTGACGAGGTCTAGGGGCACGCGCTGGTCGAAACTCTCCAGCAGGAACTTGACGATAGAGCCGGAATGCACCCTGTCCATGTTGGGGAAGTCGGGCCACAGCAGGCGCATCTTGCCGCCCGACGCTCGCACGAGTTCGTTTGCGCGCAGCTTCATAATCGTCTTGCCTGAGCCTATCTCTCCCGTTACGACGACGAAGCCTTGATAGTTGATGGCGTCCTCGATGCGCGCGGCGACGCGGTCGAGTTGCGGTGTTGTGAACACGTCCTTGCCGCTGCGCGGCGCGCGCGTCGGGTCGAACGGGTCGAAGCGGAGGCCGAAGTGTCGTTGAACCTCGGCGGATAAAGTTGTGCGTTGTGCTATCACTGCGATTCCCCCTTCAGGAAAGATGACTCTCAACTCGGCGTCTATCTGCTCGGCCTCGCGCCCGCGCCTCTCCAAGAATCTGCGAAGCCCGGCGATGATGTAGGGAATGCACCTGCGCGCGTTGCGCGGCTCGATGCTGCCGCCCGTGGCGTGGCGTTGAAGTGACGTGCGGCTGACCCACGCCTCATGCCCGCCGCAGATGTTAGTGAGCGTGTCGTATGAGAGTTTGTAGTGAAGTCGGAAAGCTTCGAGACGTTTACCCCATGTGTCGAGCCGCCGCGCCTCCTCGTCCGTGAGCGAGAATGCGGGGACGACGCGGTCGAGCAGACCTTCGAGTTCGGCGTCAATCTTCTTCGCCGGGGTCTTACGCTCTTCTAGGAACTTGCGCAGTCCTTTGACCACGAGGGGCTTGAGACGCGCGAGCGCCTCGTCGGTCACGTCGCCGCGCAGAAGACGGGCAACGGTCGTTTTGCTCGCGCCCTTTGCGCTGCCTCCGCAGAGGTTAGACAGTTCGCGCAACGAGAGGCCGTAGCGCTTAACCAACTCTGCCAAGCGCGTGCTCGACGCGCGCGGGGAGTCGGCATGCTTTTGCAGAGCCTCGTCGCGTAAAGACATTTTTGTTACTGCCATCCTTAAGCTCTCCTTTGCATCTCGGCGACATTGGAGCTAGAGGTGCGCGCCGCGATCTCCGCGCGCAGTTCCGTGTCCGACATCATTTCACGCCCCCTGAAGATGAGCTTGAGCCATGCCTTATCGGCGTCGGAGTTGGTCAGTAGCCCTTCGTCAATGAAGAGCAGAAGCGCATCCCAGAGCTTGATCAGTCGCCCTCCGTAGCTCGGCGGGACGACGCCGGGCACAGCCGCCGCGAGCCGTCCGGCGTCGAGCACGTCGCGACGCTTCGGCATAAGGGCGGGACGGCCCGCGTCCTCGATGCCGGTGTCGAAGCCGGGAGTAAGCAGCCCGACGCCGGGTTCGTCGGCGTTGACAGCTTCACGTTCACCGTCACGTCGGGCGGCGAGACGGCTGGCCCGGCTATCTGCTCCGTCACAGTCACGAACGCGAAGACGGCTATCGCCTCCGCGCTCACTACACCAGACGGCACGCCGCGTCAGGGTAAGGTGACTTTTATACTCACGCAGAACTCTTGGAGTCCCTCCGGCCTCGTCCCCATGTCTTCAAGCGTCTCGACGCTTCTCGACTCGTCGGGCCGCTTCGTCGTGCGCCTCTACCCTTCGCAATCGCTTTCGCCGCGCGCCTACTATCAACTCTGGTTTGAAGAGGCGGGCACGGGGCGTAGAGAGTTCCTCGGCCTCTACGACATTCCGGCGAGCGACATGACCATCTCACTAGCCGGGCATCAAGTCACCGACTCGAATCTCGTCGCCCGCTACGTCTTCGCCTCAGTCGGGCAGGTGGAAGCTCTCGTGCAGGCCGTCGCGGGACTCGACCTCGCCGCGCTCCTCGGCGGCGCTCACACGCCGGGCGCGCTCCAGATGTGGTCGGACGCGGGAGGTTTCGTTGACTCGCCCGTGCGCGACGACGGCGCGACAATCTCCTTCATTGACCGCGCCCTCGCCTTGAGCCAACTCAACGGAAACCTGTCCGTCGCCGGGAATGTAAGCGCGCAGAAGTTTATAGGTGATTTCGAGGGCGTTTCGGTTACGGGCGGCGCTGGGATTGGCCTGAACGTGCGCGACTACGGCGCGCTCGGAAACAACGTGGCGGACGACTCGGCGGCTTTCCAATCGGCGATGAATGCGGTAGCGGCGGGCGTCTCGACCGGGCTTTACATACCGCCGGGGGTTTACAAAATCTCAAACGCGGTCGTCAAAGCCTTCAACAACTCGGTCTCTTCGGTCGTCATCTACGGCGCCGGGTCAAGGTCGGTCATCCACGTCGCGGGGGGCGGGAGCAAGTATTGCTTCGACCTTCGCGCCATACAGTCTATCACCTTCCGCGACTTGGCCTTCGTCGGCACGGCGGGAGTCGCGGACGACACGGCGGCGGCGGTCAGGCTCTTCGACATACGTCAGGCCAACATCGTCAACTGTCATTTCTTCGGCCTCATCTCTCAGAGCGGTGCGGTCGTTCGAGCAGACCAGAGTTTCCTGACGATTGACCGCAGTGGCTTCTGGGGCTGTTCAGGTAACTCCGCCAACGGCACGGGTGTCGTCACCGTGCAGAGTTTTGAGGGCTTGAGAGTCACGCGCACCACTTTCCTCGACTACGGCGTCCTCAATGGGACTGATTTGCTGGGGGCGGGGCTAGGTAAGACGGGCCTCGGCACGGCGGCCCATTGGATCAGGGTCGGTAACCCTCGATTCGATTCGGACAACGCGCTTGCTCAGAACACGCCCATTTTTGAGGACTGCGTTTTCGACGAGGGCGCGTTTTCAGCCGTCAATATCCTCACATTCACCGACCCCGGATTCTTGCCCAACTACGTGACGGTGCGCCGCTGCGCCTTCAATGTAAATTCGGGCGGCAACGGAGTGTATCTAGCCCGCTTGCGGGGCGCGACCGTCGAGGACTGTTTCTTCGGCTACACGAGCGTGGGCGATGCCAACGCAATCGTCTGCGCTGGTGCGGGCCAGACGATCATTCGCAACGTCCGTATGCGTCAGCGCGCGAAGGGTATCATCGTGCTGCTAGACATCAGTGCGCCCTTCGGAACGGTGCTTCATTTAGAAAATGTGGCGAGCGATGAAGGACAGTATGTCTATGCGGCGACGACGGCGGTCGGGGTGTTTATTATGAATGGCGCGGGAGGCGCGTCGTCCTACCACGTAGTCGCGTCTGGGGCGGTGGCGACTATCGCGAGCCTTCTCCCGACGACGCTGCTCGACACGGACGCCCCCGTGCGGATGGGAGATTGCGGAGCTAGACCGGCTGCCGACGTGGCGCACCGCGGTAAGATATGGGTGACGCGCGGCGGGGCGGGTGAAGCCGACACCTACGCAATCTGCATGAAGAAAGCGGACGACACCTACGCTTGGGCTGACATCGCCACGCCGTAGGGGAATAGCCGCTGGGGGACAAGAAGAGTGGCCGCCGAGAGGTGTCTCGGCGGCCACTTTGGCTATCTTTGAGTTTTTGAGTTTTGACTGTGTCAAAATAGAATTCTGCCCGTTATCGTGTTTCAAGCTGCTCAATTATCGTGTTTGCGCGCAGTGGGACATTGATGGCACGCTCGTGCGCACGCGGCGCGCGGGCGTGTTTAAGGACTACACGACGCCCGTACTCGTGCGCGCCTTCGGAACGGCGGGGCGTCTCGCGGAGTTGAGCGTGTCGGGGATGACCGACATGCAGATCGTTTGCGAGGCTCTGCGCGACGAGGGGTTCACGGCGGCTGAGGTTCGAGAGCGCGCCGCGGAGTTGGCCGCGCTCTACGGCGAAGAACTCGAACGCCTGACGCGCGGCGAGGAGATTTACTACGCGCTTCCGGGCGCGCGCGCCGCGCTCGAAGCCTTGGAGCGCGCGCCGCGTTACCTCAACTCGCTTCTCACGGGCAACGTCGAACCCGCGGCCTTCTGCAAGCTGCGTCTCGTTGGACTCGACGGCTTTTTCCACCTGCCCGGCGCGTTCGGCGAAGACTCGCACGACCGGCGCGACCTACCCGCGCTCGCGCGCGAACGCATCAGCCGTCACATCGGCTTTGACTTGAAGCCCGAACAACTCGTCGTCGTCGGCGACACGCCGAACGACATCATTTGCGCGCGTCACTTCGGCGCGCGCAGCGTCGCCGTCGCAACGGGCCGAAGCTACAGCGCCGAAGACCTCTCAGCGCACGCGCCCGACGCAGTTCTCGCCGATCTAACCGACACGGAACTCTTCATGCGAACGCTTGCGGCGTTATGAATCATCGCGCGTCGCTGCGGAAATCAACCATCGCCCAACCACTTTGCCGAGTCCGACGGGCTGCTCCCTGAATCCGAGTTTCTCGTAGAACGCGGCGGCGTCACCGGTAAACAGATAGACGTGCTGTCCTTCTAGTTTCGACTCAAGCAAACGCATCATCGCGCTCGCAATCCCGCGTTTGCGATAACGCGAGTGCGTCCAAACGTCAACGACGTATGCGTTACACACGCCGTCCGACAACGCGCGCGCCGTCCCGATGATTCTCTCGCCGTCGTAGGCGACGACTGCCGCGTAACTGTTCTCGAACGACGCGCGCAGTTGCGCGGGCGTCCGACCGTTGTCGAAATCGTCTTCCGCGAGCGTCGCCTTCATCCGTTCCCAATCAACGCCCGCGAGTTCCGTCGTGTAAGTCACTTCGTCAGACACGGCGACCGTCCTTTCCGCAGTGTCTCATGCGGGGAGGTATTTCTTATACGAACACCTCGCGGGGGGATATACGGGCCGCCTCATTTATTGGCGATGAATTTTCCGGGAAGCATCTACCAGCGTGGAGAGTCACATCCCCATTTACTAACGAGAGTCCGCATGTCAGTAATAGTGATAATCACTGCGGCGGCACAATTACCTTTTCGTATTGTTCCCACTTACCGACTGCCCAACTAAACTTGTCGTCCGAGAGGCGGTAGATGCCGTTTCTGCCCTGACCGAGGATCATAGTTTTCGACACGACGAACAGGCTAATCGAGTCGCCGTTCAAGCCACGATGGTAAGAGCGCCAAGTTTTCCCCGCGTTGCTGCTTTCCAGAAACCCCGCGCCGGAAGCTAAGTAAAAGGTATTGGGGTCGGAGGGACTGACGGCGAACTGAGGGGTGGCGTGTTCGAAGTCGCCAATAGTAGAAAGGTCGGCTAACACATCCCAACTCATCCCGGCATCGCGGGAGCGCGAAAGTTTGTTTGCGAGAATCGCATACACGGTTGTCGGCTCTTTGGGGTCGGGGACGAACACGCCCGGGTATTTCACCGAAGGAAGTTGCGTCCAGGAGTCGCCACCGTTTGCAGTGGCGAAGACGGGGCCGGAATAATCCAAGACGTATGCCACTTTCGGTGAAGCGGGCGAGATGATGACCCTTATACGTCTAGGGTCAACATTGAGACCTACTTCACGCCAACTAAATCCGGCATCGTCCGAAATCCACTTCCCGAAATAGATGAACCGCGGGTCTGCGTTCGACGCTGCGATCTGGTCTGCGTACCCCGCCACATAGCTTGGCGGGGCCACACCTGCGAGTTTCCCTTCGGGAGTGACTCTAATTAGCGAACTGGAGGGGCCAGTATAGAATTCCGACTCCATTGTTTTAAGAAACATGGTTTTGTCCGCGGCCACGCTGATACTTAAAATGTTGGCGTCTTTGTCACCGATAGCGTTCCACTGCCAGTTAAAGCCCCCGTCGTTCGTGGTGAAGTACCCACCCTTGCTGCCGACGTAGATTGTGCCAGTTAAATCATCTATCCAGCACAGACGGTCGCCGGTCAGCACGGGGAGCGTGAAATTCGCCCTATGCCAATTGTCTCCTCCGTCCGAAGTTTTCCAGATACCGCCTGCTGCCGCCGCGTACAAGACATTCTGACTGACAACCGCGAGTGAAGACGGGGCGATGTCGGAAATCTTCCGCCACGATCTTCCGCGATTCCCCGAAAGATAGATGCCGTTCTGATTTCCCGCATAGATAATTTGATCGGATTTAGCGTCGAATCCCAAGCACTCCTTTACGCCGTTATTATCGTTGGCGGCGATATTCGTCCAAGTCTTCCCCCCGTCCTCCGACAGATCACATCCCTTAAACGGGTTAACGTCACTCCCGAACCTCAAATCGGGGTTCGCGGGATGGATAACCATGCTTCTGACTGGGTACGCTCTCTTTTCCCACGTTAACCCTCCGTCATGGCTCTCCCATGCGTTCCGGCCCTCATAGAAAGACTGAACTATCAAGTTGTCAGGGCTAGCCGGATTGATGCTCAGCGCCCCATTTTGCCCTATCGCCCCCCATGACTTGCCCTTGTTAAGCGTCTTATATATCGGCTCATAGCCGATCGTCAGATAGACGGTTGGGGGGTCTTTAGGGGTTATCCGTATGTCCGATATCATCTGTTGAGAGTTCGCATCACCCTTAATCAGCCCCGCCGAGGCCTCGCTCCAACTCGCCCCGCCGTCTTCGCTCTTCCAAAGCGCGGGCCAGCGGTCGCCCGACCAATTGGCTCCCAGAAACATTAAACCGGGAGAGCTTTTGCTTTGTGCGAATACGAGCGAACTGGACGGAGGGTAATATTCGACGTGGCTTTGTGCGAGAGATTGTTGATCGGGGAAGGGTGGTGCGAATACAAACGTCCAGCGAAATCCTTTCTCCGTAGTCTTGTAAAGACCGAACGGGGTTGTCGCGTAAATGAGTTCGGGGTCGCGCGCATCTCGGTAGAGATTGAAAATGCTCGCGGCGTATATCTGCGCCCATACTTTCTGACTGTTGACATCCGTCGCTTCTAAGATGGCTGCGGGCAGTGGTTTTACTTCCGGCCCGGTTGCAGGACGAGCCTTTCTTCTTTGCGCATCCACCGGCTCGACAACGGAAGTGATAAGAATAAGAAGAGTAATCCAAATGATTATGCTTCGGAGACTTTTCATAACCCCTCCTTCAACACGCATCACGGTAAGCGAGACGCTTTACACTTTTCACCTGTCATTCTTCGTTTTTAACCTACGGTGTCCGGGCTTGTTGAGACGCTGCGCAGAGTGGTGTCGCGCCGTTCCTTCTGATAGCAGCGGCCCTTCAGAAACTCGAAGAGTTCGCGCTTAACTCCGCAATACCGACTGCGCTCGGCAGGGGCATCCGGGGCACGCTGTTTTATGACTCGCCAAGATGAAATCTGATACGGGAATTTCGAAATTTCAAATCTTCAATCTCTTATCCTGCCTACCCTGTCCGTCCGTGTTAACTCTTCCCGCGTAAATAATACCTGCTCGCGGTACTGTACATTCCTCTTTACGGTCGGTGGAAGCCGCGTTCGATGTCGCGCTTGGTGAGGCGGAGTATGGCGGGGCGACCGTGCGGGCAGGTTGTGGGCGAAGATGTCAAAAGCAGGCGGTCTATGAGCCAGCGCATCTTTTCGACGGTGAGCGGCGTGTTGATTTTGATTGCGGCGCGGCAGGCGAGCGAAGCGGCAATCTCTTCTCGAAGCGTTGCGCGCGCGCGCCCGCGTTTTTCCGCGTCAACGGTGTCGAGGATTTCCGCGAGGAGGTTTCGCGCCTCCGAGGCGGGCAAGTCCGCCGGGACTGCGCGGACGGCGACCGTGCGGCCTGAGAGTCGCATCAGCCCGAAGCCGTAGCGTTCGAGTTCCGTGGAAACTTCGTCGAAGGCCGCGGCCTGCGCCGGTGTGAGGTCGAAGGTTTCGGGGACGAGAAGTTGCTGCGACTCGACGGCGCGCTCGGCTTCGAGCCGGTTGTACTTGTCGAAGAGTATGCGCTCGTGCGCGGCGTGCTGGTCTATGAGCAAGATGCCTTCGGCGTCGTTGGCGATGATGAAACTCTCTTCGAGTTGACCGAGCGGGCGTATGTTCGGCGTGAGCGAGGCGACTTCGGCCTCGCGCACGAGCGCGGCGGCTGAGTTGAGCGGCGGGAGCGCGACGGGCGGAGCGCCGGACGACGCGCGCACTTCCGGCGCGCGCGTTTCAGACGCGGGCGTTTCAGACGAACGCGTTTCCGTCCGCGCCTGTGCGTTCGACGCTTCGCGGGCGACATTGTCGTCGTGCGTTGCGGCGCGCGGTGCGCTGCGTGCGAGGGCGTCGAGGGCCGCGGCGGAAGGCGACGCGGTCGCGTGCGTGTCTTCTTCGCGCCACGAAGGTTCGGCGGCGGGCGTCCAGCCGAACTCGATTGACGACTGCGCGGCGGACTCCCGGCTCTCGTCGGGCGCGACGCTGTTTGATGAGGGCGAGCGTGTATGGGCGTCGAGCGTCGCATCGTCGCGCGTCGCGCCGGCGCGCGCGTTGGTGTCGGTCGTCTTGTTCGCGTGCGGATGGAGGCGTTCGCTTGCCGCGTCGAAGTCGTCGAGTTTGAGGTAGCCGTTGAGGTTGAGCGCGGCGCGGACAGATTCGCGCACGGCGTCGGCGACGGCTGCGGCGCGGCGGAAACGCACCTCGGTCTTGGCCGGGTGGACGTTCACGTCAACCTCTTCGAGCGGCACGTCGAGAAAGAGTAGAGCGGCGGGGAAGACGCCGTGCGGGAGCACGGAGCGGTAGCCTTCCGAAAGAGCGCGCATGACCATTCGGTCGCGGACGTAGCGACCGTTGACGAAGAGATACTGCGCGTCGCGCGTCGTTCGACGCTCGCGCGGCGCGGAGACGTAGCCGCTGACGAGCGCGACCTGCGCGTGTCCGCCTTCGACCGCGAGCAGGTTTTCGAGAAACTCCGTGCCGAAGATTTGATACGCGCGCTCGCGCAAATCCGATGCGGCGTCGGCGCGCAAAACTTCGCGCCCGTTGTTCGTCAAGGTGAAAGCGATTTCGGGGTGCGCGAGCGCGTAGTGCGTGACGAGGTTCGTGAGGTGAAAACTCTCGGTCGCCTCGGAGCGGAGGAATTTGCGGCGCGCGGGCGTGTTGAAGAAGAGGTCGCGGACGGAGATGGTCGTGCCCGCGGGGCGCGCGGCGGGCGAGACGTCGCGCATGCGCCCGCCCTCGATAAGGACGCGCGTGCCCTCCGTCGCGTCTTCGGTTTGAGTAATCAACTCGACGCGCGCGACCGACGCGATTGAGGCGAGAGCCTCGCCGCGAAAACCGAGCGTGGAGATGCGCGCGAGGTCTTCAGCCGTCGTAATCTTCGACGTTGCGTGGCGCTCGAAGGCGAGCACGGCGTCGTCGCGCGTCATCCCGAAGCCGTCGTCGGCGACGCGAAGCAGACGGCGACCGCCAGCCTCCACGTCAACTTCGACGCGGCGCGCGCCCGCGTCAATAGAGTTTTCGACAAGCTCTTTGGCGACCGACGCGGGACGCTCGACAACTTCGCCCGCGGCGATCTGGTTTGCGACGTGGTCTGAGAGGACGCGGATTTTTGACATGGAAAAGCTTTTAGCTATTAGCTGTTGGCTGTTAGCTCACGGCAGAAGCCGTCGGGCTGCATCAGTGTTGATAGCGCAAATCCTCGTTCGCATTCTTTAAGCTAAAAGCTAACAGCCAATAGCTAACAGCTCTTAAAGATAAACTATCTGGTGCTCCGTCGAAGCGATATCAATCGAGTTGTGAATCCACTCGACGACGTAGCGACCGTGGCGCGCGACGAGCGAAGCGACGTTGAGATGTCGCTCCTGCAAAGATTTTTCGGGGTAGAGCGCGGCGGCGGCGCGTTCGAGTTGGCGCAAGATAGCGCGGTCGCGGTGCATCTGCGCGCGGTGGAAGCGCGCGCGCAGGCCCTCGAGTTGGTGTTCGATCTTGCGCCGCCCGCCCTTCAAGGCTTCGGCGAGCGTGGGGTCGAAGTCGCGCAAACGTGTTTCCAGTTCGTCGAGCGCGACGCTTACTTTCGAGCCGGCGGACGAGAAGGCCCGCGCAACGTCCGCGCCCAAGTGTTCTTCGACGACGCGCGCGATTACGGGGTCTAGTCCGTTGAAGAAGTCTTCGAGTTTGAGGCCGTAGCGCGTGAGCGTGCGGCCCGTGCGTCGCTCGACAATCGTCAAAGAGGCGCGGTGAAGAATCGGGGTGGCGGGGCGCGCGAGCACGCGGTAGCTCTCGGCGGTTTGCGCGAAGTATGCGATTTCCGCCGCGCCGCCGTAGTAGGCGATTGTCGGGAGCAGGAAGTCTTGGACGACTGCGCGCAGCGTGACGTTCGGGCTGAAGCGTTCGGGCTGTTGGAGCGCGAGCGCGGCGAGTTCTTCCGCAGTCCACTCGTGCTCAGTTCCCTTGGCGCGGTAGCGTCCTTCGTTGGTGCGCGTGAGCGCGCGGCGCGCGCCGTCGTCAATGAGAAAGAGCGGGAAGGAATCTTCGGAGGTGTGAACCTGCGCGTGGTAGCCCGCCGCGACGAGTTCGCGCGAGCGTGCGCCGGTGGCGGCGGCAATACGGGCGGCGCGTCGCGCGGCCTCCGCGTAGAGCGGCGCGGCAAGTCGCTTGAGGCGCGCGTCCAACGGGTCGAGAAGGATGAGTCCGTAGCGCGCGGTGAGCGCCGTCAACATGCGCGCGAAGGCTTCGCCGAAGGCGCGGCCCGGACGGTATGAGTCGCGGACGAGTTGTTCGAGGTCTGCTAGAAATTCACTCGACGGCAGAAGGTCGAACAGGCGCGCGGTTGCTTCTTCGATGCTTTCGTCCAGAACCACAGCGCCGACCTGCGCGCCTTCGGCGTGGAGCGAATCGGGGACGGAGACTTTTGCGAGACGACCGTCGCAGGCCGTGACTTCGGCGGTTTGAACTTCCTCCCAATCGTGATCCTCCGTCGCAATCCAGAAGACTGGCACGGCCTCCGTCGCGCGCGACGAAAGACACGCGGCGAGTTTGACGGCTGAGAGAGCTTTGTAGAGCGTGTAGAGCGGGCCTGTGAAGAGTCCGGCCTGCTGGCCCGTGACGACGGCGACGCAGTTTTCGGAACGCAGGCGGCGGATGTTGTCTAACGTCTCGCGGCCAGCGCCCCAAGAAGTGTTGAGCGCTTCGAGCGCGTCGCAGAGCGCGTCGCGGTTCGCGGTGTGCGCGGCGAGTACGCGCGGGGCGCGCTCCGCGAGTTCGTAGTGGAAGCGAACGGCTTCGGGGTAGAAGCGCCGGAGTTCAGTAGGGTCTTTGAGGTATTCGAGGAAGAGGCGCGATTGGTGCGGGACGCGCTCGAAGGGCAGGCGCTCGATGCGTAGGCCCGCGCCTTCGGGCGTGCTTTGACATTCGGATTCGGTCGTCGTCACTCGGCCTCTCGTTCTCGCCGCCGTCTCACTCGTCTCTCTTACGAAACTTCAAGGGCGGGCCATTATAACGAGCGCGTCCGAGCGGGCGCAAACTTGGTCGCGCCGCGATGCGCGAAAGTGAGCGCGAGCGCGCTACTTGAAGCGGTCAATCTTACCGTAGCGAAGATAAAGCTTGTCGAAGACGTGCAGGTGCAGACGCGTGACCGTGACGCCCGTCACGCCCGCCGCGATGCCGATGGCGATGTTCTTGAGCGTGTCGCGCCACTGAATCGCTCGCATGACGAACTTGCCGCGCGCCGCGCCTACGAGCGCGTTAATCGCCGCGGCGAGGAGGGCGAAGAAGATCGTGACGCCGGCGAACTTCGCCACTTGATTGAACTTCAAGTTATCGTGCGCCCATTGATAGACCGACTGCGGAATCAGTTCATCGCTCCAACTGCTGTAGAAGAGCCAGACGACGGCGGCGGCGAGCGCGACCAGAAGCGTCCATTTCAAGATGATGAGCGGCGTTGAGAGCTTCCAAATCTTGAAGGCGGCGCTGCTGCTTGCGTCGAGGAGGCGGTCGAGTTGCTCTTTGTTCTTGCCGCGCGGCGACATCGCGCGCTCAATCTGATTGAAGCGCCATGATTCGGCGGGCGCGCCGGCGTCGAAGCCTTCGATGCAGGGGTCGAGTCCTTGAAACTGACACGCGGTCATCCGGTACGCGCTCGCCATCAAGGCGTAGGCTTCGGCGTCGCAGAACGAGTCGAGGTCTGTGCGAACGGCGGCGAGGCGCGCCTGCGTGTCGGAGGCGACGCCGTAAGTTGTCACGCCGCGCACGCTCGCCGTCATCTCGCGCTCGAACTCCGACTCTTTGAGGTCGGGCGGGCAATCGCGCCAGTCAACGGCCTCGCCCGCGAGGTCTTGCTTGAGGTGAACGAACATCAATCCACGCAGCGTCGTCGAAGCGCGGCGCGACGCAACATCGCCGTACTGCGACTCGCGCACGCGCGCCTGTAGGATGCTGTTCGAGCGAAGCGGAACGCCTAGAAGACCCGCGCTCGGAACGTCTTCAGCGTCCATCTGCCCGCTGCCGTCGCTTATGAGAAGCACCGTACAGTCTTGTTCCAAAAGGCTTGAGATGCCTTGATTGTCGCAGACGCCGCCGTCAACGAGTCGGACGCTGACACGGCGTCCCTTTTCGTCGGGGTAGAGGTCGTCGAGTATGAGCGGCTCGAAGAGGCCGGGCACGCAAGAGGACGCGGCGACGGCGTGGCCGAGGCGTATGGCTGGAAACTTGCGCGGTGCGTCTTTGTAGTAGAGACGACGCAGGCGGTAGTTGGCGTCAATCTTCGCGTTAATCGGCGCGGGCGGCTCGCCCATGAATGACGTTGTGAACTGCCAGTTGTGGCCCGTGTTCAAAGACGTGGCGTTGAGGACGAGGATCGGCGCTTTGTTCTTTCGACGCCAGTTGTGGTCGCGCGGCTTAAACTCCGCGTCGCGCGTGCCGTCTTCGCACTTCGGGTGAATCTGCAACTCGCCAATCCAACGCTCCTCGCGCTTGAGTCCGAAAAGGCGCGCGGCCCAACGCGGAAGCCAGCGCAGGCTGACAGGGCCTGTGATTGGACTCTTGCCGTCGTCGCCGTCTTCGATTTCGGAGTAAAGCTCGCGCTCGTAGAGTTCGCCCACACGCAAGGTGCGCGAGTAGCCCGCGAGGAAAATCATCTTGAAGTTTGTGTAGAGGCCCGCGAGGACGCGCGTGCGTATGTTTCTCTGCACGCCGCGCAGGAAACGCTCCTCGCAGCGCCGGACGATTTCGATGTAGTCGCTCTTTGTAATCTCGTCGTCGGTCTTGGTCTGCAAGAGCTTGCGGACTTCGAGATAATAATAAGCGCCGATTATCGAGCCGCCCGAAACGCACGAGAGCACTTCGACGTAGCGGAGCACGTCCATCTCGGCCAAACGCGCGAGCACGCCGATGTGGTAGAGCGACGCGCGGAAGCCGCCGCCCGAAAGGCCCAAACCGAACTTGCCTCGGAAGGCGCTGCGCACGGCTTTGTCTTCGTTGCGAAGGAACTCCTTCAGAGCGCGCCCCGGCGCGGTCGTCTCAAACTCCGCGTCGGAGATTCCCGGCTCGCACGCCAAGCGCGCGAGCTGCGCCAACTGCCGCGCCGTTGACTCGTACTCCCATTCGGGAACGTCCATCCCCGCCGACGATTTATTGCCGAAGCCGACGCGCAGGCCCGCCTTCGCCGGTTCGTGAATCAGCCAGTTGATCGCTTCGTCGAAGTGTCCGAGTCCGAAGAAGGCTTCGCCGACGGTCGCGTAGAACCACCACTCGTCTTCGAGCCACTCTAGCCCGGCGCGCTCGCGCAGACGGGGAACGGTGCGCGCGACCTGCTCGCGTATGAGCCAAGCGTTCTTGCGCCGCTCCGTCGCCGACTCCGACGCGACGCCGACCCTGCGCGCCTCCTCGTCTTCTTGCGCGGCGAGGAGGTCTAGGACGAAGGCCGCGTTGATTGCGTTGTAGCCCTGATCCTTCGAGGCGTCGGTCTCGTAAGCGACGTTATCGCGCAGGAACTTCAGAACGTCCGTGCGCGCGTCGGCGGGCGCGTCCGTGGGAAGCGACTGCGCGAAGCCCTTGAGATAGTAGAAGAGCGAGCGTTCGAGGTTCTGGCGTTTGCCGTCCGATTCCCATTTGCGTTTGAAGATCGCGCCCGCGAGTCCGAGCGTCTCCGTGTCTGTGGTCGTCGAGAGGTCTTCCACTTCGCCGAGAATCTTGAAGGCGCGTTCGAGTCGCCACTCAAGCGGAAGGTCAGGGTCTTTGTAAGTGAAGAGCGCCGACTTCTGAAAAATCTTCGTGTAAAGCTTCGGGTATTCGCTTCGGTTGACTTCCACGCGCGCGCGCTTCACGACGCGCCGCGCGTAGCCAATCTGTTTATACTGCGCGAGGTTTTTGGCAAGCTCGAACATTTCGTCGGGCTGCGCGGCGGCGTTTCCGAGTATGGCGACCGCGCGCTCGATGTCGCGTCGCTCGCGCTCGTCGCGCACGCGCGCGACGAGCGCCGGGTCGTGGCCGTCTTTAGCGAGACTCTTCTCAAGCTCGCGCGCGGCCTGCGTCTTCATTGGCTCGCCCGCGACGAACTCTTCGGCGCGGCGTCGGTCTGAGTCGGTTCGGCGCGCGCGTATGCCTTCGGCCAGTTCGAGCCGACCGAAGCCGCTCAACTTCTTTTCGAGTTGGCGCAGACGCTCGCTCGTCCAAGAGTTTTTGCCGCCGAGAATATCGGTGGCCTCGTTCACAACGGCGCTTTCGTTCTCGCTCATGAGGGTTCTCCGGTTTACGGTTCGGGTCGGTTCAGTGCCGACGGCGGGCCGACAGGAAACGCGCCGCTTATAACTCGCGCACGCGTTCGTGTCAACGTTGAAACAGAACTTGACTGACCGCTTGTCTCCGCGTGCGTGAGGCGACCATACGACGCGTTAAGTCGCTTTGGAAGCGACTACGCGCGAAGCGTTTTAAGAAGCGACGCCGGAGGATGCGTCGCTCGCGCGCGGCGTCGCGTTGACGCGCTCGCCCGCCTCTTCGAGCAGGCGCGCAATCTCGGCGCGCGCTTCCGCGGCGGGCGCGCGCAAGGGGGCGCGCGGCAGTCCGCCCGCGTAGCCGAGCAAGTCGAGCGCGGCCTTCAAGCCGCCGATGCCGTAGCCGACGGTGACGGCGCGCGCGACGGGCGCGAGCCGGCGCTGCAACTCGCGCGCGCGCTCATGCTCTCCCGCGCGGAAGCGTTCGTAAATCTCTACGCACATGCGCGGCACGACGCACCCGGCGGCGAGTATCCCGCCGCGCACGCCCGCCGCGAGCGACGCGTGGAAGACGCCGGCGTGGCCCGTCAAGACGGCGAAGTCTTCACGCTCGCTGCCGACGAGACGGAGCATCTCCAAGAGGTTCGCAACGTCGCCCGAACTGTCCTTGATGCCGCACACGTTCGCGTGCTCCGAGAGCCGCGCGACCGTCTCCGGCGCGAGCGCGACCCCGGTGTTCTGCGGGATGTTGTAGAGAACGACGGGGACGTGCGACGCGTCTGCAACCGCCTCGAAGTGCGCGGCGAGCGCGTCCTGCGTCAGAGCACCCTTGTAAAAATGGGGCGTGAGCGCGAGCACCGCGTCCGCGCCCGCCGCCGCCGCGCGTCTAGTCTCAAGGATTGTGAGTCGGGTTGACTGCGCGCCGACGCCGACGATGAAGACCATGCTTCGCGGAACTGACGCTCGCGCCGCCTCGACCACAGCCGCGCGCTCGCGCTCGTCCAAGTGGACGCGCTCGCCCGTCGAACCGAGCGCGACGTAGCCCGCCACGCCCGTCTCGTTCCAACGCGCCAAGTTCCCGACGAGCGCGCGCAAGTCAACCTCGCCGTCCGCGCCAAACGGCGTCGGGAACGGCAGCAACACGCCGCCGAGGCGTTTTGTCAGTCGAGATTCGGGCGAAGTTTTCCGCCCTCCGGTTTCCGCGTCAGGTTTCAAGACGGGGCATTATAGCGAGCGGATTCGAGTGCGCGCAAACCTTTCCCGCCTGCGTGTCGGCGTCGGCGCGCGCCGGGCGCGATACAGTTTTTCTGGTAACGCGCGAAAGCGGACCGCCGCCGCGCATCTCGTTCTACGGTCTGAGGTTCTGGAATTTAGGTACGGAATCTTACAGGCAGACGCCGAGACTGCAAAAAGAATGTTGACAATTCCCTAGCATAGGATTATTTTGCCGACGTTCTCAAAATTCGCTCCCGCGCCGGCGATGCCCGTTCGCCGTCGTCGTCCCGTTTCAAACGTTCTTTCCGGCTGTCCGAAGCCTTATCCGGGCCAGCCTTCAAACAAGAATTTTGACACAGTCGCCGTTTCCGTCCTCCTCCGCAAGAGGAGGCGGAATACCCGACCCTTTCACCTTTGGCCGAACGGCTCTCGTCGGCTCAACGTGAAGCATCCCGACCACGTTGACCCGACCGCCTCGCTTTGAAGGAGACGTCCATGAAAAAGTTTCTCAGTCTTGTCCTTACGTTCACCGTCAGCTTCCTCGGTCTGCTTTCGCTCATGGCGCAACCCGTACGCGCGCAAGAGATCGCGCGCGTCGGCAAATCCATCAGCGAGATGAAGGCGGAGTACGAACGCTTCCTCGCCGTTGACCGCGACCCTTCGACTCCAACGGAAGTGAAAGAGGTCAACCATCAGTTGCTTGAGACACGTCGCACGCAACTGCGCGCGGCCATCGAGTCGCGGCTCGGCGCGCTCAAGAAGTACCAGTCCGCGATGAACGGCACACTCTCTTCGGAAGAGAGCCTCGTCGTCGGCAACTCGATTCAAGCGCTTGAGAGAGACTTGTCTGCCCTGTCCGGCGAGACGAAATCGCCCGCTGCCCCGGCCACTACGGCGGCAGCCCCCCGCGCGCGCGTCATCAGCGCGGCTTCGACCACGCCACCCGTGTCCGACAAAACCGCCCCGACTTCGCCCGCGCCGAAGGCGGAAACTGTTTTTCCCGGTTCGCTCACGCCTCAAGTGCCGCCAACAATCAGTTTTCAATGGACGGGAACAACGACGGTTAACAGTCCATACATTTCGCTCCCTTTCACGGTGAATGACTCTACCGTCCTGATTTCCGCACTTAATCTTGTCGTTGACGGGCCGAACTCACAAAAGAGTAGCACCACCATACGCCTCGCGCGACAGAACGACCAAGGCATCGTACGCGTCGTTAGAGATGTCCTAAATGTGACCCTCTTCAACGGCGCCAATACGATAACGCTGAGCGACGCAGGTGACAGCGGGGCGGCCCCTGCGACAATCACTATCACCTACACGGGAGCGGCGAGGGCACCGGATACGGGGAATGTCGTCGGCCTCTTACTTGGCGGCGTGGTCATTTCCCAGCAGGCCGGAAAATTCTCTCAGGCCGATCCATTTATGGGCTTCAACGCCGGCTACTCGGGTCTGCTCATAAAGAAAATTGATGCAAGGCTCCATGGGCGCTTTCAGGGCATCTTCCAGTCGGAAGCTAAAAAGGATGAAGCCCCGCCGAGGGATATAGTTGCCCCCAATCCGACGGACTTCAAGCCTTTCCTAGCATCACGCAAGGCATTCAACATTGAGGGTGACATCTGGCTCGACATGCCCTTCAACAGAAGCGAGCACGTATATTGGGGGCCATACTTCGCCTGGGGCGCATCAACTTACATGGATAAGAACGAGTTGCTCGGCGACGAGGGCGTCAAAGTACCTAATAAAGATTTAGGCCCGTCGGCGACGCCGACGCCCACACCGACGCCCGGAGGCGCTGGTTCAGACGCAACGGAACTAGACCCCAGTCGCGCCAAGATAGACAATGATCTGAATGCCTATAAGGAAGCCGGCTTTATCGTAAACATCTTCGGCGACAGGAGAGGGAACCGCGGTGAGAGACCGAGTCAGATGTTCCTTCAAGCCATCTTCGCTTATGGTAAATATGAAGGTCTAGCTGGCCTCTATAATGGCGGCCCGAACTCGGGATTCTGGAAGGATTCGAGCAACAGGTTCGTAGGGAAGTTGAGAATCTTCCCGAGCTTCCTGCTCGGCAGCAACCCGGATAGCACCGCCGACTTCATGCCGATGTTCGGCGTTGAACTCAATGCTGGTCGCGGCCCCGACCAGTTGAAGTTTTTCA
>Ga0081539_10002893_pt1 | contig 22744 bp, 22 predicted proteins | sample TabmetS4T2R2_FD_71023 | JGI IMG/M metagenome (GOLD analysis project Ga0081539, IMG submission 71023) | Tabebuia heterophylla rhizosphere microbial communities from the University of Puerto Rico - S4T2R2 | ecosystem: Host-associated > Plants > Roots > Rhizosphere ...
GGGGGGCCGGCGGGACCGGCGGGGCCGACACGCGACCGCCCACGACTCCTGGGACGAGGTCGTCGGATGAGGCGCTTCGGGACCCTGCACACGCACGTCGCCGAGCTCCGCGGCGCCCTGGCGTCGCTCGAGGCGCAGGCGGACGAGATCGAGCAGTGGGGTGCGCGGCTGGCGTGGCTCTACGAGTCGCACGGGCGGCTGCTCGTCGCCGGCAACGGCGGCAGCGCCGCCGAGGCACAGCACCTGACCGCCGAGCTCGTCGGCCGGTTCGAGGGCGAGCGGCGGCCGCTGTCGGCGATCGCGCTGCACGCGGAGACGTCGAGCGTGTCGGCGATCGGCAACGACTACGGCTACGACGAGGTGTTCGCCCGGCAGGCGGAGGCGCACGGCCGGCGTGGCGACGTCCTCCTGCTGCTGTCGACCAGCGGCCGCAGCGAGAACCTGCTCGTGGCCGCGCGCCGCGCCGCCGTCGCCGGCCTGGAGGTGTGGGCGCTGACCGGACCGCCGGGCAACCCGCTGGCGCGGCTCGCGCACCGGCAGGTCGCGATCGACGCGCAGTCGACGTCGGCGGTGCAGGAGGCGCAGCTCGTCGCCGTCCACGCGCTGTGCGCCGCGCTCGAGCGGCACCTGCCGGGCCCACATCGAGAGGACCGGCGGCTGGACCGGCAGCAGGACCGGCGCGCGCCGCTGCCCCGCCCCGACCTCGCGAGGCAGCCGTGAGCGCACCGCGCATCGTCGTGGTCGGCGACTCGATCCTGGACCGCGACGTCGACGGCAGCGTCACGCGCGTCGCCCCCGACGCGCCGGCGCCGGTCGTCGACGTCGCGAGCACCGACGAGCGCCCCGGCGGCGCGGCGCTGGCCGCGCTGCTGCTGCGCCGGCAGGGGGTGCGGGTGACGCTGGCGACGTGCCTGGGCGACGACGCCGCGGGCGCGCGGGTGCGCGAGCTGCTCGGCGACGTCCGCCTGCTGGCCCTCGGCGTGCTGCCGGCAACGCGAACGGTGACCCGGGTACGCAGCGCCGGGTCGACCCTGGTGCGGCTGGACACCCCGGCGCCCCCGCCGCCGCGGGACCTCGACGTGGCGGAGCTCGAGAGCGCGCTGCGCGACGCGGACGCCGTCCTCGTCGCCGACTACGGGCGCGGCGTGGTCGCCGACGACCGCGTGCGCGCGGCGCTGTCCGCCGCCGGCCGGGAGCGGCCGCTGGTGTGGGACCCGCACCCGCGCGGTCCGGCCCCGGTGGCCGGGACCGCCGTCGCGACGCCGAACCGCGCGGAGGTGACCGCGCTGACGTCGTCACCGGAGCTGGACGTCGCCGCCGGCGAGCTGCGGCGCGCCTGGCGGCTGCCGGCGCTCGCGGCGACCGACGGAGCCTCCGGCGTCGTGGTCGCGACCGACGGCGCGCCGCCGGTGTTCGTGCCGACGCCCCGCGCCGTCGCAGGTGACACCTGCGGCGCCGGCGACCGTTTCGCCGGCGCGGTGACGCTGGCGCTGGCCGGCGGCGACGGCCTGGTGGCCGCCGTCGGCGCCGCCGTGCACGACGTCGCGGCGTGGCTGTCCGCCGGCGGCGTCGCCGCCGCCAACGTCCGTGATCATGCACTTCCGGGACGCGGGCCCGGCGTACCGGACGTGCATGATCACCGCGTTCTGGCAGGTGGACGTGTACCGGAAGTGCATGATCACGGTCGGCTCCCTAACTCTGTCGGTGATCATGCAGCTCCGGTACGCCCTGACACCGGCACGGTCGTTGCCACCGGCGGGTGCTTCGACGTCCTCCACGCCGGCCACGTGGCGTCGCTCGAGGCCGCCCGGCGGCTCGGCGACCGCCTCGTCGTCCTGCTGAACTCCGACGCGAGCGTGCGCCGCCTCAAGGGCCCGAGCCGGCCGGTGAACGGCGTCGAGGACCGGCGGCGCGTGCTCGAGTCGCTGGCCTGCGTCGACGAGGTCGTCGTGTTCGACGAGGACGACCCGCGCGCGGCCCTGTCCCGGCTGCGGCCCGACATCTGGGCGAAGGGCGGCGACTACGCCGTCGCGTCCCTGCCGGAGGCCGCGCTGCTGCCGGAGTGGGGCGGCCGCGTCGTCCTGCTGCCGCACCTGCCGGACCGGTCGACGACGCGGATCCTCGACCACGCGCGCCGGCACCACCCCCGGAGCCGCACCCGACAACCCCAGGAGGCCAGCTCGTGAACGCACTCGCCGACGGCACCGTGCTCGTCACCGGCGGTGCCAGCGGACTCGGCGCCGCCGTCGTCTCCGCCGCCACCGCACGCGGTGCCACCTGCGTCGTCCTCGACCGCCAGGCGCCCGCCGACGGCGCCGGCTGGGTGAACGTGGACCTCGCGGACCCGCACGCCGCGGCCGCGGCCGTCGCCGAGGCCCGGGCCCGGCACGGAACCATCGGCGCCGTCGTCACCTCGGCCGGCACCGACGCCAGCGGGCGGCTGGACGACGTCGAGCTCGACGCCTGGGTGAACGTCGTCGCCGTCAACCTGCTCGGGACGGCGGCCGTCGTCCGCGCCGCGCTGCCCGACCTGCGGGCCGGGCACGGCCGCGTCGTCACCGTCGCCTCCACGCTCGGGCTGCGCGCGCTGAGCGACGCGACCGCCTACTGCGCCTCGAAGTTCGGCGTCGTCGGGTTCACCCGGGCGCTGGCCGCCGAGACGGCGGGCGAGGTCGGCGTCACGCTGCTGGTCCCGGGTGGCATGTCGACCCGCTTCTTCGACGGCCGCCCGGAGCAGTACCGACCCGGGCCGGACGCGAAGCTCAACGACCCGGCGCACGTTGCCGATGCCGTCATGGTGGCGCTCACCCAACCGCCCGGCTGCGAGATCCGCGAGCTCGTCGTCGCGCCGTCGACCGAGACGTCCTGGCCGTGACGCTCCTGGTCCTCCGGGCGCTGGGCCTCGGCGACGGGCTCACCGCCGTGCCGGCCCTGCGCGGCCTGCGGCGGCTCGCCGGCGACCGCGAGCTCGTGCTGGCCTGCGCCCACCCGGTCGCCGGGCTGCTGCACGCCCACGGGATCGTCGACGACGTGCTGCCGGCGGCCGGGCTGGACGGCGCGCCGCCTGGAGCGCTGCTTCGCCGTCGGACGAGCCGCCGCCACGTCGCGGTCAACCTGCACGGTCGCGGGCCGCGCAGCCACCGGCTGCTCCAGGCGGGTGAGCCCGACGCGATCGTCGCGTTCGCGTGCCGCGAGGCCGGCGTGGCGGGCCCGCTGTGGCGGGCGGACGAGCACGAGGTGTCCCGCTGGTGCCGGCTGGTGACCTGGGCCGGCGCCGGGTGCGGGGCCGGCGACCTGCTGCTGGGCGAGCCCGGCGACCGGTCGGGCCCCGTCGTCGTCCACCCGGGTGCCGCCAGCCAGGCCCGCCGCTGGCCGGCCGACCGCTGGGCCGCGGTGGCCCGGGCGCTGGCCGCCGAGGGCCACGACGTCGTCGTCACCGGCTCGGGACCCGAGGAGTGCCGCGCGGCGACCGCCGTCGCCGAGCGCGCCGGGCTGCCGCCGGCGGCGGACCTCGGCGGCCGCCTGGACCTGCCCGCCCTCGCCGACCTCGTGCGTTCGGCACGGCTCGTGCTGTGCGCCGACACCGGCGTGTCGCACCTGGCGACGGCGTGGGGTACGCCGTCCGTCACGCTCTTCGGCCCGACGCGGCCACGGTTGTGGGGACCGCCCGCCGACGGTCCGCACGCGGTGCTGTGGCACGGCGCGGAGCGCAAGGTCGGCACGGCGAGCGCCGAGTGGCACGGCGACCCGCACGGCGACTCGCCCGACCCCGTGCTGCTGGCGACGACGGTCGAGGAGGTTCTGACGGCCGCGGACAGCCTGCTGCCGGCGCCCGTTGCTTGAGCGCCGGCAGCAGCTCTCAGGCCGCCTCCAGCGACTGGCGGAGACCGGAGAGCACCTTCGACAGCAGCCGTGACACCTGCACCTGGCTGACGCCGAAGTCGCGGGCGATCTGCGCCTGCGTCCACTCGTGGACGAACCGCAACGCCAGCAACCGGCGCTCGCGTGGCGAGAGCCGCGCGATGAGCGGCCGCAGGGTCATGCGGTCCTCGACCGACTCCAGCCGGTCGTCGACGTCCCCGAGGGACGCCGTGAAGTCCACCATGCGCACCTCGGCCCAACCGCTGTCACCCGCCGTCGGCAGGGCGTCGATCGACGCCAGCCGGTAGAGGTCGTTGCTCGCCAGGCACTCCCGGACCGTCAAGTCGTCGAGGCCGGTCGCCGCCACGATCTCGTGGAGGACCGGCTGCCGCTGCAGGTCCTGCGTCAGCGACTGGACGGCCTGGTTCACGCCGCCGCGCGAGTCCTGGATGTGCCGCGGCGGCCGGATACCCCAGCTGTGGTCCCGGAAATGGCGCTTCACCTCACCGTGCATGCTCGGCATCGCGTAGAAGCCGAACGCGCTGTGCCGCCCGTCGTCGAAGTTGCGCACCGCCTTCACGAGCGCGACGCACGCCACCTGGTACAGGTCCTCGAACGACTCGCCGCGGCCCACGTAGCGGGCCGCGACCCGCCGCGCCATCGGCAGGTTGAGCTCGGTCACCTCGTGGCGAAGCCGCTCCCGCTCCAGCTCGTCGTCTGACGCGGCGATGCGACGGAACAGCTCCGCCGTACGGCGATCGACGTCCATCACCTCGCCGGACTCGCCGGCGTCCGCCGTCCTGATCGCCCGGGCTTTCGCAGCCCGGACCCTTGCCCCTACTGGTACGTCCTTCACAGCACGCATCACGGAACGAAACCTCCGCGGGTCGTGGAGACCTCAGCCTTGGCTCGACCGGGAACGTGCATCAGCCTCCTTGCTTCGGGGCACTTCACAAGTCGACCTTCACGGGCACGGTGGTCTCACGCGCCCAACCTGCACCGTCGATCCGAAGATCTGGGACGCCCCCACGCCGCGCCGCCCGCCGCGACCCCGAGCGCGGCTCGGGTGGCGATCAGGCCGCACCCGGCGAGGATCGGGGTACTCCCGCGCGGCCCAGGACGGCGCCGCCGCCGGTCCCGCAGAGCGTGGAACAGAGCGTGGAAAGGGACACCCCGATGCGTTTGGGCTACTTCCTGTCGTCCGAGGAGCACTCTCCGACGGCGCTGCTCGAGCAGGCCGAGCTGGCGCAGGCCGCCGGCTTCGAAGCGCTGTGGATCTCCGACCACTTCCACCCGTGGAACCGCGAGCAGGGGCAGAGCCCCTTCGTGTGGGCGGTGATCGGCGGGCTCTCGCGGGTCACCGACCTGCCGGTGACGACGGCGGTCACCTGCCCGACGATCCGGACGCACCCGGCCGTGGTCGCGCACGCGGCGGCGACGGCGGGCGTCATGACCGGCGGCCGTTTCCGGCTCGGCGTGGGCAGCGGCGAAGCGCTCAACGAGCACGTCGTCGGGGCACGCTGGCCGACGTCCGACGTCCGCCTGGAGATGCTCGAGGAGGCGGTCGACGTCATCCGCAAGCTGTTCGCCGGCGAGGACGTCGACCACCACGGGACGCACTACACGGTCGAGGACGCGCGGCTCTTCACCCGGCCCGAGACGCCGGTGCCGATCTACGTGTCGGGCTTCGGGCCGAAGGCGATCGACCTCGCGGCGCGGATCGGCGACGGCTTCGTCACGACGAAGCCCAGCGCGGACGACATCGGCCGCTACCGCGACGGCGGCGGCCGCGGGCCGGTCGAGGCCGGCACGAAGGTCTGCTGGGCCGAGACGAGGGAGGACGGCGTCCGGACGGCGCACCGGCTGTGGGCCAACTCCGGCCTGCCGGGCGAGCTCGCCCAGGTGCTGCCCGGCGTCCGCCACTTCGAGCAGGCATCGACGCTCGTGACCGAGCGGTCGACCGCGGAGTCGGTGCCCGCCGGGCCGGACCCGGCGCCGTACCTGACGACGCTCGCCGACTATGCGGACGCCGGCGTCGACACCTTGTTCGTCGCGCAGATGGGCCCGGACCAGAAGGGGTTCTTCGACTTCTGGGCACGCGAGGTGGCGCCGCGCTGGGAGGAGCAGAACGCGAGCTGAGGAGGCACGCGACATGCGAGCAGTGACCTGGCAGGGCCGGCGCGAGGTGGGCGTCGACACCGTGCCCGACCCGTCGATCAAGGACCCGACCGACGTCGTCGTCCGGATCACGTCGACCGCCCTGTGCGGCTCCGACCTGCACCTGTGCAGCGCGGCGTCACCGTGCTGGACCTCGACGACCACGGCGACGACCTCGCCGACGTCGTGCGGGCGCTGACCGACGGCCGCGGGCCGGACGCCGTCGTCGACGCCGTCGGCATGGAGGCGCACGGGTCGCCCGGCGCCAAGATCGCGCAGCAGCTGACGGCGCTGCTGCCGGCGTCGACGACTTCGCCACCCACCGGCTGCCGCTGGACTCGGCGCGCGACGCGTACGAGATGTTCCAGAAGAAGCGCGACGGCGCGGTGAAGGTGGTCTTCAAGCCCTGACGGGCCCGGAAGCCCGACAGGCGCCGTTCCCATCGTGCATGATCACGGCGTGGTCATCCACAAGTGCGCGCTCCGGCGTACCTATCGTGCATGATCACGGCGGGGTGTGGATAACCCTGCGGTGATCATGCACGATGGGAACGCCGGGTGTCGGTTTTACCTCGGCCGCGTACCGTCCTCGTGTGGCCGAGCACTGGTTCCTCGTCACCCGCGCCAAGGGTCCCGCCTGGGACCATGCGCGGCCCCGCCGCGAGCAGGCCGGGTGGGACGATCACGCCCGGTTCATGGACGCGCTGGCCGACGCGGGCGTCGTCGTCGCCGGCGGGCCGGTCGGGCCAGGCGACGGCGACGACGCGCTGCTGGTGCTCGACGTCGCCGACGAGGCCGCGGTGCACGCGAGCCTCGCCGGCGACCCCTGGTCCGGGACGTTCCTGACGACGTCCCGGGTCGAGCCGTGGACGGTGCTGCTCCGGCGGCCGCAGCCGCCGCCCTAGCGGCGTCACTCCGCGGGCTTGCGGACCACCGAGTACGTGAGGTGGGTGACGCCGACGCTCTCCACGACCGACTCCTGCGCGAGCTCCACCGGCGCGTTGGCCAGCGTGTCGAAGAACCGCGTCCCGCCGCCGAGAAGGAACGGGACCAGGTCGACGTTCACCTCGTCCACGAGCCCGGCCTCGAGCGCCTGCGTCGCGATCGTGCCGCCGTTGAGGCCGACGTTCTTGTCGCCGGCGATCTCCTTCGCCTTGGCGACGGCGGCCTCGATGCCCTCGGTGACGAACACGAAGTTCTCGTCCGCGAGGGGCCGGTCCGCCGGCGGGTTGTGGGTGAGGATGACGACGGGCACGTCCATCGGGTGGCGGCCGTTCCAGCCGTTCGTGAAGTCGTAGACGCCCCGGCCGCAGACCAGGGCGCCGGTGGCCCGGATCATCGACTGCAGCCGCTCGGCGTCCTCCGCGGTGGTGCTCATCGAGATCTCGGGGTCCGCGGTCTGGGTGACGACCGGGCCGTTGCTCATCCAGCGGAACAGGAGGTCGAAGCCGCTGTTGTCGGGGCCGGCGATGTAGCCGTCGAGGGACATCGTGCAACCGGCGGTGACCTTGCTCATGGTGTGCTCCTCGGATCGTGTGTTCGGTGCCTGACACCCACGCGTCGATCCGCCGTCGGACGGCTTCGACATTCCGTCCCGAGAAACTTGGCTCTCCTGAAGCATCCGTGGGTGCGGGCGTGTCGGGACGGCGACTCGCCGTTCTCCGTCTGGGTGCGGATCTTGCGGAGGGCTGGTCTTTTTGCGCACGGGGCGGCGTTGTGCGCTTCTATCGATCACAACGCCGCCCCGTGTGCAAAGAGTCGGCGGCTCTGGGTGGTCAGGCAGTGATCTTGTCGAGCACCAGGTGGCGGGTCGGTTCTTTGCGCACGGGGCGTCCCTGCGATCGATAGAAGCGCACGGGGCGTCCCCGTGCGCAATCAGGGGCCTCTGCCGTCGCAGGCGTCCCCCACCTCGGGCGCCCCCAGCCCACCCACGGACCGGTCAGGAGAGCAGAAATCTTCGCGGCGCTCCGGCGCAGGTCAGAGGCGTTCGTCCGTCGCCGGGTCGGGCTCGCCGCGGTAGAACCGGGCGAGGACGGCGTCGAACGTCGTCGCGCCGCCGGACGCGCGCAGGAACAGGGTCATCGAGGAGCGCAGCTTCATCGCGTCGACCGTGCCGAGGACCGCCGTCGCCGACGTGCCGGGCCCGTCGAGCAGGGCTCGGGCGCACTCCAGCAGCCGCGGGCCGAGGACCGGGTGCGACAGGTAGGCGCGGGCCTCGTCGAGCCCGGAGATCGCGTACTCGCGCGCCGTCGGGCTGGACCCCAGGCCCGCGACCTGCGGGAACACGAACCACATCCAGTGGCCGACCTTGCGGCCGGCGCGCAACTCGGCCAGGGCGGCCGTGTAGGTGCCGCCGGCGTCCTGCGCCTCGACGAAGCGGGTCAGCCGGAAGGGGTCGTCGTCGGCCACGGCCTCAGTCTGGCAGCGCCGGCCGTGTCGAAGCCGGCGTCCCGGCTCCGACTCCAGGGTGAAGGCTCCACTCCGGCGGAAGGGGCGACCCATGACCGAGCTGACACTCCTGGCCGGCGACATCGCGTTCGGCGAGTCCCCGCGCTGGCACGACGGCCGCATCTGGCTCTCCGACTGGGCGGCACAGGAGCTCCTCGCCGTCGACCTCGACGGCAGGCGCGAGGTCATGGCCCGAGTCCCGTCGTTCCCGTTCTGCTTCGACCGGCTGCCGGACGGCACGCTGGTGGTCGTGTCCGCCGCGCAGCAGGCGCTGCTGCGCCAGGCCCCGGACGGCGCGCTGGCGCCGTACGCGGACCTGAGCACGGTCGCCCCCGGGCCGTGGAACGACATCGCGGTCGACGGCCGCGGCAACGCCTACGTGAACGAGATCGGCTTCGACTTCCCCGAGGGGGAGTTCGCGCCCGGCCGGGTCGCGCTCGTGACGCCGGACGGCGCCGTCCGGGAGGTGGCCGGCGACCTGGCCTTCCCCAACGGGATGGTGGTGACGCCGGACGGGTCGACGCTGATCGTGGCGGAGTCGTACGGCGCGCGGCTGACGGCGTTCACGATCGCCGCCGACGGCGGGCTGACCGACCGCCGGGTGTGGGCGGACCTCGGCGAGGGCGCCGCGCCGGACGGCATCTGCCTCGACGCGGACGGCGCCGTGTGGTTCGCCGAGGTGCCCGGGCGGCGGTGCGTCCGCGTGGCCGAGGGCGGCGAGGTGCTCGCCACCCGGCACGCCGACCGAGGCTGCTTCGCCTGCGCGCTCGGCGGGCCGGACGGGCGGACGCTGTTCGTCGTGGCCACGGCCTGGCCGCCGCCGGAGGACGGCTCGCGGACCGGCCAGGTCCTCACCGCGGACGCCCCGGCGCCGGCCGCCCGCCGCCCGGCCGCGCCCTGAGCCGCGACCCGAACCGCGACCTGAACCTCGACCTGAACCGGACCGCTGCCTGGCTCGACCACGGGGGGTCACGACGCATTGGCGATCCGGAGATAAATCGTGTAAGCACAGTGCTGACCGGACACGATCCCAGCGGCGGGTCCCTGGCGTTAGGCGTCGGTTCGCTCCGTTAGGATCCCGGTCGGGTCCGGTGCCCGGACCCAGGTGCAGCAGTCGCGCCATCCATGACCGTTCACCGCCCCCGCGCGGCGACGTCCGATGGAGCGGCAGTGCACCACACCGAGGGCCAGCAGACGGCCCGGCCGGAAGTCACCACGACGCCCCGGCCCACCGCCTCCGAGCACGCCGGCGAGGACACCGACCTGGCGGTCGAGGTCGCCACGCTGCGGGACGCCATCGCCACCCGCACGATCATCGGCCAGGCCACCGGCCTGCTCGCCGGCCAGCTCAACATCACGACGCCGATGGCCTGGCGGGTCATGCGGCGGCTGTCGAACGAGACCAACATCAAGCTCCGGGACATCGCCCGGGCGCTCGTCGACGCCCACGACGGGCGCCGCCCGCCCACGGACGAGGGCGTGGGCCGCGCGATCGGCGCCGCCCTGGGTCCCGCCCTCGCCGCGGCCCGGGAGGACGCCGGCGACGCGGAGGCGGGTGACGCGGACGTGGACGTCCTGGGCGCCCCCGGCGCCGACCCCGGCGCCGACCCCGATGCCGATCCGGGCGCCGACCCCGATCCTGACACCGACGCCGACCCCGACGGCGATCCGGACGCCGCCTCGCCCCCGCTGCACCTGGGGCCCTGACCGGGGCCGCACCCCGAGCCCCCGGAGCGTGCCGGGCCTGTGACGCAGCGCGACGACCCGGGTCCGGGAGGGTACTCCCGGACCCGAGCACCCGCGGGGACCGCCGGGGGCGCGTTTCCTGACGGTCTCAACGGACACGGCTCGGGGAGCGAGGAGGACACGCGTGCGCAGGTGGAAAGCGGCTGTCGCCGGGATGGTCGGGGCGGCGGTCCCGGTGGCCATCGTCACCGGGTCGCTGACGGCCAACGCGGCCCCCAACCCACCCGGTAACAACGGCACGATCAAGGTCGACGGGGTGGCCTTCGACAGCCACCCCGACAACGAGCCGCACGTCGGCTGCGTCTTCCAGGTCGACTTCTACGGCTACGACAAGGGCGACCTCCAGGCCGAGGTCACGTTCTCCGCGCACCCGCCGACCCTGCCGGCCGGCCAGAACCGCGTGCTGCTCACCGACACCGTGTTCATCGGCGAGGACGACAACTCCGGCGGCGGCAGCGAGAAGGGCCTCGACGCGTCCGTCGACTACCGGCTCGACCTCACCGGCATCACGCCGCACCCCCATCAGGGCGTGCACGTCTACCTGACGATCAACGCCGAGGGCTCGCAGGGCGCCGACGTCAAGCACAAGGTCTTCTGGGTGACCGGCTGCGAGGGCCCCACGCCCACGCCGTCCGAGACCCCGTCCGAGACCCCGTCCGAGACCCCGACCGAGACCCCGACCGAGACGCCGACCGAGACGCCGTCTCCGGAGCCGTCCGAGACCCCGTCCGAGACGCCGTCGGAGACGCCGTCCGAGACCCTCGAGCCGGTCCCGTACACCACCAACTCCTGACCTCGACAGAGGCGCCCGACGAGCCGGTACCCCTCCTCCCCGGACCGGGAGGAGGGGCACCGGCCGAACCGCGTAACGAAATCGCTCCGCGCGCGTTATCCCCCTGTCCGGACATACGAGGCTCGGGGGAGCAGAGGAGTGAAACAGGTGCGCAAGTGGACGACGATCGCCGCCGGCGTCCTCGGGGCAATGGTGCCGGTGGCCATCGTCTCTGGGTCGCTATTGGCCAACGCGGCTCCCAACCCACCCGGTAACAACGGCACGATCAAGGTCGACGATGTGCCGTTCGACAGCCACCCCGACAACGAGCCACACGTCGGCTGCGTCTTCGAGATCGACTTCTACGGCTACGACGAGGGCGACCTCGACGCCGAGGTCACGTTCGAGGCGCACCCGCCGACCCTGCCGGCCGGCCAGAACCGCGTCCTGCTCACCGACACCGTGTTCATCGGCGAGGACGACAACTCCGGCGGCGGCAGCGAGAAGGGCCTCGACGCCTCTGTCGAGTACAGCCTCGACCTCACCGGCATCACGCCGCACCCCCAGCAGGGCGTCCACGTCTACCTGACGATCAACGCCGAGGGCTCGCAGGGCGCCGACGTCAAGCACAAGGTCTTCTGGGTGACCGGCTGCGAGGGCCCCACGCCCACGCCGACGCCCACGCCGTCCGAGACCCCGTCGGAGACGCCTTCGGAGACCCCGTCCGAGACCCCGACCGAGACGCCTTCGGAGACCCCGTCGGAGACCCCGTCCGAGACCCCGACCGAGACGCCTTCGGAGACCCCGACCGAGGAGCCCAGCCCGACCGAGACGACGTCCCCGAGCGTCACCGAGGAGCCGAGCGAGACCCCGAGCGACACCGGGAGTCCGACCTCCTGACCCCGAACAGGAGTGCCCGGCTCAACGGTGCCCCTCCTCCCCCAACGCGGAAGGGGAGGAGGGGCACTGCCGTGTCCGGCCCTGAGCCCGCCTCTGCTTTGGTTTTTGTTGAGCACGGTGTGGCACCGGTCTCAATAGGCGAGACCGGTGCCACACCGTGCTCACAAGAGGCGCCGGCCCCGACGCGACGCAGGGATGGTCCGGCGGTGGTCAGGGATGGTCCGGCGGTGTGGGGAACCTGGAGGTCTCGTGGCCGAACGGCCGTAGGGTCTGCCGCTGTAGCAGGTACAGGGCCGCCCACACCAGGACGAACGCCGTCACCGCACCGGCCACGGCGGCGGCGCGGGGCGCGCCGGCCGCCTGGAGGCCCAGCGCGACGATGGCCGCCGTGAGCGCGGCGTCGACGGTCGCGACGATGTTCGGCGTGTTGACGAGGAAGTGCAGCCACAGCGCCCGCTGGCTCGGGCGCTCCACCATGTAGGTCGCGAACACGCCACGCTGGTCGTCGTGGTGGCCGGTGCTCAGATAGCGCTCCAGACCGGGTTCGAGGACCAGGTACGCGCGCCGCAGCCGGTTCATGGCGAGGACAAGCTGGAACTCCTCGGCGTTGATCTGCACCAGGCGGACGTAGGCGGCGATGCCCAGCAGCAGCACCACCGGCAGCACCGCCAGCGCCACGGTGACGGTCTCGGCGCCGAAGCCCGTCGCGTCGGCGAGCAGGGCGAGCGCGATGGTCGCGGCCGACAGGACGGTCAGGAAGACCGTGGCGCGGCTCTGGGCCTCGTTCCAGATCAGCGACCGGGCCGCGAGCAGGCTCCAGTGCTCGGTGCTCAGGAGCGCCGGGGCGTGCTCACCCAACGGCTCGTCGTCCGGCAGCGGCGTCGTCGCCGCGGTGTCCGCGCCGGTCTCCGCTCCCTCGGCCGCCGTGCCGGCGTCGTCCGTGGTCTCCATCGTGGCCTCCCCGGCTCCTTGCGCTCGGCGACGTGACAGAGTCATGGTCCACCGTCTCGGTGGCCGCGCGGCGAAGGAGGTTGCCCGTGCCCAACCACGGTGACTGGCAGTTCGAGATCTACCTCGACGGGCTGACCGGTGAGCGGCCGTCGCTGCCGATGTCCCACGCCGACCTGGAGCGCAGCGCCGAGGACGCCATGTCGGCCGAGCTGTGGTCCTACGTCGCCGGCGGCGCCGGGGACGAGAGGACACAGCGGGCCAACGCGAGCGCCTTCGACCGGTGGGGCCTCATGCCCCGGATGCTCACCGGCGCCGCCGCGCGGCGCGACCTCACCGTGGAGCTGTTCGGCCGACGGCTGCCGACACCGCTGATGCTCGCGCCGGTCGGCGTCATCGGCCTGTGCGAGCCGGCGGGGCACGGCGACCTGACGACGGCGCGGGCCGCCGCGGCGTCCGGGGTGCCGATGATCGCCTCGACGCTGTCCCAGGACCCGATGGAGGAGGTGGCCGCCGCGCTCGGCGACACGCCGGGCTGGTTCCAGCTCTACCCGTCGAGCGACCGCGAGGTGACCGAGAGCCTCGTCCGTCGCGCGGCGGCCGCCGGCTTCGCGGCGATCGTCGTCACGCTGGACACCCTGACGCTGGGCTGGCGGCCGCGCGACCTCGCGCTCGCCAGCTTCCCCCAGCTCAAGGGCCTGTGCCTGGCCAACTACCACAGCGACCCGGTGTTCCGCTCGCGGCTGGCCGCCCCACCCGAGGACGACCCGCAGGCCGCCGTCGGGCACTGGGCGACGATCTTCGGCGACCAGCGCCTGAGCTGGGACGACCTCGCCTGGCTGCGCTCGCTGACCTCGCTTCCGCTGCTGCTCAAGGGAATCTGCTCGCCCGAGGACGCACGGCGGGCGGTGGACGGCGGGGTCGACGGCGTCTACTGCTCCAACCACGGCGGCCGGCAGGCCAACGGCGGCCTGCCCGCGCTGGACTGCCTGGCAGACGTCGTGGACGCCGCGGGCGACGTCCCGGTGGTCTTCGACTCCGGCGTGCGCAGCGGCGCCGACGTCGTCAAGGCCCTCGCGCTCGGCGCCCGGACGGTCGCGGTGGGACGCCCGTACGCGTACGGGCTGGCGGTCGGCGGCCAGGCGGGGATCGAGCACGTCCTGCGGTGCCTGCTGGCCGAGGCGGAGCTGACGATGGCCATCGACGGCTATCCCACGGTGGGCTCCCTGACCCGCGACGCCCTGCGCCGCATCGCGTAGCACGCCGGTCCTCGTGGGCAAGGCCGTCGCCGCAACGCGCTGCGAGCCGCACCCATGCCGCCGTCCTTGCCGCTCGCAACGTCGAGGACTTCGCGGAGACCGGCATCGGCGTCGTTCATCCGTGGCATGACCGGCACTGACGCGCAGCGCGTCGACGACAGGTCGCCGGGACAGCCGGGCCGCCGAGCGGGCAGCCCCCTGGGAGGCTGCCCGCCCGACGCGAGCCTCAGCCGCAGGTCGTCGTGTAGAGGAACTTCTCGACGTCCGGCTGCGCCACGTTCTCGGCGGTGATCGTGGCCGAGTCGGTGCCGATCGTCTTCTGCACCGTCTCGCCCCGGACGGCGGCCGCGGCCTGCGTCACGCCGTCGGCGCCGATCTGCGACGGCTGCTGAGCGATCAGCGCCTGCACCACACCCGTCTTGAGCTGCTCGACCTGCGTCGGCCCGGCGTCGAAGCCGACGACCTTGACCTGGCCCGCCTTGCCCGCGGCCTTGACAGCGTTGTTGGCGCCCTCGCTCTGGTCGGTGCTCAGCGCGAAGATGCCCGCGAGGTCGGGGTGCGCGGCCAGCTGCGACGACACGAGCTGCGAGATCTTCGCGACGCCGTCGCCGGTGAACACGTTGCCGAGGTACGTGATGCCCGGGTACGTCTTGAGACCGTCCTCGAAGCCCTTCTGCCGCGCCTCGGCGGTGCTCACGCCGGGCTGTCCGCCGACCAGCAGGACGGGGCCCTTCTCGCCGATCAGCTCGGCCAGCGCGGTGGCCGCCGCCTCGCCGCCCTTGAGGTTGTCGCTGGCGATCGCGGAGGTGACGAAGCTGGTGTCGGCGAGCGTGGTGTCGACGAGGATGACCTTGATGCCGGCCTCGGTCGCCTGCTTGAGGGGCTGGACCAGCGCCTGCGCGTCGTTCGGGGCGATGAACAGCGCGTCGGGCTTCGTCGCGATCACCGAGTTGAGCAGCGGGATCTGCAGGCTGGCGTCCCAGTCCTTGGCGCCCTGCACGGTGAGCTCCACGCCCTCCTTGGCCGCCTGCGCCCGCGCACCGCACGCCATCGTCTCGTAGAACGGGTCGCCGGCGACGCCCTCGATGAAGGTGACCTTGACGGTCTTCGACCCGGACCCGGCCGAGCCGCCGCCCTCGTCGTCCGAGGATCCGCAGGCTGCCAGGACGAGCGTGGCGACTACCCCGAGGGCCACGAGTGGTGTGCGCGTGCGCATGGTGATGACCTCTCTGTCAACGGCGGTGCTGGAAGGGGTGGAGGTGGAGAACCGGGGTCATCGGAGCGCGGCCCGTCTGCGGTTGCGCTGGTCGACGATGACGACGACGACGAGAGCCACGCCGATCGCCACCTGCTGCCAGAACGCCTCGAACCCAAGGATGACGAACCCCGAGCTGAGGACCGACGGGATCGTGACGCCGATGACGGTGCCCAGCACGGTGCCGACGCCGCCGAGCAGGCTCGTCCCGCCGATCACGACGGCGAGGATCGCCAGCAGCATGTCCGTCGAGTGCCCGTTGAGCGTCGTCGTCTGGAAGCGCGCGAGGCTGATGTACCCGGCCAGCCCCGACAGCAGCCCGGAGAGCACGTAGACCTTCACGAGGTGCCGGTCCACGTTGATGGCCGCGCGGCGGGCCGCCTCCTCGTTGGAGCCGATCGCGCAGGTGTACCGGCCGAACCTGGTCTGGCTCATCGCGAAGCCGCCGATCGCGGCCACGACCAGGGCGATGACGACGGGCCACGGGATGCCGAGGAACTTGCCGTAGCCGATGCCGTTCGCCAGGGTCAGCGGGACGCCGTGCATGTCCTGCCCGCCGGCGATCACGAACGCCAGGCCCTGCGCGGCGGCGAAGCTGCCCAGCGTCGCGATCAGCGGGCTGATCTCCCCCTTGGTCGTCACCAGGCCGTTCACCAGCCCCCAGGCGGCGCCGGAGAGCACCGCGACCGCGAGCCCGACGAGGCACGTCGTCCACGTGTCGGTTCCCAGCCAGAGCATGACTCGCAGGCTGGCGACGCCCGAGAAGACCAGCACCGACCCGACGGAGAGGTCGATGCCGCCGAGCGTGATGACGAACGTCATCCCGACGGCGATGACGAGGTAGCTGGAGGCGTCCGTCGCGATGCTGCGCATGTTGAACGGCGTGAGGAAGGAGTCGGGCCGCAGGGTGCCGAAGACCGCGATCAGCACCAGCAGGACGACGAACGACCACCGCTTGCGCAGCTCGCGCAGCAGCCTCGCGCGACGCTCCGCCGCGGTGCCCGGCGGCCGCGCGCCGCCGCCGGCCGGGTCGCCGGCCGCCGTGGTCGCGTCCTCGAGCTGACCTTGGCTCGTCATCGGTCCGCCTCTCCTGGTCGCGCCGTCACGTCCGGCTCCTCGCCCGCCCCGCTCGCCCGTCCCGTCGGCCCGGCCGCTCAGCCGTCCGGCGCCACGCGCAGCCCGGCGAGCTGCGCCGCGGCGACGCCGGGCAGCCGCGGCGGCCGGAACATCGGCACGGGCGTGCTCGTGAGGCTCAGCACCAGCTCGGCGAAGAGCGAGTCGGCCCAGCAGAACCAGTCCCGGGTGAACCGCCACGGGTCGTCGACGTGGAAGCTCTCGCACATGCCCGGCTCGCCGGCCCAGGCGCGCAGGAGTCCGCTCAAGACGGCGACGCTCTCGTCCCGTCCGGTCTCGGTCAGGGCCTGCATGCACACGGCGATCGGCCATACGTGTCCCGGCGGCGTGTGCGGGCTGCCGATCCCGCTGATCGCCGATCCGCTGTACCAGAAGGGGTTCCGCGGGCCGAGCAGGAGCGCGCGCGTCCGCCGGTAGAGCGGGTCGTCACGCGTCGTCCAGCCGAGGTAGGGCAGCGACAGCAGGCTCGGGACGTTCGCGTCGTCCATCACGACGGCGCCGCCGAGCCCGTCGACCTCGTAGGCGTAGACCGTTCCGTCGGGACCGTCGACGACGCCGTACCCGACGATGCCGCGGGCGATCTCGCCGGCGAGCCGCTCGGCCTTGGCGCCGAGGTCGGGCGGGACGGCGCCGCGCGCCGCGAGATCGGCCAGGCCTTCGAGCGCGACGACGGCCGCGGCGTTCGCGGGCACCAGGTACCCGAGCTCGCAGCGGTCGTCACTGGGCCGGAAGCCGGACCACGTCATCCCGGTGCGCTCGACGACGGCGCCCCGGCCGTCGCGGTCGAGCGCGTCGTGGGCGAAGGGGCCGTCGCGGCGGACGAACGTGTAGTCCGAGTGCCGCTCGTGGTCCTGCTCGGCCTCCCACATGTCGAGGATCGCCCGGGCCGACAGCCAGAAGGTCTGGTCGAGGTGGTCGACGCGGTTCGCCGCCCGCCACACCTGGTAGGCGAAGGTCAGGTGCGCGGCCGGCGAGTCGACCTCGTACTTCCGCTCCCACACCGACGGCCCGGGCGGCGGGTCGTCGTGGTCGTCGGCGCGCGCGCCCGTGCCGCCGTCGTTGAAGGCGTTCGCCCGCGGGTCGGTGAGCACGAGCCTGCTCATCCGCCGCGAGACGGCGGCGAGGACGTCGCCGACCTCGGGATCGTCGGCGGCGACGAGGTACGGCCGCAGCTGGCCGGCGGCGTCACGTAGCCACATCGCCGGGATGTCGCCCGTGATGACGAAGGCGGCGTCCGACCCGAGGCGCAGGCAGGTGCGCCAGGTGCGCATGAAGCAGGACCCGAACGCCTCGGCGGCGTCCGGCCCGAGCAGGTCGGCGACTTCGGCGAACGCGTGGTCGTGCACCTGCTGCAGGCGGGCCGGGACCGGCACGTCGCCGGCGACGGCGTGCGTCGGCACCGTCCGGGGCCGCTCGCTACCCACGTGCACGGGAACTCCCTCCGGCCGGTGACCGGCGACTGCGGCGGCCGTGACGGGTGGCCGCCCCGGGGAGATGAAGATCGACTCACCCTGGTGGTGACAACGCTGTCCCCAAGATTGCCGGCTGTCAAGAGGCGGTTCGATCCTACGTAGCGCCGACACCGATCTGTGACCTGGGGTTATTGACGACGACGTGGCGAGGTCTACAGTGATCGATGACTGCGTTGTCACGACATCGGAGGCGCACAGTGACCGAGACCGACCCGGCGTCGGCGCCGACCTCCGGCGCGGCCCCGCCGGAGCCACCGGTCCTGGAGCTCCGGGGCGTCGTCAAGTCCTTCGGCACCGTGCGCGCGCTCCAGGGCGCCGACCTCACCGTCGGGGCCCGCCAGGTCGTCGCCTTGGTCGGTGACAACGGCGCGGGCAAGAGCACGATGATCAAGGTGCTGTCCGGCGTCCTGCAGCCCGACGAGGGTCAGATCCTCGTCGACGGCCGCGTCGTCACCCTCGCGGGTCCCCAGGACTCGCGCCGCTACGGGATCGAGACCGTCTACCAGGACCTGGCCCTGGCACCCGACCTCGACGCGATGGCCAACCTCTTCCTCGGCCGGGAGATCCTCCGGCCGGGACTCCGGGGCCGTCTGGGCATGCTCGACAAGGCGGCCATGCGTCGCGACGGCGCGCGGGCGTTCGCGCGGCTCAGCGTCGGCCTGCAGGATCCGACGAGCGCCGTCGGCACGATGTCGGGCGGCCAGCGGCAGGGCATCGCCGTCGGGCGCGCGGTGCTCTGGGCCAGTCGCGTCGTCCTCATGGACGAGCCGACGGCGGCGCTCGGCGTCGTCCAGACCGCGCGTGTCAAGGCACTCATCGAGTCGGTGCGGGAGAACGACATCACCGTCGTCCTCATCACCCACAACCTGCCCTTCGCCCTCGAGATCGCGGACCGGATCGAGGTGCTGCGCCTCGGCCGCCGGGTCGCCTCGTTCACCCGGCACGAGGCGACGGCGCAACGCGTCCTCGCGGCGATGACCGGGGCAGACGTGCTGCCGGCTACGTGACGACCGGCTGCGTGGGGCCGGGCGTCGTGCCGCCGGCCCGCGGGTGGCACGCCGGCGGCGGTTCTCCCGGCGGCTCAACGGCTATGGTCGGGCGATGACGGCGGGTCGGGGCGAGCGCGCGGGCCGGCCCACGATGCGCGACGTCGCGGAGCTCGCCGGTGTGGGGCTGAAGACCGTCTCCCGCGTGGTCAACGGCGAGGGCAAGGTGAGCGCCGAGACCCGCGCGCGGGTGGACGCGGCGATCACCGAGGTCGGCTACCGCCCCAACGAGGTGGCGCGGTCCATGCGCGCGATGCGCACCGGGCGCGGGCACGTCGACATCGGCCTCCTCGTCGGCGACCTGTCGAACCCGTTCTTCGCCTCGCTCGCGTGGGCGGTCGTCTCCGTCGTCCGCGAGCGGGGCTACGCGGCCGTCCTGGCGAGCGCCGACGAGGATCCGGACGGCGAGCGGGACGCTATCGAGGGCCTGCTGGCGCGACAGGTGGCCGGGCTCATCGTCGTCCCCGGTGCCGGTGACTACCGCTACCTCCAGCCGGAGATCGAGCGTGGCACGCCGCTGGTGTTCGTCGACCGTCCCGGTGGCCGGGTCAGCGCCGACGAGGTCGTCATCGACAACGTCGCCGGCGCGCGGGCCGCGGTGGGGCACCTCGCCGACCACGGGCACCGCCGGATCGCCGCCATCGTGCCGCCGAGCCGATGGACCACCGCACAACGGCTCGAGGGCTACCTCGCGGAGATGACGCAGCGGTTCGGGGCCGTCGACGAGGCCCTCGTGGTGCGGACGGCGACCGGCGCCGTCGAGGCCGCGACGCGCGCCGCCGACGAGCTGCTGGACCTGCCCGATCCGCCGACGGCGTTCTTCACGGCCACCGGGTTCATGACGCAGGGGCTGCTGCACCGGCTGGGGCACAGCCACGCCAAGGCGATCGTGGGCTTCGACGACGTCCCGCTCGCGGAGCTCCTGGAGGTCCCGGTGAGCGTCGTCGTGGGAGACCCGGCGACCCTCGGCCGGATCGCCGCGCGAGCCCTCTTCGCGCGGATCGACGGCGAGACCGGCCCGCCGCGGCGGCACGTGCTGGAGCCGGTGCTGATCCCCCGCGGCAGCGGGGAACGCCCGCCCGCGGGCCGGGGGATTACCGCGCGACTGTAGGGCAAGCGGCGGTTTTCGGCGGCTCATGAGCGCCTTTTGCCCTACAGTCGCGCGGCCTGTCAGCCGAGCAGCTCCGTCACCCGGCCGGCGGCGACGGTGCCGCCGCCCTCGCGCACGGCGAAGCCGAGGCCGACGTCGAGCGCGAGCGGCACGCCGAGCTCGACGTCCACCCGCACGTCGTCGCCCGGCCGCGCCGTCCGCACCGGCCCCAGGTCGATCCGCCCGACGGCGTCCGCCGTCCGCACGTGGAACTGCGGCCGGTAGCCGGTCGCGAAGCCCGTCCGGCGACCGCCTTCCGCCGTGGTCAGCACGTGCAGGTCCGCGCGGAACCGCCGCCACGGCCGCAGCGACCCGGGCCGCACCAGGACCTGCCCGCGACGGGCCTGGTGCCGCCGGACGCCGCGCAGGAGGACGGCGGCGTTGTCGCCCGCCTCGACGTGGTCGAGCGACTTGCCGAACGTCTCCAACCCGGTGACGACGGTGGCCAGCGGCTCGCCGTCCCCGACCAGCTCGACGGCGTCGCCGAGCGCGACACCACCCTGCTCGACGGCGCCGGTGACCACCGTCCCGCGGCCGCTGATCGTGAGTGCCGACTCGACCGGCATGAGGAACGGCAGGTCGAGCCGGCGTCGCGGCACCGGCACGTAGCGGTCGACGGCGTCCAGCAGGTCGCCGACCGACGCCGTCCACGCCGGGTCGCCCGCCAGCGCGCGCAGCGCCGAGACGCGCACCACCGGCACCGTGGCTCCCGGGAAGCCGTAGCGGGTCAGCAGCTCCCGGACCTCCAGCTCGACGAGGTCGAGCAGCTCCGGGTCGCGGACGAGGTCGGCCTTGTTGAGCGCCACGACCACGTGGGGCACGCCGACCTGCCGAGCGAGGACGACGTGCTCCACGGTCTGGGGCATCGCGCCGTCCTCGGCCGAGACGACGAGGATCGCGCCGTCCACCTGGGCGGCACCGGTGATCATGTTCTTCACGTAGTGCGCGTGCCCGGGCATGTCGACGTGGGCGTAGTGCCGCTCCGCCGTCTCGTACTCGACGTGCGAGACGTTGATCGTGATCCCGCGGGCGATCTCCTCGGGGGCACGGTCGATGCGCTCGAACGGCACGAACCGCGAGCTGCCCCGCTCGGCGAGCACCTTCGTGATCGCGGCGGTCAGCGTGGTCTTCCCGTGGTCGACGTGGCCCATCGTGCCGATGTTCAGGTGCGGCTTGTTCCGGGCGAACTGCTCCTTGCTCATGGGTCTCCTCGTGCGCGGCGAGACGCGTGCGTCTCGAGCCGGTGCGGCGGGACACGGCGGGCCGGCCCGCCACGGCCGGTCCGCCCAGGACCCTGGGAACGGCGCACCGCGCGCCGCCGCCTCACGCCGACCCCTCCCCGGTGGTCCTGGGAGGCGGGAAGGGGTCAGCCTCGGGTGCCGGCCCACTCGCAGGCGGCCGCCACCGGGCCCGCGAGGCACGAGGTGCCTGCGAGCGGGCGGACGGCGGCCAGCAGCTGCACGCCACGACGGTCCCACCCGGCCTCCGCCCCGTCACCCGGTTTTCGCCGTGGTCGGGTTGTCCACAGGCATCTGGATTCTCGAAAACGGCCTGTGGAAAACCGAATCGGCGCTCGGAAGCTCGATATCATAGCTGCCATGAGCGCGCAGGCGGCAGTCGCGAAGGCCAGGGAGGGCCTGGCCGAGCTGCACGCCGCCGCGTTGTGGGCCCACTCGGATGCCGAGTCGCGGGACCTGGTCGCCGACCTGTTCGGGCTCTCGGCGTCGGTGCAGGCGGCGTATTTGGCGGCGGTGGCGGATCTGGATGGGCGGGTGGAGGCGGTGGCGGGGGCGCGGCCGGGGAAGGTCGCGGTGACCTTCCTCCGGGACCGGCTGCACGCCGGGCACGCGGCCGCCAACGTCGCCGCCGCGCACGCCCTCGACACCGACCTGCCCCAGCTTGGGGAGGCGTTGGCCGAGGGTGCGGTCTCCCGCGAGCACGTGGATGTCGCGGTGCGGACGGTGAAGCGGATTCCGCGGCACCTGCTCGCGGATGAGCAGCGGCGGGGCCAGGTGGATGGCTGGTTCAGCGGCGCGTCCCGGGAGTTGGCGCCGCTGCATGTGGATCGCGCCGCCGGGCACCTGCTCGCGGTGCTGGACCCCGACGGCAGCGACCGGTTCGACCCGCACGCCCTCGACCGCCGCGACCTGTCCCTGACCAAGGACTCCACCGGGATGGTCCAACTCCGCGGCCACCTCGACCCCGGCACCGCCGCCCCCCTCCTCGCCGCCCTCGACCACCTCGCCAAGCCGGCGTCGGCGAAGCCCGACGACGACGACGAGCACGGCCGGTTGCCGATCCCGGACCCCCGCACCGCCGGGCAGCGCCGCGCCGACGCGCTCGCCGTGATGGCCCGGATCGCCCTCGGCTCCCTCGGTTCGGGCTCGGAGCTGGACCGGCCGCGGGTGGTGATCCACGCCCCATTGCACGGCCCGGTCGCCGACACCGACCATGGGGGTGCGGTGGCGGAGCCGTGGCTTGCCCGGTTCCTCTGCGACGCGGTCCTGGACGCCGTCCTCACCGCCGGCGACGGCAAGGCGTTGAACCTCGGCACCGCGCAGCGCACCGTCACCACCCACCAGCGCCGCGCCCTGACC
>Ga0081539_10002894_pt1 | contig 22741 bp, 18 predicted proteins | sample TabmetS4T2R2_FD_71023 | JGI IMG/M metagenome (GOLD analysis project Ga0081539, IMG submission 71023) | Tabebuia heterophylla rhizosphere microbial communities from the University of Puerto Rico - S4T2R2 | ecosystem: Host-associated > Plants > Roots > Rhizosphere ...
GTGCCTCTGATTTTATTGTGACGAAGGCCGGTCCTGGCACAATTGCCGAAGCGCTCAACGCAGAATTGCCGATCATTTTGTATTCGAAACTCCCCGGTCAGGAGGATGGGAACGTGACGTTCGTGCAGGAGGAAGGCGCGGGAGTCTGGGCGCCAAATCCACACGATGTAATACGCGCGCTCACGCGTTGGATATCACGGCCAGAGGAACGCCAAAAAGTGATCGAGAACTGTCGCCGCGCCGGCAGGCCCGAAGCCGCGCGAACGATTGCTCACATTATTGGAGAGAGGTTGGGGCTTGAGGAAGTCGATAAGTAAACGAGTAAACATGTAAACAAGTTGAATCACAAATGATATCTACGTGTTTACACTTCGAATGACTTGTACTGGGTGCGGGACTTCAATTCCTTGTTTTCCAAACACTGAAACTATATTTAATAAGGCAGCATCCTTCGCTTTGGCAGCGTTGGTTTTTGTAGCGTCGATCCAAAAATTTGCAGTCATTTCCATTGCAGAGCTGGTCAGGTTGTTGAACACAACAACAGGTGCCGGCTCGCTAACGAATCCAGCGACTCCTTGCGCTGAATCCAGAACCAGTTGTCGGGTAATATTTGGATCAATGGTGTGAGGCAGGCTGAGATCGAGGTCGACGCGTAATCTCCTCGCACGCGTATAGTTGATGATGGGACTCGAAAGAATGCTGGCGTTTGGCAGGGTCACGATACGTCCGTCTATGGTTTCCATCTCGGTAGTCCGCAAGTCGATCTGTTGGACTGTGCCATCGAAGCCTGCCGCGCCGATCACCTCGCCGATGTGAAAGGGTTGTTGTATCAACAGGATAATGCCCGAAACGAGATTCTTCATTACATCCTGCAAGGCAAAACCGATGGTAAAACCGATAATCCCCAGCCCCGCAAGAAAAGCAGTGACATCAAAGAACCGCTGGATGGCCGTGATGGCACCCAGTGTGATAATTGTCCAGAGAACCAATTGGGCAAGTAAATGTGTAACACCTTCAGGTGCTTTCTGTCTTCTGAGAACGCGCCTTAGAATATTGCTTATAATGCGACCAAGATAAAGGCTGAGAATAAATATTGCGAGCGCGGTAAGCAAATTGGGAATACCAACCATAAAGTTCGCGATAAACTGACTCACAAAATCCTGCATCATGCATCTCCTCAATTTTCTACGTCATTGCGAGGAGGGCGAAGCCCGACGAAGCAATCCCATCGCAAATGTAGCGGACAGTGGAAATTATGTTTATCTTAACCGAAAGATGTCAGAGAGAGTAGGGCAAGGTTCTTCTGTCTCTACTTCTGTTTGGAGTAGAATGCACTCGCTGATATAATCCTTTCGATGCCCATTTTGGATTCACATTCCATGGATTTTTTCAGCCGCAGCCCCGAACAGACGCGCCGCATTGGCAAGCGTTTGGGTGAGGTGCTGGAAATGGGCGATGTGATCTGTTTGCAAGGTGATCTGGGCGCAGGCAAGACGACTCTTGTCCAGGGTATCGCGCAAGGTTGGGGTTCGTTGGATTCTGTTTCCAGCCCGACATTTATTTTGGTCAATGTATATCGACGCGCCGATCAAAGTAGGGGCGGGGTCACCCAGCCCCTACTCTTTCATATGGACGCCTATCGTCTCGACTCCACGCCCGAAGCTGAAGAACTAGACCTGGACTCCATGCTGGCCCAAGGGGCGCTTCTGGTCGAGTGGCCCGAGCGCATGAACGGACTGATTCCTAAAGAACGCTTGTGGGTGAATCTTGAACATATCGATGAAGAAGAACGCGAGATGAAGTTCAAAGCCACTGGCAAACGCTATGATGAATTGTTGGAGGTTATCCGTCATAGCACGTTTGGAGGGAAGTGATGCTGCTGGCTGTCGATACCTCTACTGCACAGGTTGGGCTTGCTCTTTATGATGGCGCGCAGGTGGTCAGTGAATATGCCTGGCGGAGTAGCCAGCGCCATACGGTTGAGCTAGCCCCGGCTATCTCTGAATTACTGACGCGTTGCGGCTTAACTATGGAAGGTGTAGGGGCGCTGGGTGTGGCATTGGGTCCCGGCTCGTTCACAAGTCTGCGCGTTGGACTGTCTCTGGCAAAAGGACTCGCGTTGGCACGTCATCTTCCTTTGATCGGTATTCCCACACTCGATATCCTCGCCTCAGCACAACCTGTTTCCAGACTTCCGCTAGCCGTCCTCATTCAGGCAGGGCGCGGCAGGTACGCTCTGGGCTGGTATAAAAGTTCGAAAAAGGAGTGGCAGGCCACAGATCCTGCGCGAGTCGTGACAGTTGACGCGTTGTTGGATGAAATCAAGGATCCTTCCATTGTGTGCGGCGAGTTGACATCCGAAGATCGTCATAAAATGAAAGAGAATGCCCATGTGCATCTCTCATCACCCGCTCAATCTGTGCGGCGGCCAGCAATATTGGCAGAGTTAGCATGGGTACGTTGGCAGGCAGGCAAGGTGGATGATGAAGCTTCGCTCGCACCGATCTATTTGCATACCGCTGAGCCGATAGCCATATGAACACTATCATTCGCAAGATGACGATAGATGATATTGAGCAGGTCATTGCAATTGACCGGATGTCATTCAGTTTGCCGTGGCCCGAGCGTTCCTTTCGTTTCGAGCTGACAGATAACCCTGCCTCTCGATGCTGGGTGGCCGAAATAGACGGAAAAATTATTGGGATCATTGTAGTCTGGCTGATTGTAGATGAGGCTCACGTCGCCACGATCGCCACTCATCCGGAGTTTCGAAGGCAGGGTGTTGCGAAGAGATTACTTGCCCATGCTCTGCGAGAGCTACGTTATGAAGGCGCGCAAAGCTCTTTCTTAGAGGTGCGTGCCAGTAACGTTGTTGCACAGGAAATGTATCGTAAATTCGGGTATGAAGAGACCGGAGTTCGGCCGCGCTATTATAAAGATAACGATGAAGATGCATTCCTGATGACTTTGGAATCACTGGATGTTGAAAGGCTGGAAGATCAAGAGGCTTAAGAAGTTAGATTTAGACCCTAAACGTTTTTCCAATGACTGAAAATTTACAGCAAAGTTTCATCAAAATACAGTATTGATTTGCGAAGGAAACCTTTAGGGTCTCAACATGTGTAGAAACAAATGAATTTGTATTGACTTCACTCCTAACCCCGCTCTTACGCAAGGAAAAAAATGTCTACCAAAGAAATACTCATCAAAGACCTAAAAGAAAAAAAAGCCCGCGTCGCGATTTTGGGGCTCGGATATGTAGGCCTGCCTCTTGCAGTTGCCTTCGGCGAGGCGGGATTCCATGTGACAGGCATAGATACCGATAACCGTAAGATTGAAGCAATCAATAAGTGCCTATCCTATAATCCTGATGTACAAACGGAAGCCGTTGAAAAGCTTGTCAAATCCGGACATCTGAAGGCTACAATGGACTTCTCTGTTTTAACAGATATTGACGCGGTTAGCATTTGTGTTCCGACGCCGCTTCGCAAAACAGGTGATCCCGATATGTCATTCATTCTGTCGGCGACAGATGAGCTGGCAAAATACATGCATAAAGGCATGGTCATCGTGTTGGAGTCAACTACCTATCCCGGCACGACCCGTGAATTGCTTCTGCCGAAACTTGGCACAGAGCATGGACTTACTGTCGGCGAAGATTGGTTCCTTGCGTTTTCGCCGGAACGCGTTGACCCAGGCCGCGAAGATTGGACGACCATCAATACGCCCAAAGTGATGGGTGGGATCACAGAAGCCTGTGGCGAGGTTGCAACCGTATGGTATGAGGGTGCCATCAAAACGGTACATCGTGTCAGTTCGGCAGAGGCAGCAGAGATGGCGAAACTGCTGGAGAATACATTCCGTATGATCAACATTGGACTCGTCAATGAACTGGCGATCATGTGTGAACGACTTGGTGTGGATGTGTGGGAAGTGATCGATGCGGCGGCCTCCAAACCGTTTGGGTTTATGAAGTTCACACCGGGACCCGGTCTGGGTGGCCACTGTATTCCCATTGATCCCTTATATCTTTCATGGAAGATGAAATCGTTTAATTACAATGCACGCTTTATCGAGCTCGCGTCCGAGATCAATACGAATATGCCGCGTTACGTTGTGAGCCGAGTGATGGAAGCGTTAAATGAGCGTGGCAAAGCGCTCAAAGGCTCGAAAATCCTGATACTAGGCGCAGCATATAAAGCCGATGTGGATGATGTGCGCGAATCTCCGGCATTAGATGTGATCGGTCTATTACAAAACAAGGGGGCGAGAGTGGAATATCACGATCCCTATATTCAACATATCCATCATGAACATGATGGCTGGCATATGGATAGCGTGGAAGATATGATGAGTGCGGTGAAAGAGGCGGATATGGTTGTGATCATCACAGACCATAAATCTTATGACTATGTAGATATTGTGGAAGCAGCTCAGTCCGTTTTTGACAGCCGCAACGCGACATGGAAATTTGTGAAGAATAGCGAGAAAGTAGTCAGACTATAAGATGGGGCATTACTTGGTCACAGGCGTGGCAGGTTTTATTGGTGCGCGCACCGCAGAACTACTTGTCAACGATGGGCATACAGTGATCGGCGTTGACAATATCAGTCATGCCTACGACCTGCGTATGAAGCAATATCGCTTAAAAAGGTTGCAGGTACTGGACGGCTACACATTTCATAAACTTGATATCGCTGATAAATCCATCATTGAAAAATTCAAGGGCGAAACATTTGATGGCGTGATTAACCTGGCAGCCTGGGCAGGCGTGCGGGCCAGTGTCAATAACCCGTGGATCTATGTTGATAGCAATGTGACTGGCACCTTGAATATGCTTGAACTGTGCCGCCATACGGGGACGAGGAAATTTGTGGTGGCATCCACATCGAGCATCTATGGAGAAGACCCTCCTTACCCGACGCCTGAGTCGGCGTCCAGTAGTGAACCTCTTCAGCCATACGCGGCCAGCAAAAAAGGCGCGGAAGCCATGGCGCACGCGTACCATCACTTGTATGGCATCGATGTAACTGTAGTTCGCTTCTTTACAGTTTACGGTCCTGCAGGCCGCCCAGACCTCTCTATCTTCCGTTTTGTGCAATGGATCAGCGAAGGGCGTCCGGTGCGCGTAAACGGCGATGGTGAACAATCGCGTGGCTTCACGTATATTGACGATATCGCGCGCGGCGTGATCCTGGCGCTTAAGCCAGTTGGCTATGAAATCATCAACCTTGGCGGGCACGAAGTCATTACGATAAATAATTTGATCAAGTTGATTGAAGATGTGGTCGGTAAGAAAGCTATAGTGGAGTATGGTCCGCCGAACCCGGCCGATATGCGCTCGAATTGGGCGGATGTGACAAAAGCGGGCGAACTGCTCGGATGGGAACCACAGTTCAATATGCGCGCAGGGATCGAGAAACTGGTGGAATGGTATAACACTGAACGTGAGTGGGCCAGTGAGATAATCACGCAGTGATGCTCGCTACGGTGTGAGCGCGTAAAGAATTTCAATGCAAAGCGTTTCGGCGATTACAAGAAAAATCGTTTCAATCCCCTGGTTACCTTATGTAGTCGCGCTTACAGGTGGACTGGTCTATGTGTTGCATGCACGTTTGATCGCGCACACAAAAACATCCTTCCTGGATGAGGGCTTGTATCTTTACAAGGGATACTTATTTGTCAACGGTTTGCAAACTCCGTTTGCCGATTATGGCGTCTGGACCAATCACGCGATCCTGTCGTTTCTGATCCCCGGCTACGTTCAAAAATGGTTTGGGCCCGGCTTGGAAACCGGGCGTTATTTTATGATCTTCGTCAGCTTGTTCACGCTGTTAGGGCTATGGGTTTTTGCGCGACGCTGGGGCAATCTCTGGTGGGCGGCAGGAACAGTGTGGGTGATGGCGGTTAATCCGGCTGAGATAAAAATCCATACGCTGGTGCTCTCTGAAGGACCAATCGCCGCGATGCTGGTCTGGATCGTGGTTCTGACCGTTGGCGAAAAGCGACCGCTTTGGCAGATACTGCTTGGCGCGGCGCTCACAGCGCCCCTTGTCTTGACTCGCGAAAATATGGCGTTTGTCCCGCTTGTTCTTTTTCTATACATCTTTTGGCAGCACGGCTGGAAGGCAAGCCTGCTCGCGGCGCTTTGTGCGGGACTTTTATTCATAGTTGGCAATGCGTTTTACTTCCCGGATAATCTAAAGTTTTGGTCGACGCGTGTGCCCGGTTTTCTTGCCCGGTTCACGAGGGAATGGCAAATGCCAAGTGCAGGAGTGGAGGGGTCGATTCCGGAACCTGAAGAATCCAATTTATATAGAATGATCCTGTACTTCTTGTTGACGTTCCGATTGCATTTTGTCGCACTTGTCAGCGCAGTGACAGTCTGGCTCTTGTGGCCATTTCAAAAACTGCAACCACTCACAGAACGGATGCGTGCTGCTGTCTTTTTGAGCGTGCTACTGGTGGTGCTCTATGTCGCGCATATTCAGGCAGCATTTTTCGGCGAATTTTGTATTTCCTGTATTCTTTTATACGTTGGTTATTTTGATGTTCTAGGACTAATGTTATTGGTGATTGCCTGGCCTTTCCTGCTAAAGGAATTGACTCCATTACGGCGTGTGATTGTTTTTGGAGTAATAGCTTTGTTGGTTGTAGGAATTGGCTTTAGCTCGCACGAAGACTTAAGCGCGGATTTTGCAAGAGCGATGATCGAGCGGCTCGACAAAGTTTATATATGGAACACGTTGCTATTCAGGACAGGCTTGCCGCATCTGCTTCTGTTCAGGACCTCGTTTGTACTGCTGGCAAGTCTACTTGTTCTAGTGATTGGCGGGATCGCGTTATGGATGGTGTATCGGCGTCTAAACGGCGGGCAGGACGCGGGTCGAAAGATCGGCCTCATCGCTTTGAATGCTTTTCTGATTGCGGGCTTGATCCTGTCGCCGACGGGTATTCTCGGAGGTGGGAGTGACTTCTTCAACTGCGATGGGACGGATGTTATCGCTTCTTACGAGAGGGCTGGGCGGGAGTTGAGCGCGGTCATTAAACCAGGGTCGAAAATTTACTGGGAAGGTCGCCTGCTCTCGATCTTTCTGTATTTGCCAGATGTCCAAATCTATCCTCCGCAAATGAACCATGTACATTCATTTTATATCGGAGGAGATTCTGATACACTGTTCCGCTTTAGTCACTGGAACGAGGAACTGGCGCGCAAATGGCTGGACGAGGCCGACTATATTATGTTCCAAACTACGGAACAGGTTTACTTGACGGATGAGATGCTGGGGTCAGGGGAGTATGTGAAAGTGATGGCTTCTCCCAAAGCAGAAAGATGCCGCTGGCAATCTGTGATCAATGTGTATCAACGAGTTGAGCAATAAGAATCTTCACCGCGAAGAGCGCAAAGTGCGCCAAGATTTTCTTTGTGCTCTTCGCGGGCTTGGCGGTTCAATCACTTTGTTTAGCGCGAGAATTTCATTCGTAGAGAATCGATGAATCGAGAACGACTTGCCCGCTGGCGTGAAGATAATCTCTTGCGCCGCGTGATTCGTAATAGCAGTTACCTTTCCAGCAGTAATGCTGTTTCAGGTGTACTTGGTTTGTTGCAGGGAATCCTTGTTACGCGCCTGATTGGTGTGGAGGGTTATGGCCTTGTCACTGCAACGATTGTGACGTTTGCATCGAATGTCAACAACCTTCTCTCATTTCGGATGAGCGAGGCAATGGTCAAGTTTTACGGTGATGCGTTGCAGACTGGGGAAAAGGGCCGCGCCGCCGCGATTGCGAAGGGGATTGGTCTTATCGAAGTGGCGACATCTATCCTCACTTATCTCGTGTTGATCCTGCTTACTCCTTGGGCTGCGCGCACGCTCGGCAAGGATGTACAGACCGCTCCACTTTTTATGTTTTATGGCTTGGTGATCCTCGGCAATCTCGTTTACGAAACCTCACGAGGTGTTTTACAAACCTCCCGTCGCTTTGACTTGATCGGGCGAATCACTATGCTCCAAAGCCTGATCACGGCAGCATTGATTTCGATCGTTTTCATATTGCAGCGCGGTATCTTTGAGATTCTCGCTGCCTATCTGGCTGGGAAGGTCTTTGCAGGTTTTATGATCGCTCTGTTTGCTTTGCGTGAGTTGAATATAGGTATAAGTCGTAATTGGTGGCACGTCTCGCTGAATCGGGTTCATAACTGGCGCGAGATTTTCACCTTCGCGCTTAGCACAAACTTGAATGGCACGGTCAACCTGATTGCCCGGGACAGCGCGCCACTCGTGTTGGTCTGGCTCCGCCCGGCGGAAGTGGCGCATCTCGAGGCTGGTTATTTCAGGCTCGCCTTGAGCCTCATCAACTACGCTATCCTGCCGATTGAGCCATTTATCTGGCCCACGTATTCTGAGATCACAAGGACCATCGCCGAACGAAAATGGCGCGAGACGAGAATTCTCTTGCGACGAGTCAGTCTCATCTCGGCTGCGTGGATGGCAATTGCAGGCGGAGGATTGGCGTTGATCGGATGGTGGCTTATCCCGTTCCTCTATACATCGGAAGCCGCGCCTGCCTATTTTGCCCTTCTAGTATTACTCATCGGCTATGGCTTCGGGAGCGTCTTCACATGGAATCGCCCGTTGCTGCTCGCATTGGGCAAGCCATCGTATCCGCTGGTGATTGCGGCTATTGTTGGCGTGATTGAACTTGCACTTGCTTTCATCCTTGTGCCGCGTTTTGGTTATCTGGCACAGGCAGCCTTGCTCACAAGTTATTTTATTGTGGCGATCGGTCTGATCACTTTGCGCGGTCTTCGTGAGATTCGTGCGCAAGAATCGAAACCAACATGAACATCGTTGCAATCGCTGGCTCGATGATTCCCTCTGACACTGCCAACAGCATTCAGGTCATGAAGGCTTGCTCTGCGCTTGCACAGTTAGGTCACAATCTCACACTCATCGTGCCAGAAAATCGTCAATCGTCAATCGCGCTTCGTCTGCGGTCTTCGTCTCCGCTACGCTTCGCTCAGACCTCCGCTCAGCGCGAAATCGTAAATCTAAAATCTCATTATGGTTTGCAAACCGAATTTCCCATCGAATGGCTTTCCTCTTCAAGCCGACGATTGTTTACGTGGGAATCTGTCCGTCGCGCGCGCGAACTAAGGCCTGATCTACTTTACACATGGTTTCCTCAATCGGCCGTTTTTGGATTGCTCTATAAACTGCCGGTCATCTTTGAAATTCACATCCAGCCAACAGGGATGTTTGGCCCTGCATGGCATCGCGTTTTTGCGAACTTGCGCGGGAAGAAGCGACTGGTTTCCATTACCCAAGCCTTAGTGAATATCCTTGAGCAAGATTACAAGATGAGGCTTCAACCTAATGAAGTGGTGATCGCTCCAAATGGAGTTGACCTGGAACGCTTCGCTTCACTGCCCGACCCTATAACTGCCCGGCGTCAAATTGGCCTTCGCGAATCCCCAACCGTGATGTGCACGGGTCATCTCTACGCAGGTCGGGGAGTCGAGTTGTTCCTCTCCCTGGCAAAATCCATCCCTCACACACAATTCGTCTGGGTGGGCGGTCGTCCTGAAGATATAACTACGTGGAAAAATAGGGCGGCGACAGAAAACATTTCCAACATTACATTTACAGGGTTTATCCCTAACAGCGATCTCCCGCTCTATCAAGCCGCAGCAGATATCTTGCTTATGCCATACAGCCGCTCCATCATGGGCTCAAGTGGAACCGCAGACTCAGCCAGTGTTGCAAGCCCAATGAAGATGTTCGAATACATGGCAGCGGGACGGGCGATCGTTACGTCAGATTTATCTGTGATTCGGGAAGTGTTGAATGAAAAGAATGCCGTTTTTTGTAAGCCAGATGAGGTTGGAGACTGGAGACTGGAGGTTGAAAGACTACTGATAGATGAGGCGCGCAGGATTCAGCTAGGCAATCAAGCGCGGCGTGATGTAGAAGGGTATACCTGGCTGGCTAGGGAGGAGAAGGTCTTAGAGGAGTTTATGGGGTAATAGTCTGCACGCTTTCCTTTGGTTAACCTATCTTATGAGTCAATCGTATGCAGGATACTATTCGATTTTTTATGAATGGACAGTACAGATTGAAAGAGTAACCTGGTATCAAGTAAAAAAGATTGTTTTTGTATATAAAGGCGGTCGTAGTAAAGGCGATCCTCCGGGCTGATGTAGTATCCTGCAATGGCTTGGGACAGGCCGGCGATCCCTGGTAAAACAGAGTGCCTCTCGGCAAACTCAGGTAACTCAGATAAGAATTTGTGTACATCTACCGCTCTTAAGGGACGGGGACCTACAAAACTCATTTCCCCCCGCAATATGTTAAACAACTGAGGCAATTCATCTAAGCGAAGCAATCGTATCACTCTGCCGATCCAAAGCCTTCGTGCATCTTCTAAAGCCGCCGGAATTGGTCCGGTTTCGACTTCAGCATTTTGAATCATGCTTCTAAACTTTAGCTGAGGAAACGTCGAACCACCTTTCCCTGTTGAATATTTAATGAAAAATACAGGACCTGGGTCTTCAAACCATATTAAAAAACTTAGAAGGATAAACAACGGTGAAAATATTAGTACGCCGGTCAAGGCCAGCAGTATGTCGACCCTTTGTTTCAGATGATTTGCCGGTTTTAAATTCTCAATCACTTTTTCGTGATATCCCATAATTTCGCTTTCGATCTGTTCAGAAGGTGGAAAACTTCTTTCCCACAAACTTTTATCCAGCGCCGTTGCAACCAGCCCGCCTGCAAAAGCTCCCATAAATATTCCAAAGATCCTTAATGCCGATATGGTATCCGGCGATAAAGTATCAATCCAGTATGCTGTTACAAAAAAACCTATTAAAAAAGAGACCCGGTACGTCCAGGGATGTTTTTCACCTTCTACAAAAATAATTTTTTGGAAAATAAAAGTGATCAGCGCCGGCAATAAAACGATAAGCAAAAGTAGTCTTACAAACAACATAGGTTCCTCACTTTTTCATGTTAACCAATTGGTTCACGCTCGAACGATGTTTTTTCCACCCACACATTAAACATAAGAAGAGCCCAAAGGTTTCTACTGTAGTCTGCCTTTCCACCCATGTGCGTATGCACCAGATGCTGAACCGTATGAGGATTGAAGTATCCTTGCTTGCTTACCATTCCGGAAGATAAGTAGTGATCGACCAGCGGTTTGAGGCCGTCCTTCAACCAGCGCGGCATCGGCACATTGAACCCCTTTTTCGGTCTGTTGACGGTTTCTTCTGGAAGCATATCTTTAATACTCTCTTTTAGAAAGTGTTTCAACTTCATTCCGGGCATCTTAACGTGGTCTGGGAGTTGGAATGCAAACTCGACAATGTCTGTGTCAAGCAAAGGCACGCGCACTTCCAAGGAATGTGCCATACTCATTCTGTCTACTTTTGTTAAATTGTTATCAATGAGATAAACCATTGTATCCGTATACTGGAATCTGGTAATGTCTTCAAAATGGTGCGCTTCGTCGAAGTAGTATTTATACGGTGAGTAGCCATCTAGATTGCCTGAGAGAGACTCAAGAAGAGGCTTTTGCAATAAGGATTCCTTCAAATTTTCATTAAAGAAGGCTTTCCACGCAAAGTGCCGTTGTCCTGGTTCCAGTAGTGCCTGATCTACAAAACGTCGAGCTTTAAAGCCAAAGTTGACTTTGGTATCTGATACCGGCAATTTATGAACAAGCCATGGAATCGCCTTTCTGCTTAAAAACCCTGGTACCTGACCATAAATGTGTGCCAATTTATCTGCCTGATAGGTGAGATATCCGGCGAATAATTCATCCCCACCGTCTCCACTCAGGGCCACGGTGACGTGCTTTCGTGTTAGCTCTGATAAATAGTACGTCGGTATCGCTGAGGAATCGGCAAAGGGTTCATCAAAGTGATCAGCCAGCTCATAAATAATATTTTCAAAATTCGGCCTTACCGTGACGTTGGTGTGTTCTGTATGTAGATGATTTGCCACGGTTTGGGCGTATAACGTTTCGTCGTAGGAGGGATCATCGAACCCCACCGAAAAGGTTTTTATTCTATTGTTATGCACTTCACGTGCACTTGCAACGACGATACTGGAATCAAGCCCTCCGCTTAGAAAAAATCCCAGCGGCACGTCAGAAACAAGTTGACGCTCCACCGAAGCGAGCAGAAGCTGTCTAAGCTGTTTTTGCAGTTCGGATACTGAATAGTCCTCTAACGCATTTACATGGGCAAGACTCCAGTATCTTTGGATCTCCAAATTCCCGTTATGGAAAACGAGAATATGTCCGGGTTTGAGCTTGTGAATTTCATTGTAAATTGTGTGGGGAGCAGGAATATACATCAACGACAGAAAGTAATTTAAGGCGTCAGGATTAAGTGTCAAGTTCGGCCCGGCCGCCGTAATCGCTTTTATTTCTGAGCCGAAGAGTAGTTGGTCATCGAGGTTCGCATAAAAGAGAGGCTTTATTCCCATGCGGTCTCGAGCTAATACAAGTTTTTGTTTTTCTTCATCCCAAACGGCGATTGCAAACATACCCTCAAGGTGCTTAACAAAATCAACTCCGTACTCCTCATAAAGATGGACGATGACCTCAGTATCTGAGCGTGTTACAAACTTGTGGCCACATCTTATAAGTTTTTGGGTGAGCTCTTTAAAGTTATAAATTTCACCGTTTTGGACTGCCCAAACCGTTTTATTCTCGTTGCACATGGGTTGATGTCCACCATCTACATCGATGACAGAAAGTCTTCTCACTCCCAGCCCTACATTGTTTTTTACATAATAGCCCTCCTCGTCTGGCCCGCGATGGGTAAGAGTCCTGCACATTTTTGTCAACAGAGCAGATTCCACACACTTTTCAGGATGAAAGTATATTTTTCCGGTGATGCCGCACATGGTTACTTCTAAAACATGTCCATTCTTGGGATGGCACAATTATATGTATTACAAGAGGTGGCGTCCAGCTTAAGAAACGTGCTTTTTCAGTCTTCTTTCGGCTGACCGCTTACCCAATATGTCCGCCGTAGGGTAGGTGTTGGTGATTTCGATGACCCGACGGGGCAGGGCTTTGTTAGGTTGTGTAAATTGAGCCACAACAGCAGTAAGGCGGATGGGTATCTATTGGGTGACGTATAGCGGCAATGGATAATGCAAAGTAATCCAGCATAACCGCTTATGTATAGAATTATATCCCTACCTACAAAAGGAGTATTGCCAAATGTAAGTAGTGTAAAATCCCCTCACATGAACCTCAAAAAAAATGACTTCCTCTGGCTCCTGCCTCTCGCCCTCACGTTAGGAGCCATCCTCTCCTCTTTGCAGCCTGGCAACTGGCTGCTCGGCTTCCTCTCCTTTTCTTTCCTCTTTCTTCTTTCTCTCACCCTTTTAATCATTGCTTATCGCTGGGCGAATAGCACGCGAACGCTTGGTTTCATCATCGCGCTTGCTTTTGCTGTACGATTGATAGTTGGAATTACACTATATCTGGCCCTGCCCGTTTATGGACATGATAGCGAAGATGACAACGCAGGTTATGTCTTTACTGACGCACGCCGCCGCGATGATCAGGCCTGGGATCTGGCAACTTCTGAACGCCCCATCCTCGTCGCCTTCACGGATAAATTTGCCTACGATCAATATGGCGGGTTGCTGGCATTTAGCGCGTTCGTCTACAGATACTTTTCGCCTGATGCACTTCGCCCTTTGATGCTGGTGCTGCTTTCGGCATTTCTCGGTGCCTTGGGAGTTCCATTTTTGTGGAGAGGGGTGAATCAGATATTTGGCGAAAAAGTTGCTTGGGCGTCTACATGGATCTTTGCGTTATACCCCGAAAGCATTCTCCTGGGTGCTTCCGCGATGCGCGAACCCTATCTGCTCACCTTCAGCGCAATGGCGTTTTTGGGGTTTGTCAATTTTGGAGTGCAGGAGCTTGCTCCTGCATCGGACAGTGGCGCTACAGCGCCGTTCGACTCCAGAGTAACGTCCAGAGTTATGCTTGGCATCGGCTTGCTTGGCATGTTGCTGATTTCACCTGCCGTTGCGCTGGCCACTCTCATCATCTTTGCAGGCTGGATCTTCTTTACCAGAGAACGCGCGGATATTTCATGGATCATGATTCTCCTCTTTGCTATCATTTTCTTCGTGGGATTGTTTTTCCTCTCTACCTCCCTCAACCGCTCAGGCGAATTCGATGCTACCTCTCCGCTGCACGTGATCAACGACTGGCTGCGGCTCGCCGTCAGATGGGATGCATACCAACTGGAGCGAGAATCAGGCTGGGTGCAAAAAATATTCGATGAAAGCCCAGCATGGATTCGACTGCCTTTCGTCACGATCTATGGACTCTTCCAGCCTGTTCTGCCTGCCACGCTGATCCGGCCCACAAAGCCGATCCGCACTGTCATCACGCTTCTGCGTGGCTTGGGTTGGTACGCGCTGATTCCACTTTTGATCCTCTCATTTGTAGCCGCGGCAGGATCAGAGTCTAGGAAGATGCGCGCTGAGCGGAGTGAGCCGCTAGGCGAACGCAGTCGAAGCGTCATCCTCTGGCTCTCGCTCTTCTCATGGACCTGGATCGTTCTTGCTGCTTTACGCGGTGGTGGTGACCTTTGGGATAATCCACGCTACCGAACGATCCTGTTTTTGTGGCAATCGATCATCGCGGGGTATGTTTGGGTCTGGTGGAGGGAAACGGGAAATGTGTGGTTTAAGAGGATTCTTGCCATGGAAGGGGTATTTCTGTTGATCTTCACACAATGGTATGCCAGCCGTTATTACCACTGGGGCGGGCAGTTGCCGTTTGCTGTAATGGTGGCCTTGATTTTGGGTTTATGGGGTCTAATCACAGGCATAGGCTGGTGGCAGGACAAGAAGAGCACTTGAAGCGCGCCATAGAGCCGTGAATGTGAGTTATAATTCAGCGGTTGAATTTTGAAATAAGGAGAATGAATGCCCGCAGCATTAATTACTGGGATTACAGGACAGGACGGATCATATTTAGCTGAATTGCTGCTCTCAAAGGGTTATCGTGTGATTGGTGTGGCGCGTCGCTCGAGTACAGTGACCTATGAACGTATTGAACACTTATTGGACAGAATGACAATTGTTCAAGGAGATCTCCATGACCAGGGCTCGCTCCTGGCTTTGATGGAAGAGTATGAACCCGCTGAAGTTTATAACCTTGCTGCACAATCCTTTGTTCCCACATCCTGGAACCAGCCTGCGCTGACAGGTGACATTACTGCGTTAGGTGTTACACGAATCTTGGAAGCAATTCGTTTCGTTAACCCCAAAATTCGTTTTTATCAGGCTTCTTCAAGCGAGATGTTCGGCAAAGTGCTCGAGGTTCCACAACGGGAAGAAACACCTTTCTATCCACGCAGCCCATATGGGGTTGCGAAGGTCTACGGTCATTGGATCACAGTAAACTATCGCGAGTCTTTCAATATGTTCGCCACCTCCGGTATTTTGTTCAATCATGAGAGTCCACGCCGAGGGTTGGAGTTTGTCACGCGCAAAATCTCAGACGGCGTGGCCCGCATCAAGCTTGGACGCGCAAAAGAGCTGCGGCTCGGTAACCTTGAATCGCAACGCGATTGGGGGTTTGCAGGCGATTATGTGGACGCCATGTGGCGCATGTTGCAGCAGGATCAACCTGATAGCTATGTGATTGGCATGGGTGAGACTCATTCCGTACGCGAGTTTTGTGAAATTGCTTTTGGCCACGTTGATCTGGACTACAAGGATTATGTTATTCAAGATGAAAAATTCTATCGTCCTGCAGAGGTGGATTTATTGATCTCTGATCCGTCCAAAGCACGATCCACACTTGGATGGGAGCCTGCGGTTAGTTTCAAAGAACTTGTTATCATGATGGTCGATTCAGATCTTAAACGTCTTAGCCAGAAGAAGTAGAATGCCCGAACTTTCCCTGATTATTCCAGTTAAAAACGAGGCAGAAAACCTTCCTCTCCTATACGAGGCCATTAAACGGGCACTGCAACCTATTAAACAAAGTTGGGAGATAATCTTTATTGATGATGGAAGCACAGATCAAAGCCTAGATGTATTGCAGTCTCTTGTCAAAGAAGATTCGGAATGTGTACGTGTGGTTGTCTTTCGCCGCAATTTTGGCCAGACCGCAGCAATTTCCGCTGGGATCGATTATGCACAGGGAGAGACCATGGTCCTGCTTGATGCTGATTTGCAGAACGACCCGGCTGATATTCCGCGACTGCTGGAAAAACTCGATGAAGGATATGACCTTGTCAGCGGGTGGCGCAAGGATCGCAAGGATAACCAGATCACACGTACGTTTCCATCAAAAATCGCCAACGGAGTGATCTCGTGGGTGACAGGTGTTCATTTACATGATTATGGATGTACGCTCAAGGCGTATCGCCGGGATGTGCTCGGAGGCTTTCGTTTGTATGGTGAAATGCACCGCTTTATCCCCGTGTTTGCCCATTCGGTGGGCGCGCGGATCACGGAGCTCCCTGTCAGCCACCACCCGCGCAAATTTGGCAGGACAAATTACGGCTTGGAAAGAACCGCCAAGGTCATCCTCGATCTGTTTACGGTGAAATTCCTGCTCGAATATTCCCATAAACCAATCCGCCTTTTCGGTGGCGCGGGCGCCGCGCTGATGTTATTCGGCGCTGCGGATCTCCTGTTTCTATTCCTCCGCCGAACGTTATTTGGTGTTCCTGCATTTAGTTCTCCTCTTTTGTTGATCGGTGTGATGTTCTCCATCATGGGCTTTCAGTCGATTCTCATGGGACTCATGGCTGAACTGTTGGCCCGCACCTATCATGAGTCACAAAAAAAGCCAATTTACACAGTTCGGACCGTCTTGGGGAAGAAATAAACCTATGTCTTCATGGTGGTCACGAAACCGTCAGCGTCTATTGCAAACGGTCGGAACGTTGCTGGCTGTAGTTCTTCTGGTTCTTCTGGTCAGGGAGGATGAATGGGAAGAAATTTTAGCTGCCATGCAAAAAATTACCATCCTGGATTTAGTATTGGTCACGATTTTTTTTGCGATTTCACGCGTGGCGGTCGCGTGGCGCTGGCATACCCTCCTGCAGTCTGGAGGTGTCCATATTCCGATTAAGAGCAGTATTGCCCTGACTTTTACTGGGTTGTTTGCATCCAACTTCCTGCCCACGACCATAGGAGGCGATGTGGTCCGATTGGCTGGGGCGATGCAAATGGGTTTTGATCGTGCTGTTTGTCTTGCCTCCATTGCAGCTGACAGACTGATCGGGATGCTTGGGATGGCCATGACCGTTCCAATCGGATTGGCTTATTCATGGAATATGATCCAGATTGGGACTGCATCATCTTCATTCGTCGGTGTTATTCAAAAACCGGTCGCGTTCATCAAACGGACTGTTTCCATATTTTCCATCTGGTTCAGAAAACCTGCTTCCCTGTTTTTGTCTCTGGTTTTTACATGGATCCACATGCTCTGTCTGTTTGGTTCAATTTATGTTTTTGTGGATGATCTGGGAAGCCATAGTTCCTTCTGGATGATCGCAGGCTTGTGGAGCCTCACCTATTTCATCACACTGATTCCAATCTCGATCAATGGATATGGATTACAGGAACTTTCGTTTACCTTCCTCATGTCGAATGTAGCCGGGCTTACCCCCGCGGTGAGCCTCACTGTGGCTGTTCTCATTCGCGCTTTCTTTGTGTTATCCAGTTTGCCTGGGGCATTCTTTCTACCCTCTATTCTTTCCGCGATGGCAGATCAAAAAAAGCAATCGTCGTCCACATCTGACATATTTCCTTGATTTTCAATGAAGCAGGTGCAAAACGCTTCTCGTTCATTCTGGTTGACCATTCTCGTCTTCACGTTCATTGTCAATCTGACCATGTTGCGGTTGACCTATTTGCGTTTAATTGAAATCGGAGCCAATTTCCAACGTGCCACCTGGAGCGGAATGTTGGTAGTTTGTTTTGGGATCATGCTGGTATGTGTCTGGCTGATCTTTTACATCATCAGGTTTGGCACATTGCCATTCAATATTTCATCAAGGTTCAGTCATTTGCAATTTGACAGTTCCTGGTGGCGCGCTTTGGGAAGTGTCCTGTTTTTGGTAATCTTGTTTTTAATTCCCTACATTAAGTTCACTTTCGATATCGGTCAGGATGTCAAGAAACCCGTGCGGGATCCGGTTTTGATGCTGTACCTCTACTATTGGATGTGCTGGTGGGTACTATTATTTGCAATGTGGGCACTACAGGTTGCGTGTAGAACAACATGGCAGGTTGGTTTTGTCTCTGCGCTGATTTTGTTGGGTGTGGCATACGAGATCTTGATTCGATTCAATCTGGTGACATCCTATCCGCTTTCGATGGGCTGGTCAGAAGGCAGCCGTTATTATTATGCCTCGCTCTATTTTTCCAAATGGATATACGGCGAAACTTTCCCTCTTTCCACCCTTCACCCAACCCGTTATTTGTTGCAATCCATTCCTTTCTTGATTCCCAATCTCGGATTAGAAGCGCATCGTTTCTGGCAATTCCTTCTGTGGAGCGGACTAACAGGCGCTGCCTCGATTGCAATTGCTAAACGGGCATTCTCCGCACAAGAGACATATGCTCAATGGCTGGCTGCTGGGTGGCTTTTTTTGTTCTTATTGCGAGTGGGGGTTTACTATCACTTGGAAGTGATGGTGATCATCCCTCTCTTATTTGTATCAGCGGTACATCCCTGGCGATCACTGATTGCAGTAACTGTTGCGTCTCTCTGGGCGGGGATCAGCCGGGTGAACTGGTTTCCGATGCCGGCCATGATTGCAATTGCTATTTACCTTCTTGAAACCCCGTTCACACAATCTGTAGATTCAAACACGAAGCCGTTTAGAGCGATCTTTAACTATCTTTCTCAGCCGGTACTATGGCTAGGAACAGGTTTGCTTTCAGCATTGCTGGCGCAAGTGGCCTATATTTATCTCTCAGGTAACTCTAGCAACGCGGATGCATTCACATCCAGTTTCACCTCCGACTTGTTATGGTACAGATTATGGCCGAATGAAAATCATGCTTTAGGAATTGTGCCTGCCATTTTGATCATTAGCGGACCTCTGATTATCACAATAATCATCGCCGCGCGTCAGTGGAAGTCGCTGCATCCAATTCGCTGGCTGGGACTAATTTCGATGATTGTTGCCTTGTTTGCTGGCAGCCTGGTAGTGAGCACAAAAATTGGAGGTGGGGGAGACTTGCACAATATGGACACCTATGCCGTTTTGATAGGAGTCGTGGCTGCCTATTTCACCGGTGGGCAGGCTCAAGTCGAGGCGAATGAACCGCCATTGCAAGTTCGTTCCTGGCCTCTTTTTGCAATAGCCGTCATCATGCCAATATTATTCTTGATCCCGCTGCTTACTCCACATCCGAAGTATAACGAGAAGATAAATCAAGGAGCATATCAACAACTGATTCAGATTGTCAATGATGCTGGGAAAAATGGACCAGTGCTTTTTATCAATGAGCGGCAGTTGGTCGCTCTCGGCGATGTAAAAGTTCCGCTGGTATACGATTACGAAGTGGTGACCTTAATGGAGATGGCGATGTCTGGCAACCAGGCCTATCTCGACAGGTTTTATAACGACCTCTCAAACCATCATTTTGCAGGGATTGTCGCTACAAAACAAAATACCGGTATCAAGGAAGCTGGCGCATTCTTCGAGGAAAATAATATTTGGAATTCTCGTGTGTCTCCATATATCTTATGCTATTACACATCGATTTTGACGTTGGAACCTGAAGGTAATAGAATCGAATTCTATACACCTGCGACTGAATCACAGAATTGTCCGTAGGGTATAGCGTGAATTGGATTTTGTACTCATGCGAATTTTAGTGTTGAATCATGAAATTCCCCCGGTTGGGGGAGGTGGAGGACGCGCTGCCGAGGATATCTGCAGGATTCTTGCAAAGCGGGGGCATAACATCAAAGTCCTGACTTCTCATCTCAAGGGATTACCCTACAAAGAGGACAGGGATGGATATCAAATCATTCGGATTCCCTCTTTGCGGACACAGCCATTTCGTGTGAGTTTCCTTTCGATGGTTGTATACGTTCTCGCGGGACTTTGGGTAGGGTTCCGTTTAATCCGCGCGTTCCAACCCGAATTGATCCACGTCCATTTTGCCGTGCCTGCAGGTGCACTGGCATGGATGCTCTCAAAGCTCACCAGAATTCCTTACCTATTAACCGTCCACCTTGGTGATGTTCCCGGCGGTGTGCCCGAAAAGACAACGGAATGGTTCCGATGGGTCTTTCCGTTTACCCATTCCATCTGGCGTGACGCGAGTGTCAGAGTGGCTGTCAGCCAATATACCCGTGAACTTGCCCTTCAAAATTATTCAGAGGAAATTTTGGTCATCCCAAATGGCGTTGACGTCACCGCGCTGCGGCCCAAATCGATTCAAGTTAATGAACCTCCTGTGATCGTTTTTGCCGGACGGTTTATGCCACAAAAAGATCCTTTACAAGTAGTTCAGACATTAAAGGAAATGATGGATCTGCCATGGAAATGTGTGATGATCGGCGATGGTCCACTTATGCAAGATGTAAAAAGAATGATTGTCCAATCAAAATTGGAGGACCGTTTCATCCTCTCCGGCTGGATTACACCCCGAGAGGTAATGCACTGGTTCGACCAGAGTGACATTTTGTTCATGCCGTCCCTTTCAGAGGGCTTGCCTGTTGTTGGCGTGCAAGCTTTAGCAAAAGGACTTGCGATCATAGCCAGCCGCGTCGGTGGGTTCGTGGATCTGGTAGATGAAGCTCGCAACGGGTATTTGGTTGAACCTAATGATACCGCCGGTTTTTCGGCAAGGTTACGAAAGTTACTAGAAGACTCAAGCCACCTGTTATCATTACGTCAGGCCAGTTTGGAAAAGGCAAAGTCCTTTGAGATTGCCCGTATTGCAGTTCAGTATGAAAACATATTCTTAGAAATGACAGGGAAAGAAAGCGATCTTGTTGAGGCTACGTTTGAAACGAAAGTGTAAACGAAACATAAAAGGATCAATATGACTGAAAAAAAGACAGTGATCGTAACAGGCGGTCATGGTTTCATTGGAACCAATATGGTGAGGCTACTAATAAATAGTAAATCATATCGCGTGGTGAACTTGGATGCGCTGACTTATGCTGCGAATCCACTCTCCCTGACCGATTTGGAAGGGAATCCAAATTATGTATTTGTAAAAGGAAACATCACAGATAGTGAACTGGTTTCATCGTTGTTCAAGCAATATCAGCCTTCAGGAATTTTTCATCTGGCGGCTGAATCGCATGTTGACCGCTCAATTGTCAGCCCTGAAGATTTTATTCAGACCAATGTGGTTGGCACCTATCGCCTGCTTGAAGCGGCGCGTGCTTATTACACATCATTACCCGAAGATCGCAAACGCGCATTCCGCTTCCTTCACGTCTCTACAGATGAAGTTTTCGGTTCGCTCGGCCCGGATGGTTACTTCACGGAAGAGACGCCCTACGCGCCGAATTCTCCGTACGCGGCATCGAAGGCATCCAGCGATCATTTCGTGCGTGCATATCATCATACTTATGGCTTACCGACGATCATCACCAATTGTTCGAACAATTATGGACCCTATCAATTCCCTGAGAAGATGATTCCGCTGATGATCATGAACGCCCTCTCTGGCAAATCATTGCCTGTATATGGAGATGGCTCTAACATCCGCGATTGGATTTATGTGGAAGATCACTGCAAAGCTGTGAAACTGGCATTTGAAAAAGGGAGAGTCGGTGGGGAGTATGCCATTGGTGCAAACAATGAACAGAAGAATATCAACCTGGTCAACAAGATATGCAGCATTCTCGATGACATTGCACCGCCAATTGAAATCCCGCAATTGCGTGACCGTGGCGTAAAAAGTTATACTGAGCTGATTCAATTTGTGACAGATCGCCCGGGGCACGACCGTCGCTACGCGATCGATTCGGCGAGGATCACGCGAGAGCTGAGCTGGCAGCCTGAGGTCGGGTTCGAGGCGGGACTCCGTCAAACAGTTGATTGGTATTTGTCAAATCCAAAATGGGTTGCTCAAGCAAGCGGTGGTTTATACGGTGAATGGATCGAGAAGAATTATGCCTGGCGCGCCCACGCGCAGCGGGAGTCTAAATGAAGGGGATCATTTTAGCAGGCGGAAAAGCCACGCGGCTTTACCCGCTGACGATTGCCATCAGCAAACAAATATTGCCTGTCTATGACAAGCCGATGGTGTATTATCCGCTTTCGATGCTTATGCTGGCCGGGATTCGCGAAATCCTTGTCATCAGTACGCCGGATGCTTTGCCTGTATTCAGGGAGTTGTTGAAGGATGGTTCTCAATGGGGTCTGAATTTTGAATATGCGGAGCAAAGCGAGCCGCGCGGTCTGGCAGATGCGTTTTTGGTTGGGCGGAATTTTATTGGAGATCGTCCTGTTTGCTTGATCTTGGGTGATAATATTTTTTACGGCCAAGGGATGGCTACTTTATTGCAGGAGTGTGCTTCGTTGGAGGAGGGCGCGATCATTTTCGGTTATAAAGTGAATGATCCACATCGCTATGGCATCGTTGAGTTTGATGATCAGTACAACGTTCTTAGTATTGAGGAGAAACCGATCAATCCTCGATCAAGTTATGCCGTGCCAGGGATGTACTTTTATGATAACCAAGTCGTCAGGCTAGCG
>Ga0081539_10002895_pt1 | contig 22739 bp, 13 predicted proteins | sample TabmetS4T2R2_FD_71023 | JGI IMG/M metagenome (GOLD analysis project Ga0081539, IMG submission 71023) | Tabebuia heterophylla rhizosphere microbial communities from the University of Puerto Rico - S4T2R2 | ecosystem: Host-associated > Plants > Roots > Rhizosphere ...
GATCCACGCCGCGCACACCCGCGGCTGTCGCGTCACCGCGATCACCGTGTCGCGCCCGCAGCGCGAGCTCGCCGCCGCGCGGGTCGCGGCCGCCGGGCTCGCCGACCGCGTCGACATCCAGTACCGCGACTACCGCGAGCTCGACGGCAGCTTCGACAAGCTGGTCTCGATCGAGATGGTCGAGGCCGTCGGCTACGAGTACCTGCCGCGCTACTTCGCGATCGCCGCGCGGCTGCTCCGTCCCGGCGGGGGCGTCCCCCCGCCCGGAGCCGGCCCGCCAACGCCCGTGCAGTCACCAGCCCATTCTGGCCGCCGGGACGGCCCGGCGGTATCCGCCTCGAGGTACCTCGCTCGCCTACGCCTCGGGGATGACAGCGTCCCCGCTCATCCCCATGCGGTACCGAAGATGCCTCCCGCCGGCGACGCGCCGGGTCCGGACGCGCACATAACGTCGACGACACCCAGCGCAAGAAGGAGAGAAGAGGCCGAGGAGATCGACATGTCCGCACCGTTGATCGAGCTGCGAGCGGTGACCCGCCGGTACGACGAGGGACCACCGGCGCTGCGAGAGGTCACGTTGAGCGTCGCGCCGGGCGAGGCGGTGGCGATTCTCGGCCCGTCCGGCAGCGGCAAGTCGACATTGCTCAATCTGGTCGCCGGGCTGGATCGTCCCAGCACCGGCACGGTCACCGTGGACGATGTCCGCGTCGACCGGCTCAGCGAGGCCGCCTCCGCCCGGTACCGGCGGGCCCGGATCGGTCTCGTGTTCCAGTTCTTCAACCTGCTCGACGACTTGACCATAGCCGACAACGTGATGCTGCCGGCGCAGCTCGCCGGGATGGCCCGCGCTGCCGCGCGGCGCCGCGCCGCCGAGCTGCTCGCCGCGCTCGGCGTCGACCGGCACGCGTCCGCGTACCCGGGCCGGCTCTCCGGCGGGGAGCGGCAGCGGGTCGCGGTGGCGCGGGCCCTGATGAACCGGCCGGCGTTGCTGCTCGCCGACGAGCCGACGGGTGCGCTGGACACCGCCGCCGGCGAGGACGTCCAGCGCCTGCTCACCGAACTGCACGCGGACGGCCAGACGATCGTCCTGGTCACGCACGACCTGGCGCTGGCCGAGACCTGCGCCAGCCGGACTGTTCAGCTCCTCGACGGTCGAGTCGCCGCCGACACCGCGAAGGAACTGGTGCAATGAGTGGGTTGGGGAGGGTGGTCCGGTCGGGGGTGGGTCGCCGCCGGGTCCAGACCATCGTGATCGGCCTGGTCGTGATGATCGCGGTGACCTCGGCCGTGCTCGGCGGTTCGTTGCTGGTGGCGTCGCGGTCGCCGTTCGACCGAGCATTCGCCCAGCAGCGGGGCGCGCACCTCACCGCGCAGTTCGACGCCGGCAAGGCTACCGAGGCGCAGCTGACCGCGTCCGCGTCTGCCGCCGGGGTCAGCGCGGCGGCCGGGCCGTTCCCGACCGCGCAGATCGCTCCGGTCGACGACCGTTTCCGGATGCCGCCCATGACGGTCGTCGGCCGCTCCGACCCGCGCGGTCCGATCGATCAGCTGACTCTGACCGGAGGCCGCTGGGCCACCCGTCCGGGCGAGCTGGTCCTCGCCGTGGACGGCCGTTTCCGCGGACCACCCATCAAGATCGGTACGGTGTGGACGTTGCCCGACCTACCCGGCAGCCCCACCGTGACCGTGGTGGGTACGGCCCGGTCGATCAGCCGGACCGCCGACGCCTGGGTGACCCCGGCGCAGATCGCCGCCTGGACCGCCCCGCAAGGTCCGGCCGGATATCAAATGCTCTACCGGCTCACCGCCGCCGGCACCGCGGCGCAGGTCGAGGCGGCTCGGGCGGCGGTCGCCGATGCCGTGCCGGACGGCGCGCTGACCGGCGCCGTGTCCTGGCTCGTCACCCGACAAAATGCCGTCGGGCAGACCGTGCTCCTGGTCCCGTTCCTGATCGCGTTCGGTGTGCTGGGCGTGGTGATGGCCGTCCTCATCATCGGGAACGTGATCGCCGGGGCGGTCGCCACCGCCACCCGCCGGATCGGCATCCTCAAGGCGCTCGGCTTCACCCCGGCCCAGGTCGTCCGCGCGTTCCTGGGGCAGGCACTGGTTCCGGCCGCGATCGGTACCGCGCTCGGTCTGGTCGCCGGAAATCTGCTGACCTTCCCGGTGCTCGCGCAGACCAACCGGCTCTACGGCACCACCGACAGCGGGATGACACCCTGGATCGACGCGCTGGTGGCCGGCGGTGCGCTGACCGTGGTGGCCGCGACCGCCTGGGTGGCCGCCGCCCGGGCGGGCCGGTTGCGCAGCGTCGACGCGCTGGCCGTCGGTCGTACGCCCCGGCCCGGTCGCGGGCAATGGGCGTCGCGGTTGACCGGCTGGATTCCGGCGCCCCGGCCGGTGACGCTCGGCCTGGCCCATCCGTTCGCCCGGCCGCTGCGATCGGCCGGCATCGTCGCCGCGATCGCCTTCGGCGCCGCCGCCGTGACGTTCGCCGTCGGCCTCGGCACGTCCCTGAGCCGGGTCCAGGAGGTCGAGGACATCGCCGACGTCCAGGTCGGCGTACCGCCCGGCCCGCCGGGGGCGGGATCGCGACCGGCATCGACGGGACCACCGGCCTTCAGCGATCCGGCCGCGATCGTCGAGGCGATCACCGCCCAGGCCGGGACGGCCGGGTACCTGGGCGTGGCCTGGACCGAGGTGACCGTCGCCGGGATCACCGGTGCGCTCGACACCGCCGCCCTCACCGGGCCGGACGCCGCACGGTACTACCGGATGGTCTCGGGCACCTGGCTCGCCGGACCGGGCGAGATCGTCGTCGCCACCCCGTTCCTGACCGCCGCCGGCAAACGCGTGGGTGACACCGTGGTCCTCACCTACCACGGCTCCGACGTGACCGTCCGGATCGTCGGCGAGGCCTTCAACACCGAGAACAGGGGCATGCAGATCCTCACCGACCTGGCGACCCTCCGGGCCGCGGACCCCGGCCTGGGACCCCTTGCCTACTACGTCACCGTCCGGTCCGGCACCGACGCTCCCGGATATGCCGCGGCGCTGAACGCCGCGTTGCGGCCGCTGGGCGCGGAGGCGCACACCGTCAGCCACGACCCCGATGAGCTCGTCGTCATCGTCGACGCACTGACCGGCCTGCTCAGCGTCCTCCTGGTCGTCGTCGCCGGCCTCGGCGTGATGAACGTCGTCGTCCTGGAGACCCGCGAACGCGTGCACGACCTCGGCGTGCACAAGGCCCTCGGGATGACGCCCCGGCAGACGGCGGCGATGGTCGTCTCCTCGGTCGTGGTCACCGGAGTCGTGGGTGGCGCCGTCGGGGCGGCGGTCGGCGTGGTGCTGCAGCGCACGGTCGTCGACGCCATGGGAAGCAGCACCGGTTTCGTCCTGCCCGCCTCGGTCGTCGACGTCTACCGACCCATCGAACTGCTGCTCTTCGGCCTCGGTGGCCTGGCCATCGCGGTGGTCGGCGCGCTGCTGCCGGCCGGCTGGGCCGGCCGGACCCGGACCGTCACGGCGCTCCGCACGGAGTAGCCGCGGCCTCCCCAGGTCCTGCCCTCACCGGGTCACCCCCGCACCCGGTACCCGTAGCGCAACAGCATCGGCATCGCCAGGGCGGTGACCAGGCGCCGGCTCGACGCGGGCAGGCCGGTGCGCCAGCCTTCGTCCGGGCGGATCGGTACCGGCCCGACCCGGAACCGCGACGGGTTCCCCGAGACGGTGTGGTTGGGCCGCAGGACCGCGGTGTGCCCGTCGAGGAAGGGACCGGATTCCGCGGGGATGCCGACGGCGGCCAGGACGCGGGCGATCTCGGTGCGCGGGTCGGCCGCGAAGTCCTCGTACCGCATCCGCAGCCCGTGCTCCCCGTAGCCGGCCGCCGTCGCCTCGATGTACGCGTTCCACCCGAGCCATCGGGCGGTGCTGAGGCGGGGCGACTGCGGGGTCATGACGGTCGGCGAACCGTCGAGCTTCGCGGTGGGGCGGCGCCACGAGTTGGCGACGGCGCGGGGATCGCGGACCACGTGCAGCAGCCACGGGTCGATGCCGGAGACGTGCCGCAGCAACGCGGCCGCGGCGGGCACCTTGGACGAGTCGACCACCACGCGGGCGCCGGTGACCTCGGCGACGGCCGGGTACAGCGGCGCCAGCACCTCGGCGTACTCCTGCGCGGCGGCGGGCAGCGGCCGCAGCCAGAGCCGATGGGTACGCCGTACCCGGATCACCTCGCGTTGCAGCCGGTACACCGCACGCGGGTGCGGCGGATGCCCGCCGTAGGCGACGTCGAGGATGTCCTGCCACGTGCGGCACGCGGCCACGGGTTCACCGCAGCCGCATTTCCGGCCGTAGATCAGGCCCCGTTCCCACAGGTAGTGCAGCTCGCCCGCGGAGAAGACGCCGGGGTGCGCGTTCAGCACGTTGTCGATGATCGTGGTGCCGCTGCGTCCCCAGCCCGCGATGAACAGCACCCGCGGCGTGCCCTGCGCCGCAGTCTCCCGGTCCGCCATTCGGGTGACCGTAGGACCGGAGGCTGTCCGGAGTCCGGCGAGAAGGTGACGGATCGGTGAACGGTGTTCTGTGCTGCCGATCCTCCCGGCCCGCCTGACCGGCGCACGCGCACCGGCACACACTGATGACCATCGCGTAGGATGGCCGAATTGATCGTGATCACCGGGAGACACCAGTGACAGTGACCAGCGGGGCGGCCTACGCCCCCGCGCCGATGCCCTCACCGGTGGTGGGACCGGGGGAATTCGTCTTCGCGGCGGTCCGCCTCGACCACGGGCACATCTACGGGATGTCCGAGGGGCTCGTCGGTGCCGGCGGCACCCTGAAGTGGGTGTACGACCCCGACGCGGCGAAAGTGGAGGCGTTCCGGCAGAAGTTCCCGGACGTGCAGGTCGCGCGCAGCGAGCAGGAAGTTCTCGACGACCAGGCCGTCCGTCTCGTCGCCGGTGCGGCGGTCACCTCCGAGCGGTGCGCGCTGGGGCTGCGGGTCATCGAGGCCGGCAAGGACTACTTCACCGACAAGGCGCCGCTGACCACCCTGGACCAGTTGGCCGCCGCTCGGGAGGCGACCGCCCGGACGGGTCTGAAGTACGCCGTGTACTACTCCGAGCGGATCCACGTCGAAGCGGCCGTCCTGGCCGGCCACCTGATCGAACAGGGCGCGATCGGACGTGTCCTGCAGGTCATCGGGTTGGGTCCGCACCGGCTGGGCGCGTCCGGCCGTCCGGACTGGTTCTTCGTCAAGGAGCAGTACGGCGGCATCCTCTGCGACATCGGCAGCCACAACTTCGAGCAGATGCTGTACTTCACCGGTGCGACCGACGCCGAGATCACCAGCGCCTCGATCGCCAACTACAACCACCCCGACTACCCCGAACTCGACGACTTCGGCGAAGCCAACCTGGTGATGGACAACGGCGCCACCGGCTACTGCCGGGTCGACTGGTTCACGCCCGACGGGTTGCGCATCTGGGGCGACGGCCGGACCTTCATCCTGGGCACCGACGGCTATCTGGAACTGCGGAAGTACATCAACGTGGCCACCGACGAGGGCCCCGGGCACGTCTTCCTCGTGGACGGGAAACGGGAGCACCACATCATCGCGGACGGGAAGGTCGGCTATCCCTTCTTCGGCCGGTTGATCCGGGACTGCCTGGACCGCACCGAGACCGCGATGAGCCAGGAACACGCCTTCAAGGCCGCCGAGCTCAGCGTCAAGGCCCAACTCCAGGCCCGGGTGCTCGCCTGACGGCGGTCCTGGCCGGGGCCGCGCCGGTGTGCCGGCGCCGTCGCATGCCACTGTCGGTGCCGGATGCGATGATGCCGCCATGCGGTACTCGGTGAACGTCCCGAACTTCGGGGAGTTCGCCGCGCCCGAGGTCTTCGCCGAGGTGGCCCGCCGGGCCGAGGAGGCCGGATGGGACGCGCTGCTGGTCTGGGATCACGTCGTCGAGCGCAAGCACCTGCGCCGGGAGATCGCCGATCCCTGGATCCTGCTCACCGCCGCGGCCCTGGCGACCCGCCGGCTCCGGCTCGGCACGGCGATCACGCCCGTGGCCCGGCGGCGGCCGGCCAAGCTCGCCAGGGAGGTGACCACCCTCGACCGCCTGACCGGCGGACGCATGATCCTCGGTGTCGGGCTCGGCGCGCCCGTGGACGACGAGTACGGGAGCTTCGGCGACACGACCGACACTCGAGTGCTCGCCGAGCGCCTGGACGAGGGCCTGCACGCCCTGGAACTGCTCTGGTCCGGTACGCCGGTCACCTACCGGGGCAGGCAGATCACGATCGACGACGTGGTCTTCCTGCCCACCCCGGTGCAGCGCCCGCGGGTGCCGATCTGGGTCGGCGGACTGTGGCCGAACAAGGCGCCGATGCGCCGGGCGGCACGCTGGGACGGGGCCATTCCCGCCATGGCCGGGATGGAGGCCGCCCGCCCGCCGGACGTGAGCACGGTCCGGGACCTGGTGCTGTTCCTGCGCCGCTGCCGCGCGGAGAACGGTCTCGGGGACAGGCCGTTCGACATCGTCATCGGCGGCATGAGCCCCGGCGACCCGGCAGCCGGCCGCGACCTGGTCGGCCCGCTGGCCGACCTCGGGGTCACGTGGTGGGAGGAGCGCATGCCCTGGGGCGACGATCTGGAACGTACCGGGCCGATCCTGCGCCGGATCGGACAAGGGCCGCCGCGCCTCTGACCGGACGCCGGACCGGGTCAGGTCGTCTGCACGATCTGGATCAGGTTGCCGCAGGTGTCGTCGAAGACCGCCGTGGTGACGGGGCCCATCCGCAGCGGTTCCTGGGTGAACCGCACGCCTGCGCCGCGCAGTCGTTCGAATTCCGCGTGGACGTCGTCGACGGCGAACGACGTGTACGGGATGCCGTCGTTGACCAGCGCTTCCTTCCACGGTTTGGCCGCGGGGTGACCGTCCGGTTCGAGCAGCAGTTCGCAGCCGTCCGGATCGTCGGGCGAGACGACCGTGAGCCAGCGGTCCTCGCCGATGGGTACCTCGGACTTCTTCACGAAGCCCAGTACCTCGGTATAGAACCGCAGGGCGTCGTCCTGGTTGTGGACGAGAACGCTGGTGAGGTGGATGCGCATCAGTTCTCCCTCGTTTCGCGGTGGCGCCATCGATCGGTGAGGCGCTCCAGGGGTCGGGTGTCGAGGTAATGGAATTTGTAGCGACCCTCGCGGCGGCTGGTCACCAGGCCCGCTCCGGTCAGGACGTCCAGGTGCTGGGAGATCGCCTGCCGCGACGAACCGAGCCGGTACTTCATGGCCAGTCGCGAACAGATCTCGAACAGCGTCTGACCATCGCGCTCCGCCAGCTCGTCGAGGATCTTCCGGCGGGTCGGATCGGCCAGGGCCTTGAAGACGTCATCCTCGCGAGCGGCGTCGCGTTCGTGTTCGACGCCGTCACCCACCAGTCGATGATAGGCAAGCCGCGCCTTGCATATCAAGCGGCGCGCTTCTCGACATCGGTCAGGCGGACCTTCGTAGGGCACGCCGGCGTCCCCCGCCATCTCCTCGGGCGAGACCGGATTGACGCTTCTCATCATCACCGCGGACGCGGGCGGCGATGTCCTCGCGGACGTCGTCCCGCAGTTGCCGCAGCGCCGGCGCCGCGGGTTCCTGCGTGATGTAGCCCTGCACATGCCGGATCGGGACGTTGTAGATCTGCCGGAGCGTGACCGGCGACTGGTCGTCGACACCTTCGACGATGACCACCCGTGAGGCGTTCGTCTCGCCTCGGTCGCGCGCGTGCCGCGCGATCTTCTCGACGAATTCCAGCTCGTCGAGCGCCGTCGCATGGTGCAGGACGGCGCGATCGACCTTGATCTGGGTCAGCGGTAGCTCGGCCATCCGCGACAGCGACGCGTGGTCGGAACCGAAGTCGTCGACGGCGAAGGAGACCTTGAGGTCGCGGCCGATCTGTACGAGACGTTTGTGGAAGTAGGCGTGCGGCTCGTCGGGCCACTGCTCGTCCGTACGGGGCTTGATCGGATCCTGTTCCGAGATCTCCAGCGTGACGTCTTCCGGGTTCAGGCCGGCGGCCTCGAGCGCGCTTTGCAGCGAATCCACGTAGGAGTCACTGAGCAGCGAGCGGACCGACACGTTCACCGACACCGGCTTGGGGATGTCCCAGGGACAATCGCGGTGCGCCTGGGCATAGGCCGACAGCGCCTTGGCCACGATGATCTCGTCTCGCTCGACCACCATGCGGTCGCCCCAGGCGTGCGCCGCCTCCAGCAATGCGACCGGCGCGCTCAGATCGCTCGGCGAGCGACGGGCGAGCGCTTCGTAACTGTGTACGCCGACGTGTCGGGCGATCTTCGCGATCGTGATGATCGGCTGGAAGACGATGGTGAGCGATTCCAACACCTTGGTGTGGAGCTGGCGGTATCGGTCGTAGAGCGGCCGGGGTAGGCGTCCGAACGCCGTGCGGAGATCGGTCAGCACGTGAATCTCCGCCTCGTCTGGGTACGCCGCGAAATCCGTGCGCCAGACGGTCTGCAAAATCTTCGCGAGCGGTTCACCCATCCCGCACAGCTCCGCCGACGGGTTCAGGACGGCGAGGAGAACGACTTTGCCGGCGTTGCGCTGCAGCGGAACGGACAACAGGGACCGCCGCTCGTCCTCGGCGCGATGACCGAACCAGAGCGGGCCGAGCGAGTCTCCGGCCCGAAGCAGATCCCGTACGTATTCCTCGTCGAAGCCCGGAGTTGAATCGATTGCCGTAAATCCGTCCGGGGTGTGTTCGAGAACCGCCGCAGAATCGGCGCCCATGGCTGATTTCAGATATTCGACCGGCGGTCGCGAGTCCCGGGCACCGCGCGACACCCGGTCGATCAGGTCGCGGATCCCGGGAACGACTCGGTCGAGCGGGTTCTCGAGCAGTGTCGTCCTGATGTAGTCCGTCGCCGATGGTGCGACATGGCGGCCCGTCTGCGGCTGGCCGGGCCGGGTCAGGACCGTGCCGCGCCCCCAGGTCTGAGTGAAGAATCCGGGTTCGGGGGTGATGTCCTGGCTCGTGACATAGCTGCCCAGAGCCTGGAACGTGACGTTGCCGTCGGCGTCGGCCGCCGCACCGCGCATGGCTTGCAACGCGTGGTATGTGAGGACACCGTGGCCGAGCGAGGGATCCTCGCGGGCGACGTCGTCACCGGCACTGGCCATCAGAGCGGTGTACCGGGCCCTCTCCCGGCCGCCCACGCTGATCATGTCGACGTCCCGGCCGGGCGCGGTGAGCAGCGTTCCGGCGCGGCAGCAGTCGAGGATCAGCAGCGCGCTGCCGGGGAAGGCCTCGAGGACGTCGCGCTTCAGAAAGGTCATCCGGAGCCCGGCGTCCGGGTCGCGCGCGAGGGCCGACTGATCCAGCTCCGGCGTCACCAGGTAGGTGTCGGTCGCCCGACTCCACTCCGGGGTCAGCGAGTGGCCGGCGAAGTAGACGACCAGCACGTCGGATGAACTCGAGCCGCTCATGATCTCCAGGAGGGCGGCCTTCACCCGCTCCGCGGTCGTGTCGGGTCCGACGAACAGCCGGATGTCGGCCGGGTCGAAGCTGCCCGTACGGGGGTCCCGGAGGACGTCGTAGACGGCCCTGGCGTCGTCCTCGGCGTGGCGCAGTCCGGGCAGAGAGTCTGCCTTGCCGTTTCCGCTGGCCCCGTTTACTCCGATAACCACCGCGAAGCGCTGATCTGCCACCGAACGTCTCCGAGCTCGAGCCTCCAGGTAAGGAGCGGTACCGAATGCGGTGCTCGGTGATAGTAGCGATATACCCCGCCGATCAAGTTGACCAGATGGCGGTTCGGGGTCTTTGTCCAATATGTTCCTTGTTCATCGCCGCCGATCGCCCGTCCGGGTATTGGACGGATGTCGCGGCCGGCCCCCGGGAGCATGCCGCGCCAGCGCCGCCAGCAGCGTCCATCCCTCGGCGACGCCCTCGACCGGCTGCCCGGGCGGCTCGGACAGCAGGTGATCACAGACCCACGCCGAGTCCAGGCCCGCAACCTCGGCACGCTGTGCCACCGCCCGAACCTGCGGCCAGGTCGGCATCCGGCCGGCTCCGTCCGAGGCCGACATCGGAAGCATCACCCCGACCCGCATACCGGCACCTCAGCCTCGCCCTGTCTCCTCATCCCGTCCGTTCGCAAGTTACCCGTTGCGCGACTTTGAACGAGCGCACAAGCGGTCTTGAGTAGACGTACGCGGCAGGTCGCACCGGGCCGGAAGAAGTGAGTAACCGCTACCCGGGTGCACCTACCGGGTCGGCTGACATCGTCGAGCCACCTCATCCCGACTACGAGGAGAACGAGATGGCTCATGAGGGTGTGGCCAGGATGGTCACGCAGGGAAAGGAAGGCCGGGGCACGGCCGTCGCGCACCGGGTCAGGCGGTGGCGCGCCAGCACGATGGTCCTGGCCATACTGCTCGCGATCTTCGGGAGCTTGGCGTTCACCGGTACGGCCGCGCAGGCCGCACCGCCGCCGTCCGACGACCGGCTGGGTGACCAGCCCAGCGGCTGGTGGATGTACAACAACGTGGACGCGACGACACTGTCCGACAAACTCACCGAGAACCAGGCGCGGCTGACCGACCTGCGGGTCAACAGCGCGAGCCCGCTGACGTTCACGGCCACCATGGTGCCGGCGTCGGGACCCTACGGAACCGGCTACTGGTGGTACTTCGACCGGACCCGTGCCCAGGTGGACTCGTTGCTGGCGGCCAACAACGCCCGGCCGATCAGCCTGCAGAAGTACTGGACCGGCTCGGCGTGGCGGTTCGCGGTGGTGATGGTGCCGAACACCGGCGCGGACTACCGGCCGTTCACGATCGCCGAGGGTTCGGCGTCGGCCGTCAGTTCGGCGGTGACCGCCTTCGGTGACGGACGGCTGGCCGGACTGAGCGTCGACGTCGGCGATTCGACGTTCAGCAACTACACGGCGATCATCGTCAGCAACGCCAACGGCTACGGCTGGTGGTGGTACCCGAGCCTCACCGCTGACGGGGTGGGCTCGGTACTCAAGACCACCGGTGGACGGCTCGTGGACCTCGATCCGCACGGCAACGGCACCTTCAGCGTGCTCATCTACGCGATGCCGGGCCAGTACTGGTGGTACTACGACCAGACCCCCAAGCAGATGCTCGACCTGGCGGGCCAGCACGGCGCCCGGGTGATCGACCTGACGCCGTACCGCAGCGGCGGAACCGTCCGGTACGCGGGCATCATGGTCAACAACCTCACCGGCCTGTCCGCGCAGTTGCGGGACGAGTTCGACGGCAACACCTTCGGCGGCAGCTTCGGCTTCCGGCTGCAGCAGGTCGGCGGGCCGGTCATCGCCGGTCTGCAGACGGACAAGCAGTTCGAGCCGGCCAGCAGCATCAAGGCGCTGTACCACCTGCACACGCTGATCGCCCGGCAGGGTGGCATGGGCGACACCACGACGCTGGCGTACCGGACGAACGACTTCAGCCAGATCAACTCGCCGGAGGCCGGCATCTGCCCGGGCAACGCGCTCTACGTCAACGCGACGGATCTGAAGACCGCCGAAGAGCAGATGATGTGGAACTCCGACAACCGGATGACCAAGGCGATCACCGACCGGTTCGGGTACCCCGCCATCGGGAACACCGGCACCAAGATCGGGATGACCAGGACGGTGCTCCAGCACGACGATGGTTGCCCCACCGCTACCACGCACAACTACACCACGCTGGACGACCTGGCCAAGGTCTACGAGGCCGGCTTCACCCGGACCGGCACCGACCAGGTGCTGAACAGCACGCACCGCGGGCTTTTCCACACCCGGATGCTCAACGAATTCAACACCAAGATGTACGGCACCGCCGCCAACCCCGACGACGGCATCTGCGACGTGGTCGGCCAGGAGGCCGGCAAGCTCGGGAAGAGCTCGCAGGCCGGAGAGTTCTGCCTGAACATCGTCTACATGACCAAGGGCGGCAGCTACGACTACGGCGCAGGAGTCGAGGCCGGCCTGGGCACCCGGTCCGCCGGGCACCTGCTCGGCCTGCCGGCCAAGTCGGGCGGAGTGATCAACCGCACGTTCTACACGTACGGCGATTTCGTCGACAACTTCACCGACACGGCCTCGACCAGCGCCTCGATCGGGTCGTTGCGAGGCCAGGCGTTCCTCGACGCCATCCGGCCGCTGATCAACCAGGCCCTGCAGACCTGGTAGAGCACGACACAGGTACGGCTCAGGTGCCCCGGCGACGCGTCGCCGGGGCACCGGCACCCGCAGGACGACTGGCAGTCCTCCGCCGCTGTGGCATAGCGTTCCTTGCGCGCGGCACCCATTCCGTCGGACGAGGAGGCGTGATGACCCCGGAGCAGATCGCGGCGGTCGAGCGCACGATGGTCGCTGCCGGCCCGATGATGGATGCGGTGGCCGCGGACTTCTACCGCCGCCTGTTCGCCGCCGCCCCCGACACGGAGCGCTTGTTCACCAGCGACCCCGTACGCCAGCGGGCGAAGTTCGCCGCCGAGCTGGAAGACATCATGCTGGCCATCCGCGACCACGAGGAGTTTCTGCGGCGCGCCCGCGCGCTCGGGGCCAGGCATACCAGGTACGGCGTCCGGGCAGCGCACTACCGCCTGGTCGCAGTCGCGCTGCGGGGCGCGCTCGCGGCCGCGCTCGGGCCGGCATGGACCGGCGAGGTCGACACGGCGTGGCGGCTGGCGTACAACCTCACCGCCGAGGCGATGATGGCCGGTGCGGCGGACGCGGTACAGGCGGGCTGACGCCGGGCTCGTCGCCGCGGGGGCCGGAAAGCGCGGCGGCAAGCTGGTCCCGGCCCGTGATCCCGAGTTTGGCGTAGACGTTCTGCAGGTGGTTGTCCACTGTGCGGACCGACAGGTGAAGCCGGTCGGCGATCTGCCGGCTCGAGTCGCCGCGCCGGGCCAGCAGCGCGATCTCCCGCTCGCGCCGGGTCAGCGGAACCACGGCGGCGCTGACGACCAGCGCCGGCGTACGCGCCCCCTCGCAGCGAGCGGCGAGCGCCGCGGCCCTGGCACGCAGCGCGGCGGCCGGCCGGGCGTCGCCGTTGCGCTGGTACGCGTGCGCCGCCTCGGTGGCCGTCTCGGCCGCCAACAGGTCCGCTCCCATCGCCGCGAACCGCTCGGCGACCGCCGCGAGGCCCGCGGCATCCTGCGCCACCGCATGGCGGACATGCTCGGCGTAGGCGGAGACGAGCTCGCCCTCGCAGCGGGCGGCGAGGTCGTCGAGCCCTTCGCGGGCGCCGGACGGATCACCGAGCCTTGCCAGGTCGTGCAGCAGAAGCGCCTCGGACGACAGGTGACCGGCCTCGCGCGCCCGCACCGCGGCGGCCCGGGCCACTTCCCTGGCCACCGGAAGGTTCCCCTCCGCGGCCTCCGCCCAGGCCCGCCCGAGGTCCTGCTCGGTATGCAGGTGACCGAAGGGGTCGAGGGTGTCCTGCTCGGTCACCGCCGCCCGGGCCCCGGTCGCGTCGCCCGACCAGGCGGTGACGATCGCCAGCGCGCTGAGGGCCAGGCGGTGCGGGCCATGCCAGCCGTACTCCCGGCACAGCGCTCGAGCCTCCGCCAGCCACCGGCGTCCCGTCCGGGGCCGGCCGGCGAGCATCGCGCAGCGGCCGAGGTTGACCGCGAACCAGATCCGTCCGATCGGGGAACGGTCCCGGCTGGCCAGCTGGTACCCGGTGGTGCCCAGCTCGGTCGCCTCGACGATCCGCCCGGCCTCCTGCAGTGCGTACATCTTGCTGATCAGGTGGGTACCCGGGTGGGCGATCGCCAGCTGATCGCCCAGCTCAAGGTGTTCGACGAAGCCGCGCTCGGCGACCCGCACCGCCGTCTCGCTGCGCCCGGTGGCGACCAGGGCGGACGCCTCCGGTATCGCCCGCAGGACGCGGGTACGCAGGTCCGCCCCGGTACCGAGGTGCTCCAGCGCGGCGAGCGCTTCGACCGGCCGTCCGGAGAACATGAGCAGCGTCGCCTCGTCCGCGATCAGCTCATGCCGCGCGTCCCGGCCGGTGACCCGGCCGCGGGCGGCGCGGTTGACCGCGAGCGCGGCGTCCGGGCGGCGTAGTCCCCACAGGAGGGTACGCACTCGGACCGCGCAGGCCTGGACCAGCTGCCGCTCGTCCAGGGCCGCCGCCTCGGCCTCGGCGAGTACCGCCTCACCGTCCGCGAACTCGCCCAGTTCGGCCAGGGCCTCACCGAGCAGGAGCTGCGCCTCGACCCGGGTAGGCCCGCCGTCCAGGTCGGCCAGCGCGGTGCGGGCCAGGCGTGCCGCCTGCGCGAGGTCGTACCCGTAGCGGGCGAGCCGAGCCGCCGCCACCAGGAGCTTCGGGTCAGCGGTGCCGGTCGCGTCGAGCCGCCACGTGGCGATCCGCAGCGGGTCCTCCTGCCGGCGTGCCCCGTGCCGCTCGATCCGCTCCACGTGCCCGAGCAGCAACCGGCGCCGGGTCAGCTTGCCCATGCGGGACCGCAGAACCTCGCCGTACATCGGATGGGTGAGGCTCACGAGATGGCGTCGCCGGTCGGTCCGGACATCGATCACACCGGCCCGTTCCAGCACCTCCATCGCCTCGAGGCCGACGAGGTCTGCCAGCTCGTCGAGCCCGACCGGCTCGGCCAGCGCCAGCAGCTCGAGCGCCGGCCACGCCGCCGTCCCGACCGTCTCCATCCGGGACCGGACGAGCTCGGCCAGCCGGGTGGTGCTGTGCAACGGGCCGGTCAGGCGCCAGACCCCGGACTCCTCGACGAGTTCGCCGGCTGCGCCGGCGCCCAGCACCAGCTCCCGCACGAACAACGGATTCCCGCGGCTGGCCCGCCACACCTGCTCGACCGTCGTGGCGGTCGCCGGCCCGCCGAGGGACAGGTGGAGGAGCCCGTCGACGCCGTCCTCGGACAGGTCGCACAGGTCGATCCGGACCATGCGCTCGTTGCGCCACCACCCGGTCAGGTCCGCGGAGACCGGCACGTCGTCGTCGCGCACGGTACCGAGAAGGAACACGGCCTCGGCGTCGAGCAGCTGCCCGAGCAGCAGCGCCGACGTGGCGTCGAGCAGATGAAGATCGTCGACCAGCAGGACGAAAGGCGCCTTGCCCGCCCGGTCCCGAAACGCGGCCGCCACCCGGTCGAACAGGGCGACCGGGTCGGTGGGTCCGGCGGCCGGGGCGGGAAGCACCGGTACCAGGGCCCCCAGCGGTACCGTGGCCGCGGTCGCGCTGGCGGTGACCCGGCCGACCGCCCGCCCGCCGCGCTGCGCCGCGGCCAGGCACTCCTCGGCGAGCCGGGTCTTGCCGACTCCGGCCGGTCCACAGAGCAGGACGCCCTGGGAACGCCCGTCGCCGAGCGCGTCGGCGACGATGTCCATCTCCTCGCGGCGGCCCACCAGCGGCCAACGAAGCGGGAGGAGACGCGACGCCAACGGCACTGCCACCCGCTCAACGTAACTATCGCGACCGTCGATGGGTAGGGCATTACCCGGGTACCTCCCCGCTCGCCGGTAAGGAATCTGAGTAGGCACTACTCATCGCGTCAGGCACCAGAGCTGACACCGTGTAGCCCGTCTCACCCGTGAGAAGGGATACCTGGATGGACCGGCACCTTCGGCCGCCCACCACCGGTTGGTGGCCGCTGACGCATCCGCACCGCTGGGCGGTCCTGGCGGCAGCCACGGTCGTGGGTCTGCTGCTCGGCGCCGGCATCGCGACGCCCGGCCGGGCCGCGGCGGCGCTGGACGGGCTCGACCCGGCGCCCCCGGCCGCACCGGAGACCCTCTCGCTGCCGGCCACCCCGATCGTGGCCGCCGCCTCCGGTGTGTGGACGGTGCCCGGCAGCGGGTCGGTATCCGCCCGCGGCGATTACTCGTACTCGATTCCGCTGGCCGCGCCGGACGGCCGCGCGGGCATGCAGCCGCACCTGTCGCTGAGCTACTCGAGCGCCGCCGGCAACGGCCCGCTCGGCATGGGCTGGCGGGTGAACGGCCTGTCGCAGATCGAGCGCTGCCCGCAGACCCTGGCCGAGGACGGGCAGCTCAGGAGCATCCGGTTCCAGCAGGCCAACGACCGGTTCTGCCTGGACGGGCAGAAACTCGTCCTGGTCGGATCGGTGGGCGGGTCGAGCGCGTCGTACGGGGACATCGACGCGGAGTACCGTACCGAGACCGACACGTACGACCAGATCATCTCCGGCGGCTCGGGGTCGACGATCGCCGACGGACCCGAGTTCTTCATCGCGTTGACCAAGGACGGTCACATTCTGCGATTCGACGCCTTCTCGGCCCAGCAGAAGACGCTGCGGGTGTACAACTCGTCCGGCTGGGCCGGCACCGCCACGGCGGCCGCGACCCGTCGGGTCATCTGGCTGATGACCAGCGAAAAGGACCGTTCCGGCAACGAGGTGCGGTACAGCTACCTGCAGCCCGTGCCCGGGGACGCCACGTTCCTGCCGTACAAGGTCGACTACACGTACGGTCCCGGACAGGCCGCCCACCGCACCGTGGAATTCGTCTACGGCTCCCGCGCCGACAGCGGCGTCTCCTACGTCTCCGGCGTGCGATCGCAGCTGATCTGGCGGCTGAGCTACATCAGGATGTACGCCCCCAACCCGGCCACCAAGCAGATGGTGTGGCAGTACAAACTCGGGTACCAGACCAGCGCCTCCGGGCACACCCTGCTGCAGACGGTGCAGCGATGCGGCGCCCTGGGCGGCTGCACCCGGGCCAAGCGCTTCAGCTACGGCCCTGCCGCCGGACCGACGTTCACCGACCGCTACGTCTCCTCCGGCAACGAGCTGAGCATCTTCGACGACTGGAAGCCCGGCCTGCAGGTGGTCGACCTCAACGGCGACGGCGCCTCCGACGTGTACTACGAGCGGGGTGGGTCCACCGCCACCAACCACGTCCGGCTGGGTGCCCGCACCGAGACCGGCGCCACGCCACTGGCCGAGCACTACTCCGACACGAGCCTGTTGACCGGCTCGCGGCATCCGGCCGAAATGCGCATGGTCGACATCGACGGCGACGGCACCGACGAGGTCGCCGTGCCGCTGACGCTGGGCGGCCTGCCCCCTTCGTACGTGATCCGCTTCCTGCGCTGGGACAACATCCAGCACGCCTTCGCCGACACCGGCAAGGGCGCCCCGGGCAGTGCCCGCTTCGTCGACTTCGCCGACATGACCGGCGACGGCCGCCCGGACGCGCTGCCGGCCGTGAACAGCGGCAGCGGCGAGTACCGGTACTCGGTGGCCGTCAACACCGGCTCCGGCTACCAGACGGCGACCGTGGCCTCCGGCGCGCCGGCCTTCGCCTACGGCTGCCCCGTCCGGGTCACCGACGTCGACGGCGACGGCCGCGCCGAACTCTGGGGCAACTCCCGCACCCCGGTGGTCAGCCCCCCGATCACCCTGGACGACGACGGCAAGGAGATCTGGCCGGGCAAGGAGCACGGCGCCCCCCGCCCCCAGCCCACCGGCGGCAACTGCCGCAACGGTGGCGACACCGGGTGGATCACCATGGGCGACGACGGCACGCAGACCGTCCAGTACGCGTACGAGACGCTGCCCAGCGGTGCCCGCGGCTACCGGTATGTGCCGTGGCTGCCGCAGACCTACACCGAGCTCAACGGTGATTTCAACGGCGACGGCCTCACCGACGGCATTCTCGCCCCGATCACCGGCGGTACCGCGACCCTGATGTGGAACACCGGCACCGGCGTCACCGTCGCCGGCACGCTGCCGATCCCGGCCGGTGGCGACGTGCAGCCACCCGGGGGCGGCACCGTGCACACCCGTCCCGACGTGCGGGTGGCCGACATCGACGACGACGGGCTCGACGACCTGTTCATCCTCACCGACGCCGGTGTCGCCGTGAAACTGTCCAACGGTGACGGCACGTTCCGCGACGGGCCGGCGGTCTCCGGCGGCGCCGGCGTCAACGTCCCGGAACGAGGCCGGATCATGACCCAGGTCGGCGACTTCAACGCGGACGGGCGGCCGGACCTGCTGCGCTGGGTCGGCGAGGACATCCGCATCCTGGAGCAGACCACCAGCCCCACCGCCGACCGCCTCGTGCAGGTGACCGACGACGGCACCGCGTGGCCGACGGAGAAGATCGGCTACGCGCGTACCTGGAACGACCACCCCGAGCAGTACAGCTGGTACCGGTGCTCCTACCCGCTGGCGTGCCTGCGGCAGGGCCGCATCGTGGTGCGCGCGGTGACCTCGTTCGCGCACAACGCCGACCCGGCCGGCGCCGCTGCGGCCACCGGCCACGAGATCCGCTATTCCTACGAGGACCCGGTGGTGGACCTGCGTGGGCGCGGCTTCGTCGGGTTCGCCACGGTGCGTGCCTGGGACCCGGCCCGGCCCGCCGAGACGATCTCCCAGTACGACAACCGGCTCAGCGTCGGGTTCGGGTACCACCCGCAGGCGTCGGTGCCGTGGCGGGTCACCACGGCCACGCCCATCGTCGCCGTGCCGAAGAGCGGCACCACCACGGAGAAGGTGCGGGTCAGCCGCACCTCCAACAGCTACAAGACGGTCACGACACACGACATGCCCGGCCCGGACACCTACGCGGTGCAGCCCACGTACTCCTTCACCATGGAGTGGGAGCAGACGGCCACGGTGCTGTGGGGCTCCGGTTTGTCCGCCGGCGATCCCAACCAGCATGTCGACGGCATCGCCGAGCCGCTGACGGACCAGGTGCTGCGGATGACCACCCGAGACGCCTCCTTCGACACGTTCGGCAACCTCACCCGCAGCTCCACCGCCACCTCCGGGGGCGTCACGGAGGAGGTCAACACGACGTACGAGAACCGCACGGTCAACGCCACCGGCGACGGCACCGACTGGCTGATCGGCCTTCCGCTGCACCAGACCGTGAAGCGCAGCGAGTACGACAAGGACCCGCCGGCGGTCACCCGGACCACCGACTACCACCACGACGACCTGGGCCGGCTGGACAAGGTCGAGATCGAGAAGGCCGGCACCGACCCGGACGTCCGGCAGACCACCACCTACGGCTACGACGCCCTGGGCGTACGGACCGTCGTCACCGACGTCGCCGGTGACCCCGCCGCGCCGGCGCTGCCCAAGCGCGAGACCCACACCGAGTACGACCCGGTCTTCGCCGGACAGCCGGACGAGGAGGTGTACCCGTCGCAGACGTGGCAGCAGCACGTCCCCGCCGCCCTGCGCTCCTCCACCTGGACGGCCGTGCAGCCCGCCTTCGGGGTCACCGTCGCCCGCATGGACGCCAACGGCGTACAGGCGACGGGCACCTTCGACGAGTTCGGCAACCCGATCAGCGCGCACAGTGACGGCGGGGCAACGACCGCGTACAGCTACGCCGGCCGTGTCGACCTTGCGGGTGGTACCAACGGAGTGGTCACCACGGTCGTCAGCGCCGGCGTCACCACAGCCACCTCCACCGACGCCCTCGGGCGCACCATCCGCACGGCCGCGACCGGCTTCGACGGGACCACCACGACGATGAGCCGGACCAGCTACGACATGTTCGGGCGGGTGCGCACCACGACCGGCGCGGCACCGGTCGGCACCACCACCAACGAGTACGACAGCCTCGACCGGCTGCTGAAAACCACCCTGCCGGACGGCAAGGCGACCAGCTACACGCACACCTTCGCCACCACGAAGACCACCGACCCGGCCGGGCAGCAGAACACCGTCACCCGCGACCTGGACGGGCGCGTCACCTCCAGCGCCGACCTGCTCGTCGCGCCCGACGGCACCACCCGCATGGTGACGACCAGCTACCAGTACGCGCCGTTCGACCTGACCGCCAAGGTCGTCGACGACGCCGGCAAGACCACCACCATGGAGTACGACGTGCGCGGCCGGCGCACCCGGCTCACCGAGCCCGACCGCGGAACCAGCACGACCGACTATTTCGGCACCGGCGAGACTCGCACGACGCACGACGCCGCGGGAGTCCAGAGCACGTACGGATACGACGACATGGGTCGCCAGACCAGCCGCGCCGACGCCGACGGCAACTCCACGTGGACGACCGCCTATACCTTCGACACCGCTGTCCACGGCATCGGCAAGCCCGCCACCGCCGTCAGCCCCGACAACGTCGTCACCAGCCACCGCTACGACGGCGACGGCCAGGCCGCCGGCGTGGACACCACCGGTGGCGGCACCACGTACAGCATCGACTACGGCTACGACGGCTCCGGTCGCCTGGTCACCACGACGTACCCGGAGACCGGCAACGGCCGCCTCGTCCTGCGCAACGTCTACAACGACAACGGGTTCGTCCAGGGGCTGACCTACCAGCGGCCGGGCGAGGACACCCAGCGGGACCTGTACGCCGTAACCGCCCGCCGGCCGAACCTCGCCCTGGACAGCGCCACCCTGTCCGGCGGCACCACCGCCCTGAAGAACACCTACACCGCCGACACCGGACGGCTGCTCAACCGCAGCGTGACCGCCAACGGCACCAAGCTCCAGGACCTGACCTACGGCTACTACGACAACGGGCTGGTCAAGAGCCGGCTGGACGCCTCGGCCGCGTACGGCTGGTTCGCCCGCGGCGAGGACTTCGGCTACGACACGCTCGGCCGGCTCACCTCCTGGACGATCAACGAGCCGGGCATCAAGAACCGCACCGACTACAGTTACGACGGCGTCGGCGACCTCACCAAGGTCGACCGGAGCTTCCAGACCGCGAACGCGCCGGCGGACGAGGACCGCGGCTACGGCAACGCCGACGGGAGCCAGCCACACGCCCTCACCGGCGTCACGACGACAAGCTGCTCGGGAATGCTGTGCGGCACGGTGACGCAGCACTCGCAGTACGACGCCAAGGGACGGCAGACCTCCGGCGACGGCCGCACCGTCAGCTGGACCCCGTTCGACCTGCCCCGCAGCGTCACCCGCGGTACGAAGACCACCACCTACGCCTATGACGCGTCCGGCCGGCGCTTCAGCGAGACCACCGGCGCCGACGTCACGGTCACCGTCGGCGGCGTCTACGAGCGCCGCACCACCGCCGGCGTGACCCGGCACGTGCACCACATCGACGGACCGGACGGGCCGATCGGGCAGATCGTCTCCGACGGTGCCGGCGGCGCGGACGTGCAGTACCAGCTCACCGACGCGCTCGGCAGCGTGAGCACCACGGTGAACGCCGCCGGCTCGCGCACCGGATCCTTCTGGTACGACCCGTTCGGGCAGCGCATCAACCACGACGGCAGCGTGTTCACCGGCAGCACCGGCGACACCGACGCCGGCTTCACCGGCCACCAGCACGACGACGACCTGGCGCTGATCAACATGAAGGGCCGGGTGTACGACCCCGCCCAGAAGCGGTTCCTCACCCCGGATCCGATGGTGGGCGACCCGGCGGACGGGCAGCAGTACAACCCGTACAGCTATGTGCGCAACAGCCCGCTCAACCTCACCGACCCGAGCGGCTACCGTGCCTGCGACGACGGGATGCTGCTGACCAAGCACAACTACAACGGGTCGGAGTGCGGAAACCGGCGTGGACGGGCGCTGTTCCAGCAGGACGTGCGGGCGGACAGCTACTTCACGTCGGTCACCGGGTTCACCGGCGGCGACTGCGCGCCCGGCGTCTCCTGCGCCACCGTCCAGGCGGGGCAGGCCCGCGACGCCCAGCTGCTGGCCAACTACAAGCTGCAGGAAGCGATGGCGCAGCGGGCCGCGGAAGTCAATCAGAGCAGCAAGCCGTGGGGCTGGAACGGCACACGGCAAAAGGTCATCCCGGCCAGCACGGTGCACTCGGTCAACGGCGTGGTGCACACCGGCCGGCCGGACGGGGGAATCGTGTACGAGGGCCATGGGGTATGGCGCGTGGCGGACGGCCACGTCGTGGTACCCCAGGGCACGACGATCACCTTCTACTCGCCGCACAACACCAACATCGCCGATGTCCAAGGTCCCCTGATCGCCATGGACAAGCCGATCGGACCCATCAACGTCAACAACCAGTTGCTGATGTTCCAGCCGCAGACCTTCTACCCCGGAGACGTCATCCCGAACTACTGGTTGCTGCCCAACGGGCCGATGGTGCACGGCGACACCGAGTTCTTCGTCAGCCAGCCGACGCGCCTGGAGGTCCTGTTGCAACCCAACCTGGGAAACGTGCACTGGGCCGCCTGCCGGCAGGTGATTCCGGACAACTATGCGCCGTGGCGGGGAGTGGACGACATCGCGCCACGCTGAATATCCCGCAACCGCAGGTCGAGTGATAGCGTGATATCACATCGTCCCTGGAGGCGCCCGATGCCGAACATCCTGATCCGCGATCTGAGCCAGGAAGCTGTCAACCGCATCGACGCCGAAGCCGCCAACCTGGGTCTGTCGCGCAACGAGTACCTGCGCCGCAAGCTGGAGGAGGGCACGCGCCCCACGGGGGAACGGACGGTCACCGCCGAGGACTGGCAACGATCCGCAGAGGTATTCGCGGACCTGGCCGACCCCGCGGTGATGGGCGAGGCATGGCGGTGACGAGCTGGCTGATCGACAAGTCCGCGTACGTCCGCCTCCAGCTGGGCCAAGCGGTCAATCCGGACGAATGGAACACACGCATCGGCCGCGGGCTGGTCCGGCTCTCCACGATCACCCGTCTGGAACTCGGTTACTCAGCCCGGTCCGGAGGCATGGGGCGCCGGCAGTTCACGCTTCCACCGCTGTCCCTGATGCCGATCGAGCACGTGACACCCGCCATCG
>Ga0081539_10002896_pt1 | contig 22735 bp, 26 predicted proteins | sample TabmetS4T2R2_FD_71023 | JGI IMG/M metagenome (GOLD analysis project Ga0081539, IMG submission 71023) | Tabebuia heterophylla rhizosphere microbial communities from the University of Puerto Rico - S4T2R2 | ecosystem: Host-associated > Plants > Roots > Rhizosphere ...
AGGGCGCACCGACCCCCGTGACCGCCTTCATGTCCGCGGCGACGAAGGTGGCCGCTCTCGTCGGCACAATGCGCCTTCTCACGACCGCGTTCCCGAGCGAGGCGCAACTCTGGACGATCGCTCTCGCCGTGATCGCCTGCATCTCGCTCGCCTGGGGGAACCTGGCGGCGCTCGTCCAGACGGATATCAAGCGGCTGCTCGCATACTCGAGCATCTCGCACGCGGGCTTCCTGCTGATCCCCGTCGCGGTCGGAACCCCGCTCGGCGGCCGCGCGCTGCTCTTCTACCTGGTCTCCTACGCAGCGATGAGCGTCGGCTCGTTCGCCGTGGTAGCAGCCCGCGAGCGCGAGCTCGCCCGCCCGGTCACGTTCGACGGCCTCGCGGGGCTGGGCTGGGAACGGCCCGGGCTCGGTCTCGCCATGAGCCTGTTCATGTTCGGCTTCATCGGGCTCCCGCCGGCGGGCCTCTTCCTGGGCAAGTTCTACGCATTCTCCGCCGCGGTCGACCGCGGCTGGACCTGGCTCGCCATCGTCGGCGTCGTCGGTACCGTCATCTCGATCTACTACTACGCCGGCGTTATCGGCGCGATGTACTTCCGCCGCTCGGTGGAAGTCCGCGTTGCCCCCGCCGGCGGATCGCCGCCGCAAGACCTGGCGCTCTCCGCATCGGTTCTCGGCGCCGTCGTGGTCACGATCGGCGCCTTCATCGCCGCCGGCCCGCTCCTCGACGTCGCGCGCCACGCGGTCTCCGCGCTCGGGTTCCCGCACTGATGGCCAAGCAGGTGGTCGTGCTCGGCGGTGGCGCCACCGGCGAGGCCTTCCTGGGCGCACTGCGCAGGCTCGACAAGGACGTGCGGCTCACACTCGTCGAGCACGAGCTCGTCGGCGGGGAGTGCTCGTACTGGGCCTGCATCCCGTCGAAGACGCTGCTGCGGCCTGTCGAGGTCGCTTTTCGGGCGCGGATAGCGCCGGGAGTCAGCGCGAAGATCGACCCCGTTCAAATCTTCAAGTGGCGCGACGAGATCGCCGAGAAGGACGACGCGAGCCAGGTGGAGTGGGTCGAAAAGCTCGACGCGGAGGTCGTCAAAGGGACCGCCAGAATCGAAGCGCCGGGACGCATCGACGTGGACGGCCGCACGATCGAGTACGACGAGCTCCTCGTCTCGACTGGCTCCGTGCCGGCGATGCCGCCGATCGAGGGGCTCGCCGAGACGGGTGTCTGGACGAGCCGGGAGGCGACGAGCGCCTCAGCGGTGCCCGAGAGCCTGCTCATCGTCGGAGCGGGCGCCGTCGGGTGCGAGCTGGCGCAGTTCTACGCGCGCGCGGGCAGCAAGGTCACGCTGATCCAGAGTGGCGACTTCATCCTGCCTCGCGTCGATCGCGAGGCGGGCGACCTGCTCGCGAGCTGCTTCGCGGAGGAGGGAATCGAGATCCGGCTCAATGCCAGGGCGCAGCGAGTCGAACCGATCGGCGGAGGCGTGCGGCTCGAGCTCGAGGGCGAGACCTTCGAGGCGAGCAACCTGCTCGTCGCGACGGGTAGGCGCCCGAACGTCGAGGGTCTCGGGCTCGAGAACGTCGAGATCGAGGTGGGGCGGGAGGGGATCTCCGTCGACGATCGTCTCTGCGCCGGCGACCACGTGTGGGCGGCTGGCGACGTCACGGGCATCGCGCTCTTCACTCACGTGGGGAAGTACCAGGGCCGGGTCGCGGCGGCCAACGTCGCAGGCCGGGAGCGACGCGCGGACTACCGAGCCCTCCCGTCGACGATCTTCACCGACCCGCAGGTGGCCGCAGTCGGCGACACGAGCGGGGAAGGCGCTGTGGTGGCGAAATGGGATCTCACGAAGGTCTCCCGAACCGGGACGTTCCAGAAGCCGAAGCGGCCCGGCTTCGTGAAGCTCTTCGCGCACCCCGAGCGGAGGGTCCTCGTCGGCGCCGTGCTCGTCGGGCCGGAAGCCGGCGAGTGGATGGGCCAGCTCACGCTCGCCATTCGCGCCGAGGTTCCCGTCGAGATCCTCCGCGACACCATTCAGCCCTTCCCGACGTTCTCCGAGGCGATCTTCTTCGCCGCGCGCGACCTCGAGTTGTAGGCTCATCCGGCCATGACGACCGACCTCGCGGAGAGCCTCGCCCGCTTCAACCTCTTCGCCGACCTCGACCGCACTCAGCTCGAGGCGATTGCCGACCCCGACGGCGAGCGCACCTTCGCGGCGGGCGAGCGCATCATGCGCCGGGGCATGAGCGGCACCGGCTTCTACGTGATCCTGGACGGGGAGGCGATCGTGAAGGTGGGGGACGACGAGCTCAATCGCCTGCACCCGGGTGAGTTCTTCGGCGAGATCTCTACGCTCCTGGGCGAGCCCCTCACGGCCGACGTCATCGCCCAGACGCCGATGCGAGTGCTCGAGATCCCCGGTCCGAAGCTGGAAGCCTTCCTCCTCAGTTACCCGCGCGTCATGTACCGCATGCTCCTGACCGAAGCGCGCCGGCTGCAGGAAGTGCTCGCTTGGCGGTCTTAGACCGACCGTCCCCGCCGGGGGAATACCCGGTCGTCGTAGTCGGGAGCGGCCCGGGCGGCCTGCAGACGAGCTACGCGCTCTCTCAGCTCGGAATCGAGCACGCCGTCATCTCGCAAGACGACTCGCCGGGCGGCATGTTCCGTAAATGGCCGATCTTCCAGCGCCTCCTCTCGTGGACGAAGCCCGACGCTCCGTGCGACCGTGAGACGCGCGAGTACGAGTGGTACGACCACAACAGCCTCGTGGCCGACGAGAGCGGCTGCCGCGCCTGCGTGGCCGAGGAGATGGACCGGTCGTTCATGACCCCCTCGATAGCCGAGATGGAGCGTGGCCTTGCCTCCTTCGCCGATCGGGCCGGAATCGCGGTGCGCTACGGCTGCACGTGGGAGTCGACCCGGCGCGAGGAAGACGGGTTCACCCTCTTCACCTCGGACGGCGAGTACCGAGCTCGAGCCGTGGTCTTCGCAATCGGCGTCACGGACCCGTGGAAGTCCACCATCCCCGGAATCGAAGACGTGCCCCACTACGCCGAGACCCAGGAGCCGCGCGCTTACCAGGGCAAGCGCGTCCTCGTCATCGGCAAACGGAACTCCGGGTTCGAGCTCGCCGACGGCCTCGAGCCATGGGCACGCCAGATCGTGCTCGTCTCGCCGCGGCCGGTCCAGGCTCGCGTCCTCGCGCTCGCAACCGTCCGTGTGCGCTACTTCGAGCCCCTCGAGGATGCGGCTTGGGGCGGCGGGACGCTTGCGCTCGACGCTGCCGTCGAGCGGATCGAGCGTACCGACGCGGGCTACCGGCTGATCGCCCAGGGAACGACGAGACCGGGCGAGATCGTGCTCGAAACGGACATCGCCATCGCCGCCACGGGCTTCCGAGCGCCGCTTCGCGATCTCCCTGAGCTCGGCCTCGACACGGTCGGCGACGGGCGCATTCCCGCCCTGACGCCGCACTGGGAAAGCGTCAGCCTGGCTGGCGCCTTCTTCGCCGGGAACACGATGCAGGGCGCGGCCGGTCTCCGGAAGCACGGAGTTGGGAGCGCGTCCGGCACGGTCAGCGGCTTTCGCTACAACGCCCGGATCCTCGCGCGCCACGTGGCGAAACAGCTCGGCCACAAGGTCGAGCTCGAGCGCGTCGCGCGCGACGACGTCGTCCCCTACCTCATCGCCGAGCTCACCTCGGCCCCGGAGCTCTGGGTGCAGAAGGGCTACCTCGCTCGGGCGGTGTTCCCCGACGGGACGACCGCCATCGTCCCGCTCGCTCACTTCCTCGACAACTGCGAGCGCGGCTCGATCGCCGCGACGATCGAGATGAACGCGGAAGGCGAGATCTACCCGGTCGTCTACGGACGACAGCGGGACGAGATCGACGAGCACGCGCTGCCGCCCCATCCCTTGCACGACTACCGAGGAGACCAATACAGGCGCGAGCTTCAATCTCTCGTCTGATCGGCTTCCTCGTCGCGCCGGTCCTCGGCCTCGTGCTGCTGCTTGCCTGGCCCCGGCTCGATCTGCACTGGGAGAACCATCCCGCTCACTTCTGGATCGTCCTCCTGACGGGCGTCGTCACGGCGGCCCTCGCCTTCCTCACCGGTGAGGCCGCCGCCCGGCGCGGAGACGCCCGCGTGCTCCGCCTCTCGATCGCCTTCTTCACAACCTCGGGCTTCCTCGGCCTGCACGCGCTCGCGACGCCCGGCGCGCTGCTCACGCAGAAGAACGCCGGCTTCGAAGCCGCGTCGGCGATCGGCCTCCTGATTGCCTCGCCGATCACGGCCTGGTCGGCTGTGGAAACGGACGATCGTTCACGCGGCATCGTCAACCGGCGCTGGGCGCTGTACGGAGCCCTCGGTCTCGCAATGGCCTTGTGGGCCGGGATCTCACTGGCCACCTTGCCGCCTCTCGACGAGCCGATCGACGACCCCGGTCCGCTGCTCCTCGGCCTCTTCGCAGCGGGCGTCCTCGTGTACGGCGCCGCCGCCGTCGGCTATCTCAGGCTCTACCGGCTGCGCGCGCGGCCGCTGCTCCTCGCCGCGGTCGCCGCGTTCGCGTTGCTCGCCGAGGCGATGCTGGCGATCGCGCTCGGCCAGAGCTGGCACGTGACGTGGTGGGAGTGGCATCTGCTCATGCTGCTCGCCTTCGGGCTCGTGGCGCGAGCGGCCTGGAGCGAATGGCAGGAGGAAGGCTCGCCCGCGGAGATCTGGGCAGACTTCTACGAGGGCGTCACCTGGGGGCACGAAGAGGAGGCCACCGTACTCTTCGCCGATCTGCAGGGCTTCACGCGCTGGTCGGAGTCGCACGGCGAGTCGGAGGTGACCGCGATGCTCGACGAGTACTTCGCCGCGGGGATCCCAGCGGTCCGCTCCGGTGCGCGCAACGTGCGCACGATCGGGGACGCGGTGATGGCCTACTTCACGGAGGACGGCCACGAGCGGCGCGCGGCCGCGGCCGCGCTCGACTTCCAGCGGCGCGTGCAGGCCGTCTCCGACTCGCATCCCGAGTGGCCCCGCTTCCGCGCCGGAGTCAACTCCGGTCGCGTCAACGTCGGGATCACGGCCGGCGCGCGGGAAGAAACGGTGCGCGGCGACGCCGTCAACGTCGCGGCGCGGCTGGAAGGTCAGGCGCGCGCGGGCGAAGTGGTCCTCGGCGAGCCCACGCGCGCGGCGCTGGGAGCGGAAGTCGAGATCGAGGACCTCGGCGAGCTACCCGTCAAGGGAAAGGAACGCCCGGTCCGGGCGTACGTCTTGCGGGCGCTTGCGGCCGGTGGGCACCAGGGCGATGAGCGCCTGCGCGACGAGGAGCGCGAACCCCAACGCTAGGACGCCCGTTGCCGGCGCGGGGACACGCCCGGTCGCGACGGAAGGCTCCCTGATCGCCGCGCCGATCACCACGGTCCCGACGAGAACAGCCGAGAGCGTCGCCTGAAGACGGCCGAGCCTGTCCACCCGCCCGTCGTTGACCGCATCGACGACGCGCGCGAAGCAGAGGAGGCCCGCACCCGCGGTCAGCGGGACACCGGCGACGAGGAGGTAAAAGGAAGCTCCGGCGAACCCGAGGGCATCCGAGACGGCGGTGGCGAGGAGAAGCGCTGCAGCCAGCTCGACGGCCATCGCGGAGGCGCCCGTGCGTGTCTGCCACATGAGCCCATAGGTTTGCCGCAGGGTCGGACAGTCCTTCGTTAGGCTCCGGCCCATGGCCAATGTCTCTCTCACCTGGCTCGGCCATGCGAGCTTCCGGCTCGACGGCTCGAGCGGAAAACGTGTCTACATCGATCCTTGGCTCGAAAACCCGAAGTGCCCTGAGGGCGAACGCGACGTCGAGAAAGTCGACGTCGTCGCGCTGACCCATGCCCACAGCGACCACGTGGGGAGCTGCCCCGAGATGGTGAGGCAGCACTCTCCGGACATCGTCTGCATGATCGAGTACGGCGACTGGCTCGAGTCGCAGGGCTTCGAGAAGGTGCACGGGATCAACAAGGGGGGAACCGTCGATCTCGACGGCGTCCATGTGACCATGACCGACGCCCGCCACTCCTCCGGGCGCTCCGACGGCGGCTACGGCGGCGAGGCCGCCGGTGTCATCGTCGAGATGGACGGCCTGCGCGTCTATCACGCAGGCGATACGTGCGTCTTCGGCGACATGCAGCTCATCAGCCGGATCTACGAGCCGGACTTGGCGATCCTGCCGATCGGCGGCTACTTCACGATGGATCCGCGCGAGGCGGCAGTCGCCCTCGAGCTCCTGAACGTCAAACGCTGCATCCCTTGCCACTACGGGACGTTCCCCGCGCTCAGCGGGACCCCCGACGAGCTGCGCAAGCTGGCGCCCGCCGGCGTCGAGATCATCGCGCCCGAGCCGGGCGAGACGATCGAGCTTTAATGGCGAGGCAGCGCTGGTTCGGCGCGACCGGCGTCCAGGTCCCTGAAATCGCCGTCGAAGGCGACGCGGAACTGCCGGAGGGCGAGATCCTCGTCCTCGAGGACGTCTCCGATCTGGATGCTCTGCGCCGAGCTCACGAGCAGGGAGTGCCCGTGGTCGTCCGGGCCGCCTCGGCGAAGGCCGTGCAGTCGGCGCTCGAGCGCCCCGAGGTCGCCTGCGTGCTCGTCCCGGCCGACAAGCGCGACCTGCTCGAGCTCGACTTCCGACGTCTGAAATATGGCTAGGCCTTCCACCTATTCGATCGTCGCGTGCGACCTCGAGGCGCGCGAGTGGGGCGTCGCGGTGCAGTCGAAGTTCCTCGCTGTCGGCGCGGGCGTTCCCGCAGCAGAGCCCGAGGTCGGCGCCGTCGCCACGCAGGCATGGGCGAACATGCGCTACGGCCCGGACGGGATTGCCCTCCTCCGCGACGGACTCTCCGCGGAAGAGGTCGTCCAGCGGCTCACGGACGCGGACGAAGGGCGCGACCATCGACAGCTCGGCGTCGTCGACCGAGTCGGTCGCTCCGCGAGCTTCACCGGGTCGGAATGCATCGAGTGGGCAGGAGGCGTGACCGGCGACGGCTACGCGGCGCAGGGAAACCTCCTCGTCTCCGAGGAGACGGTCACGGCGCTCGCGCGCACGTTCGAGGAGACCGCGGGGCGGCCGCTCGCGGAACGGCTTCTCGAAGCGCTTGCCGCTGCGCAAGCCGCGGGCGGTGACCGTCGCGGACAGCAGTCGGCCGCGCTCCTCGTCGTTCGCAAGGACGGGGGCTACATGGGGACGAGCGATGCCGTCGCCGACCTCCGGGTCGACGACCATCCCACGCCCATCGAGGAGCTCAACCGGATCTATCTCATGCACGACCTGCTCTTCGGCTCGACACCAGCGGAGCAGTGGCTCGACGTCGACGAGCAGCTTGCCGCCGAGCTGCGGGAGCGACTCGACTCCCTCGGCTACGACGGTCCACTGGCGGAGGCGTTCGCGGCCTGGGCGGGCACGGAGAACCTCGAGGAGCGCGTCGACGGAGTCGACCGGATCGACCCGGTCGTGCTCACAGAGCTTCGCAGGCGCTAAGCGCCGCCGCCGGCCACCGCGCCGTGGCGAATCAGGACCTCGGCGAGCTCGAGGTTCCCCGCCTGCTCGGCGGCCATCAGCGGCGTGAACCCGCCGTGCTGGCGCGCGTTCGGGTCGGCGCCCGCGTGGAGGAGCACCTCGACGACGTCGCCGCGGCCCGCTGCGACGGCGCTGTGGAGGGGCCGCGCCTGGGGCGCGAACTCCTCGTTCGTCGAGATGGCTTCGACGTCCGCGCCGCGCTCGACGAGGAGTCGGACCGCCTCCGGCCCGTCGAAGTAGGCCGCGTAGTGCAGCGCGGTGAAGCCGTCCGACGACCACGCGCGAGCACCGTCGTCGTCGTCATCGAGGGTGGCCCGCAGGCGGTCGAGGTCTCCCAGCGCAGCCGCTTCGAACACGTCGAGGTTCGCCGCTTCTGCCCGCAAGCGCTCGGCCTCGTCGCGGTCGCCGCGGTAGAGCGCCTCCATGATGGGCGAGATCTCAGCCATCGCCCGGCAGTCTGACGCCCCGGGCTCTTTCCCGCAGGCCCGGAACAGGATCGTGCTCGGGCCGCGCAACGAGGAGGACGGCGCCGTGATCCTCTCCGGCAAGCGCCGAGACGAGCATGTGCAGGCCGACTGCGAGGGCGAATGCCTTATGGGCTTGCTCGCCGCCGAACGGAACGAGCTCGTCCGGCGTCGCCGCGCCGGTGAGCACGTCGCCATAGGTGACCTTGCCCATCGACACATCCGCGACGAGGGGACCGCCGTCGGAACTGGGGATCGCGAGCGCGAGCGGGTTCGTGCCCGCGAGCGCCGGCCCGCCACTCGGGGAGCCGAGGCGCGGAGGAGATGTGGCGGTCAGCGCAGCGACGAGCCCACCGTGAGCGAGCCGTCGCACCCAGTAGCCGAGAAAGCCCGTCGGGAAACACTGCGAGGCGACGACGAGGCGGGCCCGGGCAGGAGGATCTGCAAGCTGGGCCTCGACGAGGTGCGCGAGGACCAGATACCCGAGCGCGCCGTTTCCCTCCCACCGTTCGTAGCCGGGCTCGGCGGCGACCTTTCGCGGCTGAGCCTGGGGGTCGAGGTCGGGCAGGGTGCCGAGCCACGGGATCCGTGAGACACCGTGCCCCGGACGCCCGCGGCGGTCGGCGTCCTCGAAGTGATCGGCGAGCAGCGCAGCATCGGCCTCGCCGAAGCCGAGCTCGCCAAGCTGCTCGAAGGCGCTCAGGCCGAGACGAGCGGAAGCGACTTCATGATGCCGACCCCCTGCTCGCGCTTGGTCGCCGCGACGCTCTCGGCCAGCCCGAGGATCGCTTCCGAGACCTCGGCCTCGGGCTCGACTGAGACGATCGCCTCGCCCTCGTCGGCGTAGGCGGCAAGCCTCGGATCGAATGGGATGCGCCCGAGGAGTGTGGTCTCGACCTCGCGCGCGAGCTCGGTTCCGCCACCGGAGCCGAAGAGCTCTTCGCCCGTGCCAGCTCGGAACGACATGTTCTCGACGACGCCCAGAAGCCTCATGTTCGTCTTCCGTGCCATGTGCGCGGCCCGCACGGCGACTTGCTGGGCCGCTCGGTGCGGCGTCGTCACCACGACCGCTTCCGCGCGCGGCAGGAGCTGCCCGAGCGAGATGGCGACGTCTCCCGTGCCCGGAGGCATGTCGACGACGAGGGTGTCGAGCTCGCCCCAGTGGACGTCGGAGAGGAACTGCTCGAGCGCGCGGTGCAGCATCGGCCCGCGCCACATCACCGGTGAGTTGTCCTCGAGGAAGAAGCCGATCGACATCACTTTGATGTCGCCCTTCACCGGCGGCACGATCATCTTGTCGACCGCGACGGGGCGCTGGTCGATCCCGAGCATCGTGGGGATCGAGTAGCCGTACACGTCCGCGTCGAGAACACCGGTCCGGTGCCCGAGGCGCGAGAACGCGGCCGCCAGGTTCGCCGTGAGCGACGACTTGCCGACCCCGCCTTTGCCGCTCGCGACGGCGATCACGCGGGTGCTCGAGTCCACGGAGATTCCGGGCGAGCGCTCGGCGACGCCGCCGCGAAGCCTCGTCGTCAGCGCCTGGCGCTCCTCCGGCGTCAGGACGTCGAAGTCGAGGGCTACGCTCGAGATGCCCTCGACCGGGCGCAGCGCTTCGGCCACCTGCTCCTCGAAGCTCGCTCGCAATGGACAGCCCGGGACCGTGAGCGCGATCGTGACGGCCACCTCGGAGCCGTCGATCCGGACGTCTCTCACCATGTCGAGCTCGACCACCGAGCGCTTCAGCTCGGGGTCGATGACGCCTTCGAGGGCCTTTAGCACCTGCTCGCTTGAAACGGGCACGAAACCAAGGCTACCAGTGCTTTCACGAAGGATTCCGACCCATCCGTCAGTCACGATAGGGACATGGACGAACGTGTGCTCTTGGTCGAGGACGACGCCTCCATCCGCGAGGTGGCGAAGCTCGGCCTCACGAACGCCGGCTTCCACGTCACGACGGCCGCGGACGGCCGCGAAGGCCTCATTCACTTCCGCCAGACGCCCTTCGATCTCGTGATTCTCGACGTGATGCTCCCCGAGCTCGACGGCTATGAGGTGTGCCGACAGATCCGGGCGGAGAGCCGCGTTCCGGTCGTCATGCTGTCCGCGAAGACGGACACGGTGGACGTCGTCGTCGGGCTCGAGCTCGGGGCGGACGACTACGTCAAGAAGCCCTTCGAAATGGCCGAGCTCGTCGCAAGGGCGCGCGCCGCCGTCCGCCGCTCGACGGCCGGCGACGAGGAACCGGTCCTGGTCCGCGGCGACCTCGAGATCGATCCCGGCGCGTTCATCGTCCGGCGGCATGGCGAGGAGGTCAACCTGACCGCCACGGAGTTCAGGCTGCTCCTCGAGCTGGCGCGGCGGCCAGGGCAGGTTTTCACGCGTGAGCTCCTCCTCCAGCGCGTCTGGAACTACGACTACCTCGGCGACTCTCGCCTCGTGGACGTCGCCGTCCAGCGCCTGCGCTCGAAGGTCGAGGACGACCCGAAGGAGCCGCAGGCGATCAAGACGGTGCGCGGCGTCGGCTACCGCTTCGACGCCGGCTAGCGATGGCTGCCCGGCTCCCCGTTCGCACGGGCCGGCTCCGCCGGCGCTTGATGCTCGCTTTCATGCTCGTCGCGGGCCTATCCGCCGCCGTCCTCGCCGTCAGCTCCTATTTGATCGTTCGCGAGGCGCGGCTCTCCGACTCGGTCGATCGCGCGCTCGAGCAGAGCCGCTTCAACCTCATTCTCGCCGGGGACGCGCTCACGCCGAGCCCTACGCCCAGCGAGACGAGCGAGCTCCTGGACGCCTACGAGCGCCGCGGCACCTTTTCGGTCGTGGGAAGAACCCACCGGCGCTCGTTCTCGTCGAGCGTCTCGCTCGGTCCGGCGCAGATCCCGACCGACCTCAGGCGGCTCGTGGCCGAGGGCCGGCTCGCGTACGAGAGAAAGGAGATCAACGGAGTGCGGTACCTCGTCGTCGGAGGCCGCGTCCCGTCGGCCGACACGGATCTCTACTACTTCTTCTCGGAGGAGCGGCTCTGGGACGAGCTCGCGCAGCTCCGCAACATCCTGCTGTACGTGCTCGCGGCCGTCGTCGTGGTCGGCGGCGTGGTCGGCGCGCTGCTCGCCCGGCGGATGCTGCGCCCCGTCGCCCGCGCGAGCGTGGCGGCCCACGCGCTCGCCGAGGGCCTCCTCGACACGCGCCTGCCGGTCGAGTCGCGCGACGAGTTCGGCGCGTGGGCCGCCTCGTTCAACGAGATGGCCGATGCGCTCGAAGCGAAGATCACGGCGCTCTCGGAGGCGCAAGCGCGGGAGCGGCGGTTCACCGCCGACGTCTCCCACGAGCTGCGCACGCCCCTCACGGCCCTGGTCGCGGAGGCATCGCTCCTTGCCGAGCACCTCGACTCCATGCCGGAGAACGCGCTTCGCCCGGCAGAGCTGCTCGTCAACGACGTCGCCCGCCTGCGGGACCTGGTCGAGGACCTGATGGAGATCTCCCGTCTCGACGCCGGGGAGGCGCGGGTGCGCGAGGAGCCGGTCGACATCGGTTCGCTCGTCGCAACCGCCGTGCGCTCGCGACGCTGGGACGACAGGGTGCGTGTCGACCGCGAGGACGTCGTCCTGACGACCGACCCACGCCGCCTCGAACGCATCGTGGCCAATTTGATCGGGAACGCGCTCGAGCATGCGGGCCGCGACGTCTCCGTGCGCGTGGGGGCGGATGGGCTCGGCGCCTTCGTCGAGGTGACCGACACGGGTCCCGGCATTCCACCCGACCGCCTGCCGCACGTCTTCGATCGCTTCTACAAGGCGGATTCGTCCCGGGCGGGGCCCGGGAGCGGGCTCGGCCTCGCCATTGCGCTCGAGAACGCACGGCTCCTCGGCGGCGATCTCGACGTGTGGAGCGAGGTCGGCCGCGGCACTCGCTTCACCCTCCGCCTTCCTCTCAGGTGAGAACGTGGGCACGGCCGAGTTCTCCTGACAGTCCGGGCCGTCTCGGAATGGCCTAGCGCAAAGCCGGAACGCTTGCAGAGCGGCGACGGCTCGCCTAGCTTGACCATAGTCATGCGCACCAAGATTCGCCTGCTCATCGGCCTCACGGCCGCGGCCGTGGTGGCGGCTATCGTGACGCCCGCCGGAAGCGCGGCCACGGTTACCCTCGGCCCCCTGGGCCCGTGCTGTTTCGAAGAGCTGCCGCTCCACTACGACGCGGCGCCGGGAGAGACGAACGACGTGCAGATCTTCATGAGCGTCTTCGGGGGCGGTTCGTTCAACGGCGCGCCGTCGGGAACGTGGATCGTCGTCGACAACAGCGCGCCGATTACCGCAGGCGCCGGCTGCACGTCGCTCGACGCCCACACCGCCAAGTGCTCGGAGCCACCCGGCTCGACAGAGCTCTTCCTGCACGCCATCGTGAACCTCGGCGACATGGACGACTCCCTGCACGGCGAAGGCGCGTGCGGGTCGATCATCATCCCCGAGGAGGACCTCTGCGGGGTGACGGCGGACGGCGGCGACGGTGACGACCGGCTCTATTCCCCGGACGTGGGCTACAGCTCCCTGGATGGAGGGAACGGGGCGGATCGGCTCTTCGCGGGCACCAAAGGCATCCGTGACCCCTCCTACAACTCGAGCGAGCTGCTCGGCGGAACGGGAAACGATCGCCTTACCGGCCACGGTCAGCGCGACTCCATCTTGGGAGGGCCGGGGAACGATCTCCTGCGCGGCAACGGCGGGAATGACTATCTCGCGGGCCGAGATGGGAGGGACGTCGTCGGCGGTGGGGACGGGCGCGACACCATCCTCGGAGGCTCTGGCAACGACGTGCTCTGGGCCCGCGACGGCTTCAAGGATTTCGTGGGGGGCGGCTCCGGGAGCGATCGCGCGCGTCGTGACGTGGGCCTCGACTCGCTGCACTCGATCGAAGCGTTCTTCTAGCCGTAGTTACTGAAGCCGATCCGTTCCCTCGGCCAGCTGCTGAGACGAGGGGACTAGCTTGCTGTGACCTAACCGTTACGCAGCGGCAAGAGGCGTGTTGCGCGTCTCGCCGAAGCTCAGGCGTGCCACGACAAGGAGCATCTCAATGCGGTACGCCATCGTCACGCTCAGCGCCGTTTTCGCCGCCCTCCTCGGCTTCGCCCTCGCGAGCTGCGGCAGCGGCGCCCAGTCCGTCGGCAACGTCCCGAACGGCCAGGCGACCGGGGGCGAGCCCGTCCTCACCGATTCCGGCGCCGTTGGCACCGACACGACCAGCGGCACGGAGACGAGCGGCGGAATCGTCCACTACAAGGTGTGGTTTCACCGCGGGGAGCAGCTCTACGTCGTCAGCCGCGCGCACACCGGCACGCCGCGGGTCGGCAGCGCGGCGGTGGCCGATTTGCTCGCCGGCCCGACCACGGCCGAGCACGACGCCGGCGTCGGCACCCAGATTCCCGACGGCACCGAGCTGCTCGGCCTGAGCATCGACAGCGGCATTGCGACCGTCGACCTGACCTCCGAATACGAGTCGGGCGGCGGCACCGCGTCCATGACGATGCGGCTCGCTCAGGTCGTGTGCACGCTCGACCAGTTCCCGACTGTGAAGGGAGTCCTCTTCCAGCTCGACGGAAAGGCGGTCGACGTACTCGGCGGCGAAGGCATCGTCATCGACCACCCGCTTCGCTGCCGCGACTACCGCGACCTGCTCCCGGTGATCCTCGTCACGAGCCCAGCCGACGGCGGGACGGTCACGAATCCCGTCACCGTCACGGGCAGCGCAAACGTCTTCGAGGCGAACGTGACCGTCGAGATTCTCGACACGGCCGGAAACGTCGTCGGTCACGGCTTCACCACGGCGACGTGTGGCAGCGGCTGCCGCGGAACGTTCACGATCGCGCTGCCCTACGACGTCGCCAAAGCGCAGAAGGGCGAAATCGTCGTCCATGACGACGACGCGGCCGGCACCGGGCAGCCTCCTCACGAAGTTCACATCCCCGTCTTTCTCCAGCCATGACCGCGATCTCTCCAGACTGCGTTTCCCCCGGCGTCCTCGAGCGAGCCCGTGTGGGCGACCACGAAGCCTTCGCCGCGGTGGTGCGCCTCTACGACCGTCGACTGCGCGGAATCGCCTATCGAGTCCTCGGCGATCGCGACCGGATGGACGACGCTCTCCAGGAGGCTTACGTGCGCGCCTTCCGCGCGCTGCCGCGCTTTCGCGGAGACGCACGGGTCGGCACGTGGCTCTTCCGCATCACCTACAACGCCTGCCTCGACGAGCTCGCCCGGTCGCGCAAGACCACGCACGTGCCGCTCGACGAGCTCGTCGAGCAGGCAAGCGATCCCGCAGAGCTCGACGACGCCCTCGCCTACCGGGGCGAGCTGGCCGACGCCTTTGCCAGGCTCTCGGCGGATGAGCGTGCGGCCGTCTTCCTCGTGGACGTCGAGGGCTACGACTACGCCGGCGCATCCGAGATCCTCGGCGTGCCGGTCGGCACGGTCGCCTCGCGCTTGAACCGGGCGCGAAAAGCGCTGCGCTCCTCGCTCGAAGCCGAAACCGAAGGGTTCGGCGACGCGCCGCAGAACCTGAGAGCCCGGTGACGTACCAGCGCTACCGCACGCGGCCGCCCTGGAGGCGAGCCCTCACGTTCCTCGCCCTGCTCCTCGCCGCAGTCGCGGCGGCGACCGGCGCGCGTGCCGACGAGCCCGGTGATGCCCACGGTCCTTACTCGCCCGCCCGGATCGCGGAGGGCGTGACGATCGGCGAGACGCAGGTCGGCGGGATGACTGCGGAGCAGGCGACAACGGCGGTGACGGCGGACTTCCGGACGCCGATTCCCATCGTTCTCCCCGGCCGGACGGCCTACGTGGCCCCCGGAAGCGCCGGCGGCGTCCCACTTGCCGCTCCCGCGGTCGAGACGGCGCTCGCGGCGGATCCGGATTCGCGCATCGGGCTTCGTATCCTGGTCGACGAGCCAAGGCTTGCCAAGGCGTCGAGACGCCTCGCCGCCCAGCTCACCCAACCGGCCGTCGATGCGAAGGTCGAGCTCCACGGGCTGCGGCCCGTCCTCAAGCGGGAGCGATACGGCCTCGAGGTGAAGACGAAGCCGCTGGCCCGTGCCCTCCGCGGGGCGCTCGCCGGCGGAAGCCGGAGCCCGCTCGACGTCCGCCACTCGACGCTCGTGCCGAGCGTGCTGGCAGAGGATCTCCGCACGGTGGTCGTCATTCGCCGGTCGGAGAACGAGCTCATCTTCCACCGGCGCAACCACAAGCCTGTGAAGCTCGGCGTCGCGACCGGCCAGCCGAGCTATCCGACCCCGCTCGGCGCGTTCACCATCGTCGACAAGCAGTTGAACCCGTGGTGGTATCCGCCGAACTCGGCCTGGGCGGCCGGGGCGACCCCGATTCCGCCGGGCCCCGGCAACCCTCTCGGCACCCGTTGGATGGGCCTCTCGGCCCCCAGCGTGGGCATCCACGGGACTCCCGACGCCGCTTCGATCGGCTACTCGGCCTCGCATGGATGCATCCGCATGCGCATCTCGGACGCCGAGTGGCTGTACGACCACGTCTCGATCGGGACGCCGGTCTTTATCGTTGCCTAGGTGGGTAGCTGGCCAGGGCTCTCCGAGCGTCTCGTCGGCCGCATCGTCGTCCTGGAGCCGCTCGGGCCGGAGCACGAGGCTGGTCTACGGGCAGCTGCGGACGACGCTGAGATCTGGCGCTGGCTCCCCGTGCAGGGCCACGAGCCCGAGGCCTTCGACGCGTGGTTCGAGCTGACGCTCGCCGCGGCGGAGGCGGGTCGCGAGGCTCCCTTTGCCGTGCGCCTGCGCGATACCGGTGAGGTCGTCGGCACTTCCAGATACATGAACCTGCGGCCCGAGCACAAGGGCCTCGAGATCGGCTATACGTGGAATACGCCCGGGGTCTGGCGCAAGGGCGCCAACGTAGAGGGCAAGTACCTGCTCCTCCGCCACGCGTTCGAGGACGTGGGCTGCATGCGGGTCGAGTTCAAGACCGATGCCCGCAACGAACGGGCGCGGGCCGCGCTCGAGGCGTTGCCGGCGCGGTTCGAGGGCATCTTCTTGAAGCACATGCTCGTGCGCGACGGCATCGTCCGCGACTCGGCCTGGTATGCGATCACGGATGGCGAATGGCCCGCCGTGCGGGCCAACCTCGAGCGGCGGATCAGCGAGAAGCGCTGAGGCGGGCGTAGACCTCGGAGCAAAGCGCTGGAGTCGCAGCCGCCACGACGCGCGAATGCGGGGAGAGGTCGAGCGGCGCGGTCTCGAACGGCGGCGAGTCGGGCAGGTCGATTGCGAGGTCGCGCTCGCGGACGAGCAGCTGCGCGGCCGCGATGTCGACGCTGCGGGCCGGCTTCAGCGAGCAGACGGCGTCCAGGCGGCCCGCTGCGAGATGACAGAGGGAGAGAGCCAACGAGCCCATCACGCGGGTGCGGTCGGCGAGACCCACCATGTCGGGGATCTGCGCGGCGACGAGGTCGGTCGTCGTGGCCTCGAAGGCGAGCATCTCGATCGCATCCTTCGGGCCGGGACCGTCCAGAGGCTTCCCGCAGAGGAACGCCCCGTCGCCGCGCCGCGCCGTCCACTCCTCCTGCGTTCCGAAATCGAACACGTAGCCGAGGAAGACGTCGTGCATGGTGGGCCCGCTCGCCACGGCGAGCGAGAGGGCGAAGAACGGCACGCCCCGCTTCGCGTTCATGCTTCCGTCGATCGGGTCGAGGACGAGACGCAGGTCTCCGTCGCCGTAGCGCCGTTCGCCGAGCTCCTCGGAGACCAGGGTGAACTCAGCCCCGCTCTCGTGCACGCGCTCGAGGACCGAGACGACCGCCGCCTCGGCCGCGGCGTCGACGGCCGTCGTCTCGTCGCCGCCCTCGCCCTGCCCTACCGCCGGCTCGCGCTCGAAGCGGGTTGGCAGGTCGGTCAGGGCGCGCGCAACCGCGTCCCTGGCCTCCCGCGCGACGGCGAGCCAGTCTGTCACTCGTCGAACGGCGCGAAGAGAAGCCCGGCGGCGAGCTTGGGATAGAAGTACGTGCTCTTCTCGGGCATGCGCTCCCCGGTACGAGCAAGCGCCTCGACCTGCTCGACGGTGGGCGCCCTGACGAGGAAAGCGGACCCGGCCTCACCTGCGGCGACGGCCCGCGCCGCTTCCTCGGCGCTCGGGGTGAAGCGCACTCCCTGGAGCGCGAAGCGGTCGACGACGGCCGTGTCCAGACCGCCCTCGCCGGCCCGAGCCACGACGGCCCCGTCCGGACGAAGAAGCGCGAATGCCGCGCGGTCCCGCGGGAGCTCCTCCAGGGTCTCGACCGCATCGGCGGCGCCGGCAACCGGAATCAGCTCGAACGAGCCGTCGATGTCCGGAGCGACCGCCGTCGAGACCCGGTGCGTAGGAAAGATCGTGAGGCCCGGGTCGCCTGCGCTGACGAGCGCTGCAAGCACGTGCCCGGTCTGCGGCGTTCCATCCTCTTCGTGGAACGCGAGCGCGGCCTCGTAGCGGTGATGCCCGTCCGCGATCACTAGCGGTGGCCCGATTCCGGCGGCCGAATCCGCTGGTAATCGCCAGAGTCGACTCGTGACGCCGTCGAGCGTCGCTTCCAAGTCGGGAGGACGGTCGGGCGCTGCGGGCGGTCCCGGACCGTCGTGGAGCTGCAGAATGGGAGAGAGCTTCGTCCGCGTCGCTTCCAGCAGGCGCAGGCGGCCACGGCGCGGTTTCGGAAAGCTTCGTTCATGCGGGAGGACGATGCCGCGTTCGTAGGGCTCGAGCGCGGTGCGCGCGACCAAGCTCCGCCGCGTGCGCTGGACGCCCTCCGGGGCGACGAAGTCCTCCTCCAGCAGCCAGACGGCAGGCTCGTCCTCGCGGACGAGGATGCCGTCGCCCTTCCATTCATCGAGCAGGCGAGCGGCGTCCTCCGGGTTCTCCGGGCGGACGAGCCTGATCGCGTTGTACGGACTTCGCTCGAGAAGACGCGCCTGGAGCTCGGGCGAGACGACGTCGTACGGAGGCGAGACGAGGTCGTCCAGCGGGCCCGCCGCACCCGCGGCGTACCGGAGGGCGCGAAACGGCTTCACGAGCGCCATCGCGGCCAGGCTAGCAGCCGACGACGGACCTAGAATCGCGTCGTGACGATCGCTGAGCTGGCAGAGGACCGGGTCGTCGAAGGCACGTACGCTGTCGCCCGGAAGCAGCGCCTTCGCACCCGCAACGGAAGCCCGTATCTGGCCCTCGAGCTCGTCGACCCGAGCGGCCGGATCGACGCACGAGTCTGGAGCGACGTCGACCTGCTGGACAAACGTTTCAGCGAGGGCGACGCCGTGCGCGTGCTGGGGCGGGTGGAGCGCTTCCGCGACCGCCTCCAGCTCGAGGTGCGAACGCTCGAGCCGGCCGAGACCGATCCTGGAGCCCTCGTCCCCGAAGCCCGGCGCGATGTCGACGAGCTCGACGGGTTCTTCGAGTTCCTCGCCGGCGAGATCGCCCATCGCGAGCTTCGCTCGCTCGCGGGCCGGTTCGTCGCGGACACAGACTTTCGCGCAAGGCTGCGAGTCTTGCCCGCTACACCGGACGCTCATCACTCCTATGCGGGCGGGCTCCTCGAGCACACGGTCGCCGTCGCCACCATCTGCCGGGACGTCGGACAGGTTCATCCGCGCCTGCGCTCCGATCTCCTGGTCGCGGCGGCGCTGCTCCACGACGCCGGCCGCGTCACCGAGCTCGACCGCGGCCCGCTGTTCCTCCCTACGGCCGAGGGCAAGCTCCTCGGGCACGTCCATCTCGGCCTGCGCCTGGTCGAGGATCACGCGGAGGGAGTCTCGGCCGGCGTGCGCGCCGAGCTGCTCCATGCGATCGCGGTCCACCACGAAGCCCGAGCCGCCCGAACGGCAGAAGCCTCCGTGCTCTACCACGCGAACCAGCTCGACGCCGTCGCGGCGACCCGGCCCACCGAGTCGAGTAGCTAGGCTCGGCCCATGGAGCGCGTCGCGCTCGTCAGCGGTGGCAATCGCGGCCTCGGGCGAGAGGTCGCGCGTCGTCTGGCCGACGACGGATACGTCGTCGTGATCGGGTCACGAGACCTCGAGAAAGGCCGCTCAGCCGCCGCGGAGCTGGGCGACAGCGTCTACGCCTGCCGGCTCGACGTGACCGACCCGGAGAGCATCGAAAGCTGCGTTCGGGAGATCGACGAGCAGCACGGGCGCCTCGACGTCCTCGTCAACAACGCCGGCATCGAAGGAGGCGGCTGGCGGACGGACGCCACGGACGTCGACCTCGACGAGGTTCGCGACACTCTGGAGACGAACCTCTTCGGAGCGTGGAAGCTCACACAGGCGGCCTTGCCCCTGATGAGGCGGAACGGCTACGGGCGCGTCGTCAATCTCTCGAGCGGCATGGGCCAGCTGGACGAGATGGGCGGCCACGCACCCGCCTACCGCATCTCGAAGGTCGGCCTCAACGCGCTCACCCGGATGCTGACCGCCGAGCTCGATGCGGAAAACATCCTCGTCAACTCCTGCTGCCCGGGCTGGGTGCGCACCGACATGGGCGGGCCGAACGCCACCCGATCGGTCGAGGACGGCGGCGACACGCCCTACTGGCTCGCGACGCTCCCGGACGACGGCCCGCGTGGCGGTTTCTTCCGCAACCGCAAGACCATCCCCTGGTAGTCGCCCCGTCGCGGTCCGTCCGCCCAGGCGGCCACGATTTGCCGCAGGCTCTGACAAAAGGGGGTAGGCGTGTACGGCTTCCGTTGGGAACGATGGTCCGCACTGGCAGGCGTCCTCTTCGTCGCGCTCTTCGCGGTCGCCCTCGCGCTGTCCGCGAACTCGAACGACAATCCCGCCGAGCTCGCGAAGTGGCTGGCCGACAGCGGGAACCAAGACCAGCAGTTCGTCGCGTGGTTCCTCTACATCGGTTCGGCTCTGGCTTTCCTCTCCTTTCTGGGGACCTTGCGCGACATGCTCGTGCGCGCGGAGGGCGGGCCAGGGACACTGTCGTCGCTCGTCTTCGGGCCGGGCCTCGTCTTCACAGCGCTCTACGTGACGGGCGTCTCCATGTTCGCGGCCCCAGCGGCGCTGGCCGACGAGTCGAAGTACAAGCTCGATCCGAACACCGCCGAGATGTTCAACGACGCCGGCTATCTGTTGTTGGTCGGCGGCGTGATGGTCGCAGCGGTCATGGTGCTCTCCGCATCCACGGCCGCACTGCGCACCGGCATCCTGCCGGCCTGGCTCGGCTGGGCAGGCCTTCTGGTGGCGGTTTCGATGCTCTTCGCCGTCATCTTCGTGCCGATCCTCGTCTTCGTCGGGTGGGTGCTCGTCGTCAGCCTCGTGATGCTCGTGGCAGCCTGGCGCGTTCGCGGAGGAGCCGCTCCCCCACCCGCACCGGCGACTACCGAGGTGGGCTGAACCGCACGTTCAGCACGTCGCCGTCCTCGACGGCGTACGTCTTCCCCTCCAAGCGTTCGAGGCCCCTCCGGGCGGCCTCGGCGTGCGATCCGGCGGCGACGAGATCGTCCCACCGGATCACCTCCGCACGGATGAAGCCCCGCGCGATGTCCGTGTGAACGGCGGCAGCGGCGTCGAGGGCGGTCTCGCCCCGACGCAGCGTCCAGGCGCGTGTCTCGTTGTCGCCCGCAGTGAAGAACGTGATCAGGTCGAGGGACTCGAAGAGCCCGCGCACGACGTCGTCGAGCGCGGAGGCGCCTTCACGGAACTGGGCGGCCTCCTCGCCGGGCAATTCCGCCAGCTCCACTTCGAGCTGCAGGTCGATCCCGTTCGGGCCGTTGCGGATCTCGACGAGCGGCTTCGTCGTCAGCGGCTCGAGCTCCGGAGGGAGCTCGCCGTATTCGGATAGCGGTCGCTCGCTCTCGATGTGGCCGAGGATCTTCCGCAGCTCCTCGGCCTCAGCCTTGAGTGTCGCGTCCCCGGACTTTGCCTGCTTGTCGACCCGCTCGAGCCGGCGCTGGACGTGCTCCCCGTCGGCGACGAGCAGCTCGAGGCGCAGCGTCTCGAGGTCGTCGTTCGGATTGCGCATCCCCGACCAGGCATCGAGCACGACGAGCAGCGCGTCCATCTGCCGCAGGTTCCCGACGAGCTGGGCACCCGTTCCGGGCACGTCCACGAGCCGGATCGTCGCCGGCGTCATCTTCGTTGCACCGACCGTCTGGGCCACCTTGGGCAGCCGCTCGTCGGGGATCGTCGCCATGCCCACGTGCTCCTTGCCCGGGACCTGCCGCCCGGTGCCGGTGAGCACCGTGAAGAGCGTGGTCTTCCCGGCGTTCGGCAGGCCGACGATGCCGACGTCGAGGGGCAACTCAGCCCGTCTTCGCGAGCTCGCGCTGCAGGGAGGCGAGCGCGCGATGCTGGAGCGACTTCACCGCGCCCTCCGTCTTGTCGAGGATCGTCGCCACCTCGGCGTTCGGGAAGTTGAAGACGAACTTGAGCGTGAGCACCTGCTGCTGGTCAGGGGAAAGCCCCTCGATCATCTCGAGCATGCTCTGGCGGCCGATGGCGTGCATCGCCTCCTCCTCGGCCGAGAGCTCCGCGGAATCCTCCGGCTCGGGCGGCTCCTCCTCGGGCTGCCACCGGCGATGCGCCCGGAAGTGATCCATCGCGAGGTTGTGCGCGATGCGGAAGAGCCAGGCCGAGATCGGCACCTTGCGCCACTCGAAGGTCTCGATTCGCTCGAGCATCTTCACGAACGTCTGGTTGGTGAGATCTTCGGCGTCGTGTCGATTCCCGACGGTCATCTGGAGGTAGCTGTAGATGCGGTCGAAGTGCATCAGGTAGAGCTCCTCGAGCGCCTGGCGGTCGCCGTTTTGGGCGCGCTCGACGAGCCGGCGAACCGCCGCCGCGCTGTTCGCTTCGTCTGGCACGAAGTGGGTTTACCCTACGCGCCCGTGCCGAAGCCGATGTGCGTCTCGCGCGACGTTCGCCGCACGTAGACCACCTTTCGGAGCGCAATCACGTAGATGCCGTCCTCCGTCTCGAGGTCGAACACGACCTCGTCACCGGCGAGGGCGTCGCGGAACCCGTCCGCCTGCTCCTCGCTGACGCTGCCGCCCACGATCTGGCCCCCCTCGAAGGCGATGTCGAGCCGGACACGGCCGTTTGCGCTTGCTTTAGCCACTGATCACCTCCACGAGCACGCCGTGGACGCTGTCTGGATGGACAAAGGAAACCTCGTGGCCGCCGAGGCCCGGGCGCGGCTCGGGGTCGATCACGTCGACGCCCTCAGCTCGGAGGGAGCGCACCGCGGCACCAACGTCGGCCACCTGGTAGGCGACGTGGTGCATTCCCGGGCCGCGCTTGGCGAGGAAGCGCCCGACCGGTGTGTCGTCGCCGAGCGCCGAGACGAGCTCCACCCGGCCGTCGCCGATTCGCAGGTATACGGCTTCGACCCCCTGCTCGTCCATCCGCCCACGCAGCTCCACGCGGGCGCCGAACAGCCGCTTGTAGGTCTCGAGCGCCTCGTCGAGGTCCGTGACGGCGAACGCGACGTGGTGGACGGAGCGCACCTCCACGCTCCGATCCTATCGGCGTGAGGCGACCCTAGTGATCCGGGAGCTGGACGACGCGGCCGACAGTCGAGGACGCGTCCGACTCGGGCTCGATCCCGCCGAGCAGCTCTTCGAGCTCGGAGCGAACGAGAGTCTCTTTCTCGAGCAGGAGGCCGGCCAGCATGTCGAGGGTGCGGCGGTGCTTGGACAGAAGCCGGACGGCTTCCGAGAACGAGTAGTCGCAGAGCCGCGCCTGCTCCTCGTCG